>Ga0075436_100001929_pt1 | contig 14252 bp, 14 predicted proteins | sample RhiMethybrSRZTD5_FD_75303 | JGI IMG/M metagenome (GOLD analysis project Ga0075436, IMG submission 75303) | Populus rhizosphere microbial communities from Tennessee, USA - Rhizosphere MetaG P. TD hybrid SRZTD5 | ecosystem: Host-associated > Plants > Roots > Rhizosphere > Soil | place: USA...
TCCAGAAAAAGCTGGTCGAACTCAGCACCAATAGTGCCCAGCGAATTCTTTCCTGTGGCCACAACATGCACATCGAATGTCCCGACGCCCTCGCCAACGCCATCCACACCGTCGTCACCGCTGTCCGCTCACATTCGCCAATTTCTTCCAGCAATTAGGGACGTGAAATTTTCGACGACGGGAATCCTCGTGATCCACGCTCTTCGTCCCACTCCGCGCGCGTCCGCGGCGTAATCCACACCACTTTCCCGCCTAACCCTTGAATCGTGTCGATCGCGTAAACCGTGTCCATGAATCGCGTGTCCGCGTCGGCCTCGACATACACTGTCCATTCAACGCGGTGACCCAACTTTTCCCGCAGCGTCCCTTCAAACCTCTCTCGTGCTACCGCTTCGCCGTTGACAAAGAATTGTCCGGGAGAACGAACATAAACGCTCATCGTATTGCTCCATGGACTTTCGACCGCGGAGATATGGCTCCGTTTTTCCCAAACAATCCACAAACCCTGCCACGGCTCCGGCTGAAACGCCATGAACAAAATAACCTGGCTCATCAGCACGCAAATCCACGACACCGAAAACGCGTTGAGCATTGCCGGGATCAACGAACGGCTGGGGCCGCGCTTGTTCCACGCCGTAACATTTCGCAGCGGCAACTCAGGAAATATTCGCGGAAGGTATCGTTTCGGTGGCTCCCTGCCCATGATCAACCAGAATCCGCGCACCACAGCAAAAATTCCGGCGCCAAACAGAGAGACAAACGTAAACGCGACAAATATTGCGGCCGGAAAATAGTATGCAAGATCGAATTCCGGCGTCGGCAGGGGACCGACCAACCACAAAAACCCGAATGCCACTGCAATCAGCCCGAACCCAATTAGCCAGAATCGTAAAGGAGACATTTCTCGTCTATCTTTAGACTCCGTTCACCTCCTCCGGTTCCCGTTTCCTCTGCGCTCTCTGTGTCTCAGCGTTCAATCTTTTCTTCGTTTCCGCTCCATTCGAACGCCCGCGCAAACCACTGCAAACACTCGTCTTAAAGTAATGATTGACAAATATGATCAATCTGGTATCATCATACTTCGATGTTCGGGCGCGTCGTTCTCTTTCACCCGGCCACGACATCTTCCGCTCGTCGGCCTCTCCCTCAAAACTCTGCAAATCAAAAATTCCGCTAACTCCCGTGGAATGAACACTTACAAAAAACGCGCCTGTAACCCCCTTTATAATGAACACTTGTGGCGCAAAGGACTTAAAGTCCCTTTATCAACAGTTACAAAAAAAGGGGGAGGGGGGTCCAGCTCGTACTACAACCTACTCCGCCTCCCCGGCCCGCTTCTCGCCTGCTAAACTTACCTCGTCTATCTCAAGGAGTCTCCATGTCTGAAGCCACCAAACTTGCTCTCTCCGGACCTACCCGCGCCGAAACCGACTCGATGGGCACGATCGAAGTTCCCGCCGACCGTTATTACGGCGCGCAAACCGCCCGCTCGCTCATCCATTTCGCCATCGGCAAAGACACCATGCCGCCCGAGCTGATTCGTGCCTTCGGCATCCTCAAAAAAGCCGCGGCGCTCGTAAATCAGGACTTGGGCAAGCTTCCCCACGACAAAACGAGCCTCATCACGCGAGCCGCCGACGAAGTCATCGACGGCAAGCTCAACGACCACTTCCCTCTTCGCATCTGGCAAACCGGCAGCGGCACACAGACCAACATGAACGTCAACGAGGTGATTTCCAATCGCGCCATTGAAATTGCCGGCGGCGTAATGGGCAGCAAGAAGCCCATTCATCCCAACGACGACGTAAACATGTCGCAGTCGTCGAACGACACCTTCCCTACCGCGATGCACATCGCCGCCGCAAGCGAAACCGCGCGCAAACTCTTGCCCGCCGTAAAAAAACTGCGCGACGTGATCGACGCGAAAGCGCGCGAATTTAAGGGCATCGTAAAAATTGGCCGCACCCATTTGCAGGACGCCACTCCGCTCACCGTCGACCAGGAATTTGGCGGCTGGGTGAATTTGCTCGACCGCGACGGCGGACGCATCGCCGTGGCGCTCGATGGCCTCTTCGACTTGGCCATCGGAGGAACCGCCGTCGGCACCGGCTTGAATGCGCATCCTGAATTTGCGGAACGCGCCGCGCGAAAAATTGCCGAACTCACCGGTCTTCCTTTCCGCTCGCATCCCAACAAATTCGCTTCGCTCTCCGCGCACGACGAAATTGTTTTTGCTTCCGGTGCGCTCAAGACGCTTGCAGCTTCTCTCATGAAAATCGCCAATGACGTGCGCTGGCTCGCTTCCGGCCCGCGTTGCGGCCTCGGCGAACTAACCCTTCCGGAAAACGAGCCGGGCTCCAGCATCATGCCCGGCAAAGTGAATCCCACGCAGTCCGAAGCGCTGACCATGGTCGCCGTACAAGTGATGGGCAATGACGCCGCAATCGGCTTCGCCGGTTCGCAAGGCAACTTTGAACTGAACGTTTTTAAACCGGTGATGATTTTTAATTATTTGCACTCGGTTGAGCTGCTCGCCGATGCTTGCAACTGCTTTGTGGATCACTGCGTCGTCGGCATCGAAGTCAATCGGGCGCAGATTGACAGCTACGTCCAGAATTCCCTGATGCTCGTCACCGCGCTCGCTCCCAAAATCGGCTACGACAATGCCGCCAAAGTCGCCAAAGCCGCTCATCACTCCGGCATCAGCCTCCGCGAAGCCGCCATCAAACTCGGCTTCGTCACCCCCGAAGAATTCGACGCCGCCGTCAAGCCCGAGGACATGACGCATCCATAAATATGCACTCGACTTCTCAAAATTTCTCAGCGCCTGAAACGTGGCGCGGCGGCTACTACGAAATCGAGTTTGACTTGGGTGCGCCGTCTGATGAACGGGTCGCGCTAACCTTGGAGACTCTTTGGTTACAATCTTCGATTGAAGGTTGCTACCTAAGTCGGAAACAAGAGCCGGATGCGCAGGCACGTGTAAAACCTGGGCAATATCCGACCGAAGGCCACCTGTATGGAGTTGCGACCCTCCCAAACGGTGCGAGGGCAGCGTGTGGGACGTATGTGTGCAAGCTACAGAATGAGGACGGCGTTCGGCTGCGCGATCTGGTCGAATTCTACATCCCGCTTGGGGCGCTCGGCCGAACATACGAGGTGGGGGGATACCCGTTCGCCGATGCCGACGACGCGGCGACTTGGAGAGTGCCGCTAGATGAATGGCTAGTGGAGTTGGGTCGGTGCGTATTTGAGCGAGTCCCATTTGGTCTCGCCTTAGTCGGTTTTGAGGTGGACGTTCCTACTGTTAGCGGTGAAGTCGTGCGGCAGAAAGGAATCCCGACAGAGCGATTCGAGGGTTATCTAATGAAGGTTGGAGAGAATCTCGAGTGGTACCCTCCGACCAATTGGAATCTTGTCCGTTTCTCCGAGGAGTCCAAGTGAGTCCGATGAAGAAAACTCTGCGGCGTCACACCTGCCGTTCGACAGTACTGATTGTTGGAGGCATCTGCTTCTCATCGTCGGCCTTCGCCCAACAGGTAGGTTCGCAGGCGACGCACACGCTGAAAGCGACGCCGAAGACGGTGGCTTGGGGATATTACGACGCGAAGGCAACGCCGGTGTTGCGCGTGAAGTCGGGCGACACGGTGGGGATTCAGACCGTGATTACGAACAGCCCGAAGCGGCTGGAAGAGGCGGGCGTGCCGCCGGAACAGGTCGAACAATCGCTGCGCGACATCACGGACCAGGTGAAGGACAAAGGCCCGGGCGGGCACATTTTAACGGGACCGATATACATCGAAGACGCGCAACCCGGAGACGTGCTCGAAGTAAAAATTCTTTCGATCAAGCTGGCGATTCCCTACGCCTACAACGCTTTCGGACCGGGCCGCGGCTATCTTCCGGACGACTATCCATACGCGAAAATCAAAATCATTCCGCTCGACGAAAAACGTATGGTGGCAAAGTTCGCGCCAGGCATCGAAATTCCGCTGCATCCTTTTTTCGGCAGCATGGGCGACGCGCCGCCGGAGTCGGTCGGCAAATGGAACAGCGCGCCGCCGTGGATCATGGCCGGCAATCTGGATAACAAGGACCTCGTCGCTGGCACAACGCTCTACATTCCCGTGCACGCGCCCGGCGCTCTCTTTGAAGTCGGCGACGGCCACGCCGGACAAGGCGACGGCGAAGTGGACATCACCGCGCTCGAAACTTCGCTCGTCGGCACGTTTCAATTTATCGTGCGCAAAGACATGCACCTGAAATGGCCGCGCGCCGAAACGCCCACCCACTACATCACCATGGGCTTAAATGACGATTTGAACGCGTGCACCACTCTCGCCGTCCGCGAAATGATCGATTTCCTCGTCACCGAAAAACATCTTTCGCGCGACGATGCCTACATGCTCTCCAGCGTCGCCGCCGACCTCCACATCACCGAACTCGTCGACGGCAACAAAGGCGTCCACATGATGCTCCCCAAATCCATTTTTGTGGGTGAGTCGGAAAAAGCAAAACATTAACACAGAGGTCATAGAGACAAGAGCACAGAGAACACGGAGACGGAATCAAGAGCATGACGGAACAAGCCGCACCAACGAAAAGCCTATGGCTCATAACCTGGACTGCGATTCGCTTCGTAGTCTTTGGCGTCGGCGGATTTATAGCGCTGTGGTTCGGCTGCATCTTGCTTCTCGATTCTCTGGTTGGAATCCCCGTGTCCCTTGCCGGCGGATTGATGATGTTGTTCGGCAGTGGAATGTGGAAACGCTGGGCTTATTTGTGGGTATTCTTTTCAATACCGTCAGTCGTTGCATCAGCCGCATTACTCGTTGAGAGATATCATGGCGCAGATTGGCTATTTGCGACGCCGGTTTTGATCTTGCTAGTCGCGACGCCGATGCCCGTTAGCTACTTGCTGGTTCGAAGATATTACAAGCAGCGCGAGGCCCCCCAACCCTCTTCGACGCCAACACCACAAATCACCACCAACGAAGAGGTTCCTCGATGAACTCGCGTCTCCGTGACCTCTGTGCTCCGGCCTCCGTGCTCTCTGTGTTAATGTTTTGCCTTTGTTTTTCTGCCGCCGCCCAGACTTCCAGTTACACCCCGGATTGGTGCAAAGCCTTACCGCGGCCGGAATACAAAACGCTCCAACGCGTCCTGCCCGACGAACCCTGGTTTGAAGTCTACAAAGTCGCGCCACAGACGTTTGCGATTTACGAACCGCACCAATCGGAAGAGACGATTGCGTACCTGATCATCGGAACGAAGCAAGCCGTTCTCTTCGATACCGGTATGGGCATCGCCGACATTCAAAAAGTGGTTCGCCGCCTGACTTCGCGGCCGATCGTCGTCCTGAATTCGCACACGCATGACGACCACGTTGGCGACAATTGGCGCTTCCCATTCGTTTTCGGAATGGACACGGACTTTACACGCAAGAACGCCAAAGGTTCGACAGAAGACGCGCAAGCCGAAATCGCTCCCGGCGAAATTTGCGGCGCCCTTCCCAAAGGCTTCGACGCAAAAACCTATCGCACCAAGCCCTGGCACATTTCCATCACGATTCATGACGGCTTCAAAGTGAACCTCGGCGGCCGCACCCTGGAAGTGATCGCCACGCCCGGACACACGCCCGATGCGATTGCGCTTTTTGACCGCGCCAACGGTCTGCTCTTCACCGGAGACACCTACTATCCCGCGCCGATCTGGCTCTTCCGTCCGGAAACCGATCTCGAAGCATACGACGCCTCCATCAAGAAACTCGCCGCGCTCGCTCCGCAAGTGAAAATGGTTCTCGGTGCCCACAACGTTCCCGTCGCTTCACCGGACGTATTAGCGGAACTCGTAACGGCGTTTGAAGCCGTACGCGCCGGAAAAATCGCCGCCGGCGACCCGCACGACGGCAAAGTGATCTACAAAACCGGCAAATTCTCCTTCCTGATGAAGGCCGCCAAATGAACGCTCATTCCCTCTCCCGCGCGGCCCTTCTCGCCTTGCCGTTCCTCCTGTCTGCCCCATCGCTGCTTTGCGAGCAGAAAAGTCCCAAGGACACGAAGCCCCTGCCCCGCACCGTTTGGAATCTCGAAGGCGGCGCTTTTTTCGCTACGGACGGCCGCATCCCCGACGGCCCCTGCTTCCGCATGAACGGCCAGGCCACCGCCCCCGGCTTCTTCGACAATCTGAAACGTGTCGACGACGACAGCGGGACTCACTACTTGCGCGGAACGGAAATGGTGACGGAGTATCCACCGAAACTTGACGTCTCGATTTTGATTCACGATTTGCCCTGCTCGTTTCTGCTGAAGGACAAAACAACGGAGCCACCGCTGACGAAAGAAAACTTCACGCGGCTGAAATTGCGGATCTACTGGAAAAGCGGCGTGGCGCTGCGGCCCGCGGGGCATTGGACCGATCCGGAGCTGCACATTCGCCAGCTGAGACCGAACATCCAGCCGGCAGCGGAAGATTTGGCGCCGCGCTATGAGTTTCACTTCACCTTTGGAATGCCGAGCGAAGGCGTGCCCATCGAAGACAGCCTGGTGGTGACATTTCAAACCGAGCAAGGAGAAATCGTCGCACGAACTTCCGCCCGGCTCTAAGAGGCGCTAGACTCGGACTGTGAAGATGCGCGCGCGAAATATTTTCGTGGCAGTTGTGATTATTGTTTTAGCGGCTGCAGTCGTGCTCGCCAAATGGATTCTGCATGATGGCCTGAGCGCTCGAGCGAATCCGTCGCGGCTGGAAATGTTTATCGCTCGGCATGCGCGGCGCATGGCGATTCCGTCAGGGGCGCGCGAGGCCGCGAACCCAGTTGCAGATTCCGCGGACGTGCAACGTGAAGCGCGGAGGCATTTTGCCGATCATTGCGCCGTATGCCACGGAAACGACGGCGGCGGAGAAAATCCGATGGGGCACGGACTTTACCCGAAGCCACCGGACCTCCGCGGGCCGCGCACACAAAAGCTTTCGGACGGCGAACTTTTTTGGATCATTGAAAACGGCGTGCGATTTACGGGGATGCCCGCATTCGGCGGAATGGGAGAGCATGGAAATGGCGAAGATAGCTGGAAACTGGTGCGATTCATCCGGCACCTGCCGCAGTTAACCATGGAAGAGCGGATGGAGATGGAGCGGTACAATCCGAAGGGGCCCGACGATCGCACGGAAGAACAACAGGAAGAGGACTTTTTGAAAGGCGGCGCGCCGCAACCCGGGAGCGCTTTGCCGCATCACCATTAAGAGGAACATTCGAGATGAGCGGAAAACAATTTGCGATGAAGGCAGCGGTTGCGTTGAGCGTGTTTTACGCCGCAACCGTACTTCTGTTGGCGTCGGTGAATGCGCAGGCGAAGACGACGCTAATCAATGGAACTCTGTACCGGGTCCATGCGGGATTCCTGGAAGTGCAAGCTGGCGCGAAGAATATTTCGCTGGTGAAAGTGAATGCCGCGACGGTTTACTGGAATGGGAGAACGGACAAGAAAGCGGCGGCGAAAGACTTGCAACTGGGAGACGAAGTGATTATTGAAGCGGTCGAGAAAGACGGCGTGCCACTCGCACAGAAAGTGCGATTCGCACGACCGGGCCCTTCGTAGAAGACGACCGCCTCAAAAAGAGTTCAGCCGGCAAGAACGGAAAGCGAATGGAAACAAAAGGAGGAGCGATGAAGGCTCGAATTGCGGCGGTGATGATTTCGTTGTTCGTTATCGCGGTGGCGGTGACGGCGCATGGCGACAAGAAGCACGTGATGGGAATTCTGCAAAGCATCAGCGCGGACGCCGTGACGGTAAAAACGGGAGACGGAAAGATTGTTACGGTGCGGCTGACGGCCGCGACGATGTATGTTCTGAAGGATGGAAAAAGCGCGGACGGAACGCCAGCAAAGTTTTCAGATTTGACGACGGGCCAGCGCGTGATCATCCACGCGACGCCAAAGGGAAACGATTTGCTGGCGGATGAAGTGAAATTTGCACCCGCGACGCAACATTAGCGTCCCGCTACTGTTACGCGACCACGTGGCAGGAATACGTTTTTAGAACGAGCCACACTTCGCGGCCGGGCTGAAGATCGAGATCGCGGGCCGCCCCCAAAGTGACGTGAACTTCAAACATCGCGCCGGAGTTCACGCGACAGATGATCGTGGCGCTGCGCTGCTCCAGCGATTCGATCGTGCCATACAGAATATTGCGCGCGCTCAAGCCGCTGGGACGTTCGAGGGCCAGCAGTATGTCTCCAGCGCGAATGGCGACGCGGACCGAATCGCCCATCTTTGCGTAGCTGAGCGGGACTTCGATTGAAGTGGTGGTGCCCTGCAGAGCGACGCGCATTACGCCGTTGTCGAGGCGAATTTCTTTTACAATTCCTTCCAAGACATTTTCGTAGCCGGCGATTTGCGCGAGCCGCTGATGCCGCGGCGCGTCCAACACTTCGCGCGGAATTCCCTGCTGGATAATTTCCCCATGGTCCATCGTAATGACGCGTTCTCCGAGCGCGTCCACCTCCGCGCGGTCGTGCGTGACGTACAGAATGGGAATCTCATGCTCCGCGTTCCACGCACGGAGATCCGCGATGATGGAGTTCTTAAGGCCGGCGTCGAGGGCGGAGAGCGGTTCGTCGAGGAGGAGCGCGCGAGGTTTGGTGACGAGAGAGCGGGCAAGGGCGACGCGCTGGGCTTCGCCGCCGGAAAGTTCGGCGGGCTTGCGAGATGCGAGATTCTCCAAACGAAATAGTTTCAAGGTTTCGGAAATGGCGGTGGCGCGATCGGAATTCGACAAGTGCGCGATGCCGTATTCGATGTTTTGTTGCGCGGTGAGATGAGGAAAAAGCGCAGGAGACTGGAAGAGGTAGCCAAGATGACGACTTTGAATGGGGAGATCGAGATGAGTGGCACTGTCAAAAAGATTTTCGTTGGAAATTGCGATGCGACCCTCGTCCGGGGTGGTGAGGCCGGCGATGCAATCGAGGAGCGTGGATTTGCCAGCGCCGGAAGGGCCGAAAAGGATGCTGATGCCGGGAGGAACGGAGAAATCTACGTCGAGGTGGAACGAGCCGCGAGTGAGGCAGACGCGAACGCCGAGTTCGGATTGCTTTAGTTCGATAGCCATCGCACACCGACGCGGCGGTTGAGTCCGTAGACGAGAGCGAGCAGGACAAAGGAGATGGCGAGAAGTGTGAGGGCGAGTTGGTTCGCGGCGGCGTATTCGATGGATTGGACATGATCATAAATGGAAATGGAGACGGTGCGCGTGGCGCCGGGAAGATTTCCGCCAACCATGAGGACGACGCCAAATTCGCCGAGCGTGTGGGCAAACGTAAGGACGATAGCGGTGATTACGCCGGGGAGAGAAAGCGGAAGAATGACTTGGCGGAACGTGCGCACAGGATTGGCACCGAGGACGTGGGAGGCGGCGAGAAGTTTTGGATCGAGGCGCTCGAAGGATGCGACGAGTGGCTGGACGCAGAACGGAAGACTGTAGAGCACGCTGGCGATGACGAGGCCGGTGAAAGTGAAGGCGAGCGTGTGGCCGAAAAGTGCGAGCCAGAGTCTGCCGAGCGGACCGCGCGGGCCCATGGCGACGAGAAGATAAAAGCCGAGGACGGTTGGCGGAAGAACGAGCGGGAGAGCTACGACGGCTTCGATGAGGAATTTCGCGGGAAATTTGGAAAAGGCTAGCCAGTAGGCGAGAGGCGTGGCGAGAACGAGAAGAATCGCCGTGACGAGGAAGGCGAGGCGGAAGGAGAGGAGGAGTTCGGTCATGGCGTTGGGCGGCTGTTCATCTCAGAATGGGATGGCCGAGGGATTCGGGTTTGGCGAAACCGTATTTTTCGAGGATGGCTTGCGCCGCGGTGGATTTCACGTAAGCGACGAAGGCCAGGGCGGCGTCTCGGTGGGAAGAACTTTTTAGAACGACGAAAGACTGAAGAAGAGGCGTGTACTGACTTTGCGGAATTGTCCAGGAGTGGCCGGAGGTGAAAGCGGGCGAAGATGTGATGGAAGACGCGAGGATTCCGATTTCCGCGTTGCCGGACTGAACGAATTGGGCAGCCTGGGAAATGTTTTCGCCGAAGACTAGTTTGGATTTTATTTTTTCGTAGAGGCCGGAATTCTTGAGAGCTTCGAGGGCGGCGCGGCCGTATGGGGCGTGATCGGGATTCGCGATGGCGATTTTCTGAATGGTGGGGTCGAGCAGAGATTGCCACCTGGATTTTTCGGGCGCGAGTTTGGAATTCGAGGGAACCCAGACAGCAAGTTTGCCGACGGCGTAGGAATCGGCGGAATTGGGAAGGACGAGGCCGGCTTCGTTGAGTTTGCGGGGATAGTCGGAGTCGGCGGAAAAGAAAATGTCGAAGGGAGCACCGTTCTGGATTTGGGCGAAGAAGTTGCCGCTGGAGCCGAAGGTGAGATTAAGTTTGACGCCGGATTGTTTTTCGTAAGTGGTTGCGAGATCAGTAAGGGCAAATTTCAGGTCGGAGGCGGCTGCGATGTTGAGTTGGGTTTGTTGGCCGGAAGAAGAAAGAGGGATTACCGCAGAGACACAGAGAGCACAGAGAATGCGCAGCGACGTGTACGAGCTATAGATTTGGCTCTTGGCCTTCCGATGCCTTGGGAGGCTAGGTTTCGGTTGAGGTCCTTCGGGCATCTTCGCGGATGCCCTCAGGATGACATCACTGCGCAGTAGTCCGATTGTGAATTGCCACGCGAATAGACAGCGGAGTCGCAAAAGCACAGGCAGGAGTGCCCGCACCACACGCAACAAAAAGAGGGCGCGATGTATCGAGCCCCTACGGGAGACGAAATTCGCGTTTGGGCGCATGGCGGTGTCAGACGCGGAGGATCATGACTTCGGTGGATTTGACGAGAGCGGCGGCGCGTTCGCCGGGCTTGAGGCGCATTTCGCGCGCGGCGTCGGCGGTGATGAGCGAGGTGATTTGCTGTTCGCCGATGCGGAGCGTGATTTGAGCGAGGAGGCCGTCGTACTTGATGGCGACGATGCGGCCGATAAGTTGATTGCGGCCGGAGATTTTGCGGAAGGCACCGCGGCGGGAACTGGGTTCTCCGCGTTCGAGCGATTTAGGGATGAGGCGGTCGATTTCGGATTCGGGGACGCGGTGGTGGCCGCCGGGAGTTCTTGCGGTTTTGAGTTTGCCGCGGTAGATCCATTGTTTGAGGGTGGGGTAGCTGATGCCGAGGATGTTGGCGGCTTCGCGCGGGGCGAGGAGACGTTGCATGCGGTTCACCTTGGATAATTCTAGATGATTTGATTTGGTGGAGCAATACGGATTTAGGCGATTAGAACTAAGAGTAAGGATTAACACAGAGATCACAGAGGGAAGAACACAGAGGGCACGGAGAAGAATGTTCGAAGAAGAAGCGCCCGTCTCAGAAGGCGGCCGCTACAACAGCAAGCCAGAACCAGGGTTTAGAAGGCGAAGTCGGGCACCCAAGAGGGCTCAGGTCGTGGGGACAGGGTCAGCCTTGGCGCGTCCGGCATCGTCAGCAGAAATGAGCTTCTGGGCGGCCATTCGATCTAACACTTGGTTGCGCCGAGCTTTGGCGGCGTCCAGGTATTTCAGCGGTGAATACCTTCGAAGAGACCAAATAATGGCGACAAGGAGAGCGGATTCGCTAAGGCTCAACTCCCTTGCGTGCTTGTGGACATACAGCAGCGCTCCGGATTCGATCCCGAAGGTATCGTTGCCGAAATACGCTTCATTCAGATAGATGGTCGGAATTTCGTTTGCGGAAAATCGGAAATGGAGTTTTTGGCTGAGGCGGTAAGAGTCCAAAACATAGCGAAAAGCGCGCCGCTTTGAGTTGCAGAGGGAATGTCTCGCGACTTGAGCGTATTGCAAGCGCGCCGGTTCCTGAGCGAACAACGCGTCGCGCAAAGTCTTCGGAAGGTCATTAAACGGAATTACCTGAACACTCTTGCCCGAACAACCATCGATAACAGTAGTCGGCAACGATGGATTGAACTTTTCCGCCTCCGCGGTTCCCGGAATGCCAACGAAGAAGTACAAGAAAACGAGCAGGCTCAATAAAGCAATCAGTGATACGCCAGCAATGAGTTTTGTCCACATGGCTTGAATTGATCAATTAGTTGCGGAGGGGTTTGCCGGTTTTTAGGGTGTGGGCGATGCGAGCTTGGGTGAGTTTTTCGCCGCAGAGCCCGACGAAGGCTTCGCGTTCGAGGTCGAGGACGTATTGTTCGCTGACGAGTTGGGGCGAAGTGAGCGGGCCGCCGGCGAAAATGTTGGCGAGTTTGCGGGCGACGACGGCGTCGTATTCGGAGGCGTAACCGCCGCGGACGAGCATGTGAATCAGGAGTTTTGCGGCGGAGAGGAATTGACCGCCGAGGACTTTGATTTGAGTCGATTGCGCGCCTTCCTGCCAAGATGCGGCAGCGGGTTTCCAACCAGAGCGATAAAGGGCGAGCGCGGTTTCCTTTGCGTCGGCGACGAGGCGCTGGGAATTCATGGAATAGAGATCTTCGCGGCGGAGGTAGCCAAGGTCGCGGGATTCTTCGGCGCTGGTGCCGACTTTGGCCATGGCAACGCTTTCGAAAATGGGTTTGAGGGCGTGGAAGAGATCGAGGTCTTCGCCGCCAGCAGCGTTTTCGTTGGCGTGGATGAGCATTTCCTTTGTGCCGCCGCCGCCGGGAATCAGGCCAACGCCGGTTTCGACGAGGCCGATGTAGGCTTCGGCGGCGGCGTGAATGCGCGCAGCATGGAGGCTGACTTCGCAGCCGCCGCCGAGCGCCATGCCTTGCGGGGCGGCGACGACGGGCTTGCGAGCGTACTTGATGGCGAGATTGATGTTCTGGAATTGCTTGACGGCCATGTGGAGCTCGTCCCACTCCTGCTCCTGTGCGGCGACGAGGACGAGCATGAGATTGGCACCAACGGAAAAATTGACGGCCTGATTGGCGACGACCATAGCGTCGAAATCGGATTCAAGGCGCTTTAGACCTTTGTGAATCATGGCGATGAGATCGGCGCCGATGGCGTTCATCTTGGCGTGAAATTCACAGCAAACGACGCCGTCGCCGAGGTCGACGAGGCTGGCGCCAGAGTTGCGCTCGACTTCTTTTCCGGCGTCCTTCAGAGATTTCAAGATGATGATACCGCGAGGTTCTTCGACTTTTTTGGAGCTGGAAGTGGCGAGATCGAAAACGGTCGTAGTTCCCTTCTCCGATTCGTAGAAACCTTTGCGGCCGCTGGCGAGAACTTTTTCCATGAGCGCGGGAACAGGGCGATTTTCTTTTTTCAGTTGCGCGGTGAAATTTTGGACGCCGAGGGCGTCGACCATTTCGAAGGGGCCAAGTTCCCAGCCGAAGCCCCAGCGCATCGCGCGGTCGACGTCGGCGATGTTGTCTGAAATTTCGGGGACGCGGCGCGCGGCATAGGAGCAGGTTTCGGAGAGCGCGCTCCAAAGAAATTGCTGAGCTTTGTCGCCTTTCTGGCCTTCGAGGATGGGGCCGACGAGGGAGCGGAGGCGCTCGCGAGTGTCGTCGATAACTTTTCCAGCTTCGAGCGACGGGAATTTTGCCTTTTGGCGCGGGCGATATTCGAACGTGTTTACATCGAGGGTTAGAATTTCCTTTTCGCCGGCGCCTTTTACTTTTTTGTAGAAGCCCTGACCGGTTTTGTCGCCGAGCATCTTGCGTTTGAACATTTCTTCGACAAGCGCGGGGACTTTATAAAATTCGCGCGATTCGTCGTTGGGCGCCGTTTCGTAGATATTTTTTACGACGTGAACGAGGACGTCGAGGCCGACGATGTCCGCCGTGCGAAAGGTGGCAGATTTTGGCCAGCCGACGGCAGGGCCGGTGCAAGCGTCGATTTCTTCAACGGTCATGCCGAGGGACTGCATGAGGCGAAGTGCGTTGAGCATGGAAAAAGTGCCGATGCGATTGGCGATGAAGTTGGGCGAATCTTTGGCGGGGACGACGCCTTTACCGAGGCGTCGATCGCAGAATTCGGTGAGCGTGGCGAGGACGTCGGGAAGAGTTTTAGGACCGGGTATAACCTCCACCAACTTTAGGTAGCGGGGCGGGTTAAAGAAGTGTGTACCGGCCCAGTGCTGCTGGAATTCTTCCGGCATGCCTTCGGCAATGATATGGACCGGAAGGCCGCTGGTGTTGGTGGTGACGATGGCACCGGGCTTGCGGAATTGCGCAACGCGGGAAAGGAGTTTGCGCTTGATTTCGAGATTTTCGGCGACGACTTCGATGATCCAATCGGCT
>Ga0075436_100001931_pt1 | contig 14250 bp, 7 predicted proteins | sample RhiMethybrSRZTD5_FD_75303 | JGI IMG/M metagenome (GOLD analysis project Ga0075436, IMG submission 75303) | Populus rhizosphere microbial communities from Tennessee, USA - Rhizosphere MetaG P. TD hybrid SRZTD5 | ecosystem: Host-associated > Plants > Roots > Rhizosphere > Soil | place: USA...
ACCGGCAGTGCGCCGGCAAGCCCTACGTCGCTGGGTTTATAGTGGCGCTGGGCGCCGTGGGCACTATTCCTTCCTGGGGAGTGCGACCCCAAATGCTTTCCCTGGTACTAGCGGCAATATTTCTGGGGCTGCTAAGCAAAGCGGAACGCGTGGGCCCAAACGAGTTGCGCTTTCTGTGGTGGATGCCGCCGCTGCTTTTGCTGTGGGTGAACCTGCATGGCGGATTTCTGCTGGGCCCGGCATTCATGGCTCTCGCCCTCACGGGATGGGCCTTGGAGGCCTGGCTTGGACTCCGCCCTTGGCCGGATGCAAGTGCCCGCCTTCGGCAACTGGGGACGGTGCTGGCAGCGTGCCTCGTACTGGTGCCGCTCAATCCCAATGGATGGGAAATCTACCGCTACCCGTTCCAGACGCTGCAGTCGCGGACCATGATGCAATACATCACGGAGTGGGCGTCGCCCAATTTCCATTCTCCCGATTTCAAGCCTTTTCTGCTCCTACTGCTGCTGACCTGGGCAGCGGTGGCGGCGTCGCACAAGCGGTTGTCGCCAACGCGAATTCTGCTGCTCTTGGCAATGGGGTACGCCGGCCTGATTTCAGGACGCCACATTCCCATCTTCATCCTGGTAGCCGTTCCTATCATTGCGGAGAGTGTGGCGGAACAGGCCGAGCAACACCGCTGGCTCACTCTGGCAAGCGACTCACCAGCATCGCCGCGCGTGCCCAAGCTGCTTGCGAACCTGGTCCTGCTGCTGGCAATGAGCGCCTTCGTGGCCATCCGTTTCGCCGGGGTAATCAAGGGACAATCCGCAAGCGAGGCCAGGTATTTTCCCCAGGCAGCCACCCGCTTTATCGCGCGGCAGAATCTCCCAGGACCAATCTTCAACAATTACGACTGGGGCGGATACTTCATTGCCAAGCTGTATCCGCAATATCAGGTCTTCATTGACGGCCGTGCTGATCTGTACGGGAAGCTGATGGACACATTTATTGATGCCGCGCAGGCGCAGGGAGATTGGCAGCAACCCCTGGAAGAATACCGCGTGCGGACGGTGGTGCTGCCACCGACCAGCGGCCTGGCGGGAGTGCTGCGGCTGGACCCGCATTGGAACAAGCGCTTCGAAGACAAGCAGGCGGTAGTGTTTGTGCGCGGCATTCCTTACTGAGCGGGCCAGCATTGCTTGCGAGGGGGAGTCGCCGGTCGCACTTCATGCGGTCGGTGCGTCCCCAAGCCTCCTTTCCTATTGACATTCTATAGGAGGGGCGTATGCTGCTCCTATAGACAGTCGTTAGGAGAAACCCGTGCCCACGGAACAAACCGAACTGCTGCAAGGCACGCTGGACATGCTGATCTTAAAGGCGCTGGCTTTGGGCGAGATGCACGGCCTGGGCATTGCGCGACGGGTGGAGCAACTTACCCGCGGGACATTCCAGGTGAAACCCGGTTCGCTGTTTCCCTCGCTCCATCGCATGGAAGAGCAGGGCTGGCTGAGCGCTTTCTGGGGCGAATCGGAAAACAACCGCCGCGCCAAGTACTACCGCCTGACCAGGGCGGGGGAGCGGCGACTGGAAAATGAGAGCGAGCGCTGGCGGCGCATTTCCGGAGCCATCACCCACGCCCTGCAAACTACCTGAAGTGATGTATGCCCGTTGTGAAGCACCTTCGCAGCTTCTTCCGCAACCTGTTGCGCAGTCGGCAGGCCGATGCCGACCTCGATCAGGAGGTTCGTGCTTACGTGGACCTGCTGGCCGAGGAGAAGTCGCAAGCCGGAGCTTCCCCCGAACAAGCCCAACGAGCGGCGCGCATGGAACTGGGCGGCATTGAGCAGGTGAAAGAAGAAGTGCGTGCCGCGCGCGCCGGCGCCGCTCTGGCCGGCTTCCTGCAGGACTTGCGCTACGGCGGCCGCATGCTGCGCAAGAGCCCGACCTTTACTCTGGTAGCCGTGCTCACGCTGGCGCTCGGCATCGGCGTGAACACGGCCATTTTCGGAGTGGCGGAATTTCTTCTGCGCCCCCTCCCGGTAACCAACCCCGAACAACTGCTGGTGCTAGCCAGCGGGCAGCACGGACAGCCTGCCACAGGACGCTTTTCCTACCCTGAATACCTGGATCTGAAGCGGCAGGCGACGGTCTTTTCCGATATGGCCGGTTACCAAGTGGATTTCGAGGGGCTGAGCACGGGGCATCATGCCGTCCAGTTCTTCATGTCGTGGGTGACCGGAAATTACTTCAACATGCTGGGGGTGAAGCCCTACCTGGGGCGATTGTTCCTGCCCAGCGAAGGGCAGGCCCCCGGGGCGGATCCCTACATGGTGCTGGGCTACTCCTTCTGGAAAAAGGAATTTCACGGCGACCCGAAGGTGATCGGCAGCAAAGTCGTGGTCACCGGGCACTCCATTACCATCCTCGGGGTCACGCCTCCGGATTTTCACGGCACGTTCTACGCCTTTGATACCCAGGGTTACCTGCTGTTCAGCACGGAAGCCGCCGACCCCCAGGCGGCAGCTTTCTGGAGCAAGCGCGACGCGCGGGAGTTGACCATAATGGGGCGACTGCGGCCGGGTGGCACCCTGGCGCAGGCGCAGGCCTCGCTCGATGTAATCGCCGCCCGTTTTACCCAGCAATATCCCGACGGCAGCAAGTCCCTCGCCATTCGCGCTTATCCTGAAAGGCGAGCCCGGCCGCAGCCGGATCCCACGGACCAGACGCCGCTCCTAGCCGCCATATTCGTGGCGCTGGCGGCGTTGGTGACTCTGCTGGCGTGTTTGAACATCGCGAATGTCATGCTCGTGCGCGCCACCGCCCGTTACCGGGAAATAGCCGTCCGGGCCGCATTGGGCGCGGGGCGGGGGCGACTGGTCCGGCAACTCCTGACGGAGAGCACGCTGCTTGCGGTACTGGGCGGCCTTGCCGGCTTAGCGCTGGGCGTCGGTGGCATCAGGTTGCTGAGCACCATCCCCGCGCGCATCACGCAGCTTCCATTTCAAACCGAATTCCCACTGAACTGGACATTCTTCGCCTACGCCTTGGCGGCTGTCCTGCTCGTCGCCACCGTGGTGGGTGTGATGCCGGCGCGGCGCGGGGCGCGGGTTGACTTGAACTCAGTGCTGCATGACGCGGGTCGCTCCGTGGTGGGCAGCCGCCATCGCCTGCGTGACCTGCTGGTAGTCGCCCAGGTTGCCGGCTCCCTCGTATTGTTGATCGTCGCCGGTTTGTTCACTCGCAGCCTGGAGAAAGTAGTGCACGGCAAGCTGGGCTTTGAACCCGACCACCTGGTCACGTTCACGGTGGACCCGCACGAGATGGGCTACAGCGAAGACCAGGGACGCAAATTTTTCCGCGAACTGCTGGAGCGGGCCCGCGCCCTGCCGGGAGTGGAATCGGCCAGCCTGGCCTACTCGGTTCCTTTTGGTTACTACAATTCCTCAGTGGTGCTCTCAGAAATTGACGGCTATACCCGCCTGGCTGGACAGCAACCTCCGCAAATCGGCTACAACAGCGCGGGCACGGATTATTTCTCGACCATGCGCATTCCCCTGTTGCATGGGCGCGATTTCACTGAAGGCGACACTCCGAATTCCCAACGCGTGGCCATCATCAACCAGGCCATGGCACGGCGCTTCTGGCCTGGTCAGGACGCCATGGGGAAACGCTTCAAAACCAAAATCGAAGATGGACCGGAGCAGTGGTTCCAGGTGGTGGGCGTGGTGGCCAATTCCAAGTACACGTCTGTAACCGACAACGATGTGCCCTATATTTATTTCTCCCTCGCCCAGAACTACTCCGCCATTCAGGCGCTGGAGGTGCGCAGCGCGTTGCCGCCCCAGATCGTCCTCAACGAATTGCGGCAACAAGTTCGAGCTCTGGCACCCGACCTGCCCATCTTCTACGCCAAATCCATGAGCGCAGGACTGGAAGATTTCAACGGCTTCTTCCTGTACCGACTGGGGGCGGAGCTAGCGGCAGCGCTGGGGATCCTCGGTTTAGTACTGGCCGTCATTGGAGTGTACGGAGTGGTGTCCTATGCCGCCAGCCAGCGAACGCATGAGATTGGGGTGCGCATGGCGCTGGGAGCGTCCCGCAGGGACATCCTGCTTTCGGTTTTGCGCAATGGGCTGGTGTTAATTGGCGCAGGGATTGGGTTGGGCTTAGTGCTGGTGATGGCCGCCACGCGCGTCGTCACGGATTTTCTTGTCGGTGTAAGCGCCACTGATCCACTCACCTTTCTTGCAGTCACGAGTTTGCTGGCACTGATCGCGGTGGCCGCTTGCTACATACCGGCTCGGCGAGCCATGAACCTCGATCCGATGGCGGCGCTGCGGTACGAGTGAGTGGGTCGCGGATTGCATGTACGCCGAAGCGTCTGCCGGGCACAGAGAGCCTGCTTCGAGGTTGCGAGAAGCGGCTTCGTCGCTGTACTCAGAATTGGTAAGAATCGGCGGGTTCTTCGCTGTGCTCACCAACGAAAGAGATTCGTGGCGGGGAGGGCTTCAGCATACCGCACGATGTATTCGCAGGAATCGGCTTTAGGTGCTGACATCTTCTACGACACAGCGGCTCAAGCCGCATTCAATAGGGCCCGGACGGCACGTCTGAAGACGTGCCCTGATACGAACCACGAGCGCAGGAATACAAACCCCGAGGGCGGGAATTCACCAGGGCGGGGCCCGCGGCATCGGAGGGAATTCCGATTCCTAACCCGGTGGCGACGCAAACAGAAGAAGTATGGCAACGAGTTACTAGCGACCGCTGACCACTTTTTGCTCGCTGGGAGATTTGCTGAATAGAATTTCCGTCACCAGCAGCAGCGCCCCTACCACGATAGCGCTGTCAGCCAGGTTGAAGGCGGGCCAGTGATAGTTGCCAACGTAGAAATCCAGAAAGTCCACCACCTGTCCGCTGACCAGACGATCCCACAAATTGCCCAGAGCGCCACCCAAAATCAGCGCCAGCCCCACCCCGGTGGTAGTCATGGCATGGCTGTTCTTCCATAGCAGGGCGGAAACCACCACTAGCGCAACCAGCGAAAACAGCACCAGGACGGCAATCTTCCACTCCGAAGGCGATTCGGCAAAGAGCCCGAACGCCGCCCCGCGGTTCTCCACGTGCGTGAGATGGAAAAAACCAGGCACAACGGCGACACTCTCGTGGAGAGCAATATTTTTGTCCACAATTGATTTGGCCAGCCGGTCAAAGACGACCACCAGGGCGGCGATCAGGAAGTGGTACTTGCGCATGGCGTGCTCAGATGTCATGTACTTCAGCTCAATCCTATTTTAGCTTTCCCATTCCTTCAGCACAGCACTGCAGCGCTCACACACGCCAGGATAAGTCGGATCTTCGCCCACGTGAGTGGAATAGTTCCAGCAGCGCTCGCATTTGCGGCCCGGGGCCCTGCTGACCTGAACACGCAGGCCGGCGGCTCCGTTACCGCCGGCACGCTCCAAATTTACCGCCGAAACGATAAACAGGAATCGTAACTCCTGGGCATAGCGGGCCAGTACCAAGTGCGCGGGTTCAGGAGCTACCAGGGTAACCTGAGCCTCCAGGCTGCCGCCGATCAACTTCTGGTTGCGAGCCTCCTCCAGCGATTTCAGCACCTGGTCGCGCACGCCCCGCAGCAGGGTCCAGTCGGAACGGAGCTGTTCCTCATTGGATTCGCCGCTACGCTCCGGGGTCGCAAGCCCAAGAATTTCCTGCTGGCTGGGAAACAGGGCCAGGTGCACGCTTTCCAGCCGACCCGGAACTTTGGGCAGGTATTGCCACACTTCATCGGCGGTGAAGCTGAGGATGGGCGCCAGGAGCCGCACCAGGACCTCGCCAATGCGCCAGATGGCGGTCTGGGCAGAACGACGGCCACGGGAACCGGGTGCGTAGGTATAAAGCCGGTCTTTAAGCACGTCGAAATAGAAGGCGCTCAGGTCCACTACGCAGAACTGGTTCATGCGCTGATAAATCTTGTGGAACTCAAAGCGCTCATACCAGCCGCGCACCTGCTCGCTCAGTTCCGCAGTTTGCAGCAGCATGTAGCGGTCAAGAGACTCCATCTGTGAGTAGGGTACTGTGTGCTGCGCCGGATCGAAGCCGTCGAGATTGCCCAGGATGTAGCGGAAGGTATTACGAAGCTTCCGGTAATTTTCCGCCACCCGTTGCATGAGTTGCTCGGAATCCACGACGTCTTCGCGGAAATCAACCGAGGCTACCCAAAGGCGGACGATTTCACCGCCCAGGCGATTGGCAATATCCACGGGATCAACATCGTTCCCCAGTGACTTGTGCATCGCGCGTCCCTGCTCATCGAGGGTCCAGCCGTTCGTGGCTACGGCACGATATGGCGCCGAATTGCGGGCGCCGATGGCGCAGAGTAAGGAAGAGTGAAACCAGCCCCGATGCTGGTCTCCGCCTTCCAGGTAAAGGTCGGCAGGCCAGGAATATCCAGGCTCCTGCTGCTGCAGTACCAGATAGCTGGAGCCGGACTCGAACCAGACATCAAGGATGTCCATCTCGCGGCGAAAGCTAGAGCCGCCGCATCCGGCACAGCGAGTTCCTGGAGGCAATAGGCTATCAGCCTCCGCCGTGTACCAGGCGTCCACGCCTTTTTGCGCTACCATCTGCGCCACAGCGCGGTTCACCTGCGGCGATTTCAGCGCCTGTCCGCAGCCCGAACACAAAAACACGGCGATGGGGACGCCCCAAACCCGCTGGCGGGAGATGCACCAGTCGGGACGGGTGGCAATCATGTTAGAGATGCGCTCTTCCCCCCAGGCTGGGTCCCAGCGAACTTTTTTGATCTCGTCCAGGGCACGCGAGCGCAGTGTGCCGCCTTCCACGGGCGTTTCCATGGAGATGAACCACTGCTCGGTGGCACGGAAGATAACGGGATTGTGGCAGCGCCAGCAATGGGGATAGGAGTGCTCCAACTTCTCCGTGTGGAGCAGTGCGCCGCGGGACTTCAGCAGTTCGATGATGGGCTGGTTGGCCTCGAAAATAGTCTTGCCTTCATATTCGGGCAGGCCATTGTGCAGGCGGCCTTCGGCATCCACATTGCACGTCTGATCGAGCTTGTACTTCTGCCCGGTGTAGAAGTCCTCAGCGCCATGCGAAGGCGCGGTGTGCACCACGCCCGTGCCTTGATCCATGGTTACGTAATCCGCCAGCACGCCCAGAATCTTGCGTTGCTCCCAGGGTAGAAAGGGATGGTAGAAGTACAGATGCTCCAGCTTCTCGCCCGGGAACTTGGCAACAATCTTCCAGTCCTTGAATCCGCATTTTTCGGCGGTCATCTGGGCCAGCTTTTCGGCCACAATGTAAATCTCGCCGCCCGCCTCTAAGGCCACATACTCCTCGTGAGGATGGAAGGCGACCGCCATGGAAGCCGGCAAGGTCCACGGGGTAGTGGTCCAGATGACGGTGTAAACCGGCTTACCCTCGAAAACGCGCTTGGCGGCCAACTCGGGATCCAGGTCGCGCGGGTCCGACTGCAGGCGGTATTTCACCCAGACGCTGGGACTGGTGTGGTCTTTATACTCAACCTCGGCTTCGGCGAGCGCGGTGCGGTCGAAAATGCACCAGTAAACCGGACGTAAGCCCTTGTAAACGAAGCCGTTCTCAAAAAAGTGGTAAAACGTGCCCAGAACCACCGACTCGTACTCCGGAGCCATGGTGGAATAAGGCTGCTCGAAGCGCCCGAATACCCCCAGGCGCTTGAATTGGGTACGCTGTAAATCGAGGTACTTTTCCGCGTATTTGCGGCACTCGCGGCGCACGGCCAGTGGAGGCATGGCCAGCTTCTTACCTCCCAGCTGGGCATCTACTTTGATTTCGATCGGCAGGCCATGGCAGTCCCAACCGGGAATGTAGGGGGCGTCGAATCCCGCCATATTCTTGGATTTGACGATGAAATCCTTCAGCGATTTGTTGAGCGCGGTGCCCAAATGGATGGGGCCATTGGCGTAGGGCGGCCCGTCATGCAGAATGTAAACGGGAGCGCCGGCGCGGGCCTGGCGCAGGCGATGGTAGATGCCCATTTCCTGCCAGCGGGCCAGCCATTTGGGCTCGTTCTGAGGCAGGTTCGCCTTCATGGCAAAATCGGTTTTGGGCAGGTTGAGGGTAGCTTTCAGCTCCAGGGCCACGCGCGCTTGACCTTCCGTGTTAAAGTTCTTTCATTATAGGGAGCAGGGAAACGGCAGTCCAACGCCTCCCGACACCTTTCCAGTTTGGAACCCCATAGGTTATCCGTCATAACCGTGTAGGATTTTCTTTTTAAGTGACGTTTTGGGTATACCAGCATCTAAATGTGGGTATCCAAAGTACCTCTGGAAGGTGTGGGGATGCTAACCTGCCGGCAAAATGGCGGCTATTAAGGGAGAAAGCACTCGAATCCAAAAAGCAACTTGGCACTTCATGTGCTCATCTCGTTTAATGGCAGCTATTGAGCCTGCCCACCCGAGAGGTACCCAGCCGGGACGAACATATGGCTAATGACGTAATGGTCCCCCCAACGCAGGAAACGCAAGCAGAGCCGAAACTCGACCTGCTTTTGAGATCGGAAACGCTCGACCGGCCGTGGTGGAAAACGCTGCGGGAGAGCATCCATGAGTGGCGGCATCCTACGAAGCTGCCGCCGTTGCACTTGACCTCGAAGCCAGTTCCCGTGAAGGAGATCTGGGGCGAGTACAACTACAAGAAAAGGAGTGCAGCGGGATCCATCTTGGTGCACTGCCTGGCAATCGGTGGAATTGTGGCGGTTTCTCTTGCCGGCGCTCGGGTAGTCAAGCAGGCAGTCAAGCATGAAACGGTGACCCTGGTGGCGCCGGATCTCTCGCCCTTCACGCCGTTGTCGACCAAGAAGAACGACACGATTGGCGGTGGCGGCGGTGGCGGCGACCGCGACAAGATGCAGGCCCCCAAGGGCAAACTCCCCAAGCTGGCGATGGAGCAAATTACCCCGCCGGCGATGGTGGTGCGCAACGATCATCCCAAGCTTACGGCGGAACCGACGGTAGTGGTCCCCCCGCAGGTGAAGCTGGCGGCCAACAACCTGCCTAACTTCGGCGATCCTAAAGCCGTGATTCCGGCGGGCCCGCCCTCCAATGGCACGGGTTCCGGTGGCGGTATTGGATCGGGTTCGGGCGGAGGTGTGGGGTCAGGCACCGGTCCGGGCGTGGGTCCGGGCAGGGGCGGCGGCATTGGCGGCGGCGTGTTCCGTGTGGGCGGCGGCGTTTCCGCTCCGCGCGCGGTTTATACGCCTGATCCGGAGTACTCCGAGGAAGCCCGCAAAGCCAAATATCAGGGTACCTGCGTGCTGTGGCTGATCGTAGGCCCGGATGGCCACCCGCACGATATCAAGGTGGCGCGTTCGCTCGGTATGGGACTCGACCAGAAGGCGATCGAAGCGGTCCGCAACTGGAAGTTCGAGCCGGCTATGAAAGATGGGCAGCCGGTGGCGGTGCAAATCAACGTGGAAGTGAACTTCCGGCTGTACTAAGAAGTTCCAAAGTCAAAACAAAGGGAGGCGAACCTGCCTCCCTTTTTTATTGCACACCCTTTTTTCGAGAAGGCGAGCTTCGCTCGCCCTGGACGGGGCAGAGCCCCTCCCCACACGGGCACTGAGCCACGTCCTACGCAGGGGCGGAGCGAGGAGCTACTCCCACCGCAGGGCGGCGGCGGGATCCACCCGGGCGGCGCGCCGGGCAGGCACATAGGCTGCGAAAAACGCGACCAGCATCAGCAGCGCCAGCGCACTCGCGAATGCCACAGGATCGCGCGGCGCAATGCCGTATAGGAAAGCGCCGAGCACACCCGCTGCAGCGAAGGCGGCGGCAAATCCGAGGCCCAATCCGAGCAGCGCCGGCGCCATGCCCTGGCGAACGATGAGCGTCAGAACGTTGCCCGTCTCCGCCCCCAGGGCCATGCGGATGCCGATCTCGCGCGTGCGCTGGTTCACGGCGTAGGAAACCACGCCATAAATTCCAATCGCCGCGAGGGCGAGCGCCAGCAAGCCGAAGCTACCTAGCAGAATGGCGGCCAATCGCGCCGGCAGCAGCGCCACATTTACGTAATCGCCCATGGCGCGCACGCCGCTAACGGCCAGGTTGGGATCGAGGTCGGCCACCAGCTTGCGGGCGGCCTCGGTATAGGCGAGAGGAGGCCCCGCAGTGCGCAGCAGCAGGTTCATGTGCGGCAAGTATTCCTGAGCTAACGGGCGGTACACGAAACCAGTGCCGTCTTCGCCCAGAGTTTCGTACTTGCCATTGGCGGCGATGCCCACCACGCGGTAGTCACGTCCCTTCGGGCCATCCAGATGGGCAATCTTGCCGATCGGATCCTGTCCTGGCCACAACTGGTGCGCCAGGAACTGGTTGATGATGATTATCGGCGCTGAACTGTCCCGGTCGGTGGAATCGAAGTCGCGGCCGGCAAGCAGAGCAATACCCATGGTCTGAAAGTACCCGGGTGCCACCGGGGACATGATGCTGACTACCGGCTTGGACCGGCTTGCACTTTGCGCCTCCGTGTCGCTCTCATCGGTGTTGCTGAGCGGCAGATAGCCGGCGAGGCTGACTGCTTGTACGCCGGGCAGACGCGAAGCTTCGCGCAACAGGGAAGCATAAAATGCGCGGCCATTCTTTTCGCTATAACCCTGCTGGCCAAGGTCCATGGTGACTGCCAGCACGTGGTCCGCATCAAATCCCGGCCCGGCGCCTTGCACGGCCCATAAAGAACGCACCATGAGCACGGCGGCCACCAAGGCCAGCAGAGACAAAGCGGCTTGCGTGGCCACCAGGGCGTGCTTGAGCAAGTAGCGGCGAGGCTCGCCCAGAGAGGCGGCGGACTTTAAAGCGGGCGCGGGATCGGCGTGTGCCGCCTGCGCTGCCGGAATCAGCCCGCACAGAATGGCGGTAGCCAAAGAAACCACAATGGCAAAGCTTAGCGTGCGCCAGTCCAGGCGCAGGTCAAAAGCCAGCGGCAGCGCAATCATGGGTTGAAGCAAAAGCACGAGACGGTCCAGCCACAGGGCCAGCAGCAGGCCGGCGCCGCCGCCCAGGAAGGAAAGCAGCAGGCTATGAGCGAGCAATTGCTGAAACAGTCGCGCGCGGCTGCCGCCGATGGCCAGGCGAATGGCCAGCTCGCGCCGCTGTTCCACGCTGCGCGCCAGCAGCAGATTGGCGATGTTGGCGCAGGCCAGCAGCAGTACCAGGCTGACCACGCCGAGCAGCATAAGCGTGAACGTGCTAACTGCGGAGCGGAATTCCGGGCTGAGCAGTCCCGGGGGCGCAACCCCATAACGAAGTTCGCGATAACGTGGATCCTGGGCTGCCTGGCTCGCTCCCCACTTCTCCACCCACGCTCCCGCCGCAGCGGGGGTTACACCGGGCCCGAGCCGCGCGACATTCCAGAAGCTGCGGTTGCGCTTGCTGTCCAGCCATCCCGCTGTGTCGGACCCGGGATTAAGCAGGCCATGATTGGTGACAGGCACCCAGAGATCTGCCGCCAGAATGCGCTCGGTCCCTATAAAGCCGTTCGGGGCAACGCCAATTACAGTGAAGGCATGGCCGCTGAGGGGAATGAGCTTGCCGAGAATGTTCGGATCGCCACCGAGTACCGATTTCCAGAAGTTGTAGCCCACTACCACAACCGGGTTGCTGTCTATAAGCCGCCCTTCATTTCCAGAAAAGAAGCGGCCCAGGATGGGCTTCACTCCAAGTACATCGAAGTAATCGGCGGAAACCTCATAATCGGCCACCGACCGGCTATGGGCGCCACGGCCATAGAGGACGCCGGCAGCCCAAAAAGCGGTCACGCCGGAGAACACGGGATTGTGGTCGCGGATTTCCAGGTACTCAGGATAGGAGATGTTGGCGTCGTACTGGTCAGGGCCGGCATTCTTACTGCCGTGGGCGATGGTGAGCAGCTGTTCCGGATGAGAGACGGGCAGAGGGCGCAGAATCGCGAAGTTCAGAATGCTGAAGACCGCCGTATTAGCGCCAATACCCAGCGCCAGGGAGAGCAAGGCCACGGCGGTGAAGCCGGGATTACGGCGCAGAAGGCGCAGGGCGTAGCGCAGGTCCTGGCCCAGGCTGCGCAGCCAGAGCATGCCGGCCTGATCGCGGAAGGCTTCTCTGGCTTGCTCGACGCCTCCCAGCGCCCGCAGGGCAGCGTAGCGGGCTTCGCCAGCACTCAGGCCGCGGCGCAGATTTTCTTCAATGAGCAGATCCAGGTGAGTATCGAGTTCCGCCTGCAGGTCCTGCTCCAGACGGCGGCGCTGGAAAGTGCCCAACAGGCGTGCGAGCCAAACGCGAATTTGCGGCATGTGCCACCTCGGGTCAGGTGCCTTGAGGGGTTTGCAGCAGGCGGCCGATGATAGCCGCCATCCGTTCCCAGTCCGCTGCCTCGGCCGCCAGTTGTTTGCGGCCAGCGCGGGTGATTCCGTAAAAACGGGCGCGGCGATTATTTTCCGAGCTGCCCCATTTCCCGCTGATCCAGCCACGCTGCTGCAGTCGCAGGAGAGCGGGGTAGAGCGTGCCCTGGTTCAGGTGCAGAAGGTCCCCGGAAACCTGCTCAATGCGCCGGGCAATGGCATAGCCGTGCAGCGGGCCCATGGATTCCAGGGTCTTCAGCACCATCAGGTCGAGGGTGCCCTGCAGCACTTCCGCCACCTGCCCTCCTGTAGATAACCAAACGGAGCATAGGACAGTTCCATTGGGATGTCAACAGGAGGAGCTTGCAACAGAGGGCAGGAGGCCTCGGGACAGCCGGCGAGAGGCTGGCTGAAAAAAATAAGGAGCGGGCGTGAGCCCGCTCCTGAGATAAAAAAGGCCCTCTATTTCACGCCCAAACCAACCAATACGGCAGAACCGTCGGCGGCCTGGCCCAGCACACGGAACTGCACTCCGTAGTTGGGAGTCTTAACGCTCGCGGCAGAAGCCGCGCTACTCCAATAGCTAAGGGTGTCGTTGAAGTTGGGCACGGCGTTCAGGCCAGGATCAATGCGCTCGATGCCCCAGTACATCAGGTCCAGCGTGGGCGCCGGCACAAGGCTGAAGGCCGCGTCGTAGCTCTGTACCCGCGTATTCCAAGGCAGGCTGCCGGTGCCCGGCAGGGGAGGCCGCATTAAGGCCTGCTTGTGCGCATCCACCACCAGGAGGTAGCCGCCGCCGGGATGAACCCCGGTCCAATTGTCCTCATAAGACTTGTCGCGATACCAAAGCACCAGCCCGGGCGCATTGTAGGAGAAGTACTTGGGCTCGTTTCCGGTGCTGTCGAACTGGTACACGTTCCCGAGGCCGGCGTCAAAATTGACGATACTGGCGCCTGCATAGGGAGTTTCGAATGGTTTAGAGTTACGCCATTCGGCGAGGTAGTACTGAGGGGTAGACCGAGCACCGCTGTTGCGTGTCCAGCCCGATGCCGTCCAGCCTGGGTCGAGGCTTTCCACCGTGTCGAGGAACAGCGGACTGCCATTGGCGACCACTGAGATGTCGTCGACATAGAAGCCGGCCAGGGTGGTGGCCCAGTCCGTCATGTAGCGGAACCGCAGTTGGATGGTGTGGCCCGCATAGGCGCCGAGGTCGAAGCCCTTCTGCACCCAGCCGCCGCTGTTACCCGTAAATCCAGGAAGGTTGGCCGAGATAGCGGGATAGCCGCCGGGGTCCATCACGTTCGTTGTCCCAGCAAGGGGCAGAGAAGTCCAGGTTGCGCCGCCATCGGTTGAGACTTGCACGAAGGCGAAATCCCAGCCCTCTTCGGTGTCGTACCAGGTCCAGAACGAGAGCGTGGCGCTGGTCTTCCCAGTCAGATTTACGGTGCGGGTCAAAGTGGTGTCAATCTCATCCGCTTTGCCGGCGAACCACTCGTTGCTGCCGCTGTGCGGCGTGTTCACACGAGTGATTTTGTTGGGAAGGTTGATGAGCAGGCCATTGAGGGTGCCGCTTCCTCCCCAGCGCTCCGCCTGCTCCAGGCGAACCGCAGTGGGACCAAGGGTCTGAAGTTGAGCGATGTCGGTCACGGCGAGATTCTTACCCGGTACCAGCCAGCCCAGCGAGTACTTGCCCCAGGCGCTCATGTCGGTGGGCTGAGTCTGGGCTGGACGGCCAACCCAGGAACCGCTGGACATCAGGCTCCAGAAAGCAACGGATTCGCCGCGGCCGCTATAAGCGGTGTCGTACTCGTCAGGCAGGCCGAGGTCATGGCCGAACTCGTGAGCAAACACGCCTACGCCACCATCCTCCGGCATCATGGTGTAGTTGT
>Ga0075436_100001935_pt1 | contig 14243 bp, 10 predicted proteins | sample RhiMethybrSRZTD5_FD_75303 | JGI IMG/M metagenome (GOLD analysis project Ga0075436, IMG submission 75303) | Populus rhizosphere microbial communities from Tennessee, USA - Rhizosphere MetaG P. TD hybrid SRZTD5 | ecosystem: Host-associated > Plants > Roots > Rhizosphere > Soil | place: USA...
CGCCGCCGAAATTATGGCGAAGGGGAGGTAAGCCATGACGACTATCGCCGAAAACACAAAAAACATTTGCGGGGCAGCAACACTTTCTCGCCGTCAATTTGTCAAAACTGGCGGCGCACTCGTCGTCGGAGTCAGCTTCGTCGGCTCGGAACTTCTGAAAGCCAAGCCCGCCACGGCCGCTGCATTCAAAAATTCGCTCGATCCGACGCTTCCGAGCTCTTGGATTGAAATTCATCCTGACAGCACAATTCTAATTCGCACCGGCAAAAGCGATTTCGGCCAGGGCACAACCTTCACCGCTTATCGCCAAATCGTCGCTGATGAGTTGAGCGTGCCATTCGAAGCGATCACTACCGTCGTCGCCGGACATACCGATCTCACGCCAGACGGCAGCGGTGCGTTCGATTTTCTCGGCCGCGGAACGCCAAACATCCGCAAAGCCGCTGCCTACACCTATCAAGCTCTGCTCGATCTTGCCTCCGAACGTCTGGCCGTTTCCAAAGATCAACTCTCCGTCAAGGACGGCATCGTCTCCGGCGGCGGCAAAACCATTTCGTACGGCGATCTCGTCAAAGACCAGCAACTCAAACTCACCATCCCTGTCAGCGGCGATCTCACCAGCATCTTTGGTCTGCGCGTCGAAGGCAATCCGCCGATGAAGCCCGTCAGCGAGTACACCGTCATCGGCAAATCGTTGCCCAACTCCATCATCGTCTCCAAAGTGACCGCAAAAGAAACGTGGGCTACCGACATCCGTCTTCCCGGTATGTTGCACGGACGCATGGTCCATCCAAAAACACTCGGCTCGACTCTTGTCTCCACCGGTCAGCTAGACAAAAAGAAATTTCCGAATTCGCAAGTCGTGGTGAAGGGCAATCTGGTCGGCGTCGTTTCATCCACTGAGTGGGAAGCCATCCAGGCATCCCAACAGGTCGCCGCCACAACAAAATGGACAGAATGGAAAGGCCTTCCCGGCACCGCAAAGCTCCACGACTATCTGAGAAAAGAATCCGATTGGACCAGCGCGCCTGTTCAAAAAAGCAATGCGACCAACGGTGACGTGGCCCCAGCGCTGACTATCGCTCACAAAAAACTTTCTGCCACCTATCAATTCTCCTTCATGAAGCACGCGCCCATCGGCCCAACCATGGCCGTAGCCGACGTCAAGCCCGATGGCACGGTTCACATTCATACGCACAATCAAAATCCCCAGGCCCTGCGCGGCGAAATTGCCATGATGCTTGGCACCACGCCCGACCACGTCATCGTGCACACGCATCCCGGCGCCGGCCACTACGGCAGATCGAACGGCGGAAACGCTGGCGCGGAAGACGAAGCCGTCATCCTTTCGCAAGCCGTTGGCAAACCGGTCCGCGTCCAATGGATGCGCGCCGAGGATTTGCAATGGTCCACGCAATCTTCCGCCGCATTTTCTGACATCGAACTTGCGCTCGACGAAAAAGGCAAAATCTCCGGCTACCAGATAGACCATTACATGCCCGCCATGCAAGACGATCGCCCCATCGGCGCCGTCATTGCCGGACTGCCCACTATGTCCGCTCCCGAAGTGCAATCGAAGGGCGTCACTTCCATCGTCAACGGACTCTCCGATCCATGGCTCTATCATCAAGTCCCGAATGTCATCGAACGCGGCCATGGCACTTTCCAGGTCGGACAAAAAACCTCGCCCATCGCCGTCGGCCTCCGCGATCACAGCATGCGCACGCCCGGCCAGTTCCAGCAGAATTTCCCGCGCGAGCTCGCCATCAGCGAAGCCGCAGCCCTCGCAGGCGCGGACGCAATTCAATTCCGGCTCGACCACGCAAAAGAAGAACGCCTCATCTCTGTGCTGAAAGAAGTCCGCGACGCGTCCGGTTGGGACGCGCGTCCCTCGCCTCGGCCCAACGCAGTCTCTACCGGTGCAACTCCCGTCCGCGGTCGCGGCGTTTCCGCGATGTTCCGCTCCGGAACTTACTGGGCTTGCGTCTGCGAAATCGCCGTCACGCCGAGCACTGGCGCCATTGTCGTCGAAAAATACACCATCGCCGTCGATCCCGGCATCGTCGTGAATCCAGCGCAATTGAAGCGGCAAGTGGAAGGCGGCGCCGTGATGGGCATCAGCCACGCGCTGCTTGAGGAAGCGATGTTCGATGAAAGCGGCATCACTTCGCGCGATTGGAATACTTATCCGATTCTGAAAATGGGCGACATTCCCGAAATCAAAGTCGTCCTGCTTCACAATCCAAAAGTTGGCGCATACGGTGGAGGCTCCGAAGCGGCTAACGCTCTCGCCGCTCCGGCCATCGCCGCTGCCCTGCATGATGCAACTGGAAAAGTTCTCCGGCGCCTCCCGCTGAAGCGTGCTTACGTGCAGGCACTCTTGAAGGCATAGCGTTAGCCGTGAGCGTCAAGGGGGGATTTTCGAAAGCGTGAAGGCCAACGGCAAAATTACGGCTCTGCGGATGCCAAACAAGTTTGACGGACTAAACGAGACCGATCATGCAGACTTGGCCCGCCGCATCGCCGCCTACGCTCCTCACGACGGCACGTTTGACCTGAGCATCCCGGGTTTGCACGTCAGCCGCTACTCGCGAATCAACGCAGATTGCGTGCACGCCATTCACGTGCCCGCGTTGTGCATGATCGTCCGCGGAGCCAAGACCGTTATCGTCGGCCCGGATGTCTATGAATATGATACGTCGCGAATGCTCGTCTTCTCCGTCGCTCTTCCCGTTGCCGCCCAAGTCACGCGCGCAAGTCTCGCGGATCCGTATCTCGCTCTAAGGCTGGACTTCAATCCGCAAAAAATTGCCGACCTTGTCTTGAGAGTTTTTCCTAACGGCCTGCCTTCCATTTCCGACCGGCGAGCCGTTTACGTGACTTCCGTCGATGCCGGCATTGTCAACGCGACGACTCGGTTGATGGAATGCCTTGCGCAGCCCGGTGACGCGGATCTCCTCGCCCCGCTAATCGTGGACGAAATTCTGATTCGCCTGTTGCGTAGCCACATCGGCGCTCGCTTCGCTCAAATGGGCTTGGCGGAATCCAGCGTGAACCGTGTCGCAAAAGCCATTTCTTGGCTTCGCGAAAACTTTTCTCAACCCATGAAGGTCGAAGAGCTCGCCGAACTCGTTCACATGAGCCCTTCCTCGTTCCACGAACACTTTAAGTCCGTCACTTCCATGAGCCCGCTCCACTATCAAAAAGTGTTGCGCCTTCAGGAAGCGCGGCGCCTCATGTTGTCCGCGATGATGGACGCCAGCAGCGCGAGCCAGCGCGTCGGTTATCTCAGCGCATCGCAATTCAGCCGCGAATACAGCCGCTTTTTCGGAAACGCGCCCACGAAAGACATCGCTCGCTTGCGCCAGGACGCCCGGCCCTCGACCTAACTTTTCAAATCGCGATTTTCGCAGCCTATTTCTTCAAAAGCGCGTCCGCGCCGGCCTGCGCGATCGCTTCATCAATCTCGGATTTTGCGCCGCTCGCCGCAATTCCGCCCAGTACTTTGCCGTCCACGATAATCGGCACGCCGCCTTGGTTCGGGAAGAAATCCGGCAGTACCAGCACTTCGTTGTGACCTTCTTTCACCGCGTCGGCGCCCTTTTTCGACGGGCTGCGATAGGCCGCTGCGTGCCGCGCCTTTCTCGTCGCAAACTCCACCGTGTTGAACGGCACGCCGTCTGCCTTTTCCAAGAACAGCAGGTTCCCGCTGTCGTCCACTACGCAAATCGTCACTTCAACATTCTGTTTCTTTGCTTCGACTTCCGCCGCCGCGACCATGATCTTGATCGCCGCAAGGCTCAAAATCTTCTTGGATGGCAGTTCCACCTGACGCGCTCCCGAAAAATGCAAGAGTACCGCAAACAGTAAGGTAATCATGCGTGGGATGCTAACAAGTGTCGCCCGGAACTTGTACAAGAAAATACGCAGGGAGCAACTTTGGGGTTGCCGTGCGACGATTAGCAAAGATTAGACACGCAGACGCAAATCGCCGCGAATTGTTCGTCCGCTAATTCTTCAGAAGAGGGTCGGCACCACCGGAATCTTACGGCAACTTCACCGGTGTGCAGTCGTTCGCCGGCGGCGCCGCCTGCGTCACCGGAGTATTCAGCGAAGGCGAATTGTCGAAGTCGAACATGTCCTCCAAAGGATTCGCAAATTCATCGCGCTTCGTCAGATGAACCGTCGTTCCGTTAGTCGTCAGGAACCGGCGTTCGATTAACGCCAGCAGCGAAGTATGATCCCCCACTGTGTGCGAAACGTAACTCGGCTTTGCAAATGGCGAAACCACAATCAGCGGAACGCGAATTCCCAGCTGATTGAACGTCGCACACTCTGCGGGATACGGCCCGGTGGGATTTACTGCCAGCGCTGGGCACAGCTTTTCTGCGTCGGCAACCGATGTATCCGTCGTGCTCGTGAAATTATAAGAGCACTCCGCACCTCCTCCTGGGACTTCGCTAAAAGGCGGGAAAGAGCGGTCTCTGCATTGACCTGGCGCAATTCCATCCGGCGTCAGCGCTCCGCCTTGCGGCGCTGCGGGAGACTTGGCGTGGTCGTAGTACCCGCCGTGCTCATCGTACGTAATGAAAAGAATCGAATCCTTCCAATAAGGACCATTGCGCAGCGCGTTCACCACTTGCGAAACATACGCCTGGCCCCGCTGTATATCCGTCGGCGGATGTTCATCGTTCTCCAGCAACGTTCCCTCCAGGCCAAAATCCGGATCGACGAACGAGACCTGCGGCAGCGCGCCCGTCCCCGGAATTCCTTCCGCCTGCGCCAGAAATACCGCGAGCGGCAGGAAGTGAGGATCGTTCGGAAGAAAAGCCGCCGCTTGCGGCGCGTCCTGAAAATAATTGGCCCACGTCACGCCGTACTTGTTGAGCAAATCGAAGATGGTTCCCGTGTTCGGCTTGTAACCGCCCGGCGGCGGAACGATGTCGTTCGTAGTGAGATGGCCAAACGAAGTGGCGGCCATCAAATAAGAACGGTTCGGAAAAGTCGGCCCGAGCAGCGACGCAAAATACCGGTCGCCAATCGCGAATTTCTGCGCCAAGTCGTAATAAAACGGAATATCGCTCTGGTTGAAGTAACCAATCGTGCTGTCATCCGTAGGACTTTCAACGCCGTTGTCGATCTGTTCCGTCAAATCGTTGACGCGTACAAATCCGTCGGCCAGAAAATTCGTCAGCGTGCTGTTCGGGTTCAGAAAATTTCCCTCGCGGTGCGTCGAGAACCACCCGTGGTCCAAATCTGGAGACACGCAGCGGCTCGGTTCATGAAACGCACGGACTACCGCGCCGTTATCGTCCAGATTGGAGTTCGTGCAGGTGAGATTTCCGAGTGAATCGATGCTGCACGTCAAACCGTCCACGCACCGGTTATCGGTTGCGGCGCACGCACCATTTCCGTTCCGGTATGGACTGCCGTGTGCGTAAGCGAGAACCCCGAAGTAGTTGTCAAACGAGTGGTTCTCTTGCATCACGATGATGATGTGATTGACCTTCTGAAGACTGCTATTGCCGGTATTGGCGATCGCCGTGCTTAGTCCAAGAAAGAGTAGAAAAACCGCGGTCCAGTAAATCTTGCGCTGCATGACGCCCCCATATGTTCGGCTCCGAGGGGCTGGTCCTCGTCCGCCAAAACATAACAGAGCGTGCCATCGTCATCTTGAAAAATTTGTTAAATTCCGCGAGTGTCTACAGGAAACCCTGTACGCGCAGACCTTTATTCTCAATCACGCGCTTTTTTGCGGCCGGCGTTCCTCGACCACGCTCGCATCAACTGTGCTTGATAAACGTGCCGTTATTCAGCTCGTCCACCGCCTGCCGCAACTCCGCTTGCGTGTTCATCACGATCGGGCCGTACCACGCCACTGGCTCTTCGATGGGCTTGCCGGAAACGAGCAGGAAACGAATCCCTTCGTCGCCCGCTTGCACCGTAATTTCGTCGCCTCGGTCGAACAACACCAGCGAATGGTTCTTCGCGTCGTAAACGGCCGGCGCATCGGGCTTCGCAGCCTGCTCGGTAAGAACCGCGCGCGGTTCCGAAGAATCGCGGAACGTCCCGGCGCCCGCAAACACATAAGCAAACGCGTTGCGCGTCGTTTCCACTTTCAGCCGCTTGCGCTGGCCCGGTGGAACGGAAATGTCGAGATAATTCGGATCCGCCGCCACGCCTTCCACGGGGCCTTTCTTCCCCCAGAACTCGCCGCAAATCACGCGCACGCGTGTTCCGTCATCGTCTGCAACTTCCGGGATCGCGCTCGATGGAATGTCCTGATAGCGCGGGTCTGTCATTTTCAACGCCGATGGCAGGTTCGCCCACAGTTGGAAGCCGTGCATTCGCCCTTGCGTATCGCCCTTCGGCATCTCTTGGTGCAAGATACCGCTGCCCGCCGTCATCCATTGCACGTCGCCGGCAGTCATCTTGCCTTTGTTGCCCAGGCTGTCGCCGTGCTCCACCGAGCCGGCCAGAACGTAAGTGATGGTCTCAATGCCCCGGTGCGGATGCCACGGAAATCCGGCGAGATAATCCCCCGGATTGTCGTTGCGAAAATCGTCCAGCAGAAGAAAGGGATCGAACTCCTTCGTCTTGCCGAAGCCAAACGCGCGCTGCAATTTGACGCCAGCGCCCTCAATCGTTGGCTGCGTTTGAATAATCTGCTTCACTGGTCGAAGTGACATAAGTTTTCCTTTCTGGCAATTCGCTTGTTAGATGTGCCCCCGTTGCGAACGGTTCATGCCTTCACGAACTGGACATCACCCAGTGCCGTGGCACCGCTAGTCCAGCTCAGGGTTGCTTGTCGAAAAACAGATAAAGGGCGGCAATCCGGCCGTCGCGGGCAACGATGAAATCAGTCCCCGAGTAAGCTGGCGCCTCACCAGGGCGGCCTGATACCCAGCTGACCAGCCCGCCATTGCCCGATTCCGCAGGCTCGGTAGTTGGCTGATACCGGAATTCAGGGTGAGTAGCTTTGATCGCGCCAGCGATGCGGTCGATTTCGTCACGGCCACGATAGACTCCCTTGCTGGGATCGTAGAAAACGCAATCTTCAGTGTAAATCTCGTCGATGGCGGCGCGCCGGCGAGCGGGATCGTTTTCACCGAAGACATCACGAAGATTGCGGATCAGCAAGGTCGATATGCTGTATGGCATGTGCTCGTTTCCTCCTCGCACCAAATCCGGCTTGCGATATCTCACACTATAAAATCACAGACACTTCCTCAAATTTCAGACGCGGATTCCGCGGGTGAAGCTTGTGTCGGTCTCCGTAGCCCACGTTGCAGAGAAGATTGACCTTCCACTTGCCGTCAGGAAAGAATTCTGCATTTAGTTTCGCGGCATCGAAGCCTGACATCGGCCCGCAGTCCAATCCCAGCGCGCGAGCGGCCAGGATGAAGTACGCAGCCTGAAGGGAACTGTTGCGGAAAGCATTTTCCTCAATTAGAGGTCTATTCCCGACAAAAAAGGAGCGCATATCCGCCTGTGGAAAAAGCTTGGGAAGATGCTCGTGAAATTCCGTGTCCCACGCAATGATAACTGTCACGGGAGCGGCCATCGTTTTATCGATGTTACCCGGCGCCAAAGCCGGCCGCAGCCGCGCTTTCCCGGCGGCACTGGTGAGAAAAACGAATCTGACAGGCGACCCGTTGGCGCTTGTCGGTCCAAGACGCGCCAATTCATAGGCGTCGTGGAGCAATTTAACTGGCACAGGCTCTGGAAGCCATGCCGAGTGCGTTCGCGCTTCGCGAAAAAGTTGATCCAAGGCGTCTTGCGAAATTGCTTTCTTGGTCGAGGCAAGATTCGATGCTTCAGATGGATTGCGCATGTTGGTTTTCTCCCTTGCCAGACGCATTCAGCGCGAACGCCGCGCATCCAGGCTGAATGGTCCCGCGCCGAACTGAGAAATCAACAGAGCGCCGCCCAGCATGGACACGTTCTTCATGAAGAGAATCATTTGAATCTGCGACATCATGGGATCTTGCACCGTCCAGAACTTGTGCATCATCAACGTGACGGGAATCAGGAACAGCACGATGAGCCATGCGCCCAGTTTTGCCCGATAGCCCAGCAAAATGCTGAGGCCGCCAACGATTGCCAATACTCCGGAAAGTGGAACTGCGATTGACGCCAAAGGCACTCCTTGCGAAGCGGCATAGCCGATCGCTTGTTTGTTGAAGTGATTGGCTCCCGCCATCAGAAAAATCAGCGCGAACAAAAACCGCCCCAAAATCACCACTGCACCCTGCAAAAAGCTTCCTGCCTCCACCTCTTTAGAAATTGCGATCGAATTTGTTGCCATATATGCCTCTCTCTCTATTGATGCCAAGTCTATTGATATAGATACATTCTACTGGACAACGGTTATACAAAAAGGCAAAATAGTTTCGTCATGGGCAAGACCTCGCGAGACCCGGTCCACTGTTGGTTGGTGCTGCTGAAGGCTTTTCAGTCGGCTTCGAAATATCTCTATGCGGGACTAGCGGAGACTGGAATCGACGACACCGATTTCCGGATCCTTGAGGTTTTGTTGAGCAAAGGGCCTTTGCCGGTAAATACGATCGGCCCGAAGGTGTTCCTGACGCCCGGCTCAATCAGCACGGCCGTCGACCGCCTCGTCGCAAGGGGCCTTGTAAGCCGCGTCGAGAGTCCGGAAGACCGGCGCGTCCGCATCGTGTCGCTCACACCAAAGGGCAAAGGATTAATAGCCCCGATCTTTAGGAAACACGCTGCCGAAATTGCAAAGGTCTTTGCCGACGCAAGCCCAAAAGAATTGCGAGCTCTTGAAACAATATTGAAAAAAATTGGCAAGCGCGCCGAAAGCCTCGGGACCGGAATCCCTCATTCGTAACGTAACGCCACCATCGGATCGACGCGCGTCGCGCGCCGCGCGGGAATCCATGCTGCCGCGAACACAACGACCATCAAGAAAACGAAGGCGAGGCCGAAAATAGCGGTGTCTTGTGCGCGTACTTCAAACAAGAGTGATTGCAGCAGACGCGCCGCCCCCCACGCGCCAAACAGCCCTACGGCTGAGCCAACCATCGCCCATCGCCCGATGTCTGCGAGAACCATTCTTAGGATGCTTTCGGGCGTGGCACCCAACGCGACGCGCACACCAATTTCCTGTGTTCGCTGTTCAACCAGAAAACGCACGACACCGTATATGCCAATAGCCGCCAGGAACAAGCCCATCCCTGCGAAGAACGACAGCAGCGTGGCATCGAAACGTGGGCGCGCGGTAAGTTTGTTAACGCGTTGATTCATCAATTCGATGGTTATGGGAAGAGATGAATCCAGCCCACTCGATTCCGCGCGTATCCATCCCGCTACGGCCTTTGGATTCATCCGGGTTCGCACGACCACGTAACCTTCACCGAGAGACTCGACCGGATCATTTTTCAAAGGAAGATAGAACTCGGGACCAGCTTGTGTCGCGAGGCCGTCATTCTTCACGTCTGCTGCAATGCCAACAACAGTGCGCCAGGGACCTGGCATCCGAAACAGGCGCAACTGATGGCCAATAGGATTGGCGCCCGGAAAAAGCTGCCGCGCAAGAGTCTCGCTAAGAATGATCGAGTTTTCATTCGCGGGGAGATCGCCCTGCTGGAACGCCCGGCCTTGAATGATGGGGATGCCCAATGCCGTGAAATATCCTGGGGTGACCGTGCGCCATCCGACGGATCCACCAGTGCCTTCATTGAATGGCGGCCGCCCAGCCACTTCGATGGCCGCGAGAATCGTGGAACGCATTCGGCCATAGGGCGGAAGTGAATCACTCAACGCAACTGCCATCAAGCCCGGCAAGCGATTCACCCGGCTTTCGAGTTCGGCGAAGAAGGTTAGTTGCGTTTCTAGCGTGGGATAGCGGTACCGGCCAAGCGAAACGTTCTCGATGAGGACGTTTTCGGTTTGCATTCCGAGGCGCACGTTTTCCAGATTCCAGAGACTGCGCAACATCAGACCTGCTCCTGCAAGAAGTATCAGGGAAATTGCAATCTGTGCCGATGCCAGTGTTTGGCGCAGAGAATTGCGTGGAGTCCCACGAACTTCTTTCCCCGCCAGAATATCCGGTGCCGGAAGCTGGACCGCTGGAGCAAGACCAAAGAACACGACGGAAATCAACGTGATGCCGAGCGTGAAGACAACAACTCGCAGGTCGAGCCGGGCTTGGTCTAATCGTGGGATGCCCTGTGGCGCAATGGAAACGAACAGTCGGAGCAGCAGATAGGCGAACCAAGAGCCCACAATTGCGCCGAAAATGCCCAAGAGCGTGCTCTCAGTTAGGGTTTGCCGAATCAATCGGCTTTTGCTGGCGCCTACCGCCGCGCGGACGGCCACTTCGCGTTGGCGAAGCGTAGCGCGAGCAAGCAGAAGATTCGCAACGTTGGTGCATGCTACGACTAGGAACGCAAGCACCGAACCGAGAAGGAGCCACGAAGCAGGCCGTACATCTTGAGTTTGACGATCCCGTAAGCTGCGAACGGACAGATGGATTTCCTTGCGGAACTCGGGTGGCGCGCCCGCCAACGCGTCCTCAAACCAGGGCCCAAGAGCTGCCGTCGCTTTGGGAATGTTTAGGCCCGGCTTCAAGCGGGCGAAGGTTCGAAGAACAACACCGGGGCGAGCCCGACGCTGCCGTGCTTCATCAAGAGCCTGCGGAACAATAATGTCCACGGTACTCAATGTGGGCATCTCAAAGGTCGAAGGCAGGACACCAATGATTCGGGTTGCAACACCATCCAAAGAGATTGTCTTGTCCAAAATCCCTGAATCGCTCCCAAAGCGGCTCTTCCAAAGCGAATAGGCCAAGAGAGCGACATGTGGCGCGTCAGGACGATCTTCATCCGAGCTAAAGTTGCGGCCAAGAAACGGCTGGATGCCGAACGTCGGAAGAAAGCTTTGTTCCACAAGAGCGCAGTTCAATCGAACGCCGTTTTGTTCCGTCAAATCGCATCCAGTTATGCCAGGGTTCATCGAGGTGATTGCTTCAAAAGGTCCTGGTTCTTTCCTGAAGTCGACGTAACTCGATCCCAGCATGAACTCCTCCGGTTCGATGGGAGCGAGCAAGCCGAACGAGACCAACCGGCTGTCTTGCGGATAGGGCAAGCTACGGAACAGGATGCGGTCCACTACGCTAAAAACGGCAGAGGTACCGCCAATTCCGAGGGCAAGAGTGAGGATGGCCGCGGCAGTGAACCCAGGCGATTTACGCAGCATGCGAGCGGCAAAGCGTACATCCTGCCAGCACGTCTCCAAAAAAGATTCCCATCTGGCGGCATGAATCGTTTCCTTGGCAACGCCGACGGTCCCTCGTTCCAGCCGCACCGCGCGAAGCGCATCTTTGCGGCTCATCCCCTGCTTCATTTTTTCTTCGGCCGCCATTTCCAGAAAGCCGTTCAGTTCATCATCGAGCTCTCGGCTGACTTGCTCTTTCCGGAACAAGGTTCTTAGCCCGCTAGCGATATTTTGAAGTAGAGACATTGCCGTCCTATGACACCTCAAGAAAGATTCTCATCGCCCGCTTGCGCCAAGAAATTCGGCCGTCCGCCTGACGACTAACCACCGCAGCAGAAAACCGCGAACTATTCGTAACGCAAAGCCACCATCGGATCGACCCGCGTCGCTCGCCGCGCAGGAACTAGCGCCGCAACAACGGCGCACGCAGCCAGAATTCCCGCAGCCAGGCCGAGGATCACTGGGTCATGCCCCTTCACGCCATAGAGCTGGGCGGCAAGGACACGCCCTCCCGTCACCGCCGCTGGAATGCCGATGGCTAGACCTAATCCGACTTGGGCGAGCGCGGCGCGCAGCACCAGGCCAAGCACATTCTTCGGAGCGGCGCCGAGCGCCATGCGGATGCCGATTTCGTTCGTTCGGCGAACAACGCCATACGCCGTTACACCGTACAGCCCAACGCAGGCCAGAATGAGTGCCAGGACGCCGAACAAGCCGGTAAGCCGCGCGATCAGTCGCTCCTGATTAAAGTTGCGAGCCACCTGCTCGCCAAACGTCATCATGCTGAGAACGGTGAGATTCGGATCGATACCGGCAAGGGTTTTCGCGACGGCAGGTTCGACTGTCTGCGGTTTTCCCGCAACGCGCAACTCGATGGCACCGACCCATCCGCGAAGTTGATCTCCGGAGGGTACTTGAAGCAGCGGCAAAAAGTACGTGGCATACGCTGCGCCGCGCGTATCCTGGTATTTCGCATCCTCTACGATGCCGACGATTTCATAATCACCACTATGACTCGCATCGCCCATTCCGAATCGTTGGCCGACCGGATTTTCGTTCGGGAAAAATCTGTGCGCAAATGTCTCATTGATGACGGCAACGCGGGGAGCGGTGGGTGCGTCTCGCTCGTCTATGGTGCGTCCTTGCAGCAAGCGTGTGCCGATAGTCTCAAAATAATGTGGTCCGACCCGATTCCATGATGGCGCCGTCCAGTGAAAATCCGCCGCCTTTCCCTCGATGTACACGCGTTCGTTCCAGTTATTTCCGCCCAACGGGCTGTAACCCGATAGGCTGGCGCTTACGACGCCGGGAATCTGTGGCAACGCCTCCTCAAGCCGCTGATAAAGCCCGTTTAGCTTTTCTGATGTATAGCCGGCAAGTGCCGGACTGATTTTTACGATGAGGCGGCCCTCGGTCACGAACCCGAAATGCTGCTCCTCCAGGTTCCGCAGGCTTTGCGTGACCAGACCGGCTCCAATCAAAAGCAGAATCGAAATTGCGACCTGTGCGATCACCAGCGGCTTCTGAACTGACGATGTGCGATCGCCAGTGGAACGCCCTGCTCCGCGTAAAGCGTCCGTAGGGTCGCTTCGCGACGCGATCCAGGCTGGCGCAATCCCGAATACGATCCCTGTAGCCAGTGATAGCAGCAGCGCGAAGATCAGTACCGGCCCGGAAGGTCGGGCATCAATCGGAATATAGTCGGCGCCGCGAAAAGCAAGTAGGAGAATGGCGCGTGTCCCGACAGAAGCCACATACAGTCCCGCAGCGCCGCCCGCCAGAGCCAGCAGAACACTTTCGGTGAGCATCTGCTGAATCAACCGCCTCCGTGGCGCACCCAGAGCCAAACGGACCGCCATTTGTGTGCGGTCGGCCGATCGCCGCGAAAGCTGCAGGTTCGCGATGTTCGCGCAAGCAATCAGCAGGAGCAACGCGGAGAGCGTCACCAACAACCCAAGGCCCGTTGCGTAGTCACTTTGCATTTGGTCCACGCCACCCGCGGCAGGCGTAAGGCGGATGTGTTGTTCGGCAATGTCTTTCCGGTCTCGCTCGGGGATAACTTCTGGATGGCTGGCCAGCCATTCTTGCAGTTCGACAGTGAGCCGTGCCTGTGCGCGTTTTGGCGCAACCTCTGGTCTTAGTCGCCCCACCAGATAGAGCCATTCGAACTCGGGCGTGTGCATCCACTCATTCGGTTCGGCGGCCAGCGGCAGCCAAAAATCTGGAGGATCGCTCCGCAGCGTGTCGCCGTAGAAGCCCGGCATCGTCACGCCCACCACGGTGTAGGGCACAGTGTTGATGATAAAGGTAGCGCCAATCACCGAGCGGTCCGCGCCGAAATGAGTTTGCCACGTGTGATAGTTCATGACCGCCGCGCGGGCCGCTCCGGTCCTGTCGTCATCGGGATTGAGCGTGCGTCCGGCGAAAGCGCCTACGCCGAACATTGTGAAGTAATTCCCGGAAACAAATTCCCCGTGATGAGGTTCAGCCGCCGCCGATGAGCCGCTTCGTCTCACGCTCAAATCCACCGGAGAGGGCTGGAAAGCCGCGAGCTCGCTGAATTCAGGCGTGTTGTCGCGAAGGTGCTCGTAGAGGGAAGAAGAATAGAGAACGAAACTCCCGCCGTTCTGAGTTCCGGTCATGACGCAGCAATTGTTGTTGTCGCCGAGACGAAAAAGCTGCCCGGGGTTCGCTACCGGCAGCGGCTTGAGCATTACCGTATGGATCAGAGTGAAGATCGCCGTGTTCGCGCCAATCCCCAGGGCGAGGGTCAGGATCACGACGGCTGTGACTCCCGGATTCTTTCGCAGCATCCGAACACCGAATTTCACATCCTGCCAGCACGTCTCCAAAAAAGATTCCCATCTGGCGGCATGAATCGTTTCCTTGGCAACACCGACGGTCCCTCGTTCCAGCCGCACTGCGCGAAGCGCATCCTTGCGGCTCATCCCTTGCTTCATTTTTTCTTCGACAGCCATGTCCAGGAAGCCGTTCAGTTC
>Ga0075436_100001938_pt1 | contig 14234 bp, 9 predicted proteins | sample RhiMethybrSRZTD5_FD_75303 | JGI IMG/M metagenome (GOLD analysis project Ga0075436, IMG submission 75303) | Populus rhizosphere microbial communities from Tennessee, USA - Rhizosphere MetaG P. TD hybrid SRZTD5 | ecosystem: Host-associated > Plants > Roots > Rhizosphere > Soil | place: USA...
GCCGTGCTGGTCCCGGCCAATCGCTTCGAGGTACTGGAATGCCGCGCCGCCATCGAGGCGGTCGCCGACAACGCACAGGATACGCCGCCGATGCGCACCGGCGCCCTCGACGTGCTGGCGCAGCACGTCCTCGGCGCGGCCTGCGCGGCGCCGTTCCGGCCCGACGACCTTTATGCCGAGGTGAAGACCGCCGCGCCCTATGCGGAGCTCAGCCGCGCCGATTTCGACGCCACCGTCGATTTCGTCGCCACCGGCGGCTATGCGCTCAAGGCCTACGAGCGGTTCGCAAAAATCCGCGCCGACGCCGACGGGCGCTATCGCGTGACGCATCCGCGCGTCGCGCAGCAATACCGGCTCAATGTCGGCACCATCGTGGAAGCCGACATGCTCAAGGTGCGGCTCGTGCGCTCGCGCGCTGGCGGCGCCGGGCATGCGGGCCCGATCGGCCGCGGCGGCCGTCTGCTCGGCGAGGTGGAGGAATATTTCATCGAGACGCTCACGCCCGGCAATACGTTCGTGTTCGCCGGCGAGGTGCTACGCTACGAGGCGCTGGTCAACGACGAAGTCTACGTCTCGCGCACCACCGATCCCGATCCGCAGATACCGTCTTACGAAGGCGGCAAGTTCCCGCTCTCCACCTATCTGGCGGAGCGCGTGCGCGGGCTGCTCGCCGCCCCGGAAGCCTGGCCGGCCCTGCCCGACCAGGTGCGCGAATGGCTCGGCCTGCAGCAATGGCGCTCGCGCGTGCCGAACGCGAGCGAGCTTCTGGTCGAGACGTTTCCGCGCGCCGACAAGAACTACCTCGTCTGCTATCCGTTCGAGGGCCGCCTCGCGCACCAGACGCTCGGCATGCTGCTCACGCGGCGCCTCGAGCGGGCAAAGATGCGGCCGCTCGGCTTCGTCGCCAACGAATATGCGCTCGCGGTGTGGGGGCTCGGCGACATCGCGCGCGCGCTCGCAAGCGGCGATCTGAGCCTCGCGGTGCTGTTCGACGAGGACATGCTGGGCGACGACCTCGAGGCATGGCTCGCCGAATCGGCGCTGATGAAGCGCACGTTCCGCAGCTGCGCGATCATCGCCGGACTGATCGAGCGCCGCTTTCCCGGCAAGGAGAAGTCGCGGCGGCAGATGACGATCTCGACCGACCTCGTCTACGACGTGCTGCGCAAGCACCAGGGAGACCACGTGCTGCTGCGCGCCGCGCGCGCCGATGCGGCGACCGGCCTCCTCGACATCCGCCGGCTCGGAGCGATGCTCGCGCGCATCCGCGGCCGCATCGTGCACACGCCGCTCGACCGCGTGTCGCCGCTCGCGGTGCCGGTGATGTTGGAGATCGGCCGCGAGCAGGTCTACGGCGAGGCCGCGGACGCGCTGCTCGCCGAGGCCGAGGCGGAACTCGTCAAGGAAGCGATGGGATGAGACGACGTCATCCGCGACGTGGGTTCCCCACAGGTCATCCCCAACGGATCTTCGCCACCAAACTTCCGTCATCATTGGCGGCGGAGTATGCGCTCGCGCGAAGGGGGGCGAATCGGGCATAAGCCGCCCGCGTCGCCGCGCGTTCCGGCGATGAGGGGAGGCAGGCGGTGACGGTCCATCCGGCGCTCGAAGTTCCGCGGGCGATTCCCGAGGCGTCGTCATCCGCGCCGCTCGCGGTCTGCGGCGCCGGCCTGGTGCTCGATCTGTCCGGTGCGCTCTACTGGCCGGAGGAAGGCGCGCTCGTCGTCGCCGACCTGCATCTGGAAAAAGGCTCGAGCTTCGCGGCGCGCGGATTGCTGCTGCCGCCCTACGACACGGCGGCGACGCTTGCACGGCTCGGACGCGCGGTCGTGCGCTATGCCCCGCGGCTGGTGATCGCGCTCGGCGACAGCTTTCACGATGGCGACGGCCCGGCGCGCATCCTGCCGCAGGATCGCGGCGCGCTCGCCGCCCTGCAGCGCGGACGCGACTGGGTGTGGCTCGCCGGGAACCACGATCCCGATCCGGCGCTCGATATCGGCGGGGTGTTCGCCAAGAGCCTGTCGCTCGGGCCGCTCACATTCCGCCACGAGCCGACGCAAGGGCCGGCGGAGGGCGAGGTCGCCGGCCATCTGCATCCGTCCGCGCGCATCGCGCAGCGCGGCCACGCGGTGCGGCGCAAGTGCTTCGCGACCGACAGGCAACGGCTCATCATGCCGGCGTTCGGCGCCTATGCGGGCGGGCTGAACATCCGTGACCGCGCGTTTGCGCTGCTGTTCGGCGCCGGAAACTTCACGGCGCATCTCATGGGCGAGCGGCGGCTCTACGCCTTTGCATCCGCACGCTGCCTCGCCGGCTGACCTGTTTCGGCGCCGTTCTTCGCAGCGGTATTGCAGAAATCGGCGAGCAGATCCGCAAGACGGCGGGTCGCCGGCGTCGCCTCGGGCGCAGCGACGAGGGCGAGCTCCGTGGCGGGGATCGGCGGCAGACCGTCGCGTCGGCCGAGCACGCGGTGGCCGGCGAGGATCGCGACGTCGGGCAGAATGCTCAAGCCGAGCCCGGCCGACACGGCGGCCTGGATGCCGGGCAGGTTCGGGCTGGTATAGGCGACGTGCCAGGCGCGGTCGGCGGCCTCGAGCGCGTGGATGATGCGCTCGCGATAGAGGCAGCCCTGCTCGAACACGGCGAGCGGCACCGAGCCGCCGCGTGCGTCGATCGGATGGCGCTTGCTCGTCACCCAGTGCAGCCGCTCGGGCCAGCGCGCGATCGCGTCGCCCTCGCCGACGTCGCGCTTGTAGAGCGCGAGATCAAGCTCGCCGCGCTCGAGATCGCGGGCGAGCCGCACGCTGAGACCGCAGCGCACGTCGAGCCGCATCCCGGGCCGCGTGCGGGCGAAGCCTGACAGGAGCTCGGGGAGCCGATAGGCGGCAAAGTCCTCCGGAATGCCGAGCCGCACGACACCGTCGGCGGCCGGCCGCGCCACTACATCACAGGCCTCCTCGGCGAGCGCAAGGATCCGCCGCGCATACGACAGGAGCCGCTCCCCCTCCTCGGTCGGCCTCGCCTGCTTGCCGTCGCGATGCAGGAGCGCGCGCCCGAGCGTCCCCTCGAGCCGGCGGATCTGCTGGCTCACCGTCGACTGGGTGCGATGCACCCGCTCGCCGGCGCGCGTGAAACCGCCGGCGTCGACGACCGAGACGAAGCTGCGCAGGAGATCGATGTCGAGCATGGACAGATCTCATTCACAAATCCACTTGTATCGATCATATCATTTAATTTCCAAATGGCAACCGTGGCGCCTACATCGTGGCGACGACACGCCCCCGAGGATGCCGCCGATGTCCATCGCCCTGCCCGCCGCGCGCGCCGCGACCTTCCGCCTGCCGCTGCCGGTCCTGGTGGCGGCGTTCTGCCTGATCTGGAGCGCCGCTTTCGCGGTCTCGAAGCTCGCGATCTTCGACTGTCCGCCGCTCCTGCTGATCACGGCGCGCTGCGTGCTCGCCGGCATCATCGTGCTCGCCGGCACGGCGTTCGCCGGCCCGCGGCCGCGCCTGTCCGGCCGCGATCTCGCGCTGTTCGCGCTGCTCGGCATCACGAACTACGCGCTCTATCTCGGCTGCAACTATGTGGGCGTCGAGCACGGCCTCTCGGCCGGCCTGGCGGCGCTCGTCACCAGCGCCAACCCGGTGCTGACCGCGGTGCTCGCCGCAGCGTTTCTCGACGAGCCGCTGACCTGGCGCAAGACCGGCGGGCTGATCCTCGGCATCGCCGGCGTCGCCGTCATCGTCGAGCACCGCATCACGGGCGGCGAGAGCGGCGTCGGCATCGCGCTCGGTGTCGGCGCGCTCGGCGCGCTGGCGGCGGGCACGATCCTGTTCAAGCGATTCACGTCGGGCGGGAGCCTCGTCATCGGCAACGGGGTGCAGAACCTCGCCGGCGGCCTCGCGCTTCTCCCGTTTGCGCTGACGTTCGAGCGCATCGAGGACGTGGTGCCGAGCACCCGCCTGCTGGTCGCGCTCCTCTTCCTGACGCTGTTCTCGTCGATCATCGCCTACCTGCTCTGGTTCCATCTGCTCACCATCGCTGGCGCGACCGCGGCGAGCGCTTATCATTTTCTCATGCCGCCGCTCGGCTTGTTCTTTGGCTGGCTGCTGATCGGCGAGCGAGTCGAACCGTTCGACTTCATCGGCGTCCTGCCCGTGGCGCTCGGCATCTGGCTCGTCACCCACAGCGCAGCGGCGCCGACAACCGGAGACGCGCGATGACGACCCTCACACTCACCCTGATCGGCGGACCGACCGCGCTCATCGAGGTCGGCGGCCTGCGTCTCTTGACCGATCCGACCCTCGACCCGCCGGGCGACTACCGGCTGCCGCATGCGACGCTGCGCAAGACCGGCGGGCCGGCGCTGAGCGCCGATCAGATCGGGCCGGTCGACGCGGTGCTGCTCAGCCACGACCAGCACGCCGACAACCTCGATCACGCGGGCCGCGCGCTGATCGCACGCGTACCGCGCGTGCTGACCACGGTTGCGGGCGCAAAACGACTTGGCGGCACGGCGCAAGGCCTGCGGCCCTGGGACGAGACCGCGTTGCGCATGCCCGAGGGCGGCATGCTGCGCGTCACGGCGACGCCGGCGCGGCATGGCCCCGCCGGGATCGAGCCGCTGTCGGGGGACGTGATCGGGTTCGTGCTCGCGCCGCCCGACGCGCGGCCGATCTATGTCAGCGGCGATACCGTGTGGTACGACGGGGTCGCCGAGGTGGCGCGGCGCTTTCCGGCCAGCCTGGTGCTGCTGTTCGCCGGGGCCGCGCAGACGCGCGGGCCCTTCAATCTCACCATGAACGTCAACGACGCGATCGAGACCGCGCATGCGTTCGCGGACGCGACCATCGTGCCGGTGCATTACGACGGCTGGGCGCATTTCACGCAAGGTCGCGGCGATCTGGCAAAGTCCTTCGCGGCGCTCGGCATCGGCGCCCGGCTGCGCCTGCTCGAGCCGGGCGTCGCGGCAAGGATCGACGTGTAGGGAAAAGGAACTCCTCGCGGTGAGGAGCGGATCGGCATGCATGCGGGCCGCGGCATCAATCGCGGCGGAAGACCACCGATGCGATCCAGCCGGTCAAGAGTGCCATTCCGGCGGTGGCAAACCCGTACAGCACGCCGTTGTTCACCGCCGACGAGGCGAGGAACTGCTCGAACCCGAATTTGCGGATCTCGAACGCCTCGCCGCCGCGCGCGATCAGGGCGCCGTCGGCAAACAGCTTGAGGTCGACTTCGTAGTTTCCGACCGGCACCGCGGCGGGCACGGGAATGTTGGCGCGGTACATCGCCGAGGTGATGAACGTCACTGCATCGGGCTCCTCGACGTAGAGCTCGCGCGACTGCTTCAGGCGCAGGAACGACGTGCGGAACGGATCCTCGCGCACCACGTCGGCCGTGTCGGGACCGATCTGCTGCGGCAGCAGCGTGCGGCGCAGGCCGATCTGCAATCGGCGCAGCACGTCGACCGAGGCGATATCATCGACCGGCTTGGTCGACAGGACCGCGAGATAGGACGGAACCTGAACGAATGTGCGCGAGTCGGCATTGACCCAGATCCCGAGCACCCGCTCCTTGCGCCGCACCACGATGGTCTCGCGCGGCCCGCTCACGGTCGCCACGATCTCATAGCCGCCGCGGCGCGCCGCGCTCGCCCGGTCGGCCTCCACGACGCCGAACAGCACCAGCTCGGTGCCGGTGAAGCTCGGCGTGATCAGCACGTGGTGGCTCGACAGCGAGGAGACCAGCCGCTCCGCCGCGGCGGGCGTGGCGCCAGCGATCAGCGCGAGCGCCGCGGCTATGAGCGCGCGGCCCCTCATTGCGGTCCTTCCAGCATGCGGATCGAGTACATATCGTCGGGCGGCAGGACGAGATCGACCGCGAAGCGGATGCCGACCGCGAGCACGAGCAGGCCGAGCAGCAGGCGCAACCGCTCGCCGCGCATGCGCTGGCCGGCGCGGGCGCCGAATTGCGCGCCCGAGACGCCGCCCACCATCAGGATCAGTGCCAGGATCGCGTCGACCAGATGGTTGGTGATGGAATGCAGCACCGTCGCGGTCGCCATCGTGACGAGGGTGAGCAGCATCGAGGTGCCGATCACGACATTGGTCGGCACGCGCAGGAAATAAATCAGCATCGGCACCAGCAGGAACCCGCCGCCGATGCCCATGATGGCGCCGATGAATCCCATCAGGAAGCCGATCGTCCAGACCGGAATCGTGGAAACGTAGATGCGCGATTGCTTGAAGCGCAGCTTCAGCGGCAAGCCATGCATCCAGGTGTGGCTGCCGGGACGGCGCAGGTCGACCGGCTTGCCGCTGCGGCCGCGCATGATGGCGCGCACCGCCTCGGCCACCATCAAGGAGCCGACCGAGCCCAGCAGGATCACGTAGGAGAGCGAAATGGTGAGGTCGAGCTGGCCGAGCGCGCGCAGATAGGTGAACAGGGCGACGCCCGCAGCAGTTCCGACGAAGCCGCCGAGCAGCAGCATTGCGGCAAGCGACAGATCGACCGCGCGGCGGCGCCAATAGGAGATCGCGCCCGAAAACGACGACGCCGCGATGTGGCTCGACACTGTGGCAACCGAGACGGCCGGCGGCACGCCGAGGAAGATGAGCAGCGGCGTCATCAGGAACCCGCCGCCGATGCCGAACATGCCGGAGATGAAGCCGACCGCGAGCCCCATCGCAAAGACGACGAAGACATTGACCGGCAGATCGGCGATCGGAAGATAGATTTGCACGGGCATCATCCGCCGGCGCGAAGAACCCTCCGGGCCGACATCGAGGATCCTGAAACCTGAACGCATCGCCGCCGGCGCGACGATCACGCTCCAAGCCCTACAACCTCAGAGCGCGAACGAAAAGCGATTTTACCCCGTGATCGGCGCAAGGCGATGTGGCCCGCCGCGGCTTTCCGCCACAATCGGCATCACGCATGGATGACGCGTGCATGACGCGGGTCATGGACCGAACGTCAGATCGACGCGGCCTTCGCCACATGCTGGCCGGCGCGGGACTTCCGCTTGGCGGCGGGGGGCGCCTGGTCCCATCCGCCCGGCGGCGGCTGCACCGTCGAGGCTTCATTGGGCGCCTGCTGGGCGATCCAGGTCTCGACATCGTGGCGCGCCGTGGCGAGAGTCTTGGGATCGAGCCGGGCGGCGACGTCGTCGCGCTTCTTGCCGGCATCGGCGTCGCCCGCCTTGGCGGCAAGCGCGAACCACCGATAGGCCTCCGCCATGTCGCGCCCGACGCCGAGACCGCGCGCATAGAGCACCGCGAGATTGTACTGGCTGTCCGCAATGCCGAACATCGCGGATCTGCGGAACCATTGCGCCGCGACCTTGAAGTCGGGCTTGCCGTCGATGCCCTCGGAATAGAGCACGCCAATATTGTGCATGGCGTTGACGTTGCCCTTGTCGGCGGCCGCGATGTAGAGCCGGCGCGCCTCGTTGAGGTCCTTGGTCACGCCCTCGCCTTTTTCGTAGAGCGCGCCGAGCCGGAAGAGCGCCGGCGCGAGTCCGGTCTTGGCGGCGCGCTCGTACCAGACCGCGGCCTGCGCGAGACTCCGCGGCACGCCGCGGCCCTCCGCAAACCGCGTCGCGACCTCGTAGGCCGCCGCGGGCTCCCCCGCGGTCGCCGCCGCGATCAGGATTCGGCCGCCGATGCCGGCGGGCAGTTGATCCGCAGAGGCCGGGGCCAGCGGCGCGGCGGCGGGACCGGCCGCCGCCTGGCGCGGCGCGATCGCGCCGGTCACGTCGGTTGCGGGCGGACTTGTGGGCAGTGCCGGAACCGGGGCCGCGGCGGGCGCCGGAGGAGGCGCTACGGCGATCGGGGCCGGGAGAGGCGCCGCAACCAGCGAAGGGAGCGACGGGGTGTCGGCGGCAGCCGCGCTGGGCGGCGGCCCGGGCACCGGCCGCGGCGCCGGGAGCGAGGACGGGGGCGCCACGGTCGCGACCGGAGGCACGATGTCGATCGCGCGCGGTTCGGAACGGTCAGCCGGCGATGGCATCGGCGGCGTCGCAGCCGTCACGTCCGGTTCGAGAAAGAGCGGCGGCGCATCAGCGCGCGGCGCGGGGCTGCTCGGGCGCGCGAACATGACCGTCGGCTCGTTCTCGGCTGCTGCCGGTGCAGGCGGTGACACGAGCTCGGCGAGCTGGAAATAGCTCGCCGCAAAGCGCAACGCGGCCACGATCAGGACTGCGGCGCTCAAGCCGACCAACAGCGTCTTGCGGCGCGACGAGAGCCTGCTGACGAGCTTCCTGGGCTCGGCGCTCAGGCTCTCCTCGGCGCGTTGAGACATCTGAGCGAGCTGAGCGGCGCGGCGCGCGGCCTGGAGATAATTCGCTTTCGGCTCCGCCTCGCCCACAACCCCATTGGCGCGCAACGGCGCCTCCGAGGCGGCGATGCGTTCCGCCGCATTGGCCGCCTTGGCGGGCGCGCTCGCACCGGGGCGCGAACGCGGCGGCCCGGAGCCCGGCTCGAGCGGATGATCGGCCGGCAAGCTCGGATCGATCGGCGGTCGCGGTGCGGTGGGCGGCCGGACCGCAGCGGCCGGCTGGCTCGCCGGCGCTGGCCGTCCGGGAGGATGCACGGGCGCGCCGGGCGGCGGCGCGGATTGCGGAATGGATGGGGCGGCGGCCGGCGCGGTCCCTTCCATCGGGAGCGGTGCCGCGCTGCGCGGCTCACTGCGCGTCGCGACCGCCGTGGGGGCAATCACCGTTTCGATCGGACCCTGCCCAGTCTCGAGCGCATCCCGGGTGTGCGGCTCGCCGGATGCCGGCGCCGGCCGCACCGCGGGCCCAGGCATTGGCGCGGACGTGGGCACAGGCATTGGCGCGGAGATGGGCGCAGGCGTATCTGCAGGCTTGGCCTTTGCGGCGCGCAATGCGTCGAGATGCGACAGGAGCTCGCTCATGCCGTGCTCAATCGTGTCGAGGCGACCGAGCCGGCCTTCCGATGCCTCGAGCTTGTTCATCAGTTGGCCGAGGCGATCCTCGAGACCGCCGGACGCCTGCTGATCGCCGTGCGAGAGCGGACCGGCCGCGGCCTCGAGGCGGCCGATCTTCTCGTCGAGCGCGCTCATCAGCCGATCGAGCTGCGGCGGTGAATTGCGCCCGCTCTGATCGCGCACCGCCTCGATTGCGTCGGCGATCGTCCCGATGCGCCGCTCGAGCGCCGCGAAGGCGTCGGCGCCGCCGGAGAACACACCTCGCTCGATGCGGTCGGCGAGCGCGCGCACCTCCTTGGCCAGCGCAGCCAGCGCGTCGCTTGTCGCGACCTGGCCGACCAGCGTGCGCAGCGCGGCGGTCGCGGCTTCGAGCTGCTCCATTCCGACCGGGTTCTGGCTCGCGCCTGCGATCACGTCGATCTTGTTCGACATGATCCTGATCGCCTGATCGAAGCCGACCAGGCTTTCCGCCGGCGCAAGCCGGTGCAGCGCATCGCGCACCTCATGCAGCCCGTGCTCGAGTCCGGCGACGGCCGGCGCCTCGCCGTCGGCGCTGCGCTCGGCATCGAGCCGCTGGGCGAGCGCGCGCACCTCGCCTTCGAGCGCTTCGACGGCGCGACGCGGCATCGCGTCGGCAAGTGTGCGGGCGATCTCGGCCAGCTCCTCGCGCAGGCTGTCGACGGCCTCGCTGGTGCGGCACTGGAGCGGCGTGGGCCGTTCCACAGTCGCGGCGGGCGGCGCTCCGAATTCCGCGTCGAGGGCGCGCTGACGCGCCGCAATCTCCGCGCTCGCCTGCTCGACGCTGACGCTGACCGGCTTGCCATCGCTGTAGGACGCCGCGGCGCGCACGCGCTCGCCCTTGAGCTTGGCGAGCGCCTGGTCGACGCTGTTCATCCGCTGCCCGAGCGCGCTCGAGGTGCTGCGTCCCTCGGCGATCAGCGTATCGAGCCGGCTGTTGAGCTTGAGGATCGCCTCGGCGATCTGCCGGGCGCCAGCGTCGGGATTGCGCGGCGGCGCTGCGGCAGGCTGGCCCGAAAGCCGCGCGATCTGGCGGCCGAGATCGTCGAGACGTCGGTTGATGGTGGCGAGATCGTCGCCGTGACCATCATACCGGTCCGCATCGTCCTCGGAGTGGATGCCTTCGTCGGCGGCCTGATCGAGAATGATCGCATTGAGCCATTGGCCGACCGACATGCCGGAGCGACGAGCAGCCTCGCGGGCCGTCTCTCGAGCGTGGGGGCCGATGCCCTTCACTTGCCACGGCGCCAATCTCATTCGTTCACTCGCATTACCGACCGCGGAGAGGGCGCCTGCGGCGGTCCGCGGCGGCCACCCGTCAAACACCGTGCCGACACGCTGATCCGCTGTCTCCGCAAGCCCGACTTTTTCCGATTACTGTAAACAGGCCGTTAAGAGCGGCCCGTCGCGGCGCCCGCGGCAATCCGAAGCCGCGCGCAGCACCACGCCTTGGGCAACATCCCACCGCGTATTACCTGTTCGTGCACCATCCCGCTCACGCCGCAATCGGCGCTTAACACCGGCGTAAACGGGGTGCGCGATGCTTGGGCGAAATGCTTGCGCGAATCGCGGGGGCGTCCCGCGCCGGAAACGTCCCCATAGGGCCGGCTCCGCCATCCTGGTCAGTCGAGGAATTGCATGCCGGTCTACAAGGCACCTGTCGATGAGGTCCTGTTTCTCCTCAACGACGTCTTCCATATCGAGCGCTACGCCAACCTGCCCGGTTTTGCGGACGCGGCGCCGGACCTGATCGAAGCGATCCTCGGCGAAGCCGCCAAGCTGTGCGAGGACGTGCTGTTGCCGCTCAACCGCGTCGGCGATACCGAGGGCTGCCATCGTCACGACGACGGCAGCGTGAGCACGCCCGCAGGCTTCAAGGACGCATTCAAGAAGATCGTCGAGGGCGGCTGGATCGGCATCTCGGTGCCGAGCGAATTCGGCGGCCAGGGACTGCCGAGCGCGCTCACCCAGACCGTCAACGAGTTCCTCGGCTCCGCCAACATGGCGTTCGCGATGTATCCGGGGCTCACCCAGGGCGCGATCGCGGCGCTGATCGCGCACGGCACGCCCGAGCTGCAGAAGCTCTACTTGCCCAAGATGATCGCCGGCGAATGGACCGGCACCATGAACCTGACCGAGCCGCAATGCGGCACCGATCTCGGCCTGATCCGCACCAAGGCGGTGCACCAAGCCGACGGCAGCTACCGGATCACCGGAACCAAGATCTTCATCTCGGCCGGCGAGCATGACCTCGCCGAGAACATCGTGCACCTGGTGCTGGGGCGCATCGAAGGCGCGCCCGCCGGCACAAAGGGCCTGTCGCTGTTCGTCGTGCCGAAGGTGGTGCCCAACCCTGACGGCTCGCTCGGCGCCCGCAACGCGGTCGCCTGCGGCTCGCTCGAGGAGAAGATGGGCATCCACGGCAACTCCACCTGCGTCATGAACTACGACGGCGCAACGGGCTGGCTGGTGGCGGAGGAAAATCACGGCCTCGCCGCCATGTTCACGATGATGAACGAGGCGCGGCTCGGCGTCGGCGTGCAGGGGCTCGCGCTGTCCGAGGTCGCCTACCAGAATGCGGTCGCCTACGCGAAGGATCGGCTGCAGGGGCGCGCGATGACCGGCGCAAAATTCAAGGACAAACCGGCCGATCCCATCATCGTACATCCCGACGTGCGGCGCGTGCTGATGTCGATCCGCGCCTTCAACGAGGCGGCGCGCGCGCTGGTGATGTGGACCGCGCTCAAGAGCGACGTGGCGCGCCGCTCGAGCGACGCCAAGGAGCGCGAGAGCGCGGACGACCACATGGGCCTGCTCACGCCGGTGATCAAAGGCGTGCTCACCGACCAGGGCTTCGCCAACACGGTCGCGGCGCAGCAGGTGTTCGGCGGCCATGGCTACATCAAGGAATGGGGCATGGAGCAGTACGTGCGCGATGCCCGCATCCCGATGATCTACGAGGGCGCGAACGGCATCCAGGCGCTCGACCTCGTCGGCCGCAAGCTCGCCAAGGATGGTGGGCGCGCGCTCACCGCGTTCTTCACCGAGGTGCAGGGCTTCGTGAAGGAGAATGCCGGCGACGCCGGGCTTACGCTCTACGTCGAGCCGCTCGGCAAGGCGCTCGGCCATCTGCAGCAGGCGACCATGTGGTTCGCCCAGAACGCACTCGCCAAGCCGGAGAATGCCGGAGCGGGCGCGACCGACTACATGCACCTGTTCGGACTGGTGGCGCTCGGCTACATGTGGGCCCGGATGGCGCAGGCCGCCAAGCAGAAGCTCGCCGCGGGCGCGAACGGCGCGGGCGAGCGCATGAACGCCAAGCTCGTCACCGGCCGCTTCTTCGTCGAGCGCTTGCTGCCCGACACGGCGACGCACCTCGCCCGCATCCAGGCGGGCGCGGCCAGCACGATGGACCTTCCGGCGGACGGGTTCTAGGGAACTGGCACATGTCCTTCGCGGCGAACCGGTGGCCACTTCGCCGCGACATGCGCTAAGCTCATCCGCATGGTCGACTTCTCCAATCTGCCGATCGGACGCGAGGGCCGCGCCGAGCTCGTCGTCGGCGAGGCGCATACGGCGCCGCGCATCGGCAGCGGCCGCGTGCACGTGCTCGCGACGCCAGTGATGATCAACCTGATGGAGGCGGCCGCGCTCGCCGCGGTCGAGGCGCTGCTGCCGGACGGCCATCAAAGCCTGGGCATCAAGCTCGACGTCAGTCACACCGCCGCGACGCCGGTCGGCATGCGCGTGGTGGCGATCGCCCGGCTCGAGGGTGTCGAGGGCCGGCGTCTGCGCTTTTCCGTCGAGGCGTGCGACGAGAAGGAATCGATCGGCGGCGGGACGCATGAGCGCGTGGTGGTGAATGTCGCCCGGTTCGACGAGCGGGTGCAGAAGAAGCTCGCGCCGGCGGCGTCCTGAGATGAAGCTGCCGATCGCGAGAGGACCATGAGTTCACCTGCGTCATTCCGGAAGCCGCCGCAGGCGGCTATCCGGAATCCATAGTACGAAAGCGCGACCGGATTCTGGGTTCGCCACTGCGCGGCGCCCCGGAATGACGAGCCGGGAAATGGAGAGTCGAATGGCGGATGCCTTCATCTACGACCATGTGCGTACGCCGCGCGGGCGCGGCAAGCCGGACGGCGCGCTGCACGAGGTGAGCACGCTCAATCTCGCGACCCAGGCCCTGGTGGCGGTCAAGGAGCGCACCAAGCTCGATACCGGCCTGGTGGACGACGTGGTGCTCGGCTGCGTCGACCCGGTCGGCGAGGCGGGCGGCGACATCGCGCGCGTCGCCGCGATCTGCGCCGACTACGGCAACGGCGTCCCCGGGGTGCAGATCAACCGCTTCTGCGCCTCCGGGCTCGACGCGGTGAATTTCGCCGCCGCCGAGGTCATGTCTGGCCAGCACGACATGACGGTGGGCGGTGGCGTCGAGTCGATGAGCCGCGTGGGGATCGGCGCCTCGGGCGGTGCGTGGCCGGTCGATCCGGCGATCGCGCTCAAGTCCTATTTCCTGCCGCAGGGCATCTCGGCCGACCTGATCGCCACCAAATACGGCTTCTCGCGCGACGACGTCGACGCCTATGCGGTCGAGAGCCAAAAACGCGCCGCGGCCGCCTGGGACGAGGGCCGCTTCAAGAACTCGGTCATCACCGTGCGCGACGTGAACGGCATTCCGATCCTCGCCAAGGACGAGCACATGCGGCCGAGCACGACGATGCAGTCGCTCGCCGCGCTTGCGCCATCCTTCGTGCAGATGGGCGAGCTCGCCGGCTTCGACGCGGTCGCCCTGCAGGCGCATCCCGAGGTCGAGGCCGTCAACCACGTCCATCATGCGGGCAACTCCTCCGGCATCGTCGACGGCGCCGCTGCGGTGCTGATCGGCAACAAGGAAGCGGGCAAGCGCGCCGGGCTCAAGCCGCGCGCCCGCATCAAGGCGTTTGCCAATATCGGCTCGGAGCCGGCCATCATGCTCACCGGCCCGATCGACGTGACCCAGAAGGTGCTCAAGCGCGCCGGCATGAGCCTCGACGATATCGACCTGATCGAGGTCAATGAGGCGTTCGCGTCGGTGGTGCTGCGCTATCTGCAGGCGTTCGACCTCGATCCCGCCAAGGTCAACGTCAACGGCGGCGCGATTGCCATGGGCCATCCGCTCGGCGCCACCGGTGCGATGATCCTCGGCACCGCGGTCGACGAACTGGAGCGCACCGGCAAGTCGACCGCGCTGGTCACGCTGTGCATCGGCATCGGCATGGGCACCGCGA
>Ga0075436_100001939_pt1 | contig 14231 bp, 12 predicted proteins | sample RhiMethybrSRZTD5_FD_75303 | JGI IMG/M metagenome (GOLD analysis project Ga0075436, IMG submission 75303) | Populus rhizosphere microbial communities from Tennessee, USA - Rhizosphere MetaG P. TD hybrid SRZTD5 | ecosystem: Host-associated > Plants > Roots > Rhizosphere > Soil | place: USA...
ACACTGAATCGCCTTCGCTGCCAGTCCTCATTGAACCCTTCGTAGTCCCGTACCGGAAGCGGCCTCGGGCCAACAAGGCTCATGTCGCCTGTCAGAACATTGAACAGCTGTGGCAATTCATCAATGCTGCTGCGGCGCAAATATTTTCCGATTGACGTAATTCGGGGATCGTCCCTGATCTTGAATACTGGACCCGACGCCTCATTTCTTGTTTTCAGCTGTGGCAACAATAGCTCCGCGCCAACAACCATCGTGCGGAACTTCCACATTTGAAATCGCCGCTTGTTCGTTCCGATTCTCTCTTGCGAAAAGAAAACGGGCCCCGGAGAAGTCAGCTTGATGAGACACGCCACAATCAGCAGGACCGGCAGCAAAAGTAGAAGCAACATGAACGACCCGCAAATATCGAAGATGCGTTTGAGGACAAGCGGCCATCCGTGGCGATTCTCACGAGAGTGCACAAAGTACGGATCGGCATCAAACGCCTCGATCGGAGCCTCCTTCTTACTTAGTCCGAAAACGTCGGAATCGTAGCGGACTGTAATGCCGTGCTGCTCGCACAAGGACGCAACCGCAGACGCCTGCGCATGATGGGAACGCAGTGGAAGATAGATCGCAACTTCATCTACGACATTGCTGCGAAGAAATCCGGAAAGGCGCTCAAGACTACTCACGAGTGTTTCTCCCGAGCGGCTAAAGTCGCTGAGGCCGCCCCATTGCTCGTCTACGAAACCTAGGTTCTGGTAACCCCATTCCGGTTTCGCGCGCAAACACCGCGCAAACTCCACGGCTCTGGCGTTGGTGCCGAGAATTACGATGTGGCGAAGATTGCGGCCCCGCTTGCGGAGTCCGTTGAGGAATCTGCGAAGGACAGCCCGGCTCGACAACAGCGCTAGGGAGTTGATCGCCCAAAAAAGCAATGCAAAAGGAAGCGTAATCATTCTTATCTTGAATGCCGCAGCAATCACCAATAAACAGACCGTCGCGAGCCCGGTCGCCTTTTGCGCTTCGAGCATCACTTCACTCGCCGTATACAACCGTTTCGACTCATAGAGACGGCAAAGCGAATAGATGAGATGCCAAGCGAGCAGCACAACGCCAAATACGAGAAAATTGGCGAGCTTGATTCGCATGGACAGAAAGCCTGAGAACGTCGATCCCGTGCCGAAGTTCACCAGAAGAAATGTCGCGAGCCCATAAGCCAGTGTTGCCAGCGCGAGGTCTCCGACCTTTAAGAAAATGAGCAGCAACTTGCGATGCAAGGCATTCATAGTCTTTACTCGATTGGTGATTTGCTCGTGACCGGGCGAATTCGAGGAACTGTTATCTTTGCCTACAGCAGGGAACCGGCTCTGTCGTGCTTGACCTGAAGACAGGCTCGACAATGTACCCGGAGATCGTCAGCGAAACGGACCTCTGAATCAGTTCGACAGAAACGATCAAACTTTGGTCGCCTTTTACAGACTGCAAAATTCCTTCCAATCCATCCAACGAGCCGCCGCGAACTCGTACGCGCTGCCCCACACTCAAGAAAGGGTGCCGCGAGAACTGAGAACGGGATTCGAGTAGCAGCCGAATCGAAAAGATTTCGTTTTCAGGAATTGGCGTGCCGGCGCCGCGCGTACCTACCAGTCCAACCACACCATTCGTCCGGAGCAGCGTTATTCGACTTGAGGACTCAGGCACCAACCAGGTAAACACATATCCGGCGAATAGCGGTTCCGCAATGACGCGCCGGCGATCGCTCCATTGCCTCACTTCGGATATTGTCGGCAAGCAGCACTCGATGCCCTTTGTTGCCAGTTCCAGCGCAACCTTCTTTTCATGCCGCGGCATGGTCTGCACCGCATACCAGCGAGCATCTGGGTAGACCACACTTGCGTTGATCGCAGATTGAGAGTCTTGACGCAGATTTTCGTTCATCAGACGAGGCTCCGCCATTCTCAGTCACAGGAAGCAAGTTAGCTGGGGAAAATCCAGGGCGGGAGCTTGTCGCAAGTCAATCGCAAGATTCCGCCTGCCCGAGCCGCAACGACAAACTCGGTCCTAAATTCTTTCGGGCCTGGGCCAAACCATTAGTCGCCCGGCTTATCTACAGTCTCCGGTAAAGAAAGTTCGGAATCGGAAACCTCCGCTTGTTTAGTACCGCCCCCAGAATGTTCACTTGCGAAGCGTGCAAACGTTCCGCAATTCGCGCACTCACGTCGCGTCGAGTCGAATTAGCCTGCAGCACCAGCACCAGCCCGTCCGCGAATTGGCCCAGCGCTAGGCCTTCCGAATAGGAATTCAGCGCTGGAGCGTCAACCAGCACGTAATCAAATTCTTGTCGCAAGTCGTCGATTCTCTTTTTGATGTGGTCTGAATGTAATAGTCCAACCGAATGCTCAGCGCCCGATCCAGAGGGTATCAACCACAAATTTTCGCCGTGAACTACTCTCGCAAATCCGCGCATCGGGCCGGCGACCTTCAATGCATCCACCAGGCCATGATAATTGGTAGTCCCGAAGCCTGCCGCTAATGCCGGTTTACGAAAATTTGCGTCGACCAGGCAAACTGAGCCCGGTACGCTTTCTGCCAAAATCCGGCCCGCCCGCGAACAAACGCGGCTGCAGCCGCCCCGGGAATCCACGGCCGCGAACACTACAACCCTCCCGCACTCACTTTGACGATGCAGGAGAAAAACGCTCTGTACGAGGCGGAGAGTCTCCTCGTGTGCGGCTCTGTCCAAATCGGCTCGTCGCAAAGACGCAATGTGGGCGCGATCATCGGCTTCGCCGCGCGTGCCGACCAGCACACGGCCACCGAGCGGCAGGTTCAAGCCGCCGGCTCCAGCCCCCGGAATGTTCAACCCTGCCTGCTGCAGTAACTCAAAGTTTCTGCTCATTTCGTTGCTCCAGAGTCGGATTTTGCAAATCTGGTGTTGTGACGACTTCTTCCGGGTACTTCGAGAGGCACGCGAACAGGTTGCCCGGGCTGCAGCTCGCTTGCATTGTGCAGCCATGGGTTTAACTGCTGAATCTCTCTTATCGCACCTGCATCGCAGCGGGCCAGGTTCCTCATACAAAGCTGATATACCGTTTCGTGTCGAAAGGCTTTCACTAGCCTCACCGGCTCCGGCCTCGCAGCCGGCGGATCGGAATGCACTACCTCTTGCACTTGCCGATCCTGGGAGTCAGGCGACTCCGGCTTCGAATCGGCTACAGGTTCCGCTTCCGGTCTCGTTGCGTCATCGGTCGGTGCCGTTAGCGTCTCAGCGGGAATAGAGGGAGTCTCGGCGGCAATCACAGGTGGCGGAGGAGCAGGTACCGCGAAGTTCAGCTGGCTCGGTAAATGATTCAATCGATCGCTTGCAAATACGCCGGCTAGGCAAAGGCCCGCTGCAATTGAAATTGCTCCAAGAGTGAACCGAAGCCGTCCGCCAGAAGACGGGATCCGCGGAAGCGCCCCCCGTGCCAATCCGATTCCAGGCGTGTTCGTCGCCTTCCACTTGCCATCCTGAAAACCATTTCCGGAATTGTCCTCGAGGTTCAAATCTCGAAATACTTCATCAATAATTTCGCGCCCAATGATGTGTTGCTTGGTCGCAAAGCCCAGTGACATCGCGTTGAAACAAAGATTGTTGATGTTCCGGGGAATCCCGCCGGAATACTTCGCGATCAGCTCGTATGCGGCCGATGTAAACAGAGGGCGCGCAGCTTTGTAACCCGCTACACGCAGGCGGTGCGCTATGTAGTTGTGGGTTTCTTGCGCGTTTAGAGGCCGAAGAACTGCCATGATCGATATGCGCTGCCGAAGTTGCTCGATAGACGAAAACAGCATTTCAGCGAGCTGCGGCTGCCCAGACAAAACAATGTGAAGGAGTTTGGCCTGGCTAGTCTCAAAATTGGAGAGCATGCGGAGCGTTTCCAGCACGGGCTCGGGCAAACTCTGCGTTTCATCAACCACGACGACAATCCGCTTTCCCTGTTTCGCCTCTTGCAAAACGGTCTGGTTCAGCTTTTCCTGCATGCCCGCAAAGTCTTTCCCTTCATCGAGAATGCCGAGTTCAGCGAGTAGGTTACGCAAGAGCATTTCTGGACTTGGCTGGAATTGGAACAAAAAGACGGTCCGCATGGACTGCCCACAACGGTTCAGAAGTTCGAAGAGAAGCGTCGTTTTGCCCATGCCGGGGGGTGCGATTAGCGCGCTGAAGCCGCGATTCTCCATGACGCCGTAAAAGATGCTCGCCATAGCCTCGCGGTGCGTCGGGGTCATGTACAGGAAACGCGGATCCGGCGTCACACCAAACGGCTGCTCTGCCAATTTGTAATAATCTACGACCACGATTTAAGCCGCCTGCCTCGGCAACGAAGCCAGAACCGGAATGTGTAAGGTGTCGCTTACCTCCGTGGGCGACCGGAACGATGGATCCATTCTTTCTTTGATAAAGGCCGCAGCAATTGCAGCCAGCATCGCGATTACGAATCCACCGATTGTTGCCAGCAAGGGATTGATCGCCGGCAGGGCGGGCGCCACGGCCGGGACGGCAATCGCTACGTCTGCGATATTTCGCGCATCGAGCGCGTCTGCGGCTCGCTCCTGCTCGCGCTTGTTCAGATAAAGCAGATAGTTGGCCTCATTCGCCTTCTGTTCACGGATCAGCGCTCCTTGTTTCAGTGTTTGAGCATCCAGTGAGACCAACTGACTGTTCATTTTGTTGATGCTGGCCTTGGTGGCCGCGGCCGTCGCCTTCTGCGACGCCAGATCTGCCTGCGTTTTCGCATAGTCCTGACGCAGAAATTCAAAAGTCGGATTCTGATCCGTGGTCTGGTTCAGGTAGTTGAAGGATCTGGCTTTCTCAATTGCCTTCTGAGTCGTTGCGATCTCCTCATCCGTCTGGACGACCAGTGGATACGAGGGATCGTACTTCGTCAGCAATTCTCTGCGTTTCACCTGCGCCGCCAACAGGCTGGCTTCAAGCTGTTGAAGAAGGATCATTGCGGAATTCGAAATTTGCTGCGTTGTAATTCTTTCCGGAGTGCGGCCCATCTGCTTTTGCAGGTCTTCCAAACGGTTTTGGTCCGCTGCAATCGCTTGTTCTGTTGTATTCAGCGAAGCGATGGCCACCGAAAGCTGTTGTGCCAGATCGGTCCTCAACACGTCCGGGGCCGCCACTTTTTCGTCATGGCTGAATTGCGTGAGCTGGCCCTCCACAGTCGCGAGCTCTTTTGCATACTTGTCCGTCTGTTCCGCAAAAAATTCTGACGAGCCTGGCGGACGCTCTAGCTGGAGCCTTTTTTGAAGATAGAGTTGCCCGAGGTTCTGCAGGACGCACGCCGGCGTTTGCGGATCGCCGACCATTCCATAACGCACGTCAATGACGTCGGACACCTTGGCCGCTTCCACCTTGAGTCCTCTTTCCAAGGAGGTGGCCGCTTTTTCAAATCGCGCAGCTTTCAGGCCCTCCGGATCGCGCGGAAAAAACAGCTCGGAGATCAAAAGCTTTGCGTCTGTATTCGCCAGACCGCAAGTCTTCACGACCGTGCGCAGCATGTCTTCGCCACGAAGGATGGCCATTTCAGAGCTAATCTGGTCGGGTGAAATTCCGCGGCTTGTATTCATAATCGCCCCGGTTTGCCCTGCCGTGATAGTCGGGTCGGTTCGATGCTGACGAACCACGATTTGCATGCTCGCCATGTAGTATTTGCCCACAATGGCTACCGCGAAATATGCAGACAGGGCAAAAACGCCTGTGAATACAAATAATACGAGTGCTTTGTGGCGGAAGATCGGCGTCACCAAGTCCCGCGCCGTCCGCTGAGGCAATACAGTATTCAGTCTTGACCTAAATTGCGTCGTATCCATTTGGATTCCCCCTTTGACGAATGGATCAGACTCAGTAGTTCAGCGGGGATGTGCCAACTGGCACGCCAATCCCGTAGGGTATGTATTTGCGGACTTTCGTAATCGTTTTTTCGGGAACGAAAATCATGTCTCCGGACCGGATCTGGACGTCTTCGTTGACATTCTTCCCGTGCAAGAAATCTTTCAATTTCAATTCTCGCGCCTGCACCCAGCCATCCGTTGAGCGATGGTAAAGATAAACGCGAGTCTTTGCCGTCGGCATAAAACCGCCCGCGACCGCAATTGCTTCACTGGCAGTCAAGTCGTACCGCAGGTCGTACTGCCCAGGCTTGGTTACTTGACCGGTCACGATAAAGTAGGCTTTCTGAAAGTCCTTAAGGTCCACGTCGATGATCGGCTCATGCAAAATCCTTGCATACGCCTTCTTGATCGCATCACTGGTCTCTGGCACAGTCAGCCCGAGAATTCTGAGACTTCCGGCACCTTGCAGGGTGATGAATCCATCCGGTTGAACTGTCACGGTTTGATTAAATTCCGGGGAAAGCGGAAAGGATAGATTGAGAACGTCGCTTCGATTGATTCGGTAACGCGGATATCGCTCTCCTGGTTGTGGCCGAGTGGAGTCGGTTGACGCTCCGTCCACCGCGAAATCGCGCGCGGTCGGAATGGCACGGGGATTTTGCTGAGCGCCTATGGTACTCACCCCTACGCCGCAGAACAGAATTAAACCAAGCAAACTGCGCAAGCACGTTTTGGCCACTGCTTTCCTCCACGGGCAGGGCCAGAATTGTGTGAAAAACTGTTTGCGTACAACGCAATTTCGAATGGGCTTGTTCGTGTCCAACACCCGTTGCTGCTCCAGACAATAAAGCACTCCATCAGGCGCGGGACTCTCAATCACAAAAATCGCGCGCGCCCGAAGGGCCGGCCAGCCGCACAAGAAAGTTAAATTGTGGAACTACTGGACCACGTGCACGCTGATTGCGATATTGTTGCCACTTTCCTGGCGGTACGTAACGTCTGCACTGGCGCCGACCTTCAACTTGCCGTCCACGGTGGTGTTCTTGTCGATGGCGAAAGTCATCGTCTGCGGGCTACCACCTTGCTCGGTCAGTTGCTGTCCAGGATTGGAATTCTTAGTTGTCGCTATGGCAATGGAGAAAGAGGATTTGTCTACTGCCGTGATTTTTCCCGAAACCGTTTGAGTTTGCGGCGCGGGATCTTGAGATTGCCGACGAATCATCGTCGTACGGTTGGCCGCGTTAGCAGAGACAGCGGTACACGCAACGGCGAGAGAGAATGCTGCCAGCAAGGAAAAAGATGCACTCAAAATCTTCTTCATCGGTACTGCCTCCAGTATGTATTTGACTGGTACTGATACCCCTGCAGTATGTCGGCCACACACGAACCAATCGCATGAACGTTTCTAACTAGTTCGGAATGTTGGCGTTATAAACGAAGAATTCAAATCGCATGAATTATTTACCGAGTACTGGCACCGGAAAAATCTTCACGAGCAATAGCCATTCTTCCTGTGACATTGAACCGAAGTGTGCAAAATCTTCACACCGGGCGACGCGATGCGTCAGCTTCGGAGCGCTCGGACTGCTTAACCATGGGCCGGCAGCAGGAGTGCATCCCAAAGGATAACTGAGAGACTTGGTTCGTACCCAATTTTGATCTTGTTCCCAATCTTGTCATTTCAGGGGATTTCGATGAAACCTGCTTTTGACATATTCAGGAGAGATCTTCCGGGTCACACCGATAGCGTCGGCACTGAGGCATTCAATCAGCAACTCTCAGAACAGCGTGCCGAAGGAGTCCGCAGCTTTCTAACACAACAAGGCGTGCCGGAATCTTCAACCAGCGCGACGGGCTTCGGCAAGACTCGGCCCATCGCGTCAAACAATACCTCCGAAGGCCGTCAGCAAAACCGCCGCGTCGAGTTGATCGTTTCAGGCGAAGTGATCGGTACGAAGATCATTTCCCTCACCCTTCAGCCGGTCGCTACATCTACGTCTCCTCAGTAGTCCAAACCCACAAGAGAGCCGGCCGTTTTAAGTCGGCTCTCCCCCTCTTTCTCATACATCCTTTCAGACCTTCCGAACTTGTTCACAATCGTGCTAAAGGGTTCTCGCTGGCACTTTCCTTTTCTTACGATCTAGATCGCAAGTCCAGCCTCCGAAAATGATTTGCACCTGAGAACTGTGCCAGTTCACCGAGCGTTCTCCTTTGAGTGCCGCTCAATCAACCGTTTCGTCAACAGTACGAGACCGAAGATCTGCGTCCATTCTGAAACTATGTTGCCGATCACCTGGCCCCACTTGGTTTCGGAGTCCATCGAAGCATACACCGCCACCCAACCGACTCCGGTGATTAGCAGGAAGATGCTGAGAGAATGATTGCGTAGTCGCTCCAAGAAGGGCCTCAGAGGAATCTTCGGCGGTCGGCGACTTTCAGCCGATCCCTTTTCGTACAAGTATTTGGTCGCAAACACCATAACCACAACGCCAGACCAGTCGGCGATTGCATTGCCAAAGAAGGAGCCGATGTGGGTTCTAGGACTGGAGATGCTGTACAGAGCGATCCACAAAACGAGGATACTGGCAGATGCGATGCTCAGCGAATGTTCGTGAACAAAGCTTTGCTTGTGGCCACGCGCTTCAAGCATTTAGTGCCTTCCATCTTCTTGGTCTATGAACGACCGCGTCCATGCCAGGACCTGATCTGTTTGTAAGACGAGCTTACCCGACACGGATCGTGGAAAACCCCGTAGTGCTTGTGGCGTTGTGAACTGGCGTTGGCTTTACCCAGGGCAGCCTATTAAGGACGATGGTTTAAGCAGCGTGTTCTTCCCGTTCCGACTTCATCGGCAAGGAGGATAAAGCCTTTGGGTTCTGAATTCCGGAAATCAGACTGATCCAGCGATTCTTGAGTCCGTGCCGCCATCTAAAGAGCCTCTGGGCTTGTCGGCCTCTATGGGTGAGCGCGTTGTCGAGAAAGTTTGCTCGGGTCACTTTGAGCAACTATCGCTGACCATCTTCAAGTGCGTCACAGTCATGTGACCGTGTTCGGTGGAGTCCTTGTCCGCGCCATGTTCTTTCGCCTCGGCCTTCGCGTCCTCTTTCATTCCATGCAACGCGGCGTTTGCAACTACCCCGGTTATAGTCACGGTATGCGCGACATGACCTCCGAGTTTGACGGTGTCGCTCTTGACCTCCCAGGTGGCGCCTTTCGCTGTCGTGAGTTTGTACTCATTGGCTTCGTCGCCCTTTTGAAGGCAGCCCGTAAGCGTCCGTGTTTTTTTATGAGTAGTTTTTGTCGTGTCCTGCGCTATAGCCAGTCCGGCAGTCCCGGCAAACATGAACAGCACAAGAGATGCCATCGTAGTTTTCGCTTTCATCCTGTACCTCCGAAAATTCAGAATTGACAGGCAGAAGAGCAGACCTGAGATTCGCCCTTTCGAATCTAGCTATCTACTGATTTCTAGGCTCGCCTCTGGCCAGCCGTCTAGCTTTCCGCCGGGGTTATGCTATCAATGCGAGATTTTGGCTTTCTGTCCCAAAAGGAACACTTATCGGAGTAGGCCCAAACGATGCGAGATGCGAGGCGCCGATCGTTTACGAAGATCATCTAATGATTCTGCTAACGGTCACCAAGATGACTGTTCGAAGATCAGAATGTGTTACACCTCAACTGCAACTCTCTTGAATGTCTTCCAGACTGAGGACAAAGTCCGGCTTAGTCCCATTGAAAGCGAATTATTCACTCACTCGCAAAATCAATTGTCCCCGCTCCTTCCTAGTCGCGTGGATGGTGTATCGTTGGTCGCTTGCCGGCTCGCATCTGTAAGTTGACTGCAGAACTAGCTTCACGGGACAGTCTTTGCTTCCCCACCAGCAAATCTCGGAACACGGAGCGAATTCAGAACCGCCGCCTCCGCCTGGTTCGGCGGAAGATCTCCCCTCAGATAGGCATTAATGTTGTCCTCCATTTCTGCGGGAAATCGCGGTGCGGGGCCGAAGAGCTCGCCTTGGTATACCTTTAGAACGATTTCCCTGAAGACAGGAAGCGCGGCTTTACCCCCTGTTTCCATTGTACCCAGTGAGCGGTTGTCGTCGAATCCGATGCGCACCGCCACAGTAATTCCATCATGGCCGTAAGTTGACCCTACAAAAAGCGCGTCCCGGTAGTTGTTCGTCGTGCCGGTCTTACCCATTACCGGGATCGGGAAAGTAAGCGCGTCGAGCGCGTGCGCGGTTCCGGAAGGAATGCGCACAACGCCACGCAATCCTTCTTGGATCATGGATAGCTCCAATCCGTTTTCCTCGATTGAGCAGCAGACAGGGTGCTGGCCGTAAATGACGTTTCCGCCACTCTGTTCGATCCTTGCGATCGCGTAAGGCTCCGCGTGAATGCCACTAGCCATCAGTCGGTACGCGTTCGCAAGTTCCAGTAAAGTGACTTCGGATGCGCCGAGGGCCGTGGTGTCATAGTGATGCAATGGGGTTCGGATGCCAACGTCTTGCGCTGTTTTCAAGACAGAATCGATTCCGATCTGTTGAGTAATCCAGATGGCGACTGCATTTCTCGACTCCGCCAGCGCCTGACGGACCGGGATCATACCTTTAAATTGACTATCGAAATTGGCGATCCATTTTACAGGGCGGCCTTCCGACGTCATCACGGAGATAGGTTCATCGGGCACGGCGGTATCGAGGTCGAGCATCCCTTGGCGAAATGCTGCCAAATAAACAATTGGCTTCATGGCCGAGCCTGGCTGCCGCGCGGACTGGCTTATCCGGTTAAAATCACTGTAAGCGGTGGTGTGGCCCTTGTAACTACGTCGCCCACCTACCTCCGCGAGAATGGCGGAGTCGCCGTTCCGCAGAACAACAACGGAACCTTGAATCAACCCTGTGTTCTGAGGGTGACGCTTTTCATAAAGGTTCAAGCCCTTTTCGAGGGCTGCATTCGCGAAGCGCTGGACACGGTCGTCGATCGTTGAATAAATTTGGATGTGGCCTTCAAGCAATCGGTTAATCCCGATATCGGAAGGGGAGGTGACTGCGAGTCGTTTAAGCTCTTCAAGAATGTTTCCGACTGCTGCCGGCGCTTCTATCAAATCGTTGACATGAGCCGCCAGACGAATTGGATTCTGCTGACAACGCTGAGCCATCTGGGCGGAAAGAAAACCGTTCTTAACCATGAGGACTAGGACCTGATTTCGTCGGCGAAGTGGCTTTTGATTGTCTCCCGCATTGGGGGCATACTCAGTCGGTGACTTCGTGATGCCCGCCAACAGCGCCGCCTTGTCGGCGTCGTTGGGAGTGAGCGATGCCAGCGGGATGCCGAAATAATATTGCGAGGCCGCTGCGAAGCCATAGCGGCCATTTCCCAAGTAGATGAGACTGGCGTAACGCGCGAGTAGTTCTTCTTTTGCCCTCCTCTTGGATCCGTAGCGCTTCCGCATCTCTCCTTCGATCCACAAAGAGAGACGCATTTCTTCTACTTTCAGCAGGAATCTGTTGGTGCCCGGTACCCCGAAAGCGAACGCGAGAGCGCGCGGGAGGAGGCCCTCATGCTGCAGTGTATTGCTAGCTTTCGCGCTTGTAAGCTTTTGCAGGAAGAAACCACGGACGAGCTGTTGTGTGATCGTCGAGCCGCCTTGTGGAAATACCGCTGCGTGCTTTGGCGCGTTGCCTTCCTCTGTACGAGCTCCCAAGGCATGAAGGTTTGTCTTGCTGATCAAACGGGGAAAGACAGAATAGTCCACACCTGAGTGTGAGAAAAAGTTTTCATCTTCAGCCGAAAGAATCGCTTGTCGCAGGACGTCAGGAATGTCCTTGTATTCGATGATTTCCCGCCGTTCCCTTCCTAGTTCGATGAGGATGTGGCCATTCGCATCGTAGATGTGGCCCATGGTGGGAGGCTCAAAGCGGAGAAACGGCTCTAAATCGGGCAAATTTGTTCGATTGTAGCTAACGTAAAAAATCCCCCACAGCACAACCACAATCGGGATGACTGCTAGCAGCGTCGCAATGCGAAGTAAGCGGCTCTTCTTGTAAACCCTCCACGGACCAGACGAGATTCTGTTCAAGGACCAAGAGAGGTATAGAAAAAGTGAATTAATTTTGAGCACGTGAACTGCTTGCGGCCGGAGCGCGTATTGTATCGATCCTCAGTTCTGTACTTCGCACAGCTTCCCCGTGTCTTTCGCCTGGAGCACCAAGGTTCTCATGGCTAAGCTTTCGATACTGTGCAATATGGGTCGCATTCACGTCACCGGCAATGCACTCAGGATCAGGATTTGTCAGATTTCGCGGCGCGAAAGACGTGCTTGGTTCGGAGAATTCTTGTTTTCAAATGCGTGCTGTATGGAACAGACATTGCGACAGTAGCGTCGCATAGTCATGCCTACCGTGATTCTAAGTCTGAGTACCTCGGCGTGAAGGAATATATCGTGCGTCTTTTGAATCGTTTTGTCAGTTCGCTGTCGTTGGTTGCCGCCTTGGCTGCGCCAACCGCCATCATGGCTGGCCCTAAGCCTCAAGACGGTAACGTCCAGGTCCGCATCTATGATCGGGACCATCGGGATTATCACAATTGGGATGACCGTGAAGATCGCGCCTACAGGCGTTACCTCGCAGCACGGCACAGGCGATATCGTGAGTACCAGAGACAGCACAATCGCGTTCAGCGGCGCTATTGGTACTGGCGCCATCACAATCCGGACCGCGATTAACCAAAGACGTAAAAGACCAGAGTCTCTCATGCTCATCAGGCGCGAGCGAGCCCCTTTGTCTGGCTGATTTAACACGGCCTATGCGACGGCTCGCGATCCGAGGATGCCAGCAATTAGAGTACGTGTCGCAACGCTCAAACTGGCTGGCAGGGAAGCTACCTCTCTCTGCTTACAGAATATGGAGTGTCCGCCGCGGGGAGATAGTCGGAGTATGTGAGGATTCTTTCCATGTCGAGACTCTTCAGGAAAAGGATTCTGGCATTGGCTCGTAAATTGAGGCGTTTCGGCACCCAAACCCCATCACCGACACAGGTCTGCTCCAGAACAACTTGCGAACCACGTTGGACGCGGGCCACGAACACGCCCATTGAGAATGACTGGGTAACCTGACCGTCAACCTTGATCCAGCCGAAGTTCTGCTTGTCCACCCAAAGTTTGCCTTCCACCTTGGAGAGCAGCTTGCCGTACTTTCCACGTCCGCGATAGCCGGGATGTGGGGTCGCCTGCAGTACAAACGCAGGCCGCCCAACGACTATCTCCTCGCCGATGAGTTGGAAATCAAAGGCCTCTTGAACGTCCCGTAGGAAAGACTTGTTTTCCTGGTCTTTTCGAAGCCGCGCAGTTTGCTCGGCCGGTGTTTCGCGCTTCAGCTTCTCGAAATCCTCGTCGTTTTTCCTCCGCTCCGCGGGAGACGGAAGTTGTCCATTGTGTTCCACGAGTCGCTCAAAGCGCGCTCCGTTGACAAGAATCATTCTGCTAACATCAACGTTCTCCGATTTCACCTGCCCCAGGGAGTCTAGGCGACGATCCTCATCACGTTCCACGTAGATGAGATGGTCGCGCGCCTCCCAACTGCGCTCGGTCGCCGCGATCGACAGGCTAACGATCTCACGGGTACTGGGGACGCTTGCGTGATTCTGTGGTTTGTCTGATTCGCTACTTTGCGCGAAGAGCGCGGATGCAGTGGCAGCCACAACCAAGAACAGTAACGTTGCGATTCGAGATTTAGCGCGAAATTCCATTTGTTTCGAGGGCAGCTGAACATCCCGGATAATTGGGGTCACCGAGAAGCCTATTCGAGGCGTGAGTAAAGAGTCTGTATGAAAAGGAACAGATTTGGGCTTATATTCGAGCATCACGCCGTTTGCTACCTCGTTACCACGGCTCACTCTTTTTTCGCCGCCGAGTCATATCCAAAAATGAACAGCGGCTCTTCTTCAGTAAGCGTCCGGGGTTGGCCGGGGTTGGCCGTCTGGACGTAAGGCGTAGCGTAAACTAGGGGAGTTTGATGTGGGTCCGAGTATAAAAAGGGATTTCGGCTCTACATTTCCAAATTGCACTTCTGATATTTGGCGTAATCGCGATGGGAGCTTTGCTAACATACTACGCTTACAGTCTTCCGCGATAAAAAACGGCGAAACCGCAAAGGGATGCTGAGCGAGTCGAGTCCTGGTTTCGTCTGTTGAGCAATCAATCGGATTTCAATTGCCAAGCGGGTATTCATAGACTCCTCGAAATATTCCTTGAGCAGTCGATTCCGTTTAGTCTTCAATCGCGCTGCTCAGCGCCAGAACTTCTCCTCTTTTAGTTTATAGTTCTGCTCCCTCGGGCCAACGTGTCTCCCGGTCCTCATTTTTTATTG
>Ga0075436_100001941_pt1 | contig 14225 bp, 17 predicted proteins | sample RhiMethybrSRZTD5_FD_75303 | JGI IMG/M metagenome (GOLD analysis project Ga0075436, IMG submission 75303) | Populus rhizosphere microbial communities from Tennessee, USA - Rhizosphere MetaG P. TD hybrid SRZTD5 | ecosystem: Host-associated > Plants > Roots > Rhizosphere > Soil | place: USA...
CACCGACAAGCGCGGCACGCAGACCAACATGCACTACTCCGCGCGCCACGTCGTCATCTCCTACGACCTGCCGCTGAACGAGGTGGTGCTCGACTTCTTCGACCGGCTGAAGTCGATGACGCGCGGCTACGGCTCGCTCGACTACGAGTTCAAGGAATACCGCCCGGCCGACATGGTGCGACTCGACATCCTCGTCAACGGAGAGCGCGTCGATGCGCTCTCGAGCATGGTGCATCGTGAGGGCGCCCAGCGCCGCGGGCGCGATCTCGTCGAGCGGCTGCGCGGCCTCATTCCGCGGCAGATGTTCGACGTCGCGGTGCAGGCGGCGATCGGCGGCCACATCATCGCGCGCGAGAACGTCAAGGCCTTAAGGAAAAACGTGCTCGCCAAGTGCTACGGTGGCGATGTCACGCGCAAGCGCAAGCTGCTCGAAAAACAGAAAGAAGGGAAGAAACGCATGAAGCAGGTCGGTTCGGTCGAGATCCCGCAGGAGGCTTTCCTCGCGGTGCTGCAGCGGAGCAGCGGGTGAACTTCGCGCTTTTTCTCCTCATCCTGCTCCTCGTGACGGGGATCGTGTGGGCGATGGAAGGTGTGTGGCTGCGCCGCCGGCGCGAGGCGGCGGCCGCCGAGGCACTTGCACGGTTGGATACCGAGTTCGGCCAGGAGCCCGAGGACAAGCGCGTGCGGCTTCGCGAGGAGCAGCGCACCCGCCGGCTCAAGCAGCCTTGGTGGGTCGAGTACTCGGTCAGCTTCTTTCCGGTCATCCTGATCGTCTTCCTGCTGCGCTCGTTCCTCGTCGAGCCGTTCAAGATTCCCTCGAGCTCGATGGTGCCGACGCTGCTGGTGGGCGACTTCATCCTGGTCAACAAGTACGCCTACGGCATCCGGCTTCCCGTGGCGAACAAGAAGATCGTGCCGATCGGCGACCCCCAGCGCGGCGACGTCATGGTGTTCCGCTATCCGGAGGATCCGTCGCTCGACTACATCAAGCGCGTCGTCGGGCTTCCCGGCGACCGCGTCGAGTACCGCAACAAGCGGCTCATCATCAACGGCCGCGTCGTGCCGGAGCGCCAGATCGACGACTACCTGTCGCGCGAGCGCATGCAGTTCTCGCGCCGCTACATCGAAAAGCTGGACGGTGTCGAGCACGAAATTCTCCTCGAGGACGACGCGCCCGCTGCCGTGCTGCCCTCGCGGGCGACCGGCGGCAATTGCACTTACAATATGAACGGCCTCGCGTGCACCGTGCCGCCCGGCCATTATTTCGTGATGGGTGACAACCGGGACAACTCGAGCGACAGCCGCGTCTGGGGATTCGTCCCCGACGAGAATATCGTGGGCAAGGCCTTCTTCATCTGGCTGAACCTCAACGAGCTCGGCCGCTTCGGGGCGTTCCGCTAAGGAGGGAGGGTTTGGCAATGGCAATGCGTCGCAGGCAATCGGGCTTGAGTCTGGTCATGCTGATCATCGGTCTCGCGGTCGTCGCCGTGGTGGCGATATTCGGAATGAAGGTCATACCTTCGTTCCTGGAATATCGGGCCGCGAAGAAGGCGATCGAGGCCATCGTGCAGCAGAAGCAGGGCGCAAGCACGCAGGACATCCGGCGGGCGTTCGAGGATCGCTCGACGATCGACGATATCAGCACGATCCAGGCGAAGGATCTCGACATCACCAAGGAAGGCAACGGGCTCGTCATCAGCTTCGCCTACCGCAAGGAAGTGCCGCTCTTCCAGAACGTCGGGCTGTACATCAACTACGCTGCCCGCGCCGGAGGCCAGTAGATCGGCGCGCGGGGCGCGGCGCTCGAAGCGCGGCTCGGCTACCGCTTCACGCGCCCCGAGCTGCTCGAGCAGGCGCTCACGCATCGCAGCTACGGCGCAGAGCATAACGAAAGGCTGGAATTCCTCGGCGACGGCGTGCTCGGCTGCGCGGTCGCCGAGGAGCTCTACCGGCGCTTTCCGCACCTCTCCGAAGGCAAGCTGACGCGCCTGCGCGCGAGCCTCGTGCGTGCCGATGCGCTCGCCGAGCTCGCCCACGAGCTCGGACTGATCGAGCTCGTGCGCCTGGGCGAAGGCGAGATCGCCGCCGCGGCCGAGCCGCGACCCTCCATCCTCGCCGATGCGCTCGAGGCCGTGTTCGGCGCGGTCTTCCTCGACGGCGGCTACGACCCGGCGCGCGAAGCGGTGCTCGGCGCCTTCGCCGCGCGCCTCGCCGCGCTCGACCCCGAGCGCCCGGACAAGGACGCGAAGACGGAGCTGCAGGAGCTCCTGCAGGCCGGCCACCGCGCGCTTCCGGTCTATCGCCTGGTCGCGACGCACGGGGCGGCGCATCGGCAGTCGTTCGAAGTCGAGTGCGCGGTCGAGGACCTGAGCGCGCGCGGCACGGGCAGCTCGCGCCAGCGCGCGGAGCAGGAAGCGGCGCGCGCCATGCTCGCCAAGCTCGCGCCGTGACGCACCGCTGCGGCACCGTTGCCATGGTCGGGCGCCCGAACACGGGGAAGTCGACCCTGCTCAACCGCCTCGTGGGCGAGAAGCTCTCGATTGTCTCGGCGCGGCCGCAGACAACGCGCCACCTCGTCACCGGCATCCTTACGCTGGCGCAGTGCCAATACATCTTCATCGACGCGCCGGGTAATCCGCCGCGGCTGAAAAGCGTGCTGCACAAGGCGCTCAACCGGCGCGTGGGCGAGGCGGCGAGCCAGGCGGACGTCGTGCTTTTCGTGGTCGAGGCACTGCGCTTCGGCCCGGAGGACCACGCCGCGCTCGAGCGCATCCCGGCGGCGCAGAAGGTCATCGCCACGGTGAGCAAGGTCGATGTGGTGAAGCGCAGCGGCGGGCTCATCGCCTTCCTCGACCGCCTGGCGCGAACGCGCGAATACCACGCCGTGGTGCCCGTCAGCGCCCGCACCGGCAGGAACCTGCCCGAGCTGCTGCGCGTCGTCGCCGAGGCACTCCCCGAGGGCCCGGCCGCCTACCCGGAGGACCAGCTCACCGACCGTGACGAGCGCTTCTTCGCCGCCGAGATGCTGCGCGAGAAGCTCTTCCAGACCTTGGGCGAGGAGCTGCCTTACCGCTGCGAGGTCGCCATCGACAGCTTCAAGGAAGAAGGGGCGCTGCGCCGCATCGAGGCCACGATCCTCGTCGAGCGCGAAAGCCAGAAGGCGATCGTGCTCGGCAAGGGCGGCGAGCGCCTGAAGCAGATGGCGAGCGCCGCGCGCAAGGACCTCGAGCGCCTTTATCAGGGCAAGGTGTACCTCGGCGTCTGGATCAAGGTGCGCCGCGCCTGGACCGATGACGCGCGCGTCCTGCGACAATTGGGATATGAGTAATAGAGGCGCAACGGCAGAGTGAAGAAGCGCGCCGACCACGAGCCCGGCTACGTGCTCCATACCTATCCCTATAAGGAGACGAGCCTCATCGTCGAGGCCTTCACGCGTCGGCATGGGCGCGTCGCGCTCCTCGCCCGCGGCGCGCGCCGGCCGCGCTCGGCGATGCGCGGCGTGCTGCTTGCCTTTCATCCGCTGCGCTTCGGATGGAGCGGCTCCGCCGAGCTCTCGAACTTGATCTCGGCCGAATGGGCCGGCGCGCTGCAGCCGCTCGCCGGCCGCGGCCTGATGTGCGGCTTCTACCTGAACGAACTTATCCTGCGCCTCGTGCCGCGCGAGGATGCGCACGAGGCGCTCTTCGACGCCTACGGCCATGCCCTCGCGCGGCTCTCGGCGCAGGAGGCCTACGCGGCGGTGCTGCGCAGCTTCGAGAAACGCCTCCTCGCCGAGCTCGGCTATGCGCCGCTTTTCGATCGCGAGGCGCAAAGCGGCGCGCCGATCGAGCCTTCGGGGTCGTACGTCTACGAGCCCGACCGCGGCCCCGTAAGGTCCTCTCATGGAGATCTGGTCATTAGCGGGCGTACGCTCCTCGACCTCGCTGCTGACGATTACACCCGCAGCGAGACGCGCGACGAAGCGCGCTATCTCATGCGCGCGCTCATCGGTCAGCGGCTGCACGGCCAGGTGCTGCATACGCGCAGCGTCCTCATGGAGCTCGCCGACCTGTGATCGAGCTTGGTGTCAACGTCGATCACGTCGCCACGGTGCGCCAGGCGCGGCGCACCTACGAGCCCGATCCAGTGTGGGCGGCCGTCGAGGCTCACCTTGGCGGCGCCGATGGCATCACCTGTCACCTGCGCGAGGACCGGCGGCACATCCAGGACGAAGACGTGCGGCGCCTGCGCGAGCTCACGCACATCCGCCTCAACCTCGAGATGGCGGCGACCGAGGAGATGGTCGACATCGCCTGCCGCATCAAGCCCGAGATGGCGATGCTCGTGCCCGAAGGCCGCGCCGAGATCACCACGGAAGGCGGCCTGGACATCGCTGCGCAGGAAGCGCGCATCAGGCAGGCGGTGTCGCGACTCGCAGCGGCCGGCATCGTCGTCTCCGTTTTCATCGATGCCGATCTTCGCCAGGTGCAGGCGGCGAAGCGCATCGGCGCCGCGGTGTGCGAGATCCATACCGGGCCTTACGCGCACGCCTTCCATTCGCGCGGCCGCGATGCGGAAAGTCGCGCGGTCGTCGCTGAGATCGAGAAGATCCAGGCCGCCGGCGACGCCATTCGCGCAGCCGGCATGCGCTTCAACGCCGGGCATGCGCTCAACTACTTCAACGTCGAGCCCGTGGCGCGCCTCGCCGGCCTGCGCGAGCTGCACATCGGCCATGCCATCGTGAGCCGCGCCGTGTTCGTCGGCATGCGCGAAGCGGTGCGCGAGATGAAGAGCCTCATGGTGCAGGCGGCGCGGTGATCTACGGCGTGGGCACCGACGTGGTCGAGATCGGCCGCATCGAGAACGCGCTCAAGCGCCACGGCGAGCGCTTCGCGCGGCGCATTCTCTGCCCGAGCGAGCTGCAGCGATTTCAGGGCCACCGGCTGCCGGCCAACTATCTCGCCAAGCGCTTCGCGGCCAAGGAAGCCTTCACCAAGGCGCTCGGCACCGGCATCAAGACGCCGGCAAACTGGCACGGCGTCTGGGTGCGCAACCTCGCTTCCGGCAAGCCGGTGCTCGAATTCTCGGACGCTTTGCAGCGCTTGCTGAAAGCGAAAGGCGTCACCACCGCTCATGTCTCGCTTTCCGACGAGAAGGGTGTCGCCTTGGCGACGGTCATCCTCGAGTGCGAAAAGTAAGGCTGCCGCCGGGCCCGGTCGTCGTCGATGTCGTCGGCACGGCGCTCACCGACGAAGACGTCGCGCGCATCCGCCATCCGGCGGCGGGCGCCGTCATCCTTTTCAAGCGCAACTACGAAAATCCGGAGCAGCTCGCCGCGCTCACCGCCGACATCGAGCGCCAGCGCGAGCCGGCGCTGCCGGTGTGCGTCGATCACGAAGGCGGGCGCGTGCAGCGCTTCCGCGAGGGCTTTACGCTGATTCCGCCGATGCGCGCGCTCGGAAGACTGTGGGACCGCGACCGCGAGGCGGCGCGCGAGGCGGCGACATCCGTCGGCTACGTCATCGCGGCCGAGCTCGGCGCGCACGGCGTCGACTTCAGCTTCGCGCCGGTACTCGATCTCGACTATGGCGGTAGCAGCGTCATCGGCGATCGCGCGCTGCATTTCGATCCCACCGCGGTCGGCGCGCTCGGCGCCTGCCTCGTGCGCGGCCTCGCGCAGGGCGGAGTGGCCGCCGTCGCCAAGCATTTTCCCGGTCACGGCTACGCAGTGGCGGACTCGCATGTCGCCGTGGCGCGCGATGAGCGCTCGTTCAAGGACATCGCGCGCAAGGACATCGCGCCCTACAAGCCCGCGATCGAAGCCGGCCTCGCCGCCGTCATGCCGGCACATGTGATCTATCCGCAGGTGGATTCGCAGCCCGCCGGTTACTCGACGCACTGGCTGCAGGACGTGCTGCGCAAGCAGCTCGGCTTCCAGGGGCTCGTCTTCAGCGACGACCTGTCGATGGAAGGCGCCGCCGAGGCCGGCGGCCCACCGGAGCGCGCACGCGCCGCGCTCGCTGCCGGCTGCGACATGGTGCTTCTCTGCGGCAACCCGGAAGGCCTCGATGCGCTCCTCGAGTCGCTCAAGGACACGCAGCTAGAGAATTCGGAGCGCCTCGAGCGGATGAAGAAGCAGGGCGGCCGCGATCTCCGAAAGAGCGTCGCTTACCGTGAAGCCCAGGAAACGTTGAGAATTGTTGCTTAAATCAGGCGCGCTCCATGTACGTGCCTTCGGCGGTGTCGATCTTGATTTTCTCGCCCTTGGTGACGAAGGGCGGCACTTGCACCGTGATGCCCGTCTCCATCTTCGCCGGCTTGAAGGAGGTGGTCGCGGTGGAGTGCTTGATGCCCGGCTCGGTGTCGACTACCGTGAGGACGACCGAAGGGGGTAGCTCCACGCCGATCGGGCGCCCGTTGTAGAAGTTGATCTGTACGTCGGTATTCGGCAGCAGGTAGCCTGCCTGACCTTCGAGGAATTCGGCGGGTAGCTGAAGCTGCTCGTAGTTTTCCTTGTCCATGAAGACGTAGCTGTCGCCATCCTGGTAGAGGTACTGCATCTCGCGAGGATCGACGAACGCGCGTTCGACCTTGTCCTCGGTGCGAAAGCGCTGGTTGGTCTTGGTGCCCGCCTCGATGTCCTTCATCTCGACCTGCATGAAGGCGCCGCCACGCCCGCCGACGTGCACGTGGTAGCTCTTCAGCACGCGCCAGACGCGCTTGTCCCATTCGAGGAGATTGCCGGGACGGATGTTCACGGCTTCGGTCTTGGCCATGGAGTTTCGCCTGCGAAAAAGGGCGAGATTTTACACGTTTTATAATGAAATCATCGTGTTCGATGCAAAGTCCTTCGTCGCCGGGCTGCCCAACCTGCCCGGCGTCTATCGCATGCTGGGCAAGGACGGCGAGGCGCTCTACGTCGGCAAGGCGCGCGATCTCAAGAAGCGCGTCGCGTCGTACTTCACGAAGACGGCGCAGAGCCCGCGCATCGACATGATGCTCACCCAGGTGGCGTCCATGGAGGTCACCGCGACGCGCTCAGAGGGCGAGGCGCTGCTGCTCGAAAACAATCTCATCAAGAGCCTCGCCCCGCGCTACAACATCCTCTTTCGCGACGACAAGTCCTACCCCTACCTGATGATCACCGGTCACGAGTACCCGCGCTTGGGCTTCCATCGCGGCGCGCGCGACCGCAAGCATCGCTACTTCGGCCCGTTCCCGCACGCCTACGCCGTGCGTGAGAGCATCCAGCTCCTGCAGCGCGTGTTCCGCCTGCGCACCTGCGAGGACACGGTGTTCGAGAACCGCTCGCGTCCCTGTCTGCTGCACCAGATCCACCGCTGCACGGCGCCGTGCACCGGCAAGATCGCGCCCGGCCCTTATGCGGAGGACGTGGCGAACGCCGTGCTTTTTCTCGAAGGCCGCGAGGATGACGTCATCAGGGGCCTCACGGAGAAAATGCAGCGCGCGGCCGAAGAGCGTCATTACGAGCAGGCGGCGATCTACCGCGACCAGGTGCGCGCGCTCGCGCGCGTGCAGGCGCGCCAATACGTCGAGTCGCATCGTGGCGTCGACGCCGACGTGGTGGCGTGCGTCATCGACGGCGGCATCGCGTGCGTTAACCTGGTGATGATCCGCACCGGGCGCCACGTCGGCGACCGCAGCTTCTTTCCCGCGAATGCCGAAGGCGCCGCGCCCGCCGAGGTGGTGACTGCCTTCCTCGAGCAGCACTACCTCGAGCAGCCGCTGCCCGGATTGGTGATCGCCAGCGAGCCGGTGGAGCTGGAAAACGTCCATGCCGTGAGTCCATCGCACGGCGAGCGCAGAGTGTGGCTCGACATGGCGCGCAAGAACGCCGAGCTCGCGATCGCGCAGCGCGTGCGCGACCGCACCACGCAGGAGACGCGCCTCGCGGCGCTGCGCGAGGCGCTCGCGCTTCCCGAGGGCGCGAGCCGCGTCGAGTGCTTCGACATCAGCCACACGATGGGTGAGGCGACGGTGGCTTCGTGCGTGGTCTACGACCGCCAGCAGATGCAGAAGTCGGAGTACCGGCGCTTCAACATTCGCGGCGTCACGCCCGGGGACGACTACGGCGCGATGCGCCAGGTGCTCGAGCGCCGCTACGAGCGCGTCACCGCCGAAGCCGGCAAGATGCCCGATCTCATCCTCATCGACGGCGGCAAGGGTCAGGTCGGCGTCGCGCGCAGCGTGCTCGCCGACCTCGGCCTGCACCAGGTATGCGTGGTCGGGGTCGCCAAGGGCCCGGAGCGCAAGCCCGGGATGGAGGAGCTCATCATCGAGTCGGAGTCGAGAAGCCTGCAGCTCGCGCCCTCGCACCCCGGGCTGCATCTCATCCAGGCGATCCGCGACGAGGCGCACCGCTTCGCCGTGGTCGGGCACCGCGCGCGCCGCGGCAAGACGCGCACCACCTCTATGCTGAACGAGATCCCGGGCATCGGCGCGAAGCGCCGGCAGGCGCTGATCGAGCACTTCGGCGGCTTGCGCGGCGTGCAGGCGGCGGCGGTCGACGACATCGCCAAGGTCGAAGGCATCAGCCGGCCGCTCGCGGAGCGCATCTACCGGCATCTGCACGATTCGGTGAGCGCGTGACCTTCCTCAACGTACCGAACCTGATCACCCTTTCGCGGATCGTCCTCATCCCGCTCATGATCGGGCTGTACTACCTGCCTTATGACTGGCTCTCGTCCCACGAGAAAAATACGGCGGCGACGCTCGTCTTCATCCTCGCGGCGGCGACCGACTGGCTCGACGGCTACCTGGCGCGGCGCCTGAACCAGATGTCGGCCTTCGGCGAGTTCCTCGATCCGGTGGCCGACAAGCTGATCGTCGCCGGCGCGCTCGTCGTCCTCGTGTGGCTGCAGCGCGTGGATATGCTCGTCGCCCTCATCATCATCGGCCGCGAGATCGCCATCTCGGCGCTGCGCGAGTGGATGGCCAAGGTCGGGCAGGCGAAGAGCGTCGCGGTGGCGTTCATCGGCAAGCTCAAGACCATGAGCCAGATGATCGCGATTCCATTACTTCTCTACCACGAGGAGCTCGCCTTCGGCCTGCCGGACGCCCAGTGGCTCGGCACGGTGCTGATCAGCGTCGCCGCCGTGCTTACCGTCGCGTCAATGCTTTACTACTTGCGCAAAGCGCTGCCCTATGCAGCCGTGCGCCCTTGATATAATTGCAGCCCTCGCGGGAATAGCTCAGTTGGTAGAGCGCAACCTTGCCAAGGTTGAGGTCGCGAGTTCGAGACTCGTTTCCCGCTCCAGCTTCTCAAGGGAAGGCCCGCAGACGAAAATGAGGGCCTTCCCTTTTTAGTTTCGACCGCAAGGCGGGATGGCAGAGTGGTCATGCAGCGGCCTGCAAAGCCGTGGACGCCGGTTCGATTCCGACTCCCGCCTCCAGAACCTAGCGAGCCGCGGCAGGCAGCGGCGCTCTCGTGGAAACGCCGCTGTCATAGAAACGAAAGCCCTGCTCCATGGCGCGCGGCGTGCGGAACGGGATGCAAAATCCGAAGCAGGCGATGTAGCCGACGTAGCCCACCGTCGAACTCCCGCTGCGCTTCGCGGCCTTCCAGGAAGCCACATTGTCCAGATCGATGGCGCAGACGACGCGCTCGCGCTTGTGGCGCGCGGCGACGAGATTCGCTTCGGCGTCGAGCAGCGCGGAAATGCCGAGACCGCGATAAGCCGGGTGCACGAACTTGCGGTAGATGTAGCAGTCGCTCGCCTTGAACTCGACCCACAGCCCTGCGACGTGCGGCGTTGTGCCGAACGCGACCCATTCGTAGGCGATGAGCCGGTCGCCGTCGTAGGCGCCGACGCATACGTCGCCCCGGTCGAGCGCCGCGCGCACCCGCGCCGCGCGCAGCTCGAGCGCGGCGTCGTACGTCCAAAGATGAATCTCCGCCTCGCGCAGGCGCCGGCAGCGGATTTCGGGCGCGGGCGGCAACGGCGCAAAGGTGTCCAGTGGGCGCACGACGACGCGCGACAGGCGCACTCCGACGCGACGGCCGAGGATGCGGGCGAGCCTGGCAATGAAGTTCTCGAGCATGGGCGGCCTAGAAAACGTTCGCTGTTCTGGCGAGCTCACGCAGCTTGGCTTTGGCGCGTTTCAGGACCACGTGCCGCGCGCGAAACGCTGCGGCGCCCACCGTCGGGCGGAAAGCGCTGACGCGCAATGTCTCGCGCCGGTCGCTGGCAAGACGCTCCTTGTATTCGTGCTCGCCGCGCAGGAAGTCGACGATCTCGTTACCCTCTGCGATCGCATGCTCGAGCGCGTGATCGAGGAGCACGGCACCGGGGCTCAGCCGCGCGTATTGCGGATCGAAGCCCGCCTGCACGACGAAGATGCGCCGGCGCAGGCGGTACGCGTAGAGCATGGCGCGCAGCTCGCCCGCGATCTCGAGGCAATAGAGGCGCAGCTCGTCGCGCGGCAACGCGGCGCGCATGCCGCTCAGGTGCAGCTCCAGGTACTCGCGACTCGCAAACGACTCGCTGACATCGCGCCAGCGTTTGCGGTGAAGCGCGGCGAGGTGCTGCACGGCCTCGGCGAGCCGCCCGGCGTCGTCCCAGATGAAAAAGCGCGTGGGATATGCGGCCGCGAGCTTCGCGCGTTTGCGGCGCAGCTGGGAGCGGCGATTGGCGCTCAGGCCGGCGAGAAAGGCGTCCCAGTCGGGCGGGAGACGCAGATAGGCGATGCGCTGGCAGGGCTGCACGGCGCACCGCAGCTGCGCGTGCCCGGCCACCGCCGCGACGGCGGCAGGGAAGGCCGAGCGCGAGTCGATGTCGTTGAGCTCGGCCACGTCGAATACCGGCAGGTCTAGCATCGCGGCCGCGAGCGTCTGCGCTACCTGCGCTTCCTGTCCGGGCGCGAGCAGCGGGCCCAGGTCATCGGGATGCGAATCGCCGCCATCGCCCAGGAGCCGGAGAAGCCGCACGCGCAGCCCGAAGTGCGTGGCGGTATCGATGTAGAGCGGCAGGATGCCGACGACGGCTTCCCCGCGCGTCGCCACCATCACATGGAGCTCGCGCCCCTGCCCATAGAGCCGCCACCACGTCGCGAGCCAGCTCCATCCGTTGAACACGCTCGCCACCGACGCCGCGGCGTGCAGCCGGTCCCAGGCCGGCCCGAGTCTTTCGAGCGCGGTCGCCGTGCGTATGAGGCGCACTCGGATCGGCAGGCGGTGCAGCGGTTCGTCAGCCAGCGGGGCAACGCGCGGCGCGGGCGCATCGAAGTGTGTTGCCGATTGCTCCATCACCCTGTCCTTTTTCTTGGCGCCGGAAGAAATGCAAAATGTGCCAGAGCGAGCCGTACGCCGCTGCGGATGCGCGACGCGCCGATCGGACTAAGCGGCGGGCCTTAGAATGGCGCGCCGCTCGACCGCTGGCCCAGGTGGCGGAATTGGTAGACGCAGGGGACTTAAAATCCCCCGCCGCGAGGCGTGCCGGTTCGATTCCGGCCCTGGGCACCATCGCGTCGCGCGCGGCACGGCGCTTGCTGCCCCAAAATCCGGCATGACAGAGGCCGAAAAGCAGCTACAGGACGAAGACCTCGCGCGCTGGGCGCGCGAGCTCGGGGTGAGTTACGAAGAGTTGATCTCGACGCTCAATTACGCCGGTCCGACGTTCAAGGACCGCGCTCTCTCGGGCGATCCCCGCACCACCGGGTCGGCGTCTCTGCCCTCACAATAAACGTCGCTCACCAGGGGGACGAACCCGGGATCGGCGAGGGGCAAAGAGCTTCCGGCGCGTCGCGTCGCTCGCAATACTCAAGGCGCGCTTTCTCCCGGCAGAACGGCGCGGAGAACGCGCTCGCATTTGCACAGCGAAGGCATTGCAACGATGCGAGGCCACTCAGCGAAGAACACGCGCCATCGAACGCCGCAGGCCGGTATGCAGCGCCCGCCGCCTTTGGGGCTAGCGCCGCGACCCGTACCGCGGGGCGCGACTGTTTTACGCGCTTGAGTGCAGCAGCTGGTTTCTCGGGCTCGGATGCAGGCCGCACTGCGGGTTTCGGCGGATCGATGGTATGCGGAACGGAAGCCGCTGCTCGCACAGCCCCCTGCGCGGGCTGGCCGTCGCTCCGTTCGCGGATAGACACGTAAGCGATGGATAACGCCACCAGGGACAAGGCCGCGAGCGCTGCGCCTCGAGCGGGACGCGCGCGCCAAGTAAGTAGACCGGCTGCCCACGACAGGTCGGCACGTGCCCGTATAACCGGCGCTGCTTGCGGCGGCGCGGTTGCGTCGCGGTTGGTTGTCGTTTCGCGCGTGAACGGCCCGGCCGCCACGAGGTCCAGGCTGGCGAGAAAAGCTTCCAGCGGCGCTTCCTCCTTGCCCTCGATCCAGCGCTCGAGTTGCTCCTGTGGAACTCGCAGGATGAAGGCAAGCCGTCCCGTTCCGCCGACCGATTCGGCCGCCTTGCACAGGACCGCCCCATACCGTTCCCGTCGACGCGCAGCCTCCTCGGGTGTGGCGAGCACTTGGCGTAGCGGTTTATCGCGCGTGTGCGGCGCGCTTCGATCTGCTTGCAACTCCGTAAGCCGATCAGACAGCATCTGCAGCTTGCGAAGAACCTCGCGCCGCAGGAACCACGGTCCGAAGAGCCGGCGCGGCGACCAGCCTCGATCGCTACCGCCCCAAGGCACTGCCGCCGCGTAGTCCTCGATTGCGGTGAGACGGGCCCGGCAGACCGGGTCGTGCATTACCGCCCACGCCCTCTGGCAGAGCCCGCGCAGGGCGTCCAGCACTCCTGCATCGTGCCAGCGCGCCGGGTTGTTTTCGATGAGTTCGCGCATCCCCTGGCAATGAATGCGCGCAAGCTGCAAGTCGTGCGTCACGCGCACGCATCATAGTCGGGCGAACTTGAAAATGTCATCAGTCCGAGTACCGGCAACGTCGTAAAGGAACGACGCGCGCATCGGGTCTTTCCCGACAAGCTGAGCGCCCGGGCAAAATAGCCGGCGATGCCGCTAGTTTCGGAGGCTGTCCATGCCGCTAAGCGCATTCAATTTCTCCCGATGGATAGACGAGTACGCGCACCTGCTGAAGCCGCCGGTCGGCAACCGGCTCGTCTTCCCGGCCGCGGAGGACCTCATCGTGCAGGTCGTCGGCGGGCCGAACCAGCGCACCGACTATCACGACGATCCCTACGAGGAGTTCTTCTTCCAGCTTCGCGGCAACATCGTGCTCAACGTGGTCGAGGACGGGCGCCCCGGCCAGATTCCGGTGAAGGAGGGCGAGATCGTGCTGCTGCCCAAGCACTACCGCCACTCGCCGCAGCGGCCGGAAGCCGGGTCGGTCGGGCTGGTGGTGGAAAAAATCCGCCCGCGGGACGTCGACGACGCGTTCGAGTGGTACTGCCCGAACTGCTGGGCGCTCGTGCATCGCGTTCAGGTTAACGTCCAGAACATCGTCACCGACCTGCCGCCGCTCTTCGAGGCCTTCTATCGCAGCGAGCGCAAGTGCCCGCGGTGCGGGCACATCCACCCCGGCAAAGGCTAACGCTCGAGCGCGAGCCGCAGGCGGTTGCGGCCGAAGAGGTAGGCGTATTCGCGAGAGGCGCTGAGTTCGCGCGTGAGGAGCACGCCCAGACCGCCGACTTTGCCGCGCTGCGGCCGGTAGGCGAGGGGGTTGAACGGCGGAGCGGTGTCCTCGTAGGTGACCCGCAGCTCGCGCTGATCGGCTTGCAGGCCGATCCAGATCGGAGCGTCGCAATCGCCGCGATGCCCGTGCTGCACCGTATTCAGGAAGAGCTCTTCCAGCACCACGTTCAGCCGCAGGCGGCGTTCACGCTCGACGCCTTGGGCGGCGCAGAAATCCTCCAGAAATGCGCCGATGCGCCGCAGGTCGGCAAGCCGTGCAAGAAACATTGCGGAACGGGCATTTGTCACGTGGTCGGGCATAGCGGCCCGCGCATTATAGAATCGGCTGAAAAACAGCCTCTTGGGAGATCAAAAATGCGTACAAGCCTTGCGGCAATTCTGGTGGTGTTCGCGACGAGCGCCTGGGCCGCCGATGTCGGCGAGATCAAGGTCGCGCGCGGCGTCGCGCACATCGAGCGCGGCACCGAACGCCTCGCCGTGCAGGTCGGGATGGCGGTGCGCGAAGCGGACAAGCTCGTGACCGGCGCGGACGGCAACGTCGGCGTCACGTTCGCCGATAACAGCCTGCTTTCCATAGGGCCGAACAGCGCGCTCGCCATCGACCGCTTCGTATTCAATACGACGACGAACGC
>Ga0075436_100001943_pt1 | contig 14225 bp, 13 predicted proteins | sample RhiMethybrSRZTD5_FD_75303 | JGI IMG/M metagenome (GOLD analysis project Ga0075436, IMG submission 75303) | Populus rhizosphere microbial communities from Tennessee, USA - Rhizosphere MetaG P. TD hybrid SRZTD5 | ecosystem: Host-associated > Plants > Roots > Rhizosphere > Soil | place: USA...
GAAGAGCATCACCCCCACGCTCCTAATTGGCTGGCCGCAATCGTCGCAAGTCGCTGCTCCTCGGGCTGACTTCGTTGGTGACTCGGTCATGGTGGTTCTCTGTTGGGCGCTCTGAGGCGCCTTCGAACTCCCGAAGACATTCGCCCTGATAAATATTGTGCTCCTCGTTGTTTACGCGTTGTATCACCGTAATATCGATATTTGCCAGAGCCGTCTCCAGCCGGCACGCAACGGGTGCGCTGCCGGAACCAAGCGGTCTGCCTTGGCCTGCCCCGAGCGCCCCCTTGTACCCGGCATCCTAGTCTTCCCAGTCTGTAGGGCTTGACCAGCGCGTCGGCGCCTGCCGCGTGCAAGATTGCCCAATATGGCCCCTCCACCGGTTGAGGAAGTTAGTCAACGTGGAGAACTCCCCCCCCGGGGCCCCAGCTCCCAAGCCAGCCGCGACCCAGCCCGAAGCTGCGTACGAGCTACACTCCACGTTGGGGGTGCGATGGCCGCCTTGGTATCGTCCTGAGGCGCACTCACCCTGTCGCGACCGGACGGTCTGATCGACTCCTGGTCGGTTAACGCAGGCTAACTTAATAAGAGTTAACTACCATTCCCTCCCACAGGACGTCGTCGGCGATGAACTCGCAAGCACTAGTCGAACAGCTCGCAGAGTCCTCGAGGGTTCTGGCCAGCCCGACCCGGATCACCATGCTCTCCATACTGAGGGAGCGGAAGGCGCTGACGTGGTCTGAACTCAAATCAATACTGGAATCAAGGTCTGGGCCAATCAACCCCAACACCATGCACTTTCACCTCAAAGTCCTCCTCACCGCTGAGGTCATTCGCCGGGCCGGCAGTGAAACTGCTCCCATCTACGAGATCCAAAACGTGCCGGGGCCAATGGAAGACATGCTGCGGCGGCTTGATCCCGCCCAGAGGTCCTCGATAGTGAGGAACTGATCGATGCCAGTCGAACCCATCGCCGTGGGGAAAATCGCCGAGGTAAAGACTGCGGCCGTACAAATCATCCAGACGTTCCGAGGTCTTTCAACAATCGGCCTGAATGACCTTACCATCAACTCAATTCGAGACATAGGCGAGGAGTACGTCGTGGACGGAGAGTATCGATCGATTGCTCCATTCGGCCCGGTGATTGAGAAGGGAAAGTATGAGTTCAAGCTCACCAAGAGGGACCTGAAAGTAACTAGCTCGCGAATCACTCCGGACGGCGGACCGAGCTCGCGCTAGTTTCCGGAGTCCGCCCCGTGTCGGCAGCCAACTCGGGGGCGGGGCCTGCCTTCCGCCCTCGTTTTCGTGCGATACTACTGCTTGGGAGCTTCGATCCCGACACCCGCGCCTTGCTCGAGAAGTCTCAGGCGCTGCTTGCCAAGACCACCTTGGCCCTGGAGTGGCCCACGATGGCACTTCTTGTAGACGGGTTCGAGATCTACACGGGTATCAGTTCAACCTCGGGCGCCGCGATGTATTTCATAGTCGAATCGGGCGAGCGGTCGGCCGCCCACATCGTAGAAGGTTCGGAATGGATTGACTCGGTCCCCCTGCCGGCGGACCAGCCGGACTTGGAAGAGGCCGTCACTTCACTCGCGCGTCAAAGATTCGACGCATCGGTCAAGAAACTCCCAATCCTGGAGAAATTGCGGGTCTTGTCGGCTGGAGAACCGTTGACGTTCTTGGTCCGAGATAAGGAACTCACTCGAGGGGGAGAATACATCGAACTCGCGTTCATACTCGGTCTCGGCACAGAGCGCACCCGGAATCGGATGTGGTTCATGCATCGGCAGCTGGTTCCCATCTCAAAGATGGCGGAAGAAATTCTCGACATGTACGGCGTGGCATCCCGCACTTATGCCACAGAGAATGAGCTGCTCGAACGAATCGCTAGAATCACGTTGTATCAAGCGGACAGATGACACCGGTGCCGCCCCCAACCTTTCGGCGGGCGGTCAGAAGGGGACGGTTACGCGGCAGCTTCGATTCCTGCCCTCGAACACGTCGTTGGCTAGAACGACGGTTGGAGGGTCGAGGTGGCCGAGTGCCGCCTACCCGACTACGAATTCGCCTTCGATAGGACGTCGTGGTGCGAGCTTCATCAAGGTGGATCGACCCCCTGGATGTTGGGTCCTTCCAAAATCAACCAGCCGACCCGTTCCCTTGGAGGTGCAATGGTGGTTTCACCCGAGTTCGCTGGCTTGGTCCCCAACCTCACCTTGTACGAGTGCCCCAGCGTTCGCCTGGGGGGTAAGGCCTAACCTCGAGAACCCGACTTGTGGCCCTGAGGCGAACCATGGTCCTAGTCTCCCACGCAGTCTTCATCGACGAGTCCGGTCTCAGCCTGCCCGGCAACACAATCCAGTCACTCTGGATCGCGACCGCGGTTGCGGTCGCGCTAGATCGGAGTCGGATACTGGATCAGGATACCGCCACAGAACGAAGTCGATTGTTTCGGTCCCGTGTCAAGGAGTTCAAGGGCCACCTCATCAAGCACTCAGAGCTGCTTTCCGGCGTTACGGCGGACGACGTCGCTGCCGCGGTCGCGGGCCTGCTGCGAAAATACGACGCACACGTGTGGACGGTGGCCACCATCGCCGGCTGCCCCGTACCGATAGGGTTCGTAGGACCTATCGTATCGACCAAGAGCATCGCTCGTCAACTCCTCCTGGAGCGAGTAAACGGGCTCCTAGGGACGGGACGATACGCTCCCGCTCATTGGATGATGGTGTGGGACGTGAGTGACGTGCAGGAGCTGACTGATTTCAGCTCGGCGACGGCCTCGTTCGCAAACGGCTACACGGGTCAGAAGATCAGCGATCGCCTCTACCCCATGGTACTCGGCGGACTATCGCACGACTGGGCGGGCCTCCAGCTTGCGGACATTGTCGCCCACCTGGCCTTGCATAAAGTCGGAGCTGGCAGGAAGTTCCCCGACGCCAACCCCCGCAAGGGCGCCGCCTTCGACGCGAGAATTGAGCCCGTTCTCCAACGCGATCAGGGCGGGCGCGTCGTCGGCTGGAAGACTTGGGGACTGTAGGGGCCAAGAGGCCTGACGGTGGTCGCACCGTCCTCCTCTCAGCACACGTACAATTCGCGCCCCGTTACTTAAGATAGCGGCCCGCCCCGGGCGATGAACCGGGTTGCTAGCGCCGCACACCCGGCTCGCCTTCGACCTGACGGCGATCGGGGTTCGGGCGGAAGCCGAAGGCGGCTCCCACGTGGTGCGACCTTGCAGGCGGACAGAGTGACCCGGGAGATTGCGTCGGGGCCCCCTCGAGCCTGGGGGACCACCCTTGCGCGCGTGCCGCGCCCACCCGGTCGACGGATGGGGCCGCCTGGGGACCCCCTGCACCGTACGCGTCAAGGATCCGGAGCCGGTGGCCCATGAGCCGGTCGCGGGCTACGAGCAGCGGTACAGGGCAGAACAAGAGGTACGGGACGGGGTGGTGCTTCGAACACGCAACGATCCGGCGTTGCAAGAGCTCGGGACCGCGACCGCCGGAGCGAGCCCGGCGGCGGTTCAGGCCGAGTTGAGGTCTTCCGGGGGCGGGGTCGGGTCGGTCGGGTTCGCCGTCGACTCAATGTCTGCATCGCTCTCCTCCGAGGGCCCCGGGGAGTCCGAATCCGCGGTGCCTCGGCTTCTCTGCCGTCGTCGCCCGAGAACGACCAATGCCGTCACGATGAGTGCGACCGCGATGATCACCGCGATCGCCGGCCAGAAAAGGCCCGCAGTCACTCCCAAGACGGTGTTCGAGCTCGTGACCGTCACGTTGAGAACGTGCTTCACCGCCCCTCCCCCGGTATCGTTGACCCAGAGCGAGACCGAGTACGTACCAGCGGAACCGAAGGCGTGAGTCACCGAGGGCCCCGCCCCCTTGGATCCGTCTCCGAAGGTCCAACTATAGGTCAGCGGACCGGTTCCGCCGGTCACGTTCGAGCCAAACATCACCGCTTCACCCGATGCGGGAGAGGACGGCGTCGCAGTGACGTCGATCGAGAGCGCGGGGGCGACCGTCAGGTGTATCGCCGCCGACGGAGCGGCCACCCCGTTCGAATCGGTGATCTTCACGGAGACGGTGTAGTTCCCCGCCAAGGGCAGGGGACAGACGATCGTCGCGGTGGTGCCGCTGCATGCGCTCGGAAGGCCGGTCCAAGCGTAGGTGTAGTTGCCGCTTCCGAGCCCGGCGACGGCGGTCAGAGTGACGGGCTCGCCGGCGTCGAACGCGATCCAGTCGGCCGTCAGCTCCGCGCTCGGATCCGCGTACACGCTGAGCGACAGAGGGGCGCTGGCCGCCACGAAGCCGTTCGTATCGGTCGCCTCCAACTGGATCGAGAACAGCCCGGCCGCCGTCGGCTTGCAGAGAATCGTGTCGCTCGACCCGCTGCAACCCAACGGCAGGCCGACCCACCTGTACGTGTAGATTCCGGTCCCCGACGACGCGGCGGCCGCGAGGGTGGCCTGCTGCCCGAGGTCGACGGAGGGGCGGGTGGTCGTCAGGGCGGAGACGACCGGGTCCTCGACGACCGTGAACGGCATCGCCCCGCTGGGAGCCGACGTGAACCCGTTCGTATCGGAAACCGTCACGGTAATGGAGTACGTGCCCGACGGCAGGTTCGATCCCGAGCAGGTCACGACGGCCGTGGATCCGGTGCACCCGCCCGGGAGCCCCGTCCAGACGAACGTGCCGTACGTCATCGTGCCCAGCGTAGCGTTGGTCGCAAAGCTCACGGTCTGACCCGCGTCGACGCCTCCCGAGAGGACGCTCGCCTGCGGGGTCGTCACGGTGGGGTCGGCGTAGACGACAAAGCTGAGCGGCCCACTCGTGACGGAGAATCCGTTCGCGTCCGTCGCCTTCACGGAGATCGTAAAGTTGCCGGCCGAGATGGGCGTGCAAACGAGCGACGCGACCGTACCGCTGCACCCCGGAGGCAGGCCGAACCAAGCGAACGTGAATGTGCCGGCCCCGAGTTGAGCGGTCGAGTTGAAGGTCACTGACTGACCAACATCGACCGATCCCCGAGACGCTGAGGGGATAGTTACCGTCGGATCGATGTACACGAGTAGGGACGCCGACGCCGAGTTGCCGCCGCTGTCCGAGAGGGTGAGGAGATACGACCCGGTCGCGGTGATGGTCGGGACGAGGAAGCTCGCCACGAACGAACCCGTGATGTCCGTGGTCAGGACCCCCCCTACGCACGAGCCGGCGAGCGCGGACGTACAGTTCAGGGCAAACCCGCCCAGCGTGAAGTTGGTGACGAGCAGGGCGCTCCCGTAGCCGTCCCCATGCACCGCGACCGTCTGCCCCACATCGGCACTCCCGGTCGGGGTGGGGACGGCGAGACTCGACGACACCGTGAAGGATGCAACGGCTTCGTTCCCCGGGGAGATCACGCTCACGCTGCTTGGGTAATTGTTGACCACGAACATGATTCCCTGGCCCGAGTCGTAGGCGATGGCCATCGGCTCGCCTCCAACGGGGATCGTGGCGACCGCGGTATTGGTCGCGTCCGAGATCACGCTCACGTTGTTCGACCCGTAGTTCGCGACCAGGACGATCCCCCGTCCGGGGTCGTACGCAATGCCCGTGTACGGTTGAATCCCGACGGGGATTGTTGCAACGACCGCGTTGGTCGAATCGGAGATGACGCTCACGTTGTTGGACAGGTAGTCCGCGACGAACACCTCGCCCTGTCCCGAGTCGTAGGCAAGGCCGAACGGATGACTCCCTACGCCGACGGATGCGGCCACCGCGTTCGTCGTATCGGAGATCACGCTCACGTTGTTCGAACCGATGTTCGACACGAACACGGTGCCCTGGCCGGCATCGTACGCAAGAGCGAACGGCCACGTGCCGACCGGGATCGTGGCCACCAGGGAGTTGTTCGCGTCCGAAATCACGCTCACGTTCCCGGATCCGTAGCTCGCGGTGAACACCTCGCCCATCGCGGAATCGTACGCCATCGCGTAGGAATACTGCCCAGTACCGACGGTCGCCACCACGGTGTTCGTGGCGTCCGAGATCACGCTGACGTTGCTCGAGCCGGAGTTCTCTACGAAGACTGTGGATTGGGCGGAGTCGTACAGCACGGTGTAGGGGCTGGTGCCCACGGCGATGGTCGCGGTGACGGTGTTTGTCGCGTCGGAGATCACGCTGACGTTACCGGAGGCCAGATTTGCGACGAATATCTCCCCGAAGCCGGAATCGTAGGCGATTCCCAGCGGGTAGCTACCGACCGCGATGGTTGCGAGGATTGCGTGAGTGGAATCCGATAGGACCGTGACGTTATTGGAGCCGGTGTTCGTTACGAAGATCTCGCCCAGGCCCGAGTCGTAGGCGAGGTTCGCGGGGTAGGTACCGACGCCGATTCCCGAGGAGTTCCATCCCTGCGAGGCTCGAACGCTGTCGGAACCGCCAGGGGTCGCCGGCACGTCGAACGTGCATGGAGTCCCGCTTGAGCCCGGGAACGCGCCCGTTCCGTCGGCCACGCAGGTGGAGTTCACCCCAACTCCGCCGAACGAGAACGTGACCGGGGATCCTGCGGAAAACCCGGTGCCAGTGGCTGACACCAGAGTCCCCACCGCCCCTACCGATGGCGAGAGGGAGAGATTTGGACCCACGAACGGGTGGATGGCGGAGGCGCCGACGCCAGCGGCCGACCCGACAGCCCCGGGGGCGACGGGAGGAGTGTGCGCGCTTCCAGCGTGAATCCCAGAGATTGCCATCCAAAGCACAACTCCAATCACGAGGAAATGAACGGACGGCGTCTGGGCAAACCCTCTGGGCGAACCTCGGTGATGCACCATTCCCTCTCCCCTGCTATGCGCTTGGCTCAATCGCCCCGCCCGGCTCTAACTGACCCGACACCCTGGCCGGCCCCTCCGAACGGCACGCTCGTGCGAGGCGGTCGATAGGCTACGCGTCTCCGCCTTGCCTGGATGCGTCGGGCGAAGGAGGGACGCCCCTTAATGATTCGGTCGGGCGAGGGGAACTCTCCTCAGTAGAGACGGTTCGACTCGCAACTCGACACGCGTTGATCGGAGGGGTGGAGAACGGCTTTTCGTCGGGGTTGTCCAACATCCCGGCCAAGACACGGCCCGGGCCCAAGGCGATTGTAATCGCATACTGTCGAGCTGATCTGTGAGAACGCCTCGAGGTCGTGCCCCGACGAGTATGGTTTACCATTGCTAGGACCGTGACCTAACGATTCGGAGGACGCGCTGCTGAGCTCCCGAGGCGTACCCCTGCGTTCGACGAGGGGTCGCTCCCAAGGGCGGTCGCGGGCGGACCGGTCCCGCTGAGGAGCGGAGGGGTCATCTCGAAGGCTTACTAGAGGATCCCGGGTAAGCTGGGCTCGATCGAATTCAGGTCCCTATGCCCACCCTCCGTGCTGGTGCAACGGTTGTACCAGACGCCCCCCTGGGGGCAGGAGCAAACTGCTGAGTTGGGTCAAGTCTTCCGTACAGCGGCCCATCGGGCGTCAGGGCTGTTCGACCCGTGCAAGGACGCTGAGGGCCTCTACGGTCGCCCAGCGGCTCGGTGCGCCGACCTGCTCGAGCACCATCGGGAAGATGGCGGTGGTCCACCAACGTTCGCCAGGGTCCATGACCACGTCCGGGTGAACGGCGTCGAGCGCCCACGTCCCGTCCCGGGAGCGCTTGCGGCGCAGCCATTCAAGTGCAGGGGCCATCCGAGGTTCCGAACCGTATCCGAGTCGAGTCAGGATTCGCAAGCCAACGAGCACATCGTAGAAGTAGTGGTTCGGGTAGTGGATTCGAGACCACGGCGGGTACGGCGTCCGGCCTTCCTTCATCAGTCGCCGACGGAGGAAGAATTCGGCTCCGCGTTCGATCGATCGAAGGACCGACGCGTCGCGGCCGGACTCCGGGATTTCCGCCAGGGCAGCCAACCCCTCCCAACTATCGAGGGTGCCCGTCCGAGACTTGAAGCAGTGCCAGCCTCCGTCCTTCTTCTGGGTCCGAACGATCCACGCGATGGCCTTCTGTACATCCGGATCGCCGAGGTAACCAAAACGGATCAACGTTCGGACCGCGTTGCCTGTAATGCAGATCTCGGCGCCCCGACCGCTCAACTCGTTGCTCCGCCGGCCCCAGCGATCGAGGATCAACTCCGCCGTCCGACGAATCCGGCGGTCAGCTCGGGTCATCCCGAGATCGGCGAGCACGATCGCCCGCCAGTTGGTCACCAGAAACTTGGGCACGTAGAGCTCGTGCGGTGAGGTTCCTTGGGTGAACCAGTGCCCGTCGGACATCTGGTGTTCCAGTAGCGACGCTGCCCACCCGGTGCGGCCAATCGACCGAAGCGCCTCCCGGACCGCGGGATCCTGGGAGGATCTCCCGTCGACCTCCTGCCAGAATCGAGCGCGGACGCTAGGGTCTGAGGCCCTTTCCGTAAGCCATCTTCGCACCCGAGGAGAGACGCGCATCGGTCCCCGTCGACCCCGTTGGTTCCCTTAAACCGTTCGTAAAGTCAGCAGATCGGTCGCATCGCTGGGTGCACCCGCCGGCCCGAGTGAGCCAGGGCAGGGGGACATCGGTCGTGGAGAAGAAAATGACCGACCTACAGGTGGATGCAATCGTAGTAGCAGACGCCCCTTGGGTGGGACCTCCAGGATACTTCGGGTCCGGACGCGTTGATGCCGTCCTGGAGGGCCCCGAGCCTCGCGACCCCAGCAGACCACCCTAAAGACGGAATCTCCGGACCGAATGCCAAGGCCCGACCGAGGGCCCCTCCCTTGTTCGCCGAAAGAAGTATGGCTGCTGGGCATGTGTCCACCGACAGACTATCATGCCGACACCCGAGGACCGGGCTGGGCGAGGCCTGGACGTCCTCCGCCTCCTCATGGGCGTCATCTGGACGGCCAACCTCCTCTTCATCATCTTGCCTATGGCCGACTACTGGGGGAGCTTCGCCGACATGGCGGGGGGGTTCGGTCAGACGTCCCTTGGAGGTCCCGGATTCGCAAACTACGTCGCCGCGAATCCGACGTTCTTCGCTTGGCTGATCGCCATCGCCACTGGCTACCTCGCCGTCGCCTTCCTGTTCGGGTTGACCACCCGGCTCGCGTGCGCGGTCGGCTTCGTCGCTTCGGTGGCCTTCCTCGTGACGCAGTGGACGACGACCTTCGCGTTCCCGGGTGGCACGGACGTCGGGCCGCATCCTCTCTATCTCGCCGTCTACGTTGCGCTCTTCGTTGGGGGAGCGGGCCGGTACTGGTCCCTGGACTCTTGGATCTGGAGAACCGGCCGAGCCAAGTTCGCGCGTCTCTCAACGTGGATCGCGACGCCGTATCTACAGGCATAGACTCTCTAGGATGCTTGGACGGATCGTATCCGGGGTTACTCCGAATCTCACGGGCTGGAAGAAGGACCGGCAGTCGACACTGGAACAGAAAGCGGCAGATCGGTCACACCGGCGAATCCACCCGCCGGTCGCAGTGAGCCAGGGCAGGGGGACAGCAGTCCCGGAGAAGAAAATGACCGACCCACAGGTGGATGCAATGTTGGCTACATGTGCCCACCCATCGGGCCCGCCGGAGGACCGGAGCTCACCCAGTCGCCAAGCCGGTGAGGGCCCTGGAATCGGGACGTCGAGTGGCCGCTCCGACCACGATCCCCGCAGCCAGGGCGAAGACGGCGGTCGCGACGATGGTCTCGGGTATCCCGATGCCATCGGCAAGAATACCGCCGCCGATCGCTCCCGCCACGAACCCCATGTCCCTCCAGAAGCGGTACGCGGCCAAGGCCTCGTTCCTATCGTCGGATTCGACCTTGTCCGCGACAGCCGCTTGGAGGGTAGGATACACTAGGGCGGTGCCTAGTCCGAGGGCGACCATGCCAAGGAACCACTGAGCAACCCCCGAGCCCAGCCCGATTTCCACGAGCGCGGCGGCTTGCAGCGTCATACCCGCGGTAATCGGACCTGCTCGCCCAATCCTGTCCGATAGCGCCCCCGTGCCCAACTGGACGACGCCCCAGGTGGCGGGGTAGATGGCGGTCAGCAACCCGATCTCGACCAGGCCCACCCCGCGCGCGGCGAAGAGCAGCGGGAGAAGGCCCCACACGATCCCATCCTTGAGATTCGTCACGAGGCCCGCCTGATGGAGCGGCAGGAGACCCCCTTCCCGCCACGTAAACCGTGCCAAGGAACGGTCGACGCGTAGTGAGAGGGGGGACCCTCCGGTCGGCTTCGGATCCGCCGACAGCGTCCGAGCGATCCGAAGGGCGAGGAGAAGCCCGAGGATGTCCGCCGCCAGTCCGATGAAGAACGGGATCGGCCGGAGTCCGAAGGATCCCGCGAGCCAACCGGTACCGAACGCCGCGACCGCAACCCCGCCGTATCCGGCGAACTCGTTCACCCCCGCAGCGAAACCTCGACGGTTCGGCGGCATCTGCTCGATCATCATCATGACCGTGGACGACCAGCAGAGCCCTTGATTCACGCCGAGCAGGACGTTCATGAGAAGAACGATCCACCACGCGTTCGGCGGGGCGAGAACGATGCCGAGAGGGACGGGAAGACCGACCACCCAGCCCGCCACCAGGATCTTGGAACGATGGGAGCCGCGGAACGCCCCCGCGAAGAGGTTCGCGAGGGCCTTGGAGAGCCCGAACGTGGCGATGAACGATAGAGCGGCGACGGCCGAAGCGAGGCCGAATACCTGAACACCGAGCAGCGGGACCAGCGTGCGCTCCGTCCCGACGACCATGCCGACCAGGAGGTTCGAGACCGCCAGCAGCAGGAACGCCCTTCGCGCGAGAACGCTAGCCATGGAGGTTGCTCTCGACAACGCGGTCGCGATGGCGCGACTTCAGGCCGTCATCATCCCTCTGAGACGATGTTCGAGGAGCTGCGCCCGACGCCCCTTTCGCCCACCGACCGTGATGCCGCTCACTGCGCTGGGCCTAGACCGGCCTGCTCGGTGCTGATCTCGACGTCTCGGCGATCTTCGTGTCGATCGCAGAATCGATCCACTGGGTGTACTCCCGTATCTCTCGAAGGACCAGGAGCTTCACATCTCTCATTCCTTCGACCCTCCTGGCCTTGATGAGGTTCTCCTCGGTCTCGGCCAGGGTCCGGGCCGCGAGGCAGAGCATCGCATTCCCTGGGGGGGAGGTGCGGGCCATGAAGCAGGGGCCCCGGAAGAGCTCCATCGCCGTGCTCAGCGCCTCCTCCCTCTTCTCCGCGGACGGATAGAGGAGCAGCACGTGCGTGATCGTATCCGGCATGTCGGCGGGGTTGACCAACGGCACGATGATGACGGCGTTGTTCTGCGCCATGCGCTCGAACCGGCTCCGAACGGTCTTGGCGCTCAGCCCGAGCTCCTTGGCCACCGCGGAAAGCGGCTTGAACGCGTGGTACCGAAGCGCCTTGATGATCCGCCAGTCGGTGTGGGAGAGAGCGATCTCCACCGGGGGCATCACGCGCTCGTAGAATCTCTCGGGCCCCTCGCAACGGGTCAACCGACGGAACAGCTCGAGTCGCCGGAGCTCGTCGCGGGTGTCCGAGTAGGTGAAGTCGATGCAGAGGTTGGGGCCGATGAAATTGTGGATCTCGGTAACGCCATCGACGAGCGCGCAGCGGTCGATCGCCTCCTTCTTCTCGATGACGTCGGGAAGCTCGAACGAGTAGGCGACGCCGTTCAGCCCCAAGAGCCGGAAGTTGGGGTAGATCTGGAAGTAGTGGATGAAGCCGCTCTTCTTCATCTTATCCAGGCGCAGCTTCACCGTGTTCCCGTCGGCATCGACCTTTTTCGCGATCACCCACGGGTTCAACCGGGACAGGTCCCCCGCGTTCGGCCCGAAGGGCCGGAACTCGATCGATTTGAAGATCTTGAAATCCAGTTCGTCCAAGTTCCCGATACCGCTACGCCCTAGCGGTCCGGGGATAAAAGACGGTATTGAATTCCGGAAACCGGCATCCGACTACACCCGCGTTGAAATCCTCGTCAGCGATGTAGGAGCCGAAGGAGCGACGAAGAATGAGCGGGAAACTGATGTTCATGTGCACGCACGGCAAAGAGGATGCGGAGCGGGCTTCCCTACCGTTCGTGGCGGCGAACGTCGCGGCGACCGCCGGGCAAGAAGCGATCATCGTCTGCACGGTGGAGGGCGTCTGGCTGGGCACGAAGAACGGTCGCGAGGGCATCGAGGCGAAGGGGCTTCCCCCGATCGCCAAGATCTACTCGGACCTGATCGCGAACGGGGGCAAAGTCTGGCTCTGCGGCGCGTGCACCAAGCCTCGGGGGATCACCGAGGAGCACCTCGCACCGGGCGCGGCGATCGTCGGCGCGGCGAAGATCATCGAAGAGATCGTGGGCGGGGCGAAGCCCGTTAGCTTCGCGTAACGAGCAAGAGGCGGATGGACGTGGTAGCGCAGCGGCCACCGGGCGTCGCAGCTCCGGGCGAACCCGGTTCGAACGCCTCGAGCGACGCCTGGGCGGTCGGCCGAGAGTTCATTGCGGCTCTGGCCGCCCGTGATTCCAAGAGGCTGGAAGCCTGTTTTCGCTCCGAGGCTCACCTTCGAGCCCTCGTTCCTTCGGGACCCGAGGAGCACTCGGGAAGCGCGCTGGTGGCGGCACGGTTCATCGCTTGGTTTGGAGAGGCGACCTCCGTTCAGATCCTCGACCAGTGCGCGGAGCCGGTCGTCGATCGATTGCATCTCCGCTACCGGTTTCGAGAGGGGTACCCCGATGGCGAATCCGAGATCATCGAGCAGGACGCCTTCTGTATCGTCGAGGAAGGGCAGATCCTGACGATGGACCTCGTCTGTTCGGGCCATCGTCCGGAGTCGAAGGGCAAGAGCACGGGGGTCCACCACTTTGACGCCGGGGAGCTGGGCTGCGGGAGCGGGCTTCCCCAGGAGTTCCGGCACCAGCTCGACTCCATCCCCATAGGAAGCGTGCTCGAGATCGTGGCTCGAGATCCCGCGGCCAAGGAGGATCTCCCCTCGCTGGCCCGCCTTCTCGGCCACCGGGTCATCTCAGTCGATCCCCTACCGGACGGATCCACCGTGCTCACCGTTCAACGAGGTCGCTGAGCTCCAATGACGCTCCTGGCGAACCGCCCGATACGGCGCCCCCGAAACCCGGGGGAGTGGCGGACGGCGCCTTCGCGCAGCCGAAGTCGGTCGGACTCGAGAGAGACTCGAACTAGGGCGCGAGCGCAAGAAGTAAGGGGGTGGGCCGGGACCTCCAAGGCGTCGTTCTCCTCTCGGCCCGTGAGGTGATCGATGAAGTCCCGGCGCCCCTCCGTTGACCAAGCGGAACTCCGCGGGAAGGTCAAGCGCATGTACCGGCGCGTGGCGCTCGATCCCAAAGGGAGATTCCATTTTGAGTTGGGCCGGCCGCTCGCGGTGCGGTTGGGCTACCTTGCTTCAGAGCTCGAGGGAGTGCCAAAGGCCGCGATCGCCTCCTTCGCCGGGGTCGGCTACCACTTTGGCCTTGCGTCGCTGCAGCGGGGGGAGAGCGTGATCGACCTCGGCAGCGGCTCGGGGATGGACTCGTTCATCGCTGCGGGGTACGTCGGGAAGGTGGGGAAGGTCGTGGGGGTGGACATGACGGACGCCCAACGCGCGAACGCCGACCGGCTCGCCGTGCGAGCAGGATTCCGGAACACGGCGTTCCGGAAGGGGTACATCGAGGGGGTGCCCGCCGAGGACGGAGGCTTCGACGCGGTCATCTCCAACGGCGTGATCAACCTCTCCCCCGAGAAGGGAAAGGTCTTCCGAGAGGCAGCGCGGCTCCTGCGCCCGGGTGGGCGGATGGCCATTTCGGACATCGTAACCGAGAAACCCCTTACCCGCGCGATCGTCTGTGACACAACGCTTTGGGCCTCCTGCATCGGGGGTGCGGCGCTTCTCTCGGACTATCGACGTGATGTGGAAGCAGCGGGGCTGCGGGTTCGAGAGATACGCGAGAACCCGAGCTACTACTTCGTGTCGGAATCTGCGAAGTGGGCGACCGGTGAGTTTGGGGTGAAGAGCGTCTCGGTCCTGGCCGAGAAACCGTAGCGAAGAATCGTCCCGCTCGTGCTGCGTCCACCGAGGAGTGCGGGGAACGGTCCGGGTCGAGGCTGCCCGCTGATTTCTGTCGGCGTCGGACCACGCGGTCGAGAGCCCGACCCACCCCATCCTGGGTGGAATGATTGTCGCGCGGATTCGTTTGAACTGGCTCTCCGCGGTAGGGTCGTGCTCGTTGAGTCGATG
>Ga0075436_100001946_pt1 | contig 14219 bp, 11 predicted proteins | sample RhiMethybrSRZTD5_FD_75303 | JGI IMG/M metagenome (GOLD analysis project Ga0075436, IMG submission 75303) | Populus rhizosphere microbial communities from Tennessee, USA - Rhizosphere MetaG P. TD hybrid SRZTD5 | ecosystem: Host-associated > Plants > Roots > Rhizosphere > Soil | place: USA...
TCGCTGGTGCTGATTACCATGGACACGCCGGGCGGGCTTAGCGATTCGATGAAGGACATGATCCAGCATATCTTGGCGTCGCCTGTGCCGGTTGCCGTTTACGTATCACCGACAGGTGCGCGCGGTGCTTCCGCTGGGTTCTACATTCTTCTTTCGGCGGACATTGCGGCGATGGCACGTGGCACGCATACGGGTTCCGCGACCCCGGTCATCGCCATCGGCGGCGCGTTTCCCATGCAGATTGACGAGGCTTTTCGAAAGAAAATTAATCAGGATGCCACCGCGTTTCTGCGCAGTTTCACGGAGCGGCGCGGACGCAATCCCGAGTTGGCAGAAAAGGCTATCACGGAAGGTAAAGCGTTCACGGAAAAAGAAGCGTTGGACGCAAAGATGATCGACCTGGTGGCCAATTCCACGGAAGACCTGCTGCAGCAATTGGACGGGCGGGCCATCACGCGATTCGACGGCACAAAGGTGACTCTGGCGCTAAAGAATGCGGTGCGCACGCCGTTTGAACTCTCCGCGCGGCAGAAATTCCTGTCGCGCATTGTCCAGCCGGATATTTTCTTTCTTCTTCTGATTCTTGGCGCGTTGGGTCTGTACACGGAATTCACCCATCCTGGTGTTATCGCCCCGGGTGTCATCGGCGGGATTTGCATGGTCCTTGCTTTGTACGACATGCATTTTCTTCCGGTGAATCTGGCGGGGTTGTTCCTGATCGCGCTTTCACTCGTCTTTTTCATCTTGGAGGCAAAGGCGCCAAGTCATGGTGTGCTCGCCCTTGGCGGGATTGTATCCATGTTTTTGGGCGCACTGTTCCTGGTTCGTTCGCCGCTGACCGCGGGCGGAGTGAGTCTCGGAGTCGCGCTGGCGGCGACTCTGCCGTTCGGAGTCATCACCGTCGTGCTGATGCGCTTGGTGCTGCGCTCGCGAAAATGGAAAACGACTACAGGGAGGGAAGAACTGATTGGATCCACCGGCACGGTCACGGAGGAATTGAAGGCGGGCGCGGAAGGAATAGTCCGCGTGCATGGCGAGCTATGGCGCGCCGTATCCTCGCAACCGGTGCCGGAAGGTAAGAGCGTGCAAGTGACCAGGGTCGAAGGGTTGAAGCTGTACGTCGAGCCGGTGGAAGTGGCCAGCCCGATCGCAAAGTAGACGGAGTGTGTTCTCAGGAGGAAGAAGATGGAAATCGGGGGCGTCTTTGGGATAGGGGTCGCGTTTGGTCTTTTGTTCGTGCTGATCTGGTTTTGGAATTCGATTTACATCATTAAAGAGTGGGAACGCGGAGTTGTCCTGCGGCTCGGGCGGTTGCTCCCGGAAGCCAAAGGAGCAGGCATAAACCTAGTCTTATGGCCCATTGAAACGCTGTATCGCATCAATCTGCGCCTTGAGACTCTGGATGTTCCGCCACAGGACATCATCACCCGCGACAACGTCTCGGTAAAAGTGAACGCGGTGTGCTATTTCCGGGTTGTCGATGCGAACCTGGCGATGTCTCAAGTGCAGAATTATCAATACGCGACCTCGCAACTTGCGCAGACCACGCTTCGCAGCATTGTTGGTCAATTCGAATTGGATGAAATTCTCTCCCAGCGGGACAAAGTCAACGCCAAGCTCCAGGTCATACTCGATACGGACACCGAGCCGTGGGGCATCAAAGTTTCCAAGGTGGAAGTGAAACAGGTCGACATTCCCGAACAAATGCAACGCGCCATCGCCAAGCAGGCCGAAGCCGAGCGTGAGCGCCGCGCGAAGATCATTCACGCGGAAGGCGAGTTTGAGGCTTCCCAGAAGCTCGCCGACGCCGCAAAGGTTCTCGAGACGCAGTCGTCCGCCATTCAACTGCGCTACCTGCAGACGCTTACTGAAATAGGTGTCGAAAAGAACACAACGATTGTGTTTCCCCTCCCCATCGATATTATTAACAAGTGGACTCAGGCGCTGGGGGGATCGCAAAAATAAGAAATGAGTTATGGAGGACATCGGGGCGCCGGTGAGCGGGTACTCGAAGGCCGTCACGTCATTGGCTTGTTCCTGGCGGTGATTTTGCTTTCGGGGCTGTTTTTCACGCTGGGCTACGTCATGGGACTGCACCAGGCGGAAGCCAGCGCCGATGGTTTGCCGGCCAAGCCCGAGTTGCGCAATCCTTCCAAGCCGGAAGTGGCTTCCAAACGCGCGAGCAAGACGCCTCCAGCGGAGCCTCCCAGTGAAACCGCAGCGCCGGCGAGTTCGGAGTGGGAGTTTTATCACGCTGGCGAAAAGGGCAAGGCGGATGACCGCCTGAAGCCCGCAACCTCGGCTCCTTCGCCTCAACTGCAACAGAGCGCACCAGTGTTCGTGAAATCCCCTCCCGCATCTCGAAACGCGAACAACAACGCTTCGAAAGCTTCCAACAGCGCGACCGCATCGGGTACCGGATATTCCTTGCAAGTGGCTGCCATGAACAAAGAAGTGGATGCGCTCGACCTCGCAAAAGTTTTGCAGAAAAAGAAATTTCCCGCGTACGTGCTTTCCCCGCACGGAGACAAATATTATCGCGTGCAGGTGGGGCCCTACGCGGACCTGAAGGCTGCCGACATCGCGCGCAGGGGGCTTGAAGACGCTGGCTTCAAAGCCTTCGTGAAGCGTTGATGCCTTCCGGCAACGGGCTACTGCTGGTTGCCGCGGATTCCGGGGCGAAAATACCGGACCGCTTTCGGTTGTTGATTGGCGCCATTTCCGGCGCCGCTCTCTCGCTCTCCTTCACTGGCCTCTATCTCAGCATTTATTCCTGGATTTGTGTCGGCGTCCTGCTGCTTGCGGTTTTTGGCGCGCGCGAGCGGGTCGCGTTTGCATGCGGATTTCTGCACGCCCTCCTGTTTGTTCTCACTTCCGTGCCGTGGATTGCCACGGTGTTGAGCGTCCATGGCGGCTTGCCCCTGGCGGGCGGTTGGAGCGTGCTGCTGCTGATTGCCGCGGCGTGGGGCGTGCTCGTTGGCAGTTTCACGTGGATAGTGCATCGCATCTCGGGGCGAAGCGTCGAGATGGCGTGCATCGCCGCGCCGTTTGTCTGGGTCACCTTCGAATTTGTTCGCGCGCATCTGCCGGAAATCAGTTTTCCGTGGAACCTGCTGGGCTATCCTGCTTCTGCGAACCTCGGCTTGCTGCAAATCACGACGCTTACGGGGATTTATGGGTTGTCCTTTCTCGCGGCCGGATTCAATGCGCTGCTCGCGTGGGTCATTGCGTCGAAGAAGGTGGCGCTGAAACAACGAATGGCAATCGGCGGAGGCGCAGCCACGATTCTTGTGATTGTGATGTTGACTGCGCCTCATTTCGTGCCGGAAGCGAAGGCCCGGCATTTTGCGCGCGCGGTGCAGCTCAATTTCCCAGAGGTCCCGGAATATCCGCAGGACTGGTTTGCGAAAAACGCGTCGCAGCTCGACGAAATCGCAAAACTGAGTCTCGCGCCCAGCGCGGAGAAGCCGGATTTATTGGTTTGGCCGGAAGCGCCCGCGCCTTTTTCCTTTGAAGATACCCAATTCGCCAGGCTCGCATCGAACCTTGCCATTCGCTTCGGGCATCCGTTTCTTGCAGGGGCGATCGAATGGAAGCCGCCCGTGGACCCTTCGGATCGCGTTCCACCGGGGCAGCAGGCGGTGTACAACAGCGCGATTCTCGTGGATTCCCAAGGGCAGCGCGCTTTTACTTACGACAAAGTGCACCTCGTGCCGTTCGGCGAGTACGAGCCGTTTCCGCTGATTCACCGCGTGGTCGCCAACATTTCCACCGAAGTGGGCGGGTTTCGCAAGGGCCACAAGTACGCGGTCGGTCGGCTGTCCGATGGCAACACGTTTGGCGTGTTCATCTGCTACGAGGCGATTTACCCGGGCGAAGTGCGCCGCTTCGCCGCTAATGGCGCGCAGCTCCTGCTCAACATCTCAAATGACGGCTGGTTCGGCCGTTCCGCCGCCGCCGAGCAGCATCTGCACATGGTCCGCGTGCGCGCCGTGGAAAACCGGCGCTGGATCGTCCGCGCGACGAACAACGGATTCACCGCGTCAGTCGATCCTTATGGACGAGTGGTTGAACCGCTTCCGCCCGACGTGCGCGCTGCGGCGGATTTGCCCTATGACTTTCGCACCGACGAGACGGTCTACACGCGTTTTGGAAACTGGTTCGCTTGGCTTTGCGTAATTGTTTCCGCTATTCTCTTAGTGACCTCCTGGAAAGAGAGAAGCAGAGGAGTAAGGATATAAGGAAAATCCTCACAGAAAGATAGAAATGATCCTCGAAGACTTACAGCATCGCTACGAATCGCTCCAACCCCGCATCACGCTCATCCGGAGTTATCTTTGACGCCAAGACCAACCGCGAACGTGTGAAGGCGCTCGAAGCCCGCGTCGCCGACCCCAATTTCTGGAGCAATCAGGAAGCTGCGCAAGGAGTTTTGCGCGAGCGGAAGCGCGCCGAAGAGCAAATTGCTGCCGACGAAAAGCTTACTTCCATCAGCGGCGACCTTGAAACTTACATCCACTTGGCGCAGGAAGAAACCAACTCGGATCAAAAGAACGATTTGCTCAAGGACCTCGACAAAGAGCTGGGCGCTGCCGAAACCTACATCGCGGACCTGGAAACGAAAACGCTGCTCTCCGGCGAAAGCGATCATCTCAACGCCATCATGACCATCAAACCGGGCGCGGGCGGAACGGAGTCGCAGGACTGGGCTTCGATCTTGCTCCGCATGTATTTACGCTGGGCCGAGCGCAAGGGAATGAGTGCTTCGGTCCTCGACGAAACGCCAGGCGAAGAAGCGGGCATCAAGAACGCTACGGTGCAATTCGGCGGCGAAAACGCTTATGGACTGCTCGCTGGCGAAACGGGAGTGCACCGGCTAGTGCGCATCTCTCCCTTCGACCAAGCCGCGCGCCGCCACACCTCGTTCGCCTCGGTCTTCGTGATTCCGGAAGTGGATGACAAAATTGAAGTCAACATTCGCCCCGAAGATTTGAAGGTGGATACGTTCCGCTCCGGCGGCAAAGGCGGCCAAAACGTCAACAAAGTGGAAACCGCTGTGCGCATCACGCACGTCCCCAGCGGCATCGTGGTCGGCTGCCAGGCCGAACGCAGCCAGCACAAAAACCGTGAGCTAGCGATGAAGATGCTGCGCTCGCGCCTCTACGACATGGAAGTGCAGAAACGCCAGGCGGAAACCGACAAGCTCGACGAAACCAAAATGGACATTTCCTTCGGGAGCCAGGTTCGTTCCTACGTGATGCAGCCGTACCAGATGATTAAAGACCACCGCACGAAATTTGAGGTCGGCGACGTTAATCGCGTCCTCGACGGCGATCTCGATCCTTTCATCCGTTCCTACCTCATGGCCAAGAAAACCAAAGGCCGCCTCGACGTCCAGCCCGACGACAACGGCGAGCCGGAATAGCCGTCGCACAAGAACGCCCATACAATTCATTGAGAAACTTCTGTTTTACCTGCAGATTCGCCCAGCGCCCATTTCCCGGGGCCGCTATAGGCCAGCACTAACAGCCCGCCCATAATCGCCAAGTTCTTTCGAAAATGTGTTTCCTGCATGCCCGCTGACATGCCGCTAGCTGCCCAATAGTTGTGAAACAACACAGTCACCGCCGTCGTGTACAGAAACATGACGAACGCAGCGATGCGTGCCTGATATCCGGTGATCAGGCAGATCGAACCGGCTAGCTCGATCACCATCGCGATGGCCAGAAGCACGGGAATCATCGGCAAGTGCCGCGTGCTCATGTACCGCACATTCTCGGACCAGGAGAACACCTTGCCAATTCCACTGGTGGCGAAGATGTAGGTAATCATCAAACGCCCAACAAGCGGAATGACCGGATGATCGAGCTTCATTTGCGCCTCACTTTTTTCCACCTTGCAGCTGACGTGACTGTCCTTCACCGGGAATCTTTTCACAGAAGAAAGCCACTGCAGAATCGCGTCAAGACATATCTGCCGTCATTCATGACGCAGAGCAATTAGCGGGTCCACCCGCGTCGCCCGATGCGCCGGCACCAGGCACGCGAGCAGCGTCACGGCAGCGAGCAACGCGGCGATCGTAACGAAAGTGATTGGATCGGTGGCCTTGACCGAAAACAGCATGGTCTGCAGGAAGCGTGTCAAGCCGAGTGAGCCAAGCAATCCCGCGACAACGCCAAAAGCAATCGTAACGGCGCCTTCCTTCAGCGCCATTCCGAGAATGTCCGCGCGCTTCGCCCCCATGGCCATGCGAATTCCGATTTCGTTTGTGCGGCGGCTGAACGTGTAAGCCATGACGCCGTAAATTCCGATGGAGGCCAGCAGAAGCGCAACACCGGCGAAAATGCCCAGAAGTTCGAGAGCAAAGCGGCGCTCCGCAAGGAAAGCGGAAACGATGACGTCCATCGTGCGTACGTTGAAAACCGGAATCGCAGGGTCGGCGTTCCGGACTTCAGCGCGGACGGAGTCGCCCAACGTGCCCGGGTCCATGGAAGTCCGCATATAAACGACGGCGTCATAGGTCGGAGCTTGATAAAGCGGCCGATAGAGATGCGGCGCGGTGGCTGCGTCGAAGCCATCGGATTTGATATTGCCAACGACCCCCACGATGGTGAGCCAGGGATTCTGCGTGGCAGAGGTTTGGGCGCGCCGCACTACGCCTAACTGAACGCGCTGGCCAACGGCGTCCGCATCCGAGTTCGGCCAATAGCGATGCGCCAGAGTCTCATCAATCAGAACGACTTGCTGTCCTTTGGTGTTGTCGGAGTCGGAAAAGAATCTGCCGCTGAGAAGAGGCGTTTTTAGTGTGGAAAAATACGAAGGACTGACGTTGGCAATCTCAGCGACCGGAGTTCGCTCAATATCGAATGGATGATTTTCGATAAGAAAGGTGATCTGAAAACGGTTGAAATCCATGGGCAGGCTGGTGCCATTGCCGAGCGCGGCCTGCTCCACGCCGGGGAGCGCGGAGATGCGCCGCAGAATTTCCTGGTGAAAGGCGGCTCGCTTTTCGGGTGTGAAGTACGGATCATCCTTGGGGTCGTTGGGCACAGCAAGCCAGATTTTCGCGGTGACCAGATGATGAGGCTCAAATCCAGGCTGCACATCCAGAACGTGCCGGAAGCTGCGCACCAGAAGGCCCGCGCCAATCAAAAGGATTAGGGAAAGCGCAATTTCGGAAGCCACAAGAAATCGCGAGAACTTCAATTGATGCTTGCTGGAGCCCGCCCCGCGCGTGCCCTCCCGAAGCGCACTGATTTGATTGGTCCGCGCCGCTTGCAGGGCGGGAGCGAGTCCGAAAATTACGCCGGTGAGAATGGAAATCACAAACGCGAACAAAAGCACGCTGGGACTGAAGCTAACCTCGCTGAGACGAGGAAGCTTCGCGGGTGTCAGGTTGAGCAAAGAACTTTTGAGCCAGACAACCGTGATGAGCGCCGCCGCTCCTGAAATTGTCGCGAGAAGGATGCTCTCGGTCAGGAGTTGGGTAATGAGCCGCGAGCGGCCCGCGCCAATCGCGAGCCGTATGGCGATTTCCCGCTGCCGGCTCGCCGAACGCGCAAGGAGCAAATTCGCCAGATTGACGCAAGCAATCAGCAGGACGAAGCCCACCGCCCCGAAAAGCACAAAAAGCTCCGTACGGACATTGCCGACAAGATCTTGCTGAACCGGGACCAGCCGGATGGACCATCCTGCCGCCGCAGGATATTCGTCGGGAAACTGGCGCGTGAGCTGCGCCACGAAATTGTCAAGTTGCGCTTGCGCCTGAGCGACCGTAAGCCCGGGTTTGAGCCGGCCCATAACGCCGGGAAGAAGCCGGACCGCCCGAATGGGAGGCGCAGGAAAGGGCGGCGCGGCGAAGCCTGTCGTTGCCCAGAGATCGACATCCGCTGCAAGCGTACGGCCCGGGTGGCGAAACTCCGGCGGCATGACTCCCACGATCTTGTAGAGATCCCCGTCAATGCGAATTTTTTCGCCAATCACTTTAGAGTCGGCGCCGAAGCCGCGACGCCAGTAGGCGTCGCTGATGACCACTGGTTCGGAAAAGCCGGGCAGAGCGTCGGCAGGCGTGTACGTGCGGCCAAGCTCGGCATGGGCTCCCAGCATGGTGAAGTAGTTGGCGTTGGTTCCAAGAAACTCGACGCGTTCGGGATGCTCGGCGCCGGTGATGTTGGCGTCGGCGGGGAAGATGACAGAAATATCCTGGAAAACGCCCGAACGATCGCGGAGGTCCCACAGCTCAGGGACGGACATTCCCACGCCGTGCGTGTTCGAGCTGCGAATGTCGTCGTACACCCGCACGAGCTGTTCGGGGTGCGGATAGGGAAGGGGCCGGAGAAGAACGGCGTGGACGACCGTGAAGATGGCCACGTTCGCTCCGATGCCCAGAGCGAGTGTCAGAATTGCGACCAGCGTGAAACCGGGGCTGCGGCGCAACATGCGTCCCGCATAACGAAGATTTTGCCCGGCGGTCTCTATCCACCCGACGATATCCACGGTGCGCGTGTCCTCCTTCAGCAAAGTTGCATTGCCGAAGCGGCGCTGCGCGTCGTAGCGAGCTTCCTGCGGCGACATTCCGGACGCCATGTTGTCGGCGGCGCGCATTTCGATGTGCGAGCGCAGTTCCTCGTCAAGGTCGCGCTCAAGTCGCCGCATTTGCAACAAGCCCTTGAGGCGGGAGAGCAAGGACATTTTTTAACGCTCCTTTGCCCGATGAGACGCGTTGCATCTCATGAGGCGAATTGCAACACCGCGGCGACGGCTTCGGTGAGCCGGGCCCAATTCTTTTCTTCGGCGGCTAATTGCTTGCGGCCGGCTTCGCTGAGCCGGTAGTAGCGGGCGCGGCGATTGTTTTCCGAAGTGCCCCACTCGGCGCGGATCCAACCCTCCTGCTCCATGCGGTGCAGCGCCGGATACAGCGAGCCTTCCTCGACGCGGAGAACATCTTTCGAAACGCGCTGAATGTGCAGCGTGATGCCGTACCCGTGCATGGGGCCGCCCGCCAGAGTTTTCAACACCAACAACGCCAGCGTGCCCTGCAAAACGTCGCTCTTGGCCTTGCTCAAGAAGTCTCCTATAGACATCTATAGGTCAGACGGCTCTCTCCCCTTTTCGTTTCGCAAAAAAATCGAAATTTTCAGCTCGCGGTCTCGGTCCAGCGTCCCGTTTCCGTCGGAGCAGCGATGGACTGTGTCCAGGACACGGGTGTGCGTGAAGCGGGCAGATAGATCTCTGCCGTCTTCCATGGGTTTCTTGGGTGGCGGTGCTATGATTTTGCGCATGAAGGCAGGTCTTCGAGGTACCTGGCTGGTTGCGATTCTCATCTTGAAAGCTATTGTTTCAATTGAATTTGTTCCAAGAGCAGCGGCTCACGAAGATTCAGCAAGCACGCGGAGACAAGAGAGAGCCACATGCTCGAACACCGACCACGCCGCCGCGGCAGACGCCCTCCAGAAAGCAATTGCGGGCACTCCGAACTCCGCAGAACTGTTGATGAAGTGGGCGGATTTTGATTTGGAGCGATTCCGGGTCCTCGAATTGGAGCTGAGGAGCATCCAGAGTGGCATGGCGGTGGTACTTCGGTTGGAGGCGGAGGGCTTGTATAGCGGGCCGGAGACGCGAGAGGAGCTGTTGCGGCAATCGGCGACGGCGGATCCCGAGCAGCACGGGATTTGGGGTGAGCTGGGCGCGGAGCAAGTGCGGCGCGGCAAACGCGAGGAGGCTGGTGCGACGTTGAAGACAGCGCAGGAGCGGCAAGCCGGGAATTCCTGGACCCTGCGGCTGGAAGCCATGATGGCTACGGCGCGAGGAAATTGGAAAGAGGCAGAAAACAAACTCATTGAGTTGGGAACCCGCTCGCCGGCAGTGCTTCGCAACCAAATGCAATCGTGGCCGCGGAATCTTCTTCCGCCAGAAAATGTTTCCAGCGAAATCTGGAATTGCGCGCGAAACAATTCGACAGCGTGTCTGGAAAAAATAAACTTTCCCTCAACCGAAGTGTCAAGCGACTCGGAGCAACTTTTCGCCGAAGAGCGTTGGGAGCAACTGGCAGCGCTTTCTGAGCCACCCCCAGAAGTGCCCGCGGCGTGGTTCCGGCGCGGCGTGGCGCTGGCCGAATTGCACGAATGCGCGCGGGCGATTCCTGCGTTGGAGCGCGGCTTAGATGCAGGCGCAGAAACCGCCGCGTTCTGGCTCGAAATTTGCTATGCCTCCGAGGCTGAGCGTGCGGTTGCTCGACTTGGCGCGCTGCCCAATCGAGCCGTCTTTCACCGCGTGCGAGGAGATTTTCTCGTGCGCGTGAAAGGCGACGTACAAGCCGCAACCGAAGAATATGCAAAGGCCAGGCGTTTGCAGCCGCGCGATCCGGCCTTAGCGGAGCGGGCGGCGCAAGCGCACATGAGTCTGGGCGACATGCAGCTCGCGAAACAAGCGGCGCGCGAGGCGCTGGCGCTTGATCCGCGCCGGCTTGTTTCCGTCAAGCTCCTCGCTTCGATTGCGATGAACGAACGCGACTATCCAACCGCGCTTGAATATCTCGACCAACTGCTGAAAAAAAGTCCCAATGACGCGTGGGCGCGCGTACAAACCGGAATCGCGTATGCACAAACGGGTCAACCGGAAGCGGCGATGCAAAATCTGCAACCCGCGCTGGCGGCAGGTTACCCCGACGAGCGCGGCGCGTTGCATGCGATGCTCGCGAGCGTGTTTCGCAAGCTGGGCCGCGAGCAGGAAGCGCAAAGCGCGGCGGCGGAGTCCGCACGCCTTTCTAACCTTTTCCAGCTCCACGGCCAAGCCGCGCGTCCGGAAGAGCCGCAATGATCACGGCGAGGCGCCGGTTCCATCGGCGCGACTTTCTTTCCAGGGCGGCGGCACTCGTTCCTGGCGCTTTTGCTCATCCTTTCTTGCGGCGCGCATCAGCAGAGCCTTTTCCTGGCCCTGCGAACTCTTTCCTGCGGCTTGCCTTCGTACAATCTTCGCGCCAGCCCGTGCGAACTGCGCCTGCGGTAGATACTTCCGCCGGGCCGATTCGATTTGAACTTGCGCCGCCATCGTGCGGACTCGATTTTGTTTTGCGCAACGGAGCGCAAGGCCGCAAATACCAGGTCGAGACGCTGCTGGGCGGGCTCGGCGTTATCGATTTTGACGGCGACGGCTGGCCGGACCTTTTTTGCGTCAATGGCGCGGCACTTCCTTCACTCACGAAAACGGGGAAGGAATACTGGAACCGGCTTTATCGCAACAATCGCGACGGCACGTTCAGCGATGTCACGGAAAAAGCGGGCCTCGCGGGCCAAGGTTACGGCATGGGCGTCGCTGTCGGCGATTACAACAACGACGGGCACGAGGATTTGTTCGTCGTCGGAGTGCATGGGAACCAGCTTTACCGTAACAATGGCGACGGAACGTTTACCGACGTCAGTGAGCAAGCCGGATTTGGCGCGCCAGGCCTGAAAAAATTCTGGTCCGTGGCCGCGGCGTGGATTGATTACGACAACGACGGGCGGCTGGACCTGTTTATCTCGAATTATTGCGACTGGGACGCGGCCAGCGATCCGGTTTGCGGCGGCTATTGCCATCCGGACGTGTACCGCGCTGAGCCGATGCAGCTTTTTCATAACAATGGCGACGGGACGTTTACGCAGGTCACCTCCAAAGAAGGATTTCCCGAAGTGCTGGGCAAGGGCATGGGCATCGCGATGGCGGATTTTGTGGGCGACGGGCGCCCGGGCCTGTTCGTGGCCAACGATAATGCGCGCAACTTGCTGTTTCGCGCGACCGGACACGGCTTCCAGGAGATGGGAACGGAAGCGGAAGTGGCGTACAACGGCGATGGGAGAAACATTTCGGGGATGGGCGCGGACTTTGGCGACATTGACGGCGACGGCCGGCCGGATTTGGTGATGACCGGACTGCGAAATGAAACGTACGAAGTGTTTCTGAACCGGTTTTTGAACGGGGGCAGGGGCTCGTTTGAGGATGGAAGCGCGTCCACGGGGCTGCTGGCGTTGAGCCGTCCGTGGAGCGGCTGGGGTTGCGGGCTGGTGGACCTGGACAATGACGGCTGGCTGGACCTGTTCGTGGCCGGAGGCGGTTTTGAGGCGAAGGATGCGCAGCCGAACCGGGTCTTCCGGAACGCGGGAGGCAAGTTCGCCGACGTTTCGGACTCCATTGGGAAGGAGTTTGCGCTGGCGCGGATGCATCGCGGGGCGGTGTTTGCGGATTTTGACCGCGACGGGCGGCTGGATGCGGCGGTGACGGCGATCGGCGAGCGCATCGAGTTGTGGTGGAACCGGAGTCCGCGGAAGCATTGGCTGCAGTTGCGGCTGAAAGGGACGAACAGCAACCGCTCGGCGATCGGCGCGCAGGTAACGTGCAGGTCCGCGAGCCGTACGCAGACACGCTGCGTGACGAATTGCGTGGGATACGCGTCGAGCAGCGACCTGACGGTACACTTCGGGCTTGGAGCGGATGCCAAAGCGAGCGTTGAGATTCGCTGGCCCTCGGGCACGGTGCAGAAACTCGGCGAGGTGGCGGCGGACCAGCGATTGGAAGTGGAAGAAAAGAACGTCTGAACGTGGGTGGCGGAGAAGAACGTTTGAAGGTTCCAGGTTGGAAGGTTTGAAGGTGGGAGAGGATTGGAACCACACCCAGCTTACGAGGGGAAGACAGTTCAAGTATTGCTTTCACTCCCACACCTTTCGGGGATACCCCCACCCCCCCGGCAATTTGCATCGTTATCAAAAGAAGGGGGTTACAGAACTTGATTGTTGTATTTGTATGAAAACAAACAGGATAGCAAAGGGCAAAAAGGGCAAAACAAGAGCCATTTGGGTGGCCGGTGGGCAGTGAATAGGAGTTAGTCGGGAAAACCAAGGAGCGCGCGGCACGGCGTGAACGGATGGTTTGAGATCTACGAGCGAGCGCGTGAGTGAAAGGGGCACACATAGTCGTCCACCAAGTGCCCCAACGGCCAAACACCCTTATATCATAGAGTAATACTCTTGTCTAGTGGTAAATAAGTCTTTCAGATGCAGGAGGTTAGAGTGGGAGAAATTGTTACCGGACACGCGGTTGGTCACGAGACTCTTAAGTCGCGTGTTTGCTGTGGGATAGCGGAATGGAAAATGACGCCAAGGTTCATGCGCCCGAATCTTCGGTGGACAGGGCGCCGGATGGTGTGATTGAATCGCCCACAGATTGACCAGGAATGCGGCGTGGATTGTGTGGGCCTTCAATTCTCAATCCGGGAATCCACTGATGTCACGATTCTGGACCTTCAGGGAAGAGTGACAATCGGCGTTGACAGCGACCTGCTGAACGGCCATCTGAAAAAACTGGTGGCCCAGGGTGTGCGGAAGTTGTTGCTGAACCTGGAAGACGTGACGCAATTGGATAGTATGGGCATCAGCGCCGTCGTTGCCACATATGTTTCCCTTAGCCGTCAGGGTGGTAGTCTGAAATTGGTCTGTCCGCGTGGCCGAGTACAGGATGTGCTGCGGGTTATTCGCCTAGCAGACTTTATCCCGACCTTTGAAGATGAGACCCAAGCGCTGGCCAGTTTCAGACCACAAGGTAACGCCGCCAGGCCCTGATGGTCTGCTGTGAGCCAACTGCTGAAACGAGAAGGGGCCCAGGTTTCAAAATCAAACTTGGGGCACGCGGCTCTTCTCAAAACGCTGAGCCAAAGTCGTGGTTGCGGCTTCCAAAATGAAGCGACAATCACAGCATCGACTCAGATGCCGCTCGATCTCACGTTCCACGCTCGGCGAGAGCTTCCCTTCCAGGTACCAGCAAATCAAATGAACGGTCACCCGACACGCCATATAGGTCCAACTTTCTCAGGTCCGGCGTGGGTAGGCCCGTTCTCAACACAACAGAGTGCAATAAGACATTGGCGAAAAGCTGTTCACATTTGAACACTGGGGCTAGCCTTCGCTCTGCTTCCCTCTGTTGATTCGGTTCGATAGCAGACTTTATCCCGACCTTTGAAGATGAGACGCAAGCGCTGGCCAGTTTCAGGTCACAAGGTAACACTGCTAGGCCCTGATGGTCTGATGTGAGCCAACTGCTGAAAAGAGAAGAGGCCCAGGTTTCAAAATCAAACCTTGATTGGATAAGAGCGAAGGCTCCGTTCGCGTAGCCGGTATGCTTCTGTTTGGAGGACCGAAGCTATCGGTAGGAAGGAGCCTTCGATGAGGATTATAGGATGCGATTACCAC
>Ga0075436_100001948_pt1 | contig 14216 bp, 16 predicted proteins | sample RhiMethybrSRZTD5_FD_75303 | JGI IMG/M metagenome (GOLD analysis project Ga0075436, IMG submission 75303) | Populus rhizosphere microbial communities from Tennessee, USA - Rhizosphere MetaG P. TD hybrid SRZTD5 | ecosystem: Host-associated > Plants > Roots > Rhizosphere > Soil | place: USA...
GAACGAGCACGTTCAAAAGGAAACCTGCACCGAGCTGCCGGCTCCTCTGGGCGTATTGAAGGTCGAGCAGCTCGTGTTCCGGTTGCCTAAAGCCGAGCGGCCGGTCCTGCGCGGCGTGTCGTTCGCCCTCGAGGCGGGGGAGGCGCTCGGCGTCATCGGTCCGAGCGCCTCGGGCAAATCCACGCTCGCGCGCCTGATCGTGGGCGTGTGGAAGCCGGCGGCCGGCACGGTGCGGCTCGACGGGGCCGACGTGTCGGCGTGGCCGCGGGAGCGCCTCGGGCCTTATCTTGGCTATCTGCCGCAGGACGTCGAGCTCTTCACCGGGACGGTGGCGCAGAACATCGCGCGCCTCGGCGAGCCCGACCCGGCCGCGGTGATCCGCGCCGCGCAGCGCGCGCACGTCCACGAGCTCATCCTGCGCCTGCCGCAGGGCTACGACACCGACATCGGCGAGGCCGGCGCTGCGCTCTCGCCGGGCCAGCGCCAGCGCGTGGCGCTCGCTCGCGCGCTTTATGGCGACGTGCGTGGCTCGCCGCGCCTCGTAGTCCTGGACGAGCCGAACGCAAGCCTCGACGCCGAGGGCGACGAGGCGCTGCTGCGCACGCTGGCCGGCCTGAAGGCCGAGCGCGCGACGGTGGTCATCGTGGCGCACCGCCCGTCGCTCCTGCGCGGTGTCGACAAGCTGCTCGTGCTGAAAGACGGCACGGTGCAGACCTTCGGCCCGCGCGCCGAGGTGCTGGCAAAGCTCACGCGCCCCTTGCGCGCCCCGCAGGAGCGGGCGGCATGAGCGAAGACCGCGAGATCCGTCGCATCGTGTTGAGCGGCGTCCTGGTCATCGCGGGCGGCGCCGGGGCACTCGCGGCCTGGGCCGCCTACGCCCCAATGTCGGGCGCGGTCATCGCGCCCGGGTACGTCAAGGTGGACCTGAACCGCAAGGTGGTCCAGCACCAGGAAGGCGGCACCGTGCGCGCGGTGCGGGTGCGCGACGGCGAGCGGGTGAAGCAGGGCCAGGAGCTCGTCCTGCTCGACGACGTGCGCGTCGACGCGGCGCTCGACCAGCAGCGCACCCAGCTCGACGCCGAGCGCGCCAAGGCGGCCCGCCTGGAGGCCGAGCGCGCGTTCGCACCGAAGCCGGCGTTCCCCGCCGACCTGGTGAAGCGCGGCGGCGAGCCCAAGATGGCGGAACAGCTGGCGCGCGAGGCGGTCCTGTTCCGCGCCCGCCGCGACGCGCTCGATACGCAGATCCTGCTGCTTCGCAAGCAGATCGACGAGACCGGAACCGAGATCGTGGCGTTGAACGAGCAGCTCACCGCGGAAGAGCGGGCGCTCAAGCTGCAGAAGGAGGAGCTCGCCGCCAACGAAGGATTGCTCGCGCAGGGCTATGTACAGAAGACCCGCATCATGACGCTGCAGCGCGCCACCGCCGAATACGAGGCCCGCCACGGCGAGCGCCGCGCCGAGCTCGCCAAGGCGCGCCAGCGCACCGCGGAGCTCGAGCTGCGCATCCTGTCGATGCGCAACGCGTACGTCCAGGCCGCCGCCGACGAGCTGAAGGACACCAGCGCGCGGATCTTCGACCTCGAGGAGCGCATCCGCCCGTCGCAGGACGCGGCCGAGCGTCAGCGCATCCTCTCGCCGATCGACGGCGAGGTGGTGGGCCTTCGCGTCTTCAGTCAGGGTGCGGTGATCGGGCCGCGCGAGCTGCTGATGGAGATCGTGCCTGACGAGAAGCGCCTGATCATCGAGGCGCGCATCCGCCCGGAGGACATCAACCACGTACGCGCCGGCTCGCACGCCGACGTGCGCCTCACCGCCTACCAGCAGCGCACCACGCCACTCGTGCCCGGGTCGGTCATCTACGTCTCGGGCGACCGCATGCTGGAGCAGAACACCGAGCGGCCTTACTACGTGGTGCACATCGACGTCCCGGCCGAGGGCTTGGCCGAGGCGGGGAACCTGAAGCTCCAGGCCGGGATGCCGGCCGAGGTCTTCATCCGCACCGACAGCCGCACTGCCTCCGATTACCTTCTCGCGCCGGTCACCTCCTATCTTCGCCGCGCTATGCGCGAGCCGATGTGATGCGTCTGCTTTTCGTCCATCAGAATTTTCCCGGCCAGTACCGCCACCTGGCGGCGCACTATGCCGGCGCGGGCCATGAAGTCGTGGCGATCGGCGACAAGGAAAACCTGCGCTACCAGCCGCGGCTTCCCGGGGTGCGCCTGTTCGCCTACGAAGCGCCGTGCGAGGACCATGCCGGCGTCTTCGAAGCGAGCGCGCTGCGCGCCATGCAGCGCGGCCGGGCGCTCGCTGCCGCCGCCGCGGCGCTGCGGCGTTCCGGCTTCCGCCCGGATCTCGTGTTCGCCCACATCGGCTGGGGCGAGGCGCTCTTCCTCAAGGATGTGTTTCCCGCGGCGCCGCTTCTTTTATACGGCGAATTCTTCTATCGCGCGCGCGGCGCCGATACGGGCTTCGATCCGGAGTTTCCGCCTTCGGCGAATAGTCTCCTGCGCCTGCGGGTGATGAACGCGCCGCTCCTCATGTCGCTCGATGCGGCCGATTGGGTCATGGCGCCGACGTTCTGGCAGCAGCGGCAGTTTCCGCAGCCCTATCAGGCGCGCGTGTCGGTGATCCACGATGGCATCGACACGGACCTTGCTGTTCCTCCTGAGGGAGCCAAGGCCGGGGGCCGTTTTGACGAAGAGCTTATTACGTACGTCGCGCGCAACCTCGAGCCCTACCGCGGCTTCCACGTATTCATGCGCGCGATCCCCGAGATCCAGCGCCGCCGGCCAAAGGCGCGCATCGTCATCGTCGGCGGCGACGCCGTCAGCTACTCGCCGCGACTGCCGCCGGGCCAGACCTATCGCGAGCGCCTGCTGCGCGAGCTCGACGGGAAGATCGACCTCGCGCGCGTCAGCTTTCTCGGCCGCATTCCGTACAAGGACTATCTGGCGCTGCTACGCAGGTCCTCGGTCCACGTCTACCTCACGTACCCGTTCGTCCTGTCGTGGTCGCTGCTCGAGGCCATGGCGAGCGGCTGCCTCGTGATCGGCTCGCGCACGCCGCCGGTGGAGGAGGTGGTGAGCGACGGAGTGAACGGGCTGCTCACCGACTTTTTCGATACGGCCGCGCTGGCGGCCAAGGTGGATCAGGCTCTCCGACATCAAGCCGAGCTTTTTTCTCTGAGAGAAGCGGCGCGCCGCACCGTCCTCGAGCGCTACGACCTGAAGCGAATCTGCCTGCCGGCCCAGCGGCGGCTGGTGGAAGCGCTGCTAAAGGGAAAAAGCGCCGACGCTCGCCCCGCCGCAGACGTAGAGCAGCTGCCCGGTGACGAAGCCGGCCTCCCGGTCGGCGAAGAACATCACCGCGCGCGCGACGTCGCCCGGCTCGCCTAGCCGCTTCACTGGAATCGCCTGCGCGATGCGCTCGACCTGCGGGCTGCCCTCGGGAACCACGCCGTGGAAATTCGCGGTCCGGATCGGGCCGGGCGCGACCACGTTCACCGTGACGCCGAAAGGCGCGAGCTCGAGCGCCCAGGTGCGCGCCATGCCGACGATGCCGGCCTTGGTCGCTGCATAGGCGGTGCGGGTCGGCACGCCGAGCACCGCGCGCGACGAAACGAAAACGATGCGGCCGTAGCCGGCTTCCTTCATCGCCGGCAGTGCCGCTTGCGTCAGCGTGACCGCGGCTGCGAGGTGCAGGTTGGCGAGCGCCGCAAGATCTTCGAGCTGAACGTCCTGGAGGAGGGCAGGGCGGATCGCTCCCGCGTTGTGGATCAACGTGGTGACGGCGTGGTTGCGCACAATCTCGGCTGCCGCCTGCCGCGTGGCTTCCGCGTCCGTCAGATCGACCTCGACGTGCTTTACCCGCAAAGGAGAAGGTTGAATGTCCAAGGAAATGACTTGGTAGTTCGCCGCGAGCAAACGCTCGGCGACCGCCCGGCCGATGCCGGCGCTGCCGCCGGTGACGAGCGCGGTGCTCACAGGAAGAGCTGGATCGAGGGCAGGGCGGCGTCGCAGTTCAGGAGGTCGACCCGCTTCAGGCGGATGCGCAGCCGCCCGTCCAGCCAGGCGAGCGTGTGCCAGGCGGTCGCAGCGTAGCGCTGCGACTCGTCGCCGCGGGTCTCGGTGTAGAGGAAGGGCGTGCGCACGACGAACTCGCCGCGCGCGTAGTCCGAAGCTTCGATGTCCGGCTCCTGCAGCACGTGCAGGCATCGGCTCGGCGGACGCTGCGAAAAGGCGCGCGAACTCTTCAGGCGCTCGACGCGCAGCTCGAGCAGCAGCCGGTCCTCATAGGCGAGCGAGTTGTGGCCGAGCGGGTCGGTCTGTCCGGGCGCCGCCGGCACCCAGTAGTGCGCGTCGTCGGTGAAGAGCGCCAGCCACTCGTCGAAGCGCTTCTCGTCGATCAGGCGCGCCTCGTGGCGAACGAAGCGTGCGAGGTCCCTCTCAACCGGAAACACCGGGTCGGTCCCTGATTTTTCGATTTTCACGGGACCATCAATTCTTTCCATGCGCGGAACTGGTTGCGCATGGAAGCGTCGCTCGTGCCGTTGCGGGTAAGCTCACCGCGGCGCTCGAGCTCCGCGGCCTCGCTGTGCTCGTGGTTCCGGTGCAGGCTGACCCACTCGTTGCCTTCGCCGGCAAGGCCTTCCTGGATGGCGCGGTAGCAGTGCAGGTCGTCGTGGCCGACGATCGACATCGGCGAGTTGATCAGCCGGTTGTAGGTCACGGTGCGCTCGAGCAGCGCGTCGGGCGCGCCCTTCAGGCGGAAGGTCCACGATTCGATGACGGTGCGGTCCGCGGCGAGCGGCCGCGCCACGCGGATCGACTGGATCGCGCCCTTGATGGTGAGGCTCGGGTAGTACACGGTGTTGTGCCGCACCGTGCCGAGGATGTGGCGCGCGCGCTCCTCGCCGTGGGCTTTCTTCATCAGCGCTTCGTAGTCGCCGAGCGCCGCGTACGAGGAATGGATCGAGAAGTTGACGCCCGAAAAGCCGTGGCCGTGCGGGTAAACCCGGATGCCCATGTCGTCGAAGAACTTGTAGTCCGAGGCGAACGGTGCGATCTGCTCGATCGCCATGGGCTTCGGCGCGTCCGCGGGCTTGCCTTCCCAGAGCCTGCGCGCGGTGCCGGCCGACGAGGCGTGCGCGATCATCGGGTGCATCATGTCGTTCAGGTTCTCGACGAACAGCTTCCAGTTGCAGTTGTGGAGGTAGCGCAGGCAGCCGCCGGCGATCTCGAGCTCGCCCTCGGGCGAGCGGTCGGCGAGGTTGTCGATGGAGGAGAGCGACGCGCCGAAGTAGTCGCGAAAGCCGAGGCCCTGCGGCGAGAGTCGCACGAAGATGAAGCCGCGGTAGGTCGCCACGTTTTCGACCGCGGCGAGCCCGCGTCCGGCCTCGGTCTCGGCGAGGCGCGTGCCGTCGTAGCCCTGGGCAAGCGGAATGTTGAGGATCGAGCCGTCCAGGCGGTAGGTCCAGGCGTGGTAAGGGCAGCGCAGCGTCTTGCCGCAGTTGCCGGCCGGCTCGCCGACGAGCTTGGTTCCCTTGTGGGCGCAGCGGTTGACCAGCACCCGCACCGAGCGGTCTCCGTGACGCAGCACGATCAGCGGCTGCCCGGCGACATCGACCGTGAGGTAATCGCCCTCGTTCCGGATCTGGCTCTCGTGGCCGGCGTAGATCCACGCGCGCGACCAGAGCCGCTCCATCTCGAGCTGGAAGAGCTCCGGGTCGAGATAGACGTCGCGGTGCACGCGGTCGGCCTGGACCAGGTCCTGGAGCGCCGCCGGATCATTGCGGTATCGCGCCATCCGGAGCATTGTAGAATCAGTCAAATGATTGTTTTCGATCTGCTTTGCGGCGAGGGTCACCGCTTCGAGGGCTGGTTCGGCTCGGCCGCGGACTTCTCGGCGCAGAAGGAGCGGCGCCAGCTTGCCTGCCCGCGCTGCGGCATCGCGCAGGTCGAGCGCGTCCCGTCGGCCTCGCGCGTGAACCTCGGGGTGCCCGAGCCCAAGGCAGTGACCAAAGCGATGCCTGGCCAAGGGCCTGGGGTGCCGCAGCGCACGCCCCCGATCGATTCAGTCGGGGGCACGCCCGAGATGGAGGGGAAGGACCCGTTCGCCATCGCCCAGATGCTCTATTCGCGCATGCTGGACGAGCTCCTCACCAAGAGCGAGGACGTGGGCAAGGAATTCCCCGCCGAGGCTCGCAAGATCTTCTACCAGGAGGCCCCGGCGCGCGCCATCCGCGGCGAGGCGAGCGCGCGCGAGCACGAGGAGCTGCTCGACGAGGGGATTCCGGTCGCCCGGTTGCCGCTGCCGCCGGGGCGGCTGAACTAGCTTTTTTTCTACGCCGCGATCGCGGGGCGCTCGGCCAGGCGCTTCCCGGCACGCTCGATGATGATGTCGATCACGTCGAAGAACACCGTGTCCGGCGGCGTTCCGATGTCCCGCATCCAATAGTCGAGCTGGCGCTCGGGCAGGCGCAGCCGCTCCGCGAGCCGGTCCAGCCCGCCCATCATGGTTGCCGCGCGCCGGATGGCGAGGGCGCGCGCTGCTAGCTCGGTCTTCATGAGTCTCCTGTCAGAAACGCCGAGAGCATGGCGGTTCGGCCCGGGTGCCTCAAGTCGCTAGGTGCCGCTTCGTGTTGTAAGGATGCGGCGTCACGAATTCTCCTCAAAGGCCGCCTGAATGCATGCAATCAGTATTATGTCAAATAACCACATTATGCCCCGAAGGGACCTTCTCCGAAGGGACCTTCTAAAGGGGCGCGCGCTTGGGGCTGCCCTTCCGTCGGGTGAGCCTGGGTGGGCTGCGGTTAGCCTTGGCCGAACAGAGACTTAGGGATCCAACCTGAGATGCGACTTCACCTGGATGGCAGATTTGCCAGCATTTCAGCGGAGAAAAGCTTCGGATTGAGCGGGTGGCGGCTGAGGAGGCGCCGCTCCGCCATTCCCCGAGCGAAAGTCAGCCACTCGCGCGCTTTGACAGGGTTGCGCTCGATGGGCGTCGATCCAGTCTGGTACTTCGGAGCAAGCCCCAGCGAGCTCAAAGCCCGATCGAGGGCGATCTTCTGGAGGGCGTCGGCCAGGGGCTCGAGCTCGTCGCGGTCGTCGACCGGCATCGGCCGTTGGAGCAGCCGCTCGAGCACCTCTCCTTTGGCGGCGTACTCGAGCGCACGAAGCGGAGCGCCCCCGGCGTAGGCGAGCCAGCGCTGGGGGTTGCGGGCGCCCTGCCCGGCCAGCCAACCGAGCGCCGCGGGTCCCGGCGGGATTGGCACCGCAAGGGCTACGCAGCGGCTGCGGATGGTCGGGAGGAGCTCCGCGGGCCGGTGCGCGACGAGGATGAACATCGCGCCTGCGGGCGGCTCCTCAAGGCCCTTCAGGAGCGCGTTGGCGGCGTTCGGATTCATGTCCTCGGCCGGGTGCACCAGCGCGACGCGCAGGCGCCCGCGGTGCGAGCGCAGGTTGAGAAAGCCGGCGAGCTCCCGGACCTGCTCGATCTTGATCTCGGTGCTCGGCTTGGCGCGCCTGGCGGGCGCCTCGGCGGCATCGTCGGGGTCGGGGTCGGGCTCGCGCGCGAGCGCCTCGGGCTCGAGGCGGCGGAAATCCGGATGGCTGCCGGCGGCGAACCAGCGGCAGCCCTCGCAGCGGCCGCAGGGCCGGCGCGCCGCGTCCTCGCAGAGCAGGAACCGGGCCGTGTGCTCGGCGAGCGCCAGCTTTCCGGTGCCGCGCGCGCCGTGGATCAGCAGCGCGTGCGGAAAGCGCTCGGCGCGCGCTTTCAGCGATTCGAAGAGCGGCTCGTTCCAGGGATGGATCACTGGAACCATCATGGGAACAGCAGCGCTCCCTCCAGGTTCTTCCGGATGGCAGCCATGTCGGCGGCCGCGTCGATGACCCTCACGCGGCGAGGCTCGGCCCGGGCGCGCGCGAGATAGGCGGCGCGAACCCGCTCGAAAAACGCCTCGTCCTCGCGCTCGAAGCGGTCGAGCTTCTTCCCCGAACCGGCGAGGCGCCTGCGCGCCACTTCGTAGCTGCAGTCGAAGACCAGCGTGCGGTCCGGCGCCAGCCCGGGATTGGAAGCGGCACTCAGGCGCTCGATGAGCTCGAGCGGCACGCCTTTGCCGGCGCCCTGGTAGGCATACGTCGCGTCCAGGAACCGGTCGCACACCACCCAGCTTCCCGCGTCGAGCGCGGGACGGATCACTTTGCGCACGTGGTGCGCGCGCGCCGCGAAGATGAGCAGCGTTTCGGCCATGGGGTCCATTGCCTCCTCGAGGATGGCCCTGCGCAGGTGCTCGGCGAGATCGGTGCCTCCGGGCTCGCGCGTGACGATCGCGTGCCGGCCGGAGGCGGCCGCGACCGCATCGGCTATGAATTGGAGATGGGTCGACTTGCCGGCGCCGTCCACGCCCTCGAGCGTGATGAATTTCGCCGCCGCGCTCACTTCGGCGGGCGCCGCAGCTGATAGCGCGAGACAGCGCGGTTGTGCTCGTCGAGCGTGCGGGAGAACTGGCTCGAGCCGTCGCCCCGGGAGACGTAGTACAGCGCCTCGGTCCTGCCGGGGTGCATCGCGGCGTGGAGCGACGCCATGCCCGGCATCGCGATCGGCGTCGGCGGCAGGCCTGCGCGAGTGTAGGTGTTGTACGGCCCATCCTCGATGAGGTGGTTCTTCTTCAGGTTGCCGTCGAACGTATTGCCCAGGCCGTAGATGATCGTCGGGTCCACCTGCAGACGCATGCCGATGCGCAGGCGATTCACCAGCACCCCGCCGATGAGGTCGCGCTCCTCGGGCCGGCCGGTCTCCTTTTCGATGATCGAGGCCATGATCAGCGCGTCGTAGGGCGATTGATAGGGAAGCTCCGGCATTTTCCCGTCCCACTCCTTCTTCAGTTGCCGCTGCATCGCCAGGTACGCCCGCCGCAGCACCGCGAGGTCGCTCGAGCCCTTGCCGAAGAGATAGGTGTCGGGCAGGAAAAGACCCTCGGGATGGGGCTCGGCGATCTGGAGCCGCGTGAGGATCTGCGTGTCCTCGAGCCCGGCCGTGTCGTGGCGCAGGTCCGGGCTCGCGTCGAGCGCGGCGCGGAACTGGCCGAAGGTCCAGCCTTCGATCAGGCGCACCTCCGCCTGGGTGACGTCGCCGCGCGTGAGCTTCTCCAGGAGCTCGGTCGGGGTCACCGGCTCCGCGATCTCGTAGCTCCCCGCCTTGATCGCGCGCTCCTTGCGCAGCGCGCGCGCGAGGACCTGGAATTCGAAGCGCCGCAGGCGCACGCCGGCGCCTTCGAGAGCGTCCATCACGCCGCGCAGGCTCGCGCCGCGCGGGATCTCGACTTCCACCGGGACCTGGGCCAGCGTGAGCGGCGTCGAAACGTACCACGCGGCATAGCCCCCCACGCCGAGCAGCGCGAGTATCAGTAGGCCGAGAAGGGTCTTGAGGGTTTTCAGAGAATCACGCGCGATAAAGGCTGCATTTTACGATGCGGCGCACGCCTCTACTTCACGAGGAAAACACCGTGACGACCGCCCAGTTGAAGAAGACAAAGAAGGCGATCGACGCCGCGATCGCGCACCAGAAGAGCGGCGACTGGGCCAATGGCCGCTCCGCGACCCTGTCCACCAAGTTCCTGCGGCGGTTGCCCATATCGTTCGCAAGGCTATCAGCGGCGCGGTGACAGCCGTATGAATTTGTCCACCGTTGCTTGACTTAGAATTGACGCTCTCCATGGAGTGCGCGCGACTTTCCCGCTACGGCCTGCTCTCGGTGCAGGGCGCCGATGCACGCGAATTTCTCCACGCGCAGCTCACCAACGACATCCAGAACCTGTCGCCCGAGCGCGCCGCGCTCGCCGGCTGGTGCTCGGCGAAGGGTCGCCTGCTCGCGACCTTTCTCGTGATTCCCGCGCCGCAAGGCTTCCTGCTGCAGCTCGCGCGCGATCTGGCGCCCGCTGTGTCGAAGCGCCTGTCGATGTTCGTCCTGCGCTCCAAGGTCAGGATCGCCGATGAGAGCGAAGCCTGGGCGCAATTCGGCGTCTGGAACGAGGATTCCGGCCCGTCCGGCATCGAGTGGAAGGGCAGTTCCGCGATGGTCCCGGTGGGGGAAAAACGTTTCCTGCGGCTCGAGGCGGCGGCGTCCGCGTCAGCCGAGTGCAAGGGCGACGAGGAGTCCTGGGCCCTGCAGGAAATCCGCGCTGGCCGGCCGCTCATTACCGCCGCCACGCAGGACCAGTTCGTGCCGCAGATGGTGAATCTCGAGACCCTCGGCGGCGTCGACTTCCAGAAGGGCTGCTATCCCGGCCAGGAAATCGTGGCGCGGGCGCAGTACCGCGGGCAGGTGAAGCGGCGCATGGTGCGCCTGCCGGCGCCGCAGGGCGAACGCCTTCGGCCGGGACAGGAATGGAACGGCGGCACGGTGGTGGACAGCGCCGGTGGGGAGCTTCTCGCCGTCATGCCCATATGAATCACTATTACGTCTACTACAAGCTCGCACCGGAGCGGGTCGCCGAGCTGCGCGGAGTGGTCGAAAGGCTTTTCCAGGAAATCGAAAGGCAGTGCGGCGTGCGCGGCCGCTGGATGCGCCGGCGCGACGACCCGTCGACCTACATGGAAGTCTACGAGGAGGTAAAGGACGCGGCGGCGTTCGAGGCGCTTCTCGAGCGCGAGGGTGCCAGGCTCGGCGTCCCGCGCAAGCTCGAGCGCTTCGTGAACGCGAGCTGATGTGCCTCATCCTGCTCGCCTGGCAGGTCCCGGGCCGGCACGCGCTCGTGGTCGCGGCGAACCGCGACGAGTTCCACGCCCGCCCAGCCGCGCCGGCGGCGTTCTGGCCCGACCAGCCCGCCATCCTCGCCGGTCGCGACCTTGAGGCGCGCGGCACCTGGATGGGTATCTCGCGCGGCGGCAAGTTCGCCGCGGTGACCAACTATCGCGGCGGAACGGAGCCGCGTGCAGCGCAATCCCGGGGCTCTCTGGTCAGTGCCTTTCTCGCAAATGGCCAGCCGCCCGCGCACTACATCGGTGAAGTCCGGAGCAAGGCCGCTTCGTATAGCGGCTTCAACCTTCTGGTCAGCGACGGAGCCGAGCTCTGGTGGATGTCGAACCGCGATAGCGAGCCGCGCCGCCTCGAGCCCGGAATCTACGGACTGGGAAACCTGCTTCTCGATTCGCCCGACGTCGAGCCGAGGAAGCGCCGCTTCGAGGAAGCGCTCGCCTCGGGCGCGGCGGTCGAGCCGCTCTTCAGCGTGCTCGCCGAGGCGCGCATCGTCAATCCGGCGTACGGTACGCGCTGCTCGACCGTGTTTTTCGGCGGCCGCTACGTCGAGCGCACGTTTTCCCCGGACGGCGCGGAGCAGGATACTCTGCACTACGAGTTCTAGAGCCGCCTGCGCATGTCGACGTGCGGGATGCCGGCGTCCATGTACTCGGCGCCCTCCTCCGCGAACCCGTGCCCGCGGTAGAACGCCGTCGCGTGCACCTGCGCTGAGAGCACGACCTCCCGATCGCCGCGCGCCCGGGCCGCGTCCACGAGCTTCGCCAGAATCCGGCTGCCGATGCCGCGGCCGCGCCAGGCCGCGAGCACTGCCATGCGACCGATATGGCCGTCCGGCAGCAGGCGGCCGGTTCCAATCGGGCTTCCCCTGTAATACGCGACGGCGTGGGCAGACTTGTCGTCCATCTGGTCGAGCTCGATCGCGAGCGGCACGCCCTGCTCCTCGACGAACACGGCGAAGCGGATCGGCGCAGCGTGCGCGCGCGCCTGCTCCCAAGGCAGCAGCTCGATGCGGAGGTCGGTGTACACGAGTAGTGAAAAGTATAATTCGCCCATGAAGAGCCTCTGGAGCGACGCGGAAGCGGCGCACTTCACCGGGCCGCTCGGTCCGCGCGTGTACACCTCGCGCCTCCTCGGCCGCGATCGCTCGCTCGTGCTGCACGGCGGAGGCAACACCTCGGTCAAGCTGCGCGAGAAGAACCTGTTCGGCGAGGAAGAGGACGTGCTCTACGTGAAGGGCAGCGGCTGGGACCTCGAGACGATCGAGCCCGCGGGCTTCACGCCGGTCGCGCTCGGCTACGTGCGCAAGCTCGCCGGCCTCGCGCAGCTCTCCGATCCGCAGATGGTGAACGAGCTCAACACGCACATGCTGCGCGCCGGCGCGCCCTCACCGTCGGTGGAGACCATCCTGCACGCGATCCTGCCGCACAAGTACGTCGACCACACCCACGCCGACGCGGTGCTCTCGGTGTCGAATTCGCCGGAGGGCGAGAAGCGCATCCGCGAGATCTACGGCGACCGGGTGGCGGTGATTCCCTACATCATGGCCGGCTTCGACCTCGCGGCCTATTGCGCGCGCGAGTTCCCGAAGCAGGCGGGCAAGAACACGGTCGGCATGGTGCTGCTCTCGCACGGCGTCTTCTCGTTCGGTCCCGACGCGCGCACTTCGTACGAGCTGATGATCGAGCTCGTCTCGATGGCGGAGGAGTACCTCGCCCGGAAGAAGGCATGGCACATCGGTTTTTCCGCGGACGGGAAAGGCGGGGCTGCTTCGGCCTTCAACCGGGAAGACGTCGTGAAGCTCAGGCGAGCGATGTCCGACCAGGCGGGATTTCCGATGGTCTTGCGGGTAAACGACGGCGAGAAGTTCCGCAGCTTCGCGCAGCGGCCCGACGTCGGGAAGCTGTCGCAGCAGGGCCCGGCGACGCCGGATCACGTGATCCGCACCAAGCCGTTCCCTATGTTGGGACGCGACGTTGCCGCATACGCCGCTAGGTACCGCGAGTACTTCGAGCGCTTCTCGGCCAAGGCGAAGGAAAAGAAGACGATGCTCGACGCCGCGCCGCGCATGGCGCTCGACCCGCGGCTCGGCCTCGCCGCCGCGGGCCGCACCGCCAAGGACGCGGCGATCGTCGAGGAGCTCTACGATCACACGGTCGATGTCATCCTGCGCGCCGAGGCGCTCGGCGGCTGGCGCGCGCTCGATCAGCAGCACACCTTCGACATCGAGTATTGGGACCTCGAGCAGGCGAAGCTGCGCAAGGCGGGCTCGCCGCCGGCCTTCGCCGGCGAGGTCGTGCTCGTCACCGGCGCGGCCTCCGGCATCGGCAAGGCCTGCGTCGATTCGTTCCTCAAGCGCGGCGCCGCTGCGATCGGACTCGACCGCAATCCCGCCATTGAAGCGATGTGGAAGCGCCCGGACTTTCTGGGACTCGCTTGCGACCTGACCGACCGGAAGGCCGTGGAGGATTCCTTGGAGAAAGCTGTCAAGCGTTTCGGCGGCGTGGACATGCTGGTGCTGAACGCCGGGATCTTTCCCTCCTCCCAGTCGATCCAGGACATTCCCGCCGAGAGCTGGCGCTCCGCGATGACGGTAAACGTCGAAGCGAATCTCCTGGTCATGCAGGTCTGCCATGCGCTTCTGAGGCTCGCGCCGCGCGGGGGCCGCATCGTGGTGATCGGCTCGAAGAACGTCCCCGCGCCGGGACCCGGCGCGGCGGCCTACTCGGCCTCGAAGGCCGCGCTCAACCAGCTCGCCCGCGTGGCCGCGCTCGAGTGGGCCAAGGACGGCATCCGCATCAACTCGCTCCATCCCAACGCGGTCTACGACACCGCGCTCTGGACCGACGAGGTGCTCGCCTCGCGCGCCAAGGCCTACAACCTGACCGTCGAGCAATACAGGAAGAACAACCTCCTCAAGATCGAGGTTGCCTCGAGGGACGTGGCCGAGCTCGCCGCCGAGATGTGCGGTGCCCTCTTCGCCAAGACTACCGCGGCGCAGGTGCCCGTCGACGGCGGCAACGAACGGGTCGTTTGATGACAGTCGAGCCGATTCGCTGGAAGGGCGATCGCCTCGAATTGCTGGATCAAAGGCTTTTGCCGGACAAAGCTGAGTATGTCGCCTGCCGCAGCGCCGAAGAGGTCGCGCAGGCGATCCGCGACATGGTGGTGCGCGGCGCGCCCGCGATCGGCTGCGCGGCCGCTTTCGGTGTGGTCCTCGGGAAAGGAAGCAAGGCGGCTTACGAAATACTCGCAAAAAGCCGGCCTACCGCCGTCAATCTCTTCTGGGCGCTCGAGCGCATGAAGAAGGCAAAAGACCTCGAAGCCGAGGCGCGGGCGATTTTCGAGGAGGACCTTGCCGCCAACCGCGCCATCGGCCGGCTCGGCGCGGAACTGATCCGCGAGCGCTCGCGCGTGATGACCCATTGCAACACCGGCGCCCTCGCCACTGCGGGCTACGG
>Ga0075436_100001954_pt1 | contig 14208 bp, 10 predicted proteins | sample RhiMethybrSRZTD5_FD_75303 | JGI IMG/M metagenome (GOLD analysis project Ga0075436, IMG submission 75303) | Populus rhizosphere microbial communities from Tennessee, USA - Rhizosphere MetaG P. TD hybrid SRZTD5 | ecosystem: Host-associated > Plants > Roots > Rhizosphere > Soil | place: USA...
GGCAGCGGTGTTCGCGGGCGGAGCATCAAGCAGCCGCTTATCAAACAATTATTGAGCGCTCGCATGATTTCGTTCATCGTTCCAGCCTACAACGAAGAGAAACTGATCGCTCGAACTCTCTTTGCTTTGAATGAAGCCGGGAAAAGAATCGACGAAGGCTACGAGATCGTTGTTGCCGACGATGCGTCTACCGATCGGACTGCCGATCTCGCGAGCACTCTCGGTGCGCGCGTAGTAAGCGTAACTCGGCGACAAATTGCCGCAACGCGAAATGCCGGAGCGCGCGCTTCGTCGGGTGACAAGCTCATCTTCGTCGATGCGGACACCGTGGTAAGCAATGAAGTCGTGAGAGCAGCGGTTGAAGCGATGAACGGCGGCGCGGTGGGTGGCGGCTCGGCTGTTACTTTCGATGGCCGGGTGCCGCGCTATGCCGAGATCATCAATCCAGCGCTCGTCAGACTTTTCCGAGCGCTTGGCTTTGCCTGCGGCTGTTTTGTGTTTTGCACTCGAGAGGCGTTCGATAAGGTCGGCGGCTTCGACGAAGAACTCTTCGCCTCTGAAGAGATTTCTATAAGCCGCGCGTTGAAACGTTTTGGCAAATTCATTGTCCTGCGTGAGTCGGTGACCACGTCCGGCAGGAAACTTAGGATGTATTCTGGAAAAGAGTTTCTGTGTCTCTTCGGAAGATTCGCGCTTTCCGGGACGAAAAGACTCAAGCGACGCGATGGTCTGGAAGTCTGGTATGGAGGTCGGCGCGACGATCCCGAGCCGGGCTCCAATAGTTTTTCGCAACGACAGCCCTCGCCCGAGATTGAGTTGTCTGTGTAAACCATCCTCCAGTCGCATTCGGCGCGCTTCCCCAAAATGGTGACAGACTTCAATCTTTTGTTGGTGTATACTTCGCCAGTCTCAATTCTGGGCAGCGGTAGTGGCAGTCGATATGCAGTGGCCAGGTCGCGACAAGTTGATAGCAGGCTCTGTGGTCTTCGCGGTAGTGTTTTGCCTTACCGCACGTCCCGTCCTCAACGCGGCCGACACCAATCGTACTTCATCGCCAGCTGAAGCGACCCTAGCCGATCGATTGTTTGGCTACGCAAACGAAATAACAAATGCCCTGCACCGGCTTCCATCAGATGATCGCGGCGAGAGCGATTATCGACGAGCGCTTGATGCGTACGGGCAGGTCATTCGGCTCAATACCGACAATTATGTTACGTCCGAATCGCTGATCAGAAAGGCCGAGTTGTTGCGCGAAATGGCGGACGCGAAGGGAGACTCCGCTCTCTATCAACAAGCCATATCCGCTTATAGAAGCATCGTCGTCGAGCACCCGCACAGCGCATTTGTCGGCGATGCCTTGATTGGGATCGCGCAAATCAACGAGGAGAATCTGCAGGACTTGGATGGCGCCGCCGCGGCTTACAAAGAACTGATTTCTTACTTTCCTTCTTCTGTTCTCGCGCGTGAGGCAAACGCGATACTCGCGCGATTCGATGCTCAACTGAAGAATCGGCCCGTCGATGTGGTTATCTCGCCCGGCAACGAGCGCGTCGCGGGCGTTCCGGCGCTTACGAATATCCGTAGCTTTGGTGGTCCCGACTATGCTCGCGTGGTCATCGATCTTTCCGATCAAGCCGGCTATAACGAGCGGCGCGCAGGCAATCGACTCAGCGTTCAAATCGATAGAGCCGTCGTTTCATCGTCGTTGTCCGGCAGGCGATTCATTGTTGGCGCAAGCGGGCTGCTGAAGCGGATAACGGTGACCGATGCCGCTTCGCAAAACAAGGCCCGCGTCGATATTGAAGTAGGCGCACTTTCCGACTACTCGACGTTCATTCTCTCGGACCCGGATCGAATCGTGATCGATGTGCACGCGGGCGGCACGCTCGAAAGATCGGTTCGTGACTCGTCCGTCGCGTCAGCTCGAAATGACACTACCGCTCGACCGGCTAACTCGAGAAGCGACTCACAAACGCGAGCAAGGAACTTCACGGCTGATGCAAACTCTTTGAATTCGCTTCCAGAAATCAGCGATCCGATTCTTTCGCTTCCTCCGGCGAACGCTGCGAAGGTCACCGATGCTGCGACTGCCGCAACCCAGTCGCTGGCAGATAAGGTTGATTCGAAGGCGGCTCAAGCGCCGCTCAAACGAATTGTCATCGATCCGGGACACGGGGGTCACGACACCGGAACCATTAGTCCCGGCGGCATGCAAGAAAAGGATCTGGTGCTGGATGTAGGCCGCCGATTGAGGGCTTACATCAAACACAACTATCCGGACGTCGAGGTGATAATGACCCGCGATGCCGATCGATTTGTCGCGCTTGAAGAGCGCACGGCGATCGCGAACTCGCGGCACGCCGATTTGTTTATTTCGATTCACGCCAACGCGAGTCCCTCGCGAGGAGCTTCCGGCGTCGAGACTTTTTTTGTTAGCCCGGATCGCGTGCCCGCCGATGAAGTTCAGACCGCCACTCGCGAGAACGCAAGGCCTGCGAGCGAGAAGGCCCAGGAGAAACCTGAGCCAATGTACGCGAGCGTTACGGTCGGCAATCGCATCGCGGAATCGCGGGAGCTTGCACGCTACATTCAGTCGGGACTCGTGCGAGGGATTGGAGCTCAATCGCCGCGCACTGCGATGAATCGCGGAGTGAAGCACGCCGCTTTCGCTGTTTTGCTTGGCTCAGCGATGCCGAGTGTTCTTGCCGAGGTATCTTTTCTGTCGAATCCGAAGGACGAAGCGCTGCTCCAGACTGGTGCGTTCCGCGAGCGAGTTGCCGCTTCGTTGTTCGCGGGTCTCAATGCTTATCTGAAGAAGAACCGCACTTCCGAAAATAAATCGAAGTAATCAATCCTGATTCGCGTCAGTACGAACGCGGCTCACGTCACGCATACTCACATAACCGACTATCAGCCCATTCGAATCCAGAACGACTGCGCGGCCGAGCCCGTTTTTCGAAAGAATAGTCTGAGCTTGTGCAACGGGTGTACTCGAGTTGATGAACATCGAAGCGTCAACCGGCCGCATCACTTCTCGCGCTTCAAGTCGGGCCCAATCTTCACGCGGCACTTGTTTCAATTCGTCTAGCAGCAACATTCCGTGCAGCCTTCTCTCCTGAACCACAGGAAAACTGGTGTGATGGTTGTTGTTCAACACCTTGTTGACGAAATCATTGATTTTCATTTCGGGTGGAATCTGGACCACGTCGCGATTCATTACGTCTTCAACCGTTCCGCGCTTGACTCGCCACACCCCTCGACTGCGGCCCTCGGTTGTCCCGAGCATCAAGGCGATCATCAAGCCGACAATCATCATCCACATCCCGGTCACCCAATCGATGAACATGAAATAGACTATGCCCAGCGCGACAAGAGTAATCGCGATCATCAACCCGGCTCGGATCGCAATCTGAGTCGAGATGCGGAAGTTCTTATTCAAGTGCCAAAGGAAAGCACGCAACACGCGCCCACCATCGAGCGGGAGACCCGGGAGAATATTGAATCCCGCGAGAATCCAATTGACGACGCCCATGTGTCTCAGCACCTGACCGATCGCGCGGTGGGTCGAGCCGCGAAGAAAAGCTTCATCGGCGAGAAAAAAGATGGTGCCGATCAGAAAGCTTGCTGCGGGCCCGACAACCGCAATTTTGAATTCAGAAGATGGCTGAGCCGGTTGCCCGTTGAGCGACGCGAGTCCGCCGAACATGTAAAGCGTTATGTTGCCGGTGCCGAGCCCTTCGGCACGAGCCATCGTCGCGTGAGCCAGCTCGTGAGCGAGCACCGATACGAATAACATTGCGGTTGTTAACAGCCCTAAAGACCAGTACTGGACTAGCGATAACCCGGGAGCTTGACGAGGTAGCAAGCCCGATGCGATTGCCCACGCATAGAAAGGAATTACGGGAAGCCAACTGTAGTGAGCGTAGATCGGAATGCCGAAGAGATGCCCGAGGTAAAACGGTTTAGGGTTGAGCGTCATCAGCTTGGAATCAATCTTCGGCGGAAGTCTACAATGCAGGCGCGGGTCCAACAAGCACTCATAGATTTGGGTTGATGTTTATAGACTGCTTCTCGATCGACAGTCTATAATCAAGCCCGCAAGAGAACTTGTAGAGTGGGCGAATCTGAGATCGAGGGAGCTCGAATTGTTTTTATTGTCTGGAATCATCGGTCTTGGCATCGGTTTCGTAATCTGGCTCCTGGCATCGCACTGGGTGGCAGTTTACATTGCCGGAGTCGAAGACCGGCAACCTGCGCTTGTGGGTTCGAAACAACTGCGCGCAAGGGAAGCGGTCATCTGCAGTGCGCTGTTCCTTGCCTGCCTGGCACTCGCGTTTTGGATCGCGCGGCTGGTTTGGATTCAGGCGAAATAAAGAATGAAACGTGAAACGTGATGCGTGAAAAGAGGACTGAGCGAGGCCGCATTGAGGAGCCGTCTCATAGCAAACGAGCGTGTCCCACGCGTCACGTTTCACTCTTCACGTTTCACTGTTCACGCTTCAGTTTCACGCTTCGTGCTGTCAATTCTCGCTTGAGCACCTTCCCTGTCGGACCTTTAGGAATGTCGGTCACGAATTGGACTGTCTCCGGGCATTTGAAATCCGCAAGCTTCTCGCGGCAGAAATCTATGATCTCCTCTTCCGCAGCGCTATCACCTTCACGCAACACGACGAATGATTTCACGGCCTCGCCGTAAAGCTCATTGGGAACACCGACCGTTGCGGCGTCGCTGACTTTCGGGTGTTGATACAAAACTTCATCGATCTCTCTCGGATAAATATTCTCTCCGCCCCGAATGATCAAGTCACTCTTGCGATCGACCAGGTAGAAGAAACCATCCGCATCGCGATAGCCGAGATCTCCGGTGTGAAACCATCCTGAGCGAAATGCTTCGCGCGTGGCATCGTCGTTCTTGTAGTAGCCCTTCATGATGTTTGGACCTCGCAACACGATTTCTCCAACCTGATTTGGCCCAAGAGGGCGATCGTTGTCGTCGAAGACTCGAACCTCATTTCCAATTGGCAGGCCAACCGAACCCACGCGTCTACGCTCATCAATGGGATTGAATGTCGAACGACAAGTCGATTCAGACAAGCCGTAGCCTTCAATAACCGGGAAATGAAACAGCGACTCGAAGGCCTCTAGAACTGAGAGGGGAACCGGGGCCGAGCCGCACAACCCGAATCTGAAGCGGCTCGTATCGAGACCTTCGGGCAAGCCATTTGGATGGGCCTGATTGAGCATCGAAAGCATCGTGGCTACTGAGCCGAAGTAGGTGACACCAAATTTCGTGACGGTCTCCCAAAGTCCCGTAGCACTGAATCGAGAGCAAAGTACAATGCTTCCGCCCGCCCACAACACCGCAAGTCCGGTCGCCATCAGAGCATTGACGTGAAACAAAGGCATGATCATGAGCGCGCGGTCTTCTTCGGTGAGCGCGAGCCACTCGGCGATCTGACTTGCGTTCGAGAGGAGGTTGCCGTGCGTTAGCAAAACCCCTTTGGGCTTGCCCGTTGTTCCCGACGTGTAGATGATCACAGCTTCGTCGCCGGACGCCGGTGGCCGGTGGACGGAGGCAGGTGGTTCATTGATTCGGATCTGTTCCGAGTTGCTGTCGATGACTGACCATTGTCCGCTCGCCTCGATCACGACGATTGCCCGCAGAGATGGAACCCTTTTGCGTTTTTGGTCCAAACGCGAAAGCAGGTAGGTTTCAGTGACTGCTACGGAGGCTTCAGAGTTCGAGACTATGAACTCGATCTCATTAGGCTTGAGCAGCGAGTTCACCGGGCCCGCCCACGCTCCGAGCTTGAAGCATGCAAAGTAGAAGATCAGGTACTCCGCCCGATTCGTGAGCAGCAGGCTTACGCGATCGCCCCTCTTGGTTCCAAGAGAGAGCAAAGTTGATGCTGCACGATCAACGGCGTCCTGGAATTGGCGATAAGTGAAGATGCGTCCGTCAGACTCTACAATCAAGAACTCTTTGTCGGGCGCGCGCCCGACTCGGGCTTCAAGCAGCTCGAAAACATTTTCGATCAGGCGCTCAGGCATGAGCTCATCTTAGCGAATGAAGTAATCATCGAAAAGCGGCGTGCCTTCCACTTGATTATTCATCAACGACTCGGCTCTGACGCGCTAATCAAGCGCGAAGTTAATCCGCCGACGGTCGATGTTTGACTTCGAGAATGTCGGCGGATAGTCTTCGGCTGATTATCGTTTTGACGGAGGATCGATGTCGATCAAGTCGGATGTTTGGATCAAGCGCATGGCCCGTGACCAGAAGCTGATCGATCCGTTTGAAGAGAAGCTCATTCGAACAATCGCCGATCGCCGTATCATAAGCAGCGGGCTTTCAAGCTACGGTTATGACTGCCGGCTCGCTCGCGACGAGTTCAAAGTTTTTTCACCGGTCACCGGCACTGAGATAGATCCCAAGAATTTTGATCCAAACAGCCTTCTCGATGTGCCGATTCGTCGAGCTGAAGATGGCTCCGATTACTGGCTGTTGCCGCCGCATTCGTACGCACTGGGCGTGACGATCGAAAGATTCCAGATTCCTCGAAACGTGACCGCGCTTGCGATCGGTAAGAGCACTTATGCGCGTTGCGGGTTGATGGCTAACACAACGCCGCTTGAGGCCAACTGGTGCGGACGGCTGGTAGTTGAGCTTTACAACGCAGCGAATCTTCCGGTTAGGCTCTACGCGGAAGAAGGCTTCATTCAGATTTTGTTTTTCGAATCGGATGAAGATTGTGAAACCAGCTACAGCGATCGAGGCGGGAAGTATCAGGACCAGAAGGGCCTCACACTCGCGAAGTTGTGATGTTTCAACTTTTCGCTTCCCTATCCATCTTTCTTAGGCTGAGCGGTCTCATATCGGTCCACACCTCTTTTATATAGGCGAGACATTCGGCTTTTGTCCCCGACTTGCCCACGTCCGTCCAGCCAAGAGCGTTCTCTCGGTCCGCAGGCCATATCGAATACTGCTCTTCGTGGTTCATTACCACCTTGTAGATTCTAGTGTCTTCCTCATCATTCCAACTCATGTCGTCACCTCCTTCGTTACCGTGTCTTAGTAGCACTAACGTTCCTCGTTTGATCGACCGGTGCTTCCAAACCCGCCTTCGCCGCGCGAGGTTAGGTCGAGCTCGGCGACCTGAACGGTAGTTGCTTCGATCACTTTCTGAATCACAAGCTGAGCGATTCGATCGCCGCGCCTGATGTGAAACGGTTCGCGCTTGTCGGTGTTGATCATCACAATCGACATCTCGCCGCGATAGCCCGCGTCGACAAGGCCGGGTGAGTTCACGAGCGCGATGCCGTGTCGTGAAGCGAGTCCGCTTCTTGGCAAGACGAATCCTGCATAGCCTCGCGGGATTGCGACCGCAATGCCGGTAGGTATCATCGCGCGTTCGCCAGGCCCGAGCACGAAATCGATGCGGCTTGGCAAGTCCAATCCGGCGTCGCCTTCGTGTTGATAGCGCGGCATCGGCAGGTCTTCGTCCAGTAGCTTGATTTGTATTTCGATCATCTCTTCTTAATCCGCATCAACCTGTATGGGCGGCCCTCTGTGGCCGCCCCTCTCGGGCAGCAGTGCGCGCCCTTCGATTAAGGGGCGGCCACGGAGGACCGCCCGTACAAGTCAGCCCCGCTTCCTCTCGAGCAACCTGAACGTGCAAGCGTGTTGGTTCTTATCGTCCGCTGGTTGAAAAGTACTTTCTCTCTCAGTCCACGCGCTGCGATCGAACTCGGGGAAGAACGTATCTGCGTCGACTTCTGCATGAACTTTGGTCAAATAAATTCTGTCAGCGATTCCCAGAGCCTGAGCATAAATGGCCGCTCCGCCGATAACGAAGGCCTCGATCTCTCCTCTCGATTGCGCAAGCGCAAGAGCGGATTCAACCGAGCCCGCGATCAAGCAACCTTCAACTGCGTAATTGGGATTATGTGTGACTATGATGGTTTGGCGGCCCGGAAGCGGCTTGCCAATCGATTCGAAGGTCTTGCGTCCGACGATTATGTGATGTCCCATCGTCAGCGCGCGAAATCGCTTGAGATCCGACGACAATCGCCACGGCAGTTTCCCGTCCTTTCCGATGCCGCGCTTCTCATCCATCGCCACCAGAAGGGAGATGATCACACCGCCACCTCGGCCTTGATGTGAGGATGAGCTTCGTAACCGACGAGCTCAAAATCGCTGTAGTCGAATTCGAATATCGAAGTAACTTTGGGGTTGATCTTCATCTTTGGAAGCTTAAGCGGCTCGCGCTCGAGTTGAAGCCGGGCCTGTTCGAAGTGATTCGAATAAAGATGCGCATCGCCCAGCGTGAGAATGAAGTCGCCCGGTTCGAGATCGCAAACCTGGGCGATCATCATCGTGAGCAGCGCATAAGACGCGATGTTGAATGGCAGGCCGAGAAAGATGTCAGCGGAGCGTTGATACATCTGGCACGACAGTTTTCCACCGGCGACATAGAACTGAAAAAGCAAATGACAAGGCGGCAGCGCCATCTTCGAAAGCTCTCCGACGTTCCACGCGCTTACGATCAATCGCCGCGAGTCCGGGTTCGTCCTGATTTGATCGATGACCTCGCTGATCTGATCCACGGTTCGTCCTTCCGACGTCTTCCAAGATCTCCACTGCGCGCCGTAGACCGGCCCAAGCTCGCCGTTCGCGTCGGCCCATTCGTTCCAGATCTTCACGCCGTGTTCATTGAGATACTGGATGTTTGTGTCGCCACGGAGAAACCAGAGCAATTCGTAGATAATCGACTTGAGGTGAAGCTTCTTGGTCGTGACGATCGGGAATCCCTCGGCGAGATCGAATCTCATCTGACAGCCGAAGACCGAGCGCGTCCCGGTCCCGGTGCGGTCTTCCTTTTTGTTCCCCTTCTCGAGGACGTGTTTCATCAGGTCGAGATATTGCTGCATCGGAGATCCAACCGAAGTTCTCTATGTTTGCGTTCGTCTCAATATTACGATCCCTCAATGTAAGGGCGCGATTGAACGATGTAAAGCCGGCCCTTGCGATATACCCACTCGATGTCCTGATCACGTCCGCCGAATGCTCGTTTGATCTGGATCGAGGCGCCGGCTAACCGTCTTACCATCGGATCTGTCAGCACGCGGCGTTGCTGATCGATCGTCACCTCTTTCACTCCCCCGTGCTCATCGAAGGCCAGCATCGTGTCCTCGTCTGATCGTGTGAGTACTTGAATAGTTCCTGATGGAGGATGATAGATAACCTGTTCAGCCAAACGTCGGCCCTCGACTACTTTGGTGCCGAGTCCTCGCTTTGCGTTCACGTACACCGCGCCGCGGTCCGTTGGATCAAACGGATCGGTAGTAATTGCCACCCCCGCGCTATCGGCATCGATGCCGACTTGAATCAAGACTGCCGGGTAGACCGCGAAGTGACTCATGCCGAAACTCTCTCGCGCTTCGTAGGCTTCGTAGTTCCAAACTGAAGCCCAGACAGTCTTGATCGCTTCCATCAACTGCTCATCAGTACGGCAGTTCTGCACCGTTGAATATAGGCCGGCGCCGCTGAAGTTCGGCAAGTCCTCGGCGTTCGTCGAGCTTCGCGCAAACAACCCCAGACCCGCAAATTCGCGATGGACCTTTTCCAGCACCGCGCCTTTGAAGACTTCATCGTGGCGGCTGCTCTGAATCCACTGGCGGATCTCTGCGAGCCGAGTCTTGCGATAGCGCGGATCGTGGACGAATCGCTCTTCCTCGACCGCCGCCGCGATTCGCTCTTCAAGATGATTTTGCTGAATGAACACGCGATAGAAGTGAAACGGGATGGCGAAGCCAGGTGGAACTTCGATTCCCGGCAAATGAGCGTGAACGACCTCGCCGAGATTTGCAGATTTCGCACCGAAGCGGATCGCGTCCCTCGCCCTTTGCTGCGAAAGGTCGGTAAGCCGGTCGTACTGCAGGTCCGCGCGCGGCGTGACCAGGTCGCTACGCTTGACCCATTCCTTGTTACGCGCGTCTACTTCGCGAGCATCGGCGGGCGCAAGAGTGTAACCGTCTTCACGCACTTCGAGGCGGACATATTTCCCTTCCAGCTGCTTGAAGAGCTTGTCTGCGTTCTTGATGGTCGCGTTCGGAATCGCCCAGGACTTCGCGAGCATATTCACATGCGAGAGCGGTGACGCCGGCTCGGTTGTGATGACCCCGGACAGCGGCGTGAGATGAATGGGCACCTCCTTGAAGATCACTATCTGATTGCGATCGATCACCGTATCGGCGTCAATATGATCGATGATCCTAAGCTGCCCGATGCCCGAGCCGAGGTTGAGCGGCTGATATTTCTGATCGGCAGCAAGTTCGCTTGCGGTGAGCACCGGAATGCGCAGCCCTGCGCGCTGATCGTTGTTCACCTGGCGTGCGACGTCTTCGTGCGCGTTTGAGTTCGGCTTCAAGAAAAGCGGAGCATAGAAGCTTTGCTTAAGCGCCTCGTAACACTCGGTGAGCAGCAGCGCTGTTATGTGATCGCCCTCCCAGAATTCAAATGTGAATTTATCGGCCGCGGTTTGATATGCAATCGTGCCGAGAATGAATCGTCGATCGGTCTTCAAGAAGTTGTTGTCGTAGAACGCACGGCCGCGTTCGAGCGACAGATAGGTCGCGTTGGCGAAGTCCTTGTGAAACTGATAAGCGCGAGAGTTGATGTAATAGACGCGGTCGTTTGAGCGACGGTCGATCGCGAACATCAGGTGAGGCACGGCGCTCAATCGGCCTCGATAGTAGATCCTTGCAAGAAGGTCGAAATCCGCTTTCGAGTTGATGCGCGCCAGGGAACCGGGAGTTCCATGCGTTTGAACGCCGACTATGTTTGAGACGCTCTTTAACGCAGAAGACTGTGAAGCGACCGGTTGCTTTTCGAGAGGAAACGCTGCGCTGTTTCCAATTGTCAGACAGAGAATCAGAGTACAAGTTGGAAAACTACGGAGAGTCTCGGAACGGATGAAACTCATGTCGCGACGATTCTAGCATAGTCGGCGGAGACCAGGATCTGTAGTCAATCACCGCTGAAGCATCACGCCTGCGCGGCTTCAGCGATAGGAGTGTCCAACGCCGGTTTCATCCAGGATAGCTGCACCAGCGCACCTTCCGGTACGTTGTCCGGATCGCAGACGCCACAGCGAACACAAGGATCGGTTGCCGGGCAAGGCTTAGTAGTCTTGTTGTCGATGGCGCGCTGGTACTCCCGCTTCATGAATTCGGTGGTCAATCCGATATCCACAACATCCCATGGAAGCAATTCGTCGAGCGAGCGCCGCCTCAAGGAGTAATCGGTGAAGGAACGCATTGCTTGACGCCAATTCCCGGTTCGATCGGCTTCGAGAATGAAATCAGAAACCCGTCGATCCCCAAGCGACAACAACGCCTGAAGCTGCGCGATGCGAGAAGACATCGCCCTCACTTCTACATTTGGGGTCTTCTTGAAGGTCCGAGTCAAATACTTGATTTTTTGATCGAGTTCTCGCTCGGACTGTATTGGCTCCCACTGAAACGGAGTTTGCGGCTTGGGTACAAACGCATTCAGCGACACGATGATCGAACCTATCCTTCCACGCGGTCTGGCTGCTTCAATCATCCGCTCGCGAATGCGCTCGGTGAGACTTACAATCGCGTCGATGTCTTCCTGTTCTTCGGTTGGAAGACCGACCATCATATATAGTTTGAGATTGAGGATGCCGCGCGCGAATATCATATCCGCGATCTCGACTACCTGATCGTTTGTAAGGTCCTTGTTTATGACGCGACGCAATCGATCGGAGCCCGTTTCTGGAGCGATGGCGATTTGTTGGTCGTTGCGACGAACGAGAGCGTCCAGCAACTCCGGCGAGATCTGATCCAGGCGGAGAGAAGAAACCGATACCTGATAGTCAAGCTTCTCGAGACCATCCAGGAGTTGATGTATTTCCGGGTGATCGCAAACGGCGGTCGCAACAAGCCCGATTTTATCCGTGAATCTTCGCATATCGGCGGCACGCTCCAGGAGCTTTTCAGCTGAAAATACTCTGGGCGCCAGATATGAATAACCGGCCCAACAGAATCTGCAACCCATCGAGCAGCCACGCGAAATCTCGATCAAATATCGGCCGCTCATCTCTGTGTTATCCGTCAAGAGTTCGCTTGCAGGAATGAACTCGTCGTCGAAGCGGCCCTCGCCTTCCTGCTTTCGCATGGGGTTGCGCATTGTGAAGACTCGTCGAGATGCTCCGCGAGTTGCTACTATTTCTGAAACTCTCCCACCCTGGTAATGAATATTATAAAAACTTGGAACATAGAATCCGGGTTCATGGGCGAGCCTCAGCAGCAAATCATCGCGAGACTCAGCTTCTTTGACCGCAGTCACGAGCGATGACACAAGCACCTCTCCTTCGCCGACACAGACGACGTCAACAAAGTCTGCGACCGGCTCTGGATTGAGAAATGCCGCAGCTCCCCCCATCACTACGAGCGGGTGCCAATGATTCCTTTCGGTTGCTTTTATCGGAATCTTCGACAAACGCAAGAGCTTCGGAATGTTCAAATAATCAGTTTCAAATGAGACCGAAAACGCTAGTATGTCAAAGTCAGACACCGGCGTTTCCGATTCCAAAGTAACTAGAGGGGTGCGCGAGCGTTCCAACTCCTGTTCGATGTCAGCGTCCGGCACGAAGATTCGATCACACGTGACTCCCGGGATCGCGTTGAAAAGTTGGTAGACGGCTTGGAAGCCCAGATTGGACATGCCTATGTAGTAGGTGTTCGGATAGGCAAGTGCCACGTCAATGCCACAGCCTCGTGACTTCTTGCGTACGGCTCCGCGTTCCTCGCCCAACAACTTTCTATATCGATTCTTTAAACTGTGCATGCTTTTTCTTTGATTGTCCGCTCTTGGTTCCGGGAAATCAGTGAACTCCAATTCTCACATGCTTGTTACCTCAAGGCAAAGCTTTCTTCTTGGTCAATATGTCGCCAACGAGTGTCGTTCTTCGGTTCACCTTAGTAGTTAATCGGTACATCAGCCAGGTGAATTGAGTGGTTGAGACTATTACTCGGACCCATTTCAGTGTTGCATCGCACAGTACCGTAGTCGAAATTGTAATGATTCTTAGATCGAAGCGCAGATTGATGACCGTGACCCAACTCGCAGTAGTTTAGTCAGATGATAAGCGCTAAGAGAGTTTATGGGCGGGCCGTCCCCGAGAATCAGATGGGCGAGTCAGAGTTTTCGGGGAATGTATTCTCGTGGATAGTGAATACCGCATGGATACTAAGTTGACAGCAGCAGCGACAACTATCTATCCATGATTACCCCGGCTCTGCGAGGTGCTCAGTCTGTTCCATTGGATACTATTCTTTGATTCTGAGGGGTTTAGCAACTCGGTTCTACTGATGGAAAAGGACCGGAAGTGATTGGCACAATGTGTGCTCGTGCTTTTCGCGGCAGTAGTTTGCCGACTAGGGTTTTTGTCTATATTTCTGGAGCTTGAAAATCTTTGTATTCTGAGTTCTTTTTCTGTTGCTTTTGAACATCGACCCGATTTATTATACGCCTTCTTTTCGCAGGTTTAAGTCGCTGTTTCAATTCGAAGCCCCACGCTGTTGTAACGCTTGGCAGCGCCGAAGGCACGTCAATAGAATTTTCCAGAAGCAAAAGGAAACGAAAGCCGTTGGGACAAACGGTTCGTACCAGTCGAGACCGAGATATGATACCGAGAGTAGTTGGTGTCGTGCTGGGACGAGAATCTCCGCTGTCAAATGGGGAATGTTCCAGTAGCGAGAGGTTCGAGAATATTGCGTCGGGCGCGCCGGCGTGCTGGAGATGAAGGGAATTCCCAAAAAATTGGAGAGGGATAAAACGATGAACATAAAGAGAGCAGTTTTCTTGGCGGTGCTGGTGGTGGCGATTGCCGCTCTGGCGATGCCGCTAGTGGGGTTGCGAGCTGCGGCATCGGGCTCTGCGGCTCCATTAAAGAGCGCCGCTGCGGCGCCTAAGGCGGCGGCCAGTGCTACAACGCCAAACGCGGCAGCCCAGCAGAATCAACTGGCTGTAGACGTCCAGGGTGACACCAGTCAAGCAGGGACGATCTCAGCAGAGACATTAAAGGCGTTAGGGATAACGCGATCAAAGAATCCAAGCGAATCGGGTGCAAAGATAGGTGAGATGTTGAAGAAGAAGCACAGCGGTTCGGGGAGCGGGGA
>Ga0075436_100001956_pt1 | contig 14205 bp, 11 predicted proteins | sample RhiMethybrSRZTD5_FD_75303 | JGI IMG/M metagenome (GOLD analysis project Ga0075436, IMG submission 75303) | Populus rhizosphere microbial communities from Tennessee, USA - Rhizosphere MetaG P. TD hybrid SRZTD5 | ecosystem: Host-associated > Plants > Roots > Rhizosphere > Soil | place: USA...
TGTGGGGGAAACTCCACCGGGGGTTCGAATCCCTCTCCCTCCGCCAAGTCTTTAGAGCGGTTTCGACTTGTACGTAGTACGGCGGTTATGGTACTCCTCCCGGGCGGAGGTAACGATGGCGCCGTATTCGATGGACTTGCGGAAGCGGGTCATGCGGGCGTGGGGTAGTGGGTCAATTTGAAATCGCCTCCAGCTTGACGAAACGGCCATGACCGTGCGACCGTGGGCCATGCCAAAGCGGAAAAGCACGTCCAAGCTGGACACCGTTCAGAATGCCCGCCGCGTCGTTCTGGAGTCCGTCGGTGAGGCTCCGTCCGCAGAGACGCCTGCCGCCACTAAATCCCTCGTCTCGCAAGTCATGGCTGAAATGGGCCGAAAAGGGGGCCGCATTGGCGGCAAGCGCCGACTCGAAACCATGACGGCGAAGGAACGGCGTACTGTCGCCATCCAAGCCGCTCGCGCCCGTTGGGGTAAGAAACGAAAGAAATCCGCCGCCTGAAATCATTTCGGCTCGTCCAATTCAAGACGAACCCGGAACGCCATATTCGGGATAGCGGCGATCGTCGTTCGCAGCCCTACCGCCAACCTGTTCACATTCTGGAATTCTGTGGTGTGCTCGCCGTGATGCCACGACACCGCACACGCCGGACATTGGTACGGGATCTTGTCCCATCCCGGCGATTTGAAGACGACAGACGCCCCACAGCCGACGCAATCCAAGCGCACCGCTCGAATATCAGCCAAATCAACGATATAACGGTCTTCGGTCGTCATCGGCTCGCCTTTTCTCTTGACATGCTAAAGCGGTTTGGTATGATTAGCTCATGAACAAGTTGCCCATGAGCAAGCGGGTTGCGGTCATCTCGGCACTGGTCGAGGGCTGCTCGGTTCGCTCCACGTCGCGTCTGACTGGCGTGGCGAAGGGCACGATCCTGCGCTTGCTGGCTAGCGTCGGCGATGCTTGCGCACGGTATCAGTCCGAGACGATCCGCAACGTCAACGCGCGTCGTGTTCAGATTGATGAGATCTGGTCCTTCGTCGGCGCGAAGCAAAAGAACGTCAAGGTTGAGAACGCAGCGCATGGCGCGGTCGGCGACGTGTGGACGTTTGTCGCGATTGAGGCTCAGACCAAGCTGGTCCTGTCGTGGCTGGTCGGGCTCCGCGATGCGGGCTGCGCGACGGACTTTCTTCAGGACGTTGCGGGCCGACTGTCGAACCGGATTCAACTGACGACGGACGGCCACAAGATGTATCTCTCGGCGGTCGAGGATGCGTTCGGCGGCGACATCGACTACGCGATGCTGCACAAGGTCTACCGCTCGGCATCGGACGGCGAGACGCGCTACAGCCCTGCGAAGTGCCTCGGCTGTGTACCGCAGGACGTGGTCGGCGCGCCCGATCCGAAACACGTCAGCACGTCCTACGTCGAGCGTCAGAACCTCACCATGCGGATGAACATGCGCCGGTTCACTCGCCTGACGAATGCGTTTTCCAAGAAGGTCGAGAATCATGCTCATTCAGTGGCGCTGTTCTACATGCACTACAACTTCGTGCGCGTGCATCAGTCGTTGCGCGTGACGCCTGCGATGGAAGCGGGCATCGCGCGTCATGTCTGGTCTATCGATGAAATCGTTGCGCTCATGGAGCCTGCGTCTGTGCAGCGTGCAGCCTAAAGCTGCCGCTGCTCTATGAACTCAACCACCATCCCACCATCGCGGTTTTGAACGTCAATGCCAATCCGGTAGTACGTTTCGTACCGACGCCCCTCGAAATCCATGTAGGTGATTACGCCGACCGTCTCTCGTGTCAAGTCGCCGAGTTCCTGTTGCCAGTCGCGGAACGATTCACTTAAATCAATACTGATGTCGTTCGGTGCTCGCTCAATAGTCACATCTACGAATCGCTCACCATCTTCTCGCCGGAGCTGTGCGATTTCGGGACCGTCGAACGTGACAATCTGTTTCCCCAAGCGGACTTGCTGCGCCACCACGCTGCGAGCAGGGTCGCCCAAATTGGCAAGAAACAATCCCTCTTCCGCTCGCTGCCGGGACATTCGGCCGTAGCGCACGGGCACGATACGAGGTGCCGTTGGTGGAATTCCTGATGGCCGCAGGTGTTCCGACAGATGCCGAATGGCACCGAAGCCGTCCGCGTGCGCCGACGTCCGCAACTCACTCTTTAACTGCTCTCTGACATCTCTCGCCCTGGCCAACTCCGGCAACCTTGCCAGCAACACATCGGGCACTAATGTGAGCCCTTCAAGAGCACGCCAGAGTCTGAAATGAATCGAGACTGCATTCACCAATTTGTCGACCAGCATATCAACGGATAACTTGTCTTCTTCCGGAGCATCCTGCAACGAACGGTTCGCCGCGACATTCAAGTCGGCTCGTTCATGACGAAAATCTTCCAGCAGGTATTCGTAGGCGCGAGCCAATTCACCAGATAGACGGTCGCCGGTCGGCAGCTTGCCAACTGCGGCGCGCACGGCCGTCTCCATCGCGTCATGGCTCTGCATCAGATGGTTCTGAACGATGTTTTGGACATGCGTCCGAATTTGATGTCGCCGCGACCGTTGCCGTCCCTCCTCGATGATGTCTGATTCTGATTGCGGTTTTGGCTGTGAATGAGATCTCCGACGACGATCGAATGCACTCCAAACGAGCGCAACCCACGTGATGAGTAGCAGCGATACCCAACCTCGCGGTCGTGGAATTTCAGGATGGTCGTGAATGTAAACCGAATAGGCCATCACTATGCAGCCGAACACCGTCAAAACAATGGACAGAATGCGGCGTTTTTCGCCCTCGACCCAAAAGTAGCCGCCAGTCCCAGCCACGGTCAGGCCCACCCAGAACAGGGCTTCGTTGAATGGCATGTGGCTAGGCTACCACATGCTAAAGCGAATTGGCAGAATCGGCGTGTTTCCGAGCTGGACTTGGCACGGAATCGAATTGACCCACTACCGGGCGTGGGACGCGAGCGGCGATGCGGAGGCGGTCGCGGCCACCTTCGGGGTGAGCCGCGCATGGGTCCACCGCGTGGCGCAGCGCCGGCGTGAAACGGGATCGATCGCGCCGCGGAAACAAACCAAATTTCGCACGCGCGTGTTGGCCGGCCAGGAGGCGCGCCTCGCGGCGCTGATCCTCGCGCGGCCCGACGCGACGTTGGCCGAACTCCGGGACGCATTATCGACGACGGCGGCCCTGAGCACGCTCTGGCTGGAAATTGATCGCTTGCGCGTGACCTTCAAAAAAAACGGTACACGCCGACGAACAGCGGCGTCCCGACGTCGCGGCCGCCCGGCGCCAATGGACTGAGACGCTCCCGCTCCACGACGCGACGCGGTACATCTGCGTCGACGAATCGGGCGTGGCCACGGATCTCCTCCGCCGCTACGCCCGCAGCCTGCGCGGGACCCGGATCGCCGATCACACGCCGTGCAGCCACTGGGAGACGCACACGGTGGTCGCGGCGCTGCGCCCCACCGAGCTGACGGCCACGGCCGTATTCGATGGCCCGATCGACAACGCCACGTTTCGCGCGTACGTGGAGCAAGTGCTCGTGCCCACGCTGCGTCCCGGCGACGTCGTCATCCTCGACAACCTCGCGGCCCACAAACAAGCCGACGTCCGCGTCGCGATTGAGCAGGCCGGGGCGCTCCTGCGATTTCTCCCGCCGTACAGTCCGGACTTCAATCCGATCGAACCAGCCTTCGCCAAACTGAAGGCGTTCCTCCGCGCGTGGCGTCCGCGGACGTTCGAACATGTCTGCGAGTTGATGGCCGCCGCCCTCGGCCTCTTCGTGCCCGACGAATGCGCCCATTACGTCAGGCACTGCGGGTACCGCTTAGCTACATAGAAATCGAAAATGCTCTAGGAAGATCGTCGATTTAGCAGCTGAAGCGGGGGCAGGTCAGAGTCGACGTTTTGCGACTGTCCGCTTTTTGTCCGGTCACTTTTGCGCTCGCCCTTTCCCCGCCTTCTTCAGCGGCTCAACGATCGTTTCCTTCGGTAGCTTCTTCACGTACGCCGCGAGTCGATCGACGCCAGCTCTGAGATCGCTTTCGCTCACGATGTTGTAGCGATCGAAAACCGAGCGCGTCTTGTGTCCGGCGAGCTGCATCGCCACGCGCTCCGGCGTCCCGCTGCGGATCAAGTTGCGCGCCGCCGTCCGACGACAGTCGTGCAGCCGTTTGCCTCGCAGTCCCGCGAGCTTGCACGCTGCCCTCCACGCCTTCCACCAATCGTTCATCTCCGCGTCGCCGTCGCGATGGAACACCATCAGGCAGTCCAGTCGTCTCGCAGCGACGCGTCGTTGCAGCACTTCCTTCAAAGCCTGCGACATTGGCAGCAGTCTGCCCGTCTTGGTTTTTGAGCGTTCTGGGTCGAGCCTGATCACGCCGCCGGCGATGTCGATCCCTCGCCAAGTCAGCCCTGTGATCTCTGCTCTCTGTCAACCGGAATAGTAGGCGAAATCCAGGACATCCTGGTAAACCGCAGGCGCGAGATGTTCTCGGACGGCGAGGTACTCGGCGTGCTCGAAGAAGACCTTGGCGCATAACAGAGGTCAGATCTAGCCGACTTTTCACGCTCTGACGACATAAATCCCGAGTAAACCGGCGTGCGCTCGATGCGGCAATGGCAATGGCTGCGAAAGTCGCATCCACCGCCAATGGTCAACGGATTGGCCTTAGCGGCCAATGGATTGGCCGAATCAGGAAATCGGAGAAAGTGTCCAGCACTGCGATTGTTTGCCTCACGCTGACCATCAACCAACTAGAATACGCGTTTCCATCACGTAGAGGCCGCTGACGAACATCTCGTTCTAATGGAAGTTTGCTCTACGACATGACCTTGGAAAGCCCGCTCCCGCGTCGCATTCTTGTCGCTGGAGCGACTAATGTCGGAAAGACTTGTTTACTTGCCGCGTTTGAACGAGCGGTGCTCCAGAATCCGGTACGCGGTCCGAGACTCAGTCTGTTTCCCGGGCGGTCGTCTGACGATCCCGATACGGTCATTCCACCGGCGACCGACTTATTTCTCAACAAGGCGGCCGAGTTTTTCCTTCGCGGTGTGCCTTTCGACGCGACGCTGAGTCCTGCCGGCTTCGAATTCAGCCTCGGATTTCAGGACAAGTCGAGCGAAATGGTGGATGTCTATCAGTTCGCAGACGCACCTGGCGAATTCACGAGCCCCTCGCTGGCATCGGTGCCCGAGCAGCGGCGCCAGTTTATCGAGGCGTGCCGCAAGGGCTACGCGCTGGTCTACTGCTTCGAAGCGTTGCCTGAAGAGGATCCGGCCGGACGCCTGGTCAACCTCGAGCTCAATCTAACGCGCTTGTTGACGAACTTGACGATGGCATCTGGCCGCCTAAATCTGACTCGGATGCTCTTCCTGCTCACGAAGATCGACATCCCAGTGGCGGTTTTCTGCGATCGGATGGAGCGTCGCGGTCACCTTTGTCCTCTGTCGCCGATGCAGCTTGCGCAGCGGCTCGATCCGCTCGAGCAAATGCGATCAATCGTCGGGTCGGAAACCATCGCGAAATTCCTCGCACAGAATTCGGAGAGCGACCTGGGCGTGGGCATCTGTAGCGCGTTTGGATTCGATCGTGAGACGGGACAGCCGATGGTGTCGCCGTACAGCGGGTTGCCGCGGAGGCGTCCCGACGAGACCCCCGAAGAGCACTACCGCCGCTGGGCGCCGTTCGGCGTGAGGGAAATGCTTCTATTCCTCGCCGGTGGCGACGGCTCGCCGTATGTCAAACGGATTGGGCCAGCCGATGCGGACGTCGACGATCAGATCCATGTTTCCTATTTGTCGCACGGGAGCCGGCATGAACGCCTCTGACGCGAGAGAACAAGACACGATCGCCCGGCTTCGGTTAACGATCGACGACCTGTCATTGAGACTCGATCGAATCTCTACGAATGTCCGCGACGTGCCGTATGCCGCCTCAAATGCGAACCTGTACCTCGCGCTGCCGAAAGAGTCTTCTCCGACGCGATGGTGGGTGCGGATCCTGGCCCGGCTGAGCATCGCCTCCTGGTTCAAGCTGAAGCCGTTCGGCGAGCCGCACGATCCGATGGCTCGAAACGCGCTGTATTTCTCGCAGTGGCTGTTGTTCAGCATCTTCTTACTGGAGTGGGTTGGCTGGAGCTTGCTTTTCAATGACGTGCTCAACGGCGGTGTGCTGCAGTTGAGTGTCGCGACCGTGTTCGCGGTGGCGTTTGCGCTGCTGTTTGCAGTCGGCACGCTCGCGCTAGAGCAAGCCATTCTTACGGCCGACGTCTCCGATGGATGGCAGGGCAAGCGGAAGACTCTCGTCTTCCGCATTCTGATCATTCTGTTTTCAGCGCTCATCACAACACAGCCGTACGAGCTTGCGTTCTTCCGGTCAGAGGTCGCGTCGCGAATTCACCAGGAGAGCGTGCGCGCCGAGATGGCTGTCCGGTACGAGGACTATCGCCGCTTTGGTGCTGCGCTAACAGCGGGCGCGGATACCGGTGCGACGGGTGCGGTCGATTCGACCGCGTCCACTGAGGTGGCGGCGAACTGGTTCGACGATGTAAGTCGGCGATGCCCCGAACCGCAGGCCGTGACCGCGCCTTCACTCACTAGACTTTCCGACGAACTCGCGGACCATTTCGACGCACGACAGACAGAAGCTGCGCGGCGGTTCTATGGCGGACACAGCGTCGATTGCGATGCCGCGCTGTCGACCGTCCCGAAGCGGCTGAACGACAACAACGCGAGGCTGTCGAGCAATTCGGAGGCGCTAGTTCGGACGCGGCGCGAGATCAGCTCCGAACGTGCCGCGTGCGACCAGAGCGATCCCGAGAGCGAGTGCGTCAACCGCCTCGTGAACCTCGCTAGTCTCGAGCGACAACTGCTTAGGCAGCGAGGGTCGCTGGACGACGAGCGTGTCCGAATTCAGCGAACGCAAGATCATCTGACGATGAATATGGACGCGTTCGCGCGGCGTTCCGATGCGGCGCCGCGTTCTACCGTTACCAATCGACCGGAGGACGCGGGTGCGAGTGCTACGCCGGAAGTGATTCGTGTTCGGACGCAGCAGCTTAAGAATTATTTGACGAGACTGGCCCATTCGAACCCAGGCGACACGATTCAACTCGAGCCATACCGGAACATCCCTGAGCCGGCGTTCCGCGATCGCCAGTACGGGATTACGGACAAGATCCGTGTGCTGTACTCCGAACTGCGCGGCGTGGCCTATCAGTGGCCGTCGACGGACGCCGCAACGAAAAACACCATCGCGAGCGAATTCGCCCTCAGCGATCCCGAACCGGGATGGCGCTTGTATCGATTCGTGCCGTGGTTGGCTGTGCTTTTTGCTGCGATGTTTCTCCCGTTCGTATCGCTGGTTTACAAGCTCACGCTCAACGAGAACCTTAACCTGTACTACGTGACCGAGTACCAGGAGCTGCTCGGACATGTCGGCGCGATGATTACAACCGACGCGAAGCGTCGATTCTGGGAGCAGCGGCGTCACGAACCACCGCCGGTTGTAGCGCCGCCCGAGACCGACTCGTTCCGCCCGTCGTCGAGGACTGTTTTTGCGGCACGTCGCTACACTGGCCAAACTGTGACACCGCGATACGCCACCGCCGGCGTCGCCGGTTACGGGTCCACGCTCGTTGCCGATCCGACCGATGACGATGCCTTGTCGGGCAGCGGCGGTACCGACAATCCGAACGTGTGATGAGTGGCGCGGCTTCTCCAGCGGCGTCGCAGTCACAGCTCGTCGAAGTCCTGGAGTTTGGGAAGTTTTGCGTCACGGAGGGCGGTCCGATCGAGCCCAATGCGGAGTACCGGGTCCTCGGCCACTCGCCGGGTTTCCCTACGGAGATGATTGACGTCTGCACGCCACAGCAACTCAGCCTCGGAGCGAACATGGTCGAAATCGAGCGATTTCAGTTGCTGACATTGCGCCCGCACGGCACCGTGATCCGGCCGGTCCCACTCGGGCGCAACGTGTTCTACATCTGCTATCGCCTTGGCCAGCGTCGCGAAGGTGGCACGCGTGCGTACATGCTCGGTCGGTACCTGTGCTCGCGCACGCCACTTCACCCACTGATGTTCTTTCGCGCGATGGAAGGACTGCGCGGCATTACACGTAATCAGGCCTCGACACTCACTCCCATCGGCGTTGAGTGCGGGCCCAGTGATCAAGGGCATGCCGATGGGCTCGTCGAACGAGCGCGCGCCGGTCTTCGGATGAAACGACCGGTGTACGCGATGCTGGATGACGAGCGGGCGTTCTTCTCACTCGCGGAGCAATTGTGGGTTCGGCTCGACGCCTCGCAACAAGCTCTCTTCAGTTGCGGATGGAACGTGTCACCCAGCCTCGGGCAGACGCTTGTCCTGTGTTACGGACCTAAGATTCCCATCCATGCAGCTCGACTCGATCCAATCAAGACGCCCGCCCCTGGCGACGCCGCGCCGACTGCGTCGGCGGATCCGTTTCCGAATCGCACGTTGCCCGAACTTCTTGCGGCGGGCCGAGTCCTTCTCGCTCGTGGACCTCAACTGCCAAATCCGTTAAAGGGGTTCGAGGATGCAGTCTTTGCCGAATCGTTCGCCGGTCATTCGTGGGACCAAGAGCTCATTTACGCGATGCCGGCGTTGCTAGACTCCCCGCTCGGGAAATTCGAGGAGGAGCTCGTCCGCCATCTGACACGTTTCGATGGTCCGCTGCAGCAGGCGCTTTACGATCGTGTGGCGAGCCGCCTCGATCGCACAGACGTTCTCCGCGCGTTCGCCCGATTGGTGGCCGCATGCCGGAAACAAAACGCCGCGTGGGGTGCTGGCTGTAGCCAAGCGATTGATCTCGCGCTACGCCTGCAGGTGCCTACGAGGGACGGCAACCTTGGCTCGTTTCTCGTTGGCGTCGACCGCGATGACTGGAAGCGCCTCGACGCGTTCGACACACTCGCACGAAAGGCCTGCGACCAGATCGCGCGACTGTCGCCGAACGAACAGATCACAATTCACGAGACGCTGCTTCGAGGCTCGCAACCGCGCTGGTACGAGTCGTGGCTGCGAATGGATGGACGCGACGTCATCTATCTGATGCTCAAAGCGGCGCGGCCGTTGGCGCTCAATACGATCAGGACGATCGTCGAACCGCACGCGGACGCATTGTGTGCCGTGGCGTACGCGATTGCCTCCGACGCTCCGATCGGCGCTGACGAGATCGCGCGAATCGCGCAGCTTGACGCCGCGATACAGGATGAAGTAGCCGCGTGTGTCTATGCGCGCTGGCTCGCCGGTGAGCGTACATTCACCCCGTGGCAGGACTGGTTCGCCAGCCGTCTCCCGCCTTCGCTTCTGAAGCATGCACTCGCAGGTTGGGCGTCGAATAGCGACGTCATCCTCACTGATGTCGGCCGTGAATTCGAGCAGCAGGCTTCGCATCGGGTTGCACTCGTGCACCATCTCACTGCCCTCTGTGACGACGGGGACCGACAACCGCCACGCGGGCTCGGCGATGCTTGTTGGGATCGTTACCTCGGGGTCGAGCCGGATGGCACGTCGGTCCACGATGGCACCTCGTCGTGGACTGGCACTGCTGCGTCGCGGCTGCGGTTCAGGTTAGCGCTGCGAAAGGGCGATGCGCCGAAGGTCGTCGACTCGCTTGTGGCGGCGTGGTCTTTCGGAGGCCTGTCACAGCTGCCCGCCGAATGCAGTGGGCAGGCGCGGTCCGTGTTCGATCGCCTCGTCGGCGATGAAGCGAGCGACGCGGCGTTCGATCGGCTGGTCGCGCGATGGCCCGAGTGGCCGCCGCTCGCCGATTGGGTGGTCGCTGACGGGTTTCGCGTCGGCGCGTGGCTGCTACAGCGCGCCGACTTGGATCCGGCACTCTTTAGAATGTTCACGGCCCGTTGTACGCCGGACGTATCGTTTATCCTTGCAGCGCTGTATCGCCTTCGATCCCCAGACGGCATACCATTGGCGCCGCCACCATCCGACACGCCGGAAAACGTGCGACAACACCTTCAGCCCGCCTCGCTGACGGGGGCACGGCTCGCCGCGTACCTCGAACACCTGTGGAATCCAGCCGACGCGACATGGCGCGTAGTAGCGGCGTGGGCGCAATGGACGAAGTCTGCTGCCTTCACCAACGAGGTACTGCGAATGCTGACGGGCCTGCCGTTCCAGGGGCGCATGATCTCGAGCACGCGCGCGTGGAATGCGTTGGCCGTCACCACGAATCGCCACATGCCGGCGGATCTCCTTCTCGTTCAGTCGGTGCTCACGGGCTCGTTCGGTGGGCAGACGCGGCCCACCGAACCGGCGTGGGCTGACGCAATAGCGATCGTCGGGAGCGACGACAAGATGATGGAGTGCGGACAGTGGGACGCCTTGTGGCGAGACGCGGACTGTGCGTGGAAGCGTCTGTTCGTCCTGCAGTCGACACCGCAGCGCGTATACGCGCTGTCGACGGTCGATCTCGCGCTGTTGCGTGAAGAGCCCGCGTGGCTGACGTTCGCCGTGTCAGCGAGGGAGACATGGCGACGCGATCACGGCGTCGACGATGACTCACATGAGCTCCTCGCTCGCCTCACCGTCGCGGCCGCATCGTTTCAGCAATTCACCTTCGGCGACAGTCGGTGGCGCGTGGAATTTGACGGCAGCCCCCTCATGGGGGCTTTCAGGGGCGTACCGACGCGTCAATATGCGGACGGCCTTTTTCTCGAGACGTTGGAGTGTTTCCACCCCGGGTTGCGTACCAAGCGATGGTGCCGTGACGTGGGATCGAATCTCGTCCGGTTCGTCGCGGCATTCGAGCGCGGCACCGTTGATTACCGTGAGGCGCTCGCGCTAGTCGACCTAACATTCTTCCACAAGTATGTGTACTCGGCTCCGATTCTGACGTCCCGCGGCATTACTCCAGCGGACTTTCGCGCCTTGCTGGCGAAGGAACGGCAGCTCACGACGGACGACGGTCTCCTGCACCGAGTACGCCACTTCGTCGCGTCGCCGGAGATCGAGTGGCGTCACCTGCCGCGGTTTGTCGCTGTCGACGCCAACGTGATCCTGGTCGACATCGGCCTGCGAGACCTAATCGAGCTCATGCTCAACGCGCCGACGACGGAGAACTCGCTGTGACGCGTCCAGACGCCGAGAAAACCGACGGCGCTTCCGCCGAAACATCGCCGCTCGCCGTACCTGCGGAAACGGCGCAGTCTCCGGTACCCGCAGCAGAGCCGGACGACAACGCGCGCAAGGAATATAAGCGGCTTCTTCAGACGGACAGCGCCACCATCCTGCAGTCCACCGGTTCAAAGACCACGGCTGACGGGACACCGCGACTGAGGAATGTCAGTGTCGGCATGTCCGCCGCTGACCGCCAACGCCCGAGCGACCCGACCGCGGCCTTTGCGCCGGCGCAAGCGTACGACGATCTCGCGCTTGATCCAGGCGAAATCACCCGGTGGGCGGGCGCGTTGCGCGCGCAGCGCCTACTCGCGCTTAACTCTTACGACGCGGAGCTCCTGTATGCGGCGGCGCAGGCCGTGCTGTGTGATGCCGTCTTCGGTGACGAGGACAAACGGGATTTTCCGGCGGAGGGCATCGAGATGGGTCTCAACGACGTCATCTTCTCAGCGCCCGACGAACGCCCTCGTGTGATTGCCGTCTATGCCGTCGATCAGACGTCGAAGCTGTTCTTGAGCACGCTGCGACCCGACGCGCCGAGCGTCACGAAATCGCGCAACCTTCTCGCGAAGAACCATCTCTACATTCTCGTAGTGGCACACGCCTCCCTGTGGATGGCGCTCGAGGATCAGTATCGCGGTCAGTCGTTCCGGTACGCGGACGCAACGATTCCGTTCCTGACGCCACGGCTGCGCGCGGCTGGACTCGGGCGGCTGGCGTCAGACATCCGGAAGCAGCAGGAGGCGCACCGGCTGTGGGGAGCATCGGAGGAGCAGTTCCTATTGAATCTGAAGATGTGCGTGCAAAACGGCACCGTTGAACAGAAGGTTGCCGAATACGCGCGCCACATCGCCGATGGCACCGCCGACCGCCTGGGGACCACGCGCCCCGTCTCCGCCGCTGGTTTGATCGAGCAGACGCCAGAGCCCGACGCAAAACTGCAGCCATTATATCAGTGGGTTCTGTTCGTCGCGACATTCTTCCCGGGTCTATCGGATCGCGAGTTCACGGAAGTACTGCGTCACCTGATTCCGCCGCAGCCGCAGCCGCAGCCGCCGCCGGCGGACGGCGCCGCGCCGGTCGCGACGCCATCGCTGTTCGAAGCGTGGCAGCCAGCCCGTCAGCCGGCGATCTTAGCTGCCTGCGAGCTCCACCGCGAACCAAGGCCATCGGCCGCCCCGTCGATCGTCTTCATCGACAAGCTGTTCTTTCGCGAGATGGAGCAGGCGTTCCTAACGACGCACTACGGCCACTACGAACACGCGATGGGCCGCATCGACGAAGCACGCCTAATCACGCATCCGATGAAGGCGATCAGGGACGCTGTCGTGACGCTGCTCGCCAACCGCGCGATCCGCGAGGAAAACCAGTACGGTCGCACGTACGCAGTGGACATGATCCTCAAGTACGTGCGGCCGCAGGGCCGTCCGCTGTCCGAAGTGATCCTTTCGGAGGAGTGGTCCGCGGCGTTGTCGGCGCTGCCCAGCGAGCAGCTCCGGATGCTGTTTGAGCGCACCGCGGCCGTCATCATCCAGATCGCGAAAACGGGCCAGTCGACCGTCGCTTTATCGGGCGTCGAGCACATGCAGCGATACGGATTCCTCGATCCCCTTCTGAAAATCCTGCGGCGTGCCGTCAATGAGGACATCCCGACGGAAGTCTCTGCGACGGCGGCCAGCGCGCTGCTGCGAGCAGTCGAACTGGGTACGCGCTACGTGCAGTTCGGCGCGGTGCCGGTGGACGTTGACGAAGTGCTCGAAGGCGAGACACTGCGACTCGTCCGGTTGATTCTGCGTAACCCAACAAAGGGGCAGTTATTGACGTCGCTCATGTCGAAGGCATCGCCCGCGGTTGGCACGCTGGTGCTTCGCTATCTGGGGCAGTACAGCTTGAACGGCTTCCGCGCCGACGCGAGCGCGAACCCGATCGCCGCTGCAATTGGTGGCATGGTCGATATGGAGACGCCGCCGGATTTGTCCGATGTCGCCCGCGGACTCTTTAGCGACGAATTTGCCGCCGGGTTTGCCGGCGACCTGCGGTGGAGCCTCTTGTACCACTGGCTGGCGCCGGAAGCGCTGCGAGAGCAGCGCGAGGCGCTCGAACCGCGCCTGATTCCGGCACTCGCGGCAGTCTTGCATCGGCTCGTGGTCGTGCCGACCCAAGCCGGCACAGCCGCCGCGCTCGAGCGTGTGCAGGTGGCGGCGTCCGTCGTGGCTGACACGTGTGCGTGGATCGATGAGCCGAACCGGCGTCAGGCGTTGCCGCGCGCGGTCGCGCACGTGCTGGATCAAGAGCGACGACGCGAAGTGCAACTGGTAGTGAGCGCGATAGCCGATGCGATCGACGCTGGCATCGTGTCGCTCCAGCGGCCTGCGACCGGATTCAATCGAACGGAGCAGCAGCGGCGGTCTCAATTCCTGAACCGCTGGAAGCGCTTGCGCGATGCCCTACGGTACGTTAAGGCTTCGATCGCCGCGGCGGTACCGGCGCGCATGACACAAGACAGGTGACCGATGACTAGCGATGTAATGGATGCCGTCATCAAACGGGTTTCCGTCGACGAACGAAACAGTGTAACGGCGGCAGACTCCGTAATCGTCGCGATCGGGAAGGACGGTAACGTGGGCAAGCCGACCTGGCTCTCCCGCAACGAGTTCCTGTACTTCCGCGTAACGAACAACCGAGACAAGTCGGCGCGAGCGCAACGTACGCTCCGAGGCGTGAGGGTGCGGGATCCGAAAACGCGGATCTCTGTTCTCGTCGAGTTGACGTACTCCGCGTCATGCCTGCCGGGCCATGAGGAGCGGCTCGCCATGGCCGTCGCACGTCAAGTGCGCAGCCAGCGGGTCCGCACCGAGGAACGGAGCATCCAGTCGGTCGTCGATGAGCGCGCCGAAGACTGGCTCCAGACGGCGATCCAAGACGAAGACAACGGATTTTTGACGGCGCTCGTCCGCGGGAGCAGTCCGAAGCGCACGCTCGAAGCGATGACGAGGCTCGCCTCGAGTGGGTTTGACCTGGT
>Ga0075436_100001958_pt1 | contig 14199 bp, 15 predicted proteins | sample RhiMethybrSRZTD5_FD_75303 | JGI IMG/M metagenome (GOLD analysis project Ga0075436, IMG submission 75303) | Populus rhizosphere microbial communities from Tennessee, USA - Rhizosphere MetaG P. TD hybrid SRZTD5 | ecosystem: Host-associated > Plants > Roots > Rhizosphere > Soil | place: USA...
TCAGCCCGAGCAGCTCGCCCTTGCGGAGTCCTGTATGCAGGTCGACCACGACTATCGCCAACAGCAGCTTGTTACGCGACTCGCGGGAGGCATCGAGCAGCCTCGCGATCTCGTCTCGTTCAGGAACCGCTGTTTGCCCTCTTCCTTGGCCATCTTGAACGTGGGCAGCTTGGTGAGCTCGTCCCAGGCCAGGGCCTCAGCGAGCTGCGGTGCCGTACTCGTCGGTACCCTGCGCGGCGTACGCTTGCTTTACGTCCGGCATCGCGTCGCTCACACCTTTGGGCAGCTTTTCACCGCGCACCCGCGCATCGAGGCAGGCCAAATAGACGCCGTAGAGGGCCTTGTACTCATCGGTCGGGATCTCGTTAAATCCGTCCCTCGTCATGTGGTTTCTCCGTTCATTCCAGCAATTCCGCCACCGGCACGCCGAGTGCCTTGGCGAGCTTCTGAAGTACCTCGAGTGAAGGATTCTTCTTCTCGCCACTCTCCAGCTTGACGATGTAGGTCCGGCCAACGCGCGCGGCCTTCACGAGCCTGACCTGGCTCATGCCTTTGCCTCTCGTCGTTCTTTCAAGACTCGCCCTATCCGTCGTGGGGGCATGGTCTGTGACCCTCAGTCACATGTCAAAGATTCAGATCGCCGCGAATCAGAACGGGTTCGGCGGAGGCTGAGGGGGGAAGATCGCAGGGATCGCAGGCTCCGACCGCGCGCCCATCACCCCTACGGCGTCCGCTTCAACGAGCACCACATCAACCCCGCCGCCCTGTTTGGCGAACCGCTCGTTCGTTCGCTGGGCGTTCTTGTTGCCAGCCGAGCGCATGACTTCGGTGTTGTGTTCAAGCTTGCCGAGTCGCTGTGAAATCTCGACCGAGGTCGGCCCCTCTGCCTGTACGCGTTGAGGCTCGACTATCGGCCGGACTGCCAACACCGTCAGCGCCAACGCGATGACAGTGAGCACGGCCTTCGTGTATGCGTCGGTCATCATTGGGTCTCCTCCAGCTTCAGCAGCGCGACTGAGGATCGGCTGCGCGATCCGGTACTGCGCAGCGTCCACGCCAGCAGCACCCGCGAAATAGCAAGATCCGAAGCGAAGCATTAAGACCACTTCACACTTGGCGCGCCACTGTAAACGGCTCCGAGAAACCGCGCCTTTTGTAGCGGGATTCGTTCGCGCAGAACACTAGCAATTCATCTCGGTGTGTCGGTGTCCTTAACGCTTCGTAAACGTCGCACCCTGTCGAGCGCATGCGGACGCGCTTGGCGTGGTTGATGCTGCATGGCGTCGCGGGAGGACCTGACACCTATGAGTCTATCCACAGCGCGATGGACCGCGGTGCTTGGCTCGGCAGTGGTTCTGCTGTTCTCCTCGGCGATGCCTGCGTCGGCGGTGATTATCGGCACTCTGGAAACCGGCTCGGGCGGGACGATCACGTACACTGCTACCTCGATAACGATCAATACGGACCCATCATCGAATCCTGCAGGGCCACCGTGGAATGGTGAGGTCGCGAATGGGACATCTTTGATGTTTGCGGGATGCCCGAGCGGAGTCCTCGGAACTGCTGGGTGCCTGGACGCCTCTCCAAACTCGCCGAACGAGGCGATTGAGTTCGCGAAAAACACACCGATAACCGGAGTATTGGCCGCCAACAACCCGTTCGTGCAGTTCGCGGGCAATGGGACCTCGCACGCTAATCTCTTGTTCACGGTGACCGCAATCGGTCCCGGTTCCGCGAATACCAACTGCGCCGGCGCAGTGAATGTCGGCGATTCCTGCTCACCCTTTCCCTTTCCGGGTTCACCATTGGTGCTGACGAAAACCGCAGTGGGGACTAACGTGTCGTTCGGCATGTTCGGGACCGCTACGGATGGTGTCGGAAGTTCAACCTGGTCTGGGCAGTTGGAAAGTCCGTTCACCGGGGAGACGCCGGCCCAAATTCAAGGTTTGCTCGCCACTGGGTCGGTGACGAGTTCTCAGTCGGGCGAGTTCGTCGCGGCATCAACGACTGTTCCTGAACCCGCGACAATATCGCTGCTGGGTATTGGCCTGCTGGGGCTCGGGCGCGGCCTGAGGAAACGTAGCACTCGCTGAACCGCAGATGCGCTCACGCGGCGGCGTGGCCCGATCGCCGCCGCGTTTGCGATCACGGCCGCAGACAGCGGAGAGCGTTGGATCGGCCCCTCGTTCGCGCACTTATCATGGTGATTCGTCAGTCGTAGCCCAGTCATGCGCCGCAGCATCTGGACTCTCAAGTTTTCGCAACGCATCCTCGGCCGCGCGCTGCACCGCTTCCCACGGGCTCCGCGCCCACGCTGCACCGGCATGCGACGTGAGGAAATGCTCAAAAACCGCTCTGGAAGAAGATCGCGCGCCAGCCCCGGCCGTTGTAGCGCCGCAATTCAAGGTCGTAGTCCGCGCGCGCCATGCCGGCGACCACATCGCCGATGCCGCGCCAGGTATCGAAGCAGTCGTGGAGCCGTCGCAGCCGGGGTCGCGCGGCTCAAGCGACAGTAAACCAAGGGCTGCGCGGAGGAGACGGGGTCGCGTCCCGTTTGATGTGGAAAATGCACAACGCAGTCTCCGGGCCTCTCTCCGGTCCCAACCCAACTGAACTCCTTGGGCCGAGTTGTTTCGGTAAACCGCTATCCCCCGCAATTCAGCATCTCTGACGCCGCCGGCACCACGGCGGTGAGAGCCGACCTCAAGCCTAATCGACGCTGAACCACTTGGCGACTTCGCTGTAGAAGCGGAGGCGCGGCTTCTGCACCGTAAGCGCGTGGCCGGCGCCCGGTACGATGATGAGCTGCTTGTCGGTGTTGGGCAGCTCGGCAAAGAACCCGGGGAGATTCGGCTGGGTGATCGGCGTCAGCCGATCAAGGTCACCGAGGATGATCATCGTAGGCGCGGCGATCTTCTTTGGATCCGTCAGCGGCATCTTCGTGTTGAGGTCGAGGACGACGCCGTTCGGCGCCTTCGGACCCCACTGCGCGACCTCCTTGACCCACGTGTCCACCGCGATGGCGTCGGACGCCGCGGGCTCGAACAGACCACGCGCATTGTCCGGCGTGACCGTCCGGAACTCCTCGGTCGGCGCCTGGCCCCTTGGCGCGCTCCACACGGGCGGCGCGTACAGAACGAGTCGTTTCACCTTCTCCGGATGCTGCATGGTGAAGAGGCCTGTTACGTTTGTGCCCCACGACCAACCGAGCAGATGAACTTTGTCAACGCCGCGGAGCTTGCTGATGTAATCGATGGTTGCGTTGACGTCGTTCGCGGCGACCTGCGTGGTGACGCAGAGGCCGCAGGGGTGGTGATCGGAGCGGCCGTAGTTCTGGTAGTCGACGGCGAGGACGTCGAACCCCTGGCCGGCGAGATAATCCATGAGCGAGTAGGTCACGGGCAACTTCTCCGGGACCTGGAGATCGAACGCGATACGCCCCGGCGTCCCGGCGCCGTGCGCAAGCAAGACGACCTTACCCGACTTGGCGAAGGCCGACGGATCGGCGGCCTTCGCATCGACACGAGCGCGCGCGATCTCCGCGAACGCGTCCCCAAAGTCGCCGCGACTCCGCACGGAGATGGCAACGGGCTGAAGTCGCAATGAGGGTGCGGCGGCCTCGACCTTCTTCACCATCGCCGGGTGCCACGGAAGAGCTGGATCCCATAGAACCGCCACGCGCGACACGCTCGGCACCGCTTCCTTGAGGAGCTGTAGCCGCTTGGTGCTCGTCTCCTCTAGCAGGATCGTGACACCCGTGACATTCTTCCCAGGCCGTCCGAGATCGGGTACGAGCCCGGTCGCGACGGCGTCCGCGCTGCTTGCCATCACGATCGGTATCGTCGACGTTGCCTGCATGGCGGCGCGGACGGCGCTCGTGGCATCGGCGACAATGACGTCCGACTTAAGACGAACCAGCTCTGTGGCTAAAGTGGACAGGCGGTTGTCCCGACCGAGTTGGTACCGCCACTCGATGACGACGTTTCGCCCTTCGACGTAGCCGAGGTCCCGAAGCCCCCGGCGAAAGGCTTGAGGCGGGTCGGCATCCGGAGAATAAAGATTCATCAGGACGCCGATCCGTGACATCTTCCCCGACGGCGGCTGCGCTCGAGCGCCAAGCGGCGCGGCGAGCAACGTGAGCGCACCACAGACGAATGCGCGCCGACGCATTACTCGATCACCTGATCCGCCCGCTGCAGCACCGACTGCGGGATGGTGAGACCTAGGGCCTTCGCGGTCTTCATGTTGATCACGAGTTCGAACTCGGTCGGCCGCTCGACGGGCAGTTCGGCGGGCTTGGCCCCCTTGAGGATCTTATCCACGTAGGTGGCGGCCCGCCGGTGGAGATCGAGAAAGCTCGGCCCGTAAGACATGAGACCCCCGGCCTCCACACTCTCCCTGACGCCGTATGCTGCCGGCAGGCGGCTCCTGGCTGCGAGGTCTGCGAGCCGTGTTCGGTGGGAGCTGAAAATCACATCTGACAGTACGAGGAGGGCTCCCACGCGCTCTTTGGCCATCGCCGCGAATGCGCCGTCGAACTCGTTCGGACCTCGAGCCTCCAGGAGTTGAAGCTGCACTCCCAGCGACCGGGCCGCGACGTTCGCTTCTCTTATCGCGAGCTGATGGTACGCATTGGCCGGGTTCGAGAGGATGGCCACACGGCGGATCTTGGGGACGGTCTCCTTGAGCAGCGCCAGTTGTTTGGCGACGATTTCCAGGCCGGCGTAGCCGGACACCCCTGTGACGTTCCCGCCCGGGCGCGCGAGGCTCGCGATGAGCCCGGTGCCAACAGGATCGCGAACGGCAATCATGACGATGGGGATCGTCTCGGTGGCGTTCTTGGCTGCCGTCACTCCTTGCGTCCCCACCGATACGATGAGGTCCACCTTGAGCCGGACCAGCTCGGCCGCCAAGTCGGGCAGCCGGTCGACCCGATCCTCCGCATATCGATAGTCGATGACAATATTCCGGCCCTCAACCCACCCGAGCTCGCGCAGCCTTTGCCGGAACGCGTCGAGCAGGGGCGGCCTATCGGAAGGGGACGTCACCCCAAGAAAACCTATCCGAGGCACCTTTCCTGCCTGCTGCGCCTCGGCGGCGAGCGGCGCGGCGAGCACGGCTCCGAGGCCAGTGACGAACGCGCGGCGGTTCACTCGATGACCTGATCCGCGCGCAGCAGCAGCGACGGCGGGATCGTGAGGCCGAGCGCCTTGGCGGTCTTGAGGTTGATGACGAGCTGGAACGTGCCAGGCTGCTCGACGGGAAGATCGCGGGGTTTCGCGCCCTTCAGGATCTTATCGACGAAAACCGCCGCGTGCCGGAACGCCTCGGCATAGTTCGGCGAGTAGGACATAAGACCACCAAGTGTCACAAATTCCCGGTAGGGGTACATCGCCGGGAGCCGCTGTGTTGCTGCAAACATCACGATTCGTTTGCGCTCAGCGAGTAGGAAGCGGTCTGCGAGAACTAAGATCGCACCAGGCCGAGCTTTCGCTATGGTCGCGAACGTATTCTCGAACTCATCGACCGCGCGAATGTCCACCGGCTCCAACGTCACGTGCAACGCTCTCGCCGCGGTCAGAGCCTCGTTGAACACAATCGCCATGACCGGATTGGCCGGATTTTTGAGGACAGCGATGCGCGAGAGCCTGGGCACGATGTTCTTGAGTAGTTCGAGCCGCTTTCCTTCTAACTCCTGCACCATCGTAGTCAATCCGGTGACGTTCGCTCCGGGTCTCGCTAGGCTATCAACAAGTCCGGCACCGACAGCATCGGCACTGACCGCCATCACGATGGGGATTGTCCTCGTCGCCTGCTTTGCGGCGAGAGTTCCAGGGGTGCCCGCGGTCACGATAACGTCCACTTGGTGCTGGATTAGGTCGGCCACCAGAGAAGGGAATCGGTCATACTTACCTTCGGCCCATCGATATTCGATGATGATGTTCTGGTTCTCTACGTAGCTAAGATTGCGCAGACCTTGACGAAGTGCCTCGACAAGATCGGGCTCAAGGTAAGCGGACGAGTTCCCGAGGTAACCTACTCGGTAGACGTTCCCTGCCTGCTGCGCCTCGGCCGCGAGCGGCGCGGCGAGCACAGCCGCACCCGACGCCAGGAATGTCCTTCGGCTGATCACCGCCACTCCTCCGCGCACGCGGGGCGCAAGAGGTTGGCACTGTTGTCAACGCCTAGATGCCGTGCGGTACACGACCCTTTTTCGGGGGTCTGGCGTATGGAGCCGGGTCTGGACATAGGGGGTCGTTATCTTGCTGCGATTGGCGACTCTGGTCTAGGGCGAATCTCGGCGAGCGCCAGGGCCGAGCGGCCGGTCTCCGGGGCTCGACGGACACGGGTCCGGAGGAGCCGGGCCACGGTTTGGAGCGCGGCAACCTCGCCAGCCGCTATCCGGCCGGCGGCCTCGTCGTCGCCCGTCTGCCATCGGTGCACGCCCGGCATGGCCAGCAGCCGCGCGATCAATCGACGGCGAGGTGTGTAGGCGTAGATACGGCGGGTGCCGTGCGCTGGCCAGCCAGTCTCGAGGAGCTGGCTCGCGATGGTCTCTCCCCCGACGATGTTCGAGCGTCGACTTGGGGCATCGTCCGTGAGGCCCTTGTGCTGCCTCTCGCACGGCGCGCGAACAGCGTCAGCCTTCTGAAGGGGCTCGACGCCGGCTCAACCCGCTCTTGTCCGACGCAAGATAGTTCTTCAGGTACTTCGCGAATTCGGTGTAGCAGTCGCTGAGCACACCGACGGTGAAGTGATTCTCAGCAAAGGCACTGCCATCCGGAACTACAAGACGTTCCCATTCCTCGTCAGCCGTCGCCTGTGCCAAGCGCTCGGTGACCGATTCGACGTGCCACTCCACTCCTTCTACAGACCTGAGCTACAAGCTGGGGGCAGCACACCGGCTTCGTAGGTCGCCGTCCATGTGCTGCTCTGCGCTGAATCGAACGGGACAGACGCGGACGAATGGGTACGTATGACTCGGACGGTGACGGCTGACTCAGCGAAAAGAAAGAAGCGGCACCGTAACTGCGCGCCGCCTCGTTGATCTCAGCGGGATTTGCAGTCCGCTCCCTTAACCACTTGGGTACGCCGCCGTGCCTCGGAGAGGATTTTCGCTGGAGCGGGAAACGGGATTCGAACCCGCGACCCCGACCTTGGCAAGGTCGTGCTCTACCACTGAGCTATTCCCGCGTGCCAGCGGAGAGGGATTGTACCACGCTGCTCAGGGCGCGGCGGCGCGCAACGCCTCCGCGGCGTCCTCGGGCGGAGCAGGATTGATGAAGAATCCGCTCCCCCACTCGTAGCCCGCTATTCGCGTGAGCTTCGGAATGATCTCCAGATGCCAATGGAAGTACTCCAGCGCCCCGTCGCGCAGCGGGGCGGTGTGCAGCATGAAGTTGAACGGCGGCGAGCCGAGCGTGCCGTTCATGCGACGCAGGAACGTCCCGACCATGACGGCGAGCCCGCGCAGTTCCTCCAGGCTCGATTCCTCGAACGCCGAGCGATGACGTACCGGCAGGACCCACGTCTCGAACGGAAAACGCGGGGCGAACGGTTCGAGCGCGATGAAGCCGCCAGTCTCCGCCACCACACGGCGCCGGTCGCGCCGGTCCTGGCGGATGACGTCGCACCACACGCAGCGCTCCTTGCGCTCCCAGTACGCCTGCGACCCGGTCAGCTCTTCGGTCACCATGATGGGGATGATGGGAGTGGCGATGAGCTGGCTGTGCGGATGCTCCAAGGAGGCGCCGGCCGCCTCGCCATGGTTCTTGAACACGAGCACGTACTCGAAGCGAGGGTCCTTCTTGAGGTCCAGGATTCGATCGCGGAACGTGAGAAACACGTCGGTCACGGCGTCGACCGACATCGTGGCGAGCGACGCCGCGTGATCGGGGGTCTCGATCACGACCTCGTGCGCCCCGACGCCGTTCATTCGGTCGTAGAGGCCTTCGCCCGACGGCTCGAGATCGCCCTCGATGCGGAGCGCCGGAAATTTGTTCGGCACGACGCGCAGCGACCAGCCTGGCTCGTCGCGGCGGGTGTCGGGCGGACGCATCGCGACGATCTCCGGCGGCGTCTTGTCCTCGTTTCCCGGACAGAACACACACGGACCACCACGCATCCGCACGGGCTCGGTGTTGAAATCCGTCGGCCGTCGCGCGCGCTCGGTCGAGATGATCACCCAGCGCCCCACCACCGGATCCTTGCGGAGCTCAGGCACGGCGGCCCTCGACCGGCATATCCTCGCGCGTCGGCGCGCGCCCGAGCAGGGACGTGAGCGCGTCGGCGGCCGGCTTGCCGTCGAACAACACCGCGGCGACTTCGGCACAGATGGGCATGGACACACGATACCGGGACGCTAGCGCGAGCGCGGAGCGCACGGTCGGAACTCCCTCCGCGACCATCAGCGTCTTGCCCGAGGCGGCGCTCAGGCTGTCGCCGCGCGCCAGCGCCATGCCGAGCGAGCGATTGCGCGAGAGCGTCCCCGTGGCCGTCAGCACGAGATCGCCCATGCCGGCGAGTCCAGCCAGCGTCGCCGGCTCGCCTCCCAAGGCGATGGCCAATCTGGTCATCTCGGCAAGTCCCCGCGTGATCAACGCCGCGCGGGCGTTCTCCCCGAGGCCCAAGCCATCGGAGAGACCCGTGGCCAGCGCCATGACGTTCTTCAGCGCGCCGCCCGCCTCGACACCGACGACGTCGCGGTTGGCGTAGAGCCGGAACGCGCGCGCCCCCAGACGAGTCTGGAGCATCGTGGCCACCGCGTCGTCGGCCGCCGCAACGACGGCCGCCGTCGGGGTTCCGAGCGCCACTTCCCGCGCAAACGTCGGTCCGGACAGCGCGGCGACCTGTGCCTGAGGAAGGCGCTCGTGCACCAGCTCGGTCATCCGAACGTGACGCACGGGATCGAAACCTTTCGTCGCCGAGACGATCACTGCCTCGCGCGGCGCCGGCACGGTCGCGAGCGTGGCCGCGAAGTACTCCGACGGCACGACCATCACGATGACATCGGCACCGCCGACCGCCGCACGGACGTCCCCCGTGACCTCGACCTCGCGCGGCACGTCGAAATCCGGCATGTACAGTGGATTGCGGCGCCGCGTGCGGATTCCGTCCACAATCTCGGGCTCACGGGCCCAGAGTCGGACCGGTGCGCCCGTGCGCGCCAGGTGGATCGCGAGCGCGGTTCCCCAGGAGCCGGCGCCGACCACGGCGATCATCGCGCGGGATGCGCCTCCCGCCGCTCACCGAACCGATGCTCGGTGCCCGCGCGCAGGCGCGCGATGTTCTCGTGGTGACGGACGATCACGATCACGGCCACCGCGAGCGCACCGAAAACAGCCGGACGCGGCGCGCGGAGTGCGAGTGCACCAAACGGCACGCACGCCGCGCCGAGCAGCGAGCCGAGCGACACGAACCGCGTGGTCAGCACCACGATGATGAACACCGGGAGCGCCGCCAGCGCCGGCAGTGGCACCAGGCGGACAAGCGCGCCGAGGCCGGTGGCGACACCCTTCCCGCCTCGAAATCCGAGGAAGATCGACCAGCAGTTGCCGATGACCGCGGCCACCGCACCCACGGCGAGCGCGCTCGGCAGGTCGCTGCCGATTCGGCCGGCGAGCGCCACGGCGACCCAGCCCTTGGCGATGTCACCGAACAGCGTGACCAGGCCGGGCAGCCACCCTGCGGTGCGCAATACGTTCGTGGCGCCGATGTTGCCGCTGCCTTGATGGCGAATGTCGGTGACGCCGAAGAGCCGAGCGACCAGATATCCAACCGGGATGGCGCCGACGATGTACGCGGCGGCGGCCGCGAGAACGATCACGACCAGCGTTCTTCGTCGGGCACGATGGCGCGGTAGTCCGCCTTCCTGAAGAAGCGATAGAAGTAGTCGACGGCCGACACGATGGTCAGGGCGACGGCGACCCAGAGCACTCCGACGGCGACACCATGAAACATCGTCGAGACGATTCCCTTCTCGAGGATCAGCATCGTCACGGCCACGTACTGACTCACGGTCTTCCACTTCGCCAGCCGCGACGCGGGAACGATGACGCCGTGCCCGGCGGAAACCGCCCGGAGGCCGGTGACCGCGAGCTCACGTCCGATGATGACGACCACCACCCACGCCTCGATCTTGTCGATCGTCAACAGCGAGACGAGCGCGGCGGCGACGAGCAGCTTGTCGGCAATCGGATCGAGCAGCGTGCCGAGCGTTGTGACCTGATTTCGCTGCCGCGCGAGCACGCCGTCGAGCCAGTCGGTGAGGGCCGCCGCCGTGAAGATGACGGCCGCGATCAGCGCGTGCACGCGTGAGCTGGAAATGAGGAAGAGGATGAGCAGCGGGACCGCGACGATCCGCGTGAGGGTGAGCCCGATCGGTAAGTTCACGCTTCGCTCCCGCTCGCGATTATCCTTGCGCCGCGACGACCTTGTCAACGTTCGGGCGGTACTCCGGCACGAGCGTCGACGTGTCGACGCTCAGGCAGGCGGCGACGTCGAGCGCCCGCCCCCGCGACGCCAGATGCCGGGCCCACGACGAATCTTCAGCCAGGCGGGCCACGTCCTTGCCGTACGGCGCGGCCAGCGCGACGGCTTCCTGCGCCACGGTCGTGGCGCGCGCGGCCGGCTCGCTCGCCAGCAGCCGGTCCGCCAACAGCCCGGCACACACGTGGTCCTCCAGCGAGCGCGCACCACGCTCGCCGGAGCAGAGCAAAAGCACGTTATGCCGCCTGTCCAGCGCCCAGGCGGCCGCGGCACCGAGGTTCACAAAGGCGGCGACGCCGATTGCCATCGCACCGCGCGCGGCAAGCAGCGCGCGCGTGCCGTTGCTGGTCGTCATGATGACGATGCGGCCGCCGATGCGCTCGCGCGTGAACTCGAGCGGGGAATTGCCGAGGTCGAACCCCTCCAGCGGCTCACCGCGACGCTCCCCTGCCACCAGCGCGTCCGGCTGCCCCACCAGGCGAAGCCGCGCCTCTTCGGGCGTGGCCACCGGCACGATCCCCGCGCAGCCGTTCGCCAGCGCGGTCACGATGCAGGTCGAAGCCCGGAGCACGTCGATGACGAGCACGCGCGAGGTCGTGACGGCGGCGTGATCGAGGCCGTCGGGGGTGACGGCGACGTCCACCCACACGCTCAGCTCCGGCGGTCGCGCAGCGAGCGGATCTTGAGCCGGAGCGCGTTCAGGTTGATGAAGCCCTCGGCATCGCGCTGACGATAGACGGTGTCCGCCTCGAACGTCGCGAAGTCGGTGCGGTACAACGAGCGCGGAGAGCGCCGGCCTGTGACGGTGACGTTGCCCTTGTAGAGCTTGAGCCGGACAGTGCCGGTGACGTCCTGCGCGCACTCGTCCATCAGCGTTTGCAGCGCACGCCGCTCGGGCGCGAACCAGAAGCCGTAATAAATCATTTCGGCGTAGCGTGGTGTCAGCCCGTCGCGCAGATGCACGACTTCGCGGTCGAGCGTGAGTGACTCCAGCGCTCGCCGCGCGATATGCAGAATCGTTCCGCCCGGCGTCTCGTAGACGCCGCGCGACTTCATGCCGACGTAGCGGTTTTCCACGAGGTCGGCGCGCCCGATGCCATGCTCGCCGCCGATCCGGTTCAGTGTGGTGAGCAGCTCCACCGGACCGAGTGGCCGGCCGTCCACCGCCACCGGATCGCCGCGCTCGAAGTCGATGAGGAGGTCGATGGGAATGTCGGGTGCGGCCTCAGGCGATTGGGTGAGCTGGAACATCTTGTCCGGCGGCGCGGCCCACGGATCCTCGAGGATGCCGCCCTCGTACGAGATGTGGAACAGGTTGCGGTCGGTGGAATACGGCCGTTCCGCGGTGACCGGCACCGGGATGTCGTGGCGGCGCGCGAAGTCCATCAGCGCGGTGCGCGAGTTCAGGTCCCACTCGCGCCACGGCGCGATGACGGTGAGCTGCGGCGCCAGCGCGGCGTACGTCAGCTCGAAGCGCACCTGGTCGTTGCCCTTGCCGGTGGCGCCGTGGGCGACGGCGTCGGCGCGCTCCTTGAGCGCGATGTCCACCTGCGCCTGCGCGATCAGCGGACGCGCGATCGAGGTGCCGAGCAGGTAGGCCCCTTCGTAGATCGCATTGGCCCGCAGCATCGGAAAGATGAAGTCGCGCACGAACGTCTCGCGCAGATCGACCACGTGCACGCCGACGGCGCCGGTTTTGAGCGCCTTGTCCCGGACCGGAATGAGCTCCTCACCTTGGCCCAGGTCGGCGCAGTAAGCGACGACGTCGCAGTGATACTTCTCGATGAGCCAGCGCAGGATGACGGAGGTATCGAGACCGCCGGAGTACGCGAGGACGACCCGCTTGACCTCAGGCATCGTCAGCCGAGCCTCCGAGGAGATCGAGGATCACCGCCTTCTGAGCGTGCAGACGGTTTTCAGACTGATCGAGCACGATCGACTGTGGGCCGTCGAGCACGTGGTCGGTGATCTCCTCGCCGCGGTGCGCCGGGAGACAGTGCATGACGACGGCGCTCGACTTGGCGAAGCCAACGATGGTGTCGTTGAGCTGGTAGCGGCTGAACGCTTCCTGTCGCTTGACCTTCTCCGCCTCCTGGCCCATTGACGTCCAGACATCGGTGTAGAGGACATCCGCGCCGGTGGCTGCGCGCCGGGCGTCTTCGGTCACCTCGATCTGACCGCCGAAGTGTCGCGCCCGCTCCAGCACGGCGCGGTCGGGCTCGTAACCCGGCGGGCAGGCGATGACAATCGAAGCACCGAGCAGCGCTCCGATGAGCGCCACCGAATGAAACACATTGTTGCCGTCACCGATCCACGCCATCCGCGTCTTGGCCGGGTCCAGGCCGCGCTGCCACAACGTGAACCAGTCGGCGATCGCTTGGCACGGGTGCTCGAAGTCGGACAGCGCGTTGATCACGGGAATGCTCGCGTGACGCGCGAGCGTGTCCACCGTCGCGTGGGCGAACACGCGGGCGACGATTGCGTCGACCCAGCGCGAGAGATTGCGCGCGACGTCGGGAACCGACTCACGGGTCCCGAGGCCGATCTCCTGGCCGGACAGGTACACCGCCCGGGCGCCGAGCTGCACCGCGCCGACCTCGAACGTCACGCGGGTCCGGAGCGACGGCTTCTCGAAGATGAGCGCCAGCGAGCGGCCCGCCAGCGGCGAGCCGCGGCGTCCCTCCTTCCAGCGCTGCTTGAGATCGGCGGCGAGTTCGAACAGCGCGAGCACCTGCTCTCGCGTGAGATCGCCGGCCGAGACGAGGTGCCTCACGCCTTGGCTCGAGCCAACACCGTCTTCAAGATGTCCACCGCTCGGCGAATATCTGCAGACTCGACGATCAGCGGTGGCACCAGCCGCACCACCTTCTCGCCGGCGCTGAGGACGAGCAGGCCCTGTTCCCGGCAGGCGTCGACCACCGGGGCGGCTGCTGTCGTCAGCTCGATCCCGATCAGTAGGCCGCGGCCGCGCACCTGCTTGATCACCGGACACGACGCCTGGATCTCCCGCAGCGCGTCCATCAGCTCGCGGCCCATGCGGGCAGCGCGCTCGGGCAGTTTGTCGCCGATCACGGTTGTGAGCGTCGCGAGCGCGACCTGGGTGACGAACGGCGTACCGCCGAAGGTCGAGCCGTGCGAGCCCGCGGTCAACACGCTGGCCACCTCGTCACGACACAGCATCGCGCCGATCGGCACCCCATTGGCCAGTGCCTTGGCGAGCGTCATGACGTCCGGCTCGACGCCGGAGTGCTCATACGCCCAGAGCTTGCCGGTGCGCCCGATCCCGGTCTGGATCTCGTCGAAGATCAGGAGCGCTCCCGATTCGTCGCAGAGCTTGCGCAGCCCCGGCAGATAGTCGTCATCGGGCACGTGCACGCCGCCTTCGCCCTGGATCGGCTCGACGAGGATGGCGGCCGTGTGGCTGTCGATCGCCCGCTCCATCGCGCGTAGATCGTTGTAGGGCACGTGCTTGAAGCCGGGCATCAGCGGCTCGAAGCCGTGCTGGTACTTCGGCTGTCCCGTCGCGGTCACCGTCGCCAGCGTGCGGCCGTGGAACGAGTTGTTGGTCGCGATGACCTCGTAGCGGTCGTCGGCGAGCTTGTCCTTGCCGTACTTGCGCGCGAGCTTCAGCGCGGCCTCGTTGGCCTCCGCGCCCGAGTTGCAGAAGAACACGCGGTCGGCAAACGAGTGCTCCACGAGCAGCTTCGCGAG
>Ga0075436_100001962_pt1 | contig 14183 bp, 13 predicted proteins | sample RhiMethybrSRZTD5_FD_75303 | JGI IMG/M metagenome (GOLD analysis project Ga0075436, IMG submission 75303) | Populus rhizosphere microbial communities from Tennessee, USA - Rhizosphere MetaG P. TD hybrid SRZTD5 | ecosystem: Host-associated > Plants > Roots > Rhizosphere > Soil | place: USA...
ACCCCGGCGCGCGCCAACCTCGTGCGCGCGCTCGCGCAGAAGCTCGACCAGCCTTCGGCCGCCCCGGGCAACATCCACGTCGTGTATCTCAAGAACGCCAATGCCGCGAGCCTCGCGCGCACCCTGCTCGGCGTCGCGCCGCCGGATTCCGGCGCGCCGCCTTCGGGCCAGCAGCCATTCCAGAGCCAGCTCCAGAGCCAGCTCCAGACGCAGACCGGCTCGCGTCCCGTGGGCACGGCGCCCGCGCGCTCGCTGACCGGTGCGCCTGCCGCGACCGCTCCCGTTTCCGGCCAGCTCGCCGGCGCCCAGATCCAGGCCGATCCGGCGACCAACACGCTGATCATCATCGCGCCCGACGCGGTCTACCGGAACCTGCGCGCCGTGATCGACAAGCTCGACATGCGCCGCGCGCAGGTCTTCATTGAAAGCCTGATCATCGAGGTGACGAGCGACCAGGCGGCGGAGTTCGGCATCCAGTGGCAAGGAGGACTGGGCCACCTGGCAAGCGGCTCGGGTGCCCTCGCCGGGACGAACTTCGGCACCGCGGGCCAGAACATCCTCAGCATCGCGCAGAACCCGGCGACCATCGGCCAGGGCCTCGCCATTGGCGTCGCGCGCGGACAGATCACGCTGCCCGGCGTCGGCGTCGTCTCGAACCTGCAGGTGCTGGCACGCGCGCTGGAGACGATGAGCAAGGCCAACATCCTCTCCACGCCCAACATCCTCACGCTGGATAACGAAGAGGCGCGCATCGTCGTCGGCCAGAACGTGCCCTTCATCACCGGCCAGTTCGTCACGCCCGCCTCGGCCGGCGCGGCGACGGTGAATCCGTTCCAGACCGTCGAGCGCCGTGACGTCGGACTCACGCTGCGCGTGCGTCCACAGATCAGCGAGAGCGGCACGATCAAGCTCGTCATCTACCAGGAAGTGTCGAGCGTGCAGGACAGCACCAATGCCGCCGGCATCATCACGAACATGCGCGCCATCGAGACGAACGTGCTGGTCGACGACGGCGCCATCGTGGTGCTCGGCGGCCTCGTCGAGGACAGCTACAGCAATACGACCGACAAGGTGCCGCTGCTCGGCGACCTTCCCATCATCGGCCAGCTTTTCCGGTTCGAGACGCGCAAGCAGACGAAGACCAACCTGATGGTGTTCCTGCGCCCGTTCATCGTGCGCGAGGAGTCCCAAGCGACGGGCCTCGCGGTCGATCGCTACGACTATATGCGACGCCTCGAGCAGCAGAGCGCGCCCGCGCCGAATCCGGCGCTGCCCGACATGCAGCCGCCCGTAGCACCGCCTTCGGCGCCGTCGCCGACTGCCACACCGCCTTCGGTCCCGCCGGCGCAGCAATGATGATCCCGTACGCGTTTGCCAAGGCGCATTCGGTGCTGCCCGCGGCCGAGCGCGAAGGCAAGCTCGTCCTCTGGGTGACCTCGGCGACGCCGCCCGCCGCCATCGGCGAGCTGCGGCGCTCGCTCGGGCGCGACGTGCAGCCGCAGCTCGTCGCGCAGGGCGAGTTCGACGCCGCGCTGCACGCCGCGTACGCCGAGCCGCAGAACGCAGCGGCGAACGTGGTGAACCAAGTGCAGGGCGAGGCCGAGCTCTCGCGCCTGCTGCAGGAGCTGCCGGAGGTGGAAGACCTGCTGGAAGCGCGCCACGATGCGCCCGTCATCCGCATGCTGAACGCGCTTCTTTCGCAGGCGGTGAGCGAAGGCGCGTCCGACGTCCACGTCGAGCCGTTCGAGAGCTACTCGGTGGTGCGCTACCGCATCGACGGCGTGCTGCGCGACATCGTGCGCCCGCGCCGCGCGCTGCACGCCGCGCTCGTCTCGCGCATCAAGATCATGGCGAGCCTCGACATCGCGGAGAAGCGCCTGCCGCAGGACGGCCGCATCATGCTGCGCCTGGGCGGCCGGCCGATCGATGTGCGCGTCTCGACGCTGCCGACGGGACATGGCGAGCGGGTCGTGCTGCGCCTTTTGGATAAGGAACGCGGCCGCCTCGAGCCCGAGAGCCTCGGCATGTCGCGCGAGACGCTTGCCGCGCTCGATCGGCTGGTGAAGCAGCCGCACGGCATCGTGCTCGTCACCGGCCCGACCGGCAGCGGCAAGACCACCACGCTCTACGCCATGCTCTCGCGCCTTGATGCGGCCGCCACGAACATCATGACGGTAGAGGATCCGATCGAGTACGACCTCGCCGGCATCGGCCAGACGCAGGTGAACGCGAGGATCGAGATGACCTTCGCGCGCGCGCTGCGCGCGATCCTGCGCCAGGACCCGGACGTGATCATGATCGGCGAGATCCGCGACCAGGAGACGGCGCAGATCGCGGTACAGGCGTCGCTCACCGGGCATCTCGTGCTGGCAACGCTCCATACCAACGATTCGGTGTCTGCGATCACGCGGCTCCTCGACATGGGCATCGAGCCCTTCCTCCTTTCCTCCTCGATCCTCGGCATCCTCGCCCAGCGCCTGGTGAGGAAGCTCTGCCCCGATTGCAAAGGCGCGGGCTGCCCGAAGTGCCTGCAATCGGGCTACCTCGGCCGCACGGGCATCTACGAGCTCCTCGAAGTCGATGAGCCCATGCGCGCCGCGATCCATGCGCGCGAAGGCGAGAGCCGCCTCGCCGAGCTCGCCCGCGCGCGCGGCTTCCGCTCGCTCGCCGATGACGGCAGCCGCTGGGTGCAGGCGGGCGTCACGTCGGCGGAGGAATTGCTTCGCGTGACGCGCGAGCGCTAGCGGCACATGCCTTCGTTTCGCTTCGAGGCGGCCGATAGCGCGGGCCGCATAGAAAAAGGCTTGCTGGAAGCCGATAGCGCCGCCGCCGCTCGCGCCGCGCTGCGCGCACGCGGCCTCGTGCCGCTCGGCGTCGATGCATTGGCGGCGGCGCAGGCGAGCCGCCGCTTCATGCGCCGGCGCTTCTCCGAAGCGGAGCTCGCGCTCGCCACGCGCCAGCTCGCGAGCCTGCTCGGTGCCGGGCTGCCGGTCGCGCAGGCGCTCGCCGCGACGATCGAGCAGGCGGAGGATCGCGCGGTGCGCGAGGTGTTCGCCGCCGTGAGGAGCGACGTCTTCGCCGGCCACCGCCTCGCCGAGGCGCTCGCCCAGTTCCCGCGCGAATTTCCGGACGTCTATCGCGCGAGCGTCGCGGCGGGCGAAGACTCGGGCGAGCTCGGCGGCGTGATGGATCGCCTCGCCGGCTATCTCGAGGAGCGCCTCGCGCTGCGCGGCAAGGTGCTCGGCGCGTTCCTCTATCCGGCCATCGTCACGGGCATCGCGATCGCCATCGTGCTTTTCCTCATGACGTACGTCGTGCCCCAGGTGGTCGACGTGTTCGCCCAGAGCCGCCAGGCGCTGCCGTGGCCCACCCGCGTGCTGCTCGCCATCAGCTATGTGATTCGCGCCGGCTGGCCCTGGCTCATTCTCGCCGTCGGCGGCGCCGTGTTCGCCTTCCACGGCTGGCTGCGCTTGCCAGGACGGCGCCTCGTGCTCGATCGGCGCATGCTCGGCCTGCCGCTCTTCGGGCGCATCTTGCGCGGCGTGGACACGGCGCGCTTCGCCTCTACCCTCGCGATCCTCGCCGGCGCCGGCGTGCCGCTCCTGCGCGCGCTCGATGCCGCACGCGGCACGCTCGCCAACAGCGTGCTCGCCGCCGCAGTCGACGAGGTCATCGCGGCGGTGCGCGAAGGTCAGAGCCTGTCCGCCTCGCTCGGCCGGCAGAAAGTGTTCCCGCCGGTGCTCGTCCATCTCGCCGCGAGCGGCGAGGCGACCGGCAAGCTCGCGCCGCTCCTCGAGCGGGCGGCGAGCAACCTGTCGCGCGAGGCCGAGCGCCGCGCGCTCGCGCTCTCCACCGTCCTCGAGCCGCTGCTCATCGTCGCGATGGGACTCATCGTCCTCGGGATCGTCCTCGCGGTGCTGATGCCGATCATCGAGATCAACCAGCTCGTCCGCTGATGCGCTTCGCATTGCTGGCGCTGTTGCTGTGTACGGCCACCGCGCGCGCGGAGCTCGGCATCAACGTCTACGGGCTGTCCTACCACTTCGATCGCGACAAGGCGCGCGAGCGCGGGCTAAAGCATGAGGTGAATCCCGGCCTCGGCATCCGCTGGCGCGAAAAGGGCGACAAGGTGGATTTTTTCGCCGACGTGGGTGCATACCGCGACTCGGCCGCGCACACGGCAAAGATCGCCGGCGGCGGCGCGCTCTGGCACGCGAGCGAGCGCCTGCGCCTGGGCGGCGCGCTGGTGCTCTTCAAGAGCGAGACCTACAACCTCGGCAACGCCTTTATCACGCCCGTGCCGCTCGCCGCGTACGAGCTGCGGCGCGTGACGCTCAATCTGGTCTACCTTCCCAAGTGGCGCGACAAGAACACGATCAACCTGCTCGGCGCCTGGATCACGATCTGGCTGCCGGAATAAAGGTGCCCTGATCGCGAATTGCGGCTATTGCCAGGCGCGGTTGTCGACGGTGTTCTCGTAGGTCGCCCCCGCCGGCACGAGACCCCAGTCGCGCGTCCACTCGTAGGTCTGCTGGAAGCGCTGGCGCGTGTAAGGCTCGGGCGGCGCGTTCAGGATGCGCGGCAGCTTCAGGTCCTTGAGCTCGAGCATGCCGCCCGCTTCCTCCACGAGGTAATGCGCATACTTCGCCGGGTTTTGCTCGATGGCGCGCGCGGCTTCGGCTTCCGCCTCGAACATCTTGCGCAGCGTCGGGCCGTCGAGCTCATCGCCGGCCGCTTCGCTGCGCGTGGAATGCGACTCCATCAGCACGCGCAGGCCGTTCTTCTCGGCGACGCTGATCCAGGGCTCCATCAGGCTGATGGCGGCGACTTCGCCTCGCTTCAGCGCCTCGATCCGCTCGCGCATCGTGCCGGCGAACGCGGTCTTGATCTGGTCGCGCTTGAGGAAGCCTTCGAGGAGTTTCAGCGTCGTGAAATGCGAGCCGTTGAACGGGCTCACGCCGATCGGTTTGTTCTGCAACTGCTCGGGCTCGTAGATGCGCGTCTTCGGATGCGTGACGATCGCGAAGGTCGACATCGCCGAGCCGAGCGCGACGATCTTCGCAGGCCGGTGTCCTTTCTCGGTCTGCGACTCGACCGCCCGCTTCATCACGCCCCATTCGCACATGCGGAACTGGTCGCAGGCGCCATGGTCGTAGAGCGCTTCCATCGTCCGGTCGAAGATGTTGGCGCGCAGCGCCCGGTGGTCGGAGTCCTTCTGGCCCGAGCCGGGCGTCTTGATGATGTCGACGTCGAGCCCCTGGTCGCCGAAGAACCCTTCATCGCGTGCCACGAGCAAGGGCAAGTCGTGGATCGCGTTCATCATCGATGCCTTCACCTTCTTCATACCGAACTCCTCAAGAAATGGTGACTGTCACCATTTACTGCCAGGCGCGGTTGTCGACCGTGTTCTCGTAGGTCGCGCCCGGCACGGTCATGTTCCACTTCACCGTCCAGCGGTAGGTGTCGTCCCAGCGCTCGCGCGTGTAGGGCTGCGGCGCGGCATGCAGCAGCCGCCAGGTCTGGAACTCTTCGGGCTTGAGCAGGCCGCCCGTCTCGCGCACGAAGTAGTGGACGTAGGGACGCGGGTCCTTCTCGATCTTCTCCACCGCGCGCGCCTGGGCGCGGAACATTTTCTTCAGCGTGTCGCCGTCGAGGTCTTCGCTCGCCGCTTCTGCGCGCGTCGAGTGCGACTCGATGAGGATGCGCATGCCCCACTTCTGCGCGACGCTGATCCAGGGCTCCATCAGGCTCGCCGCGGTGACCTTGCCGTCGCGCACCGCCTCGAGGCGCTTCAGCATCGAGCCGGCGTTCGTGCGCTTGACGTGCTCCGGCTCGAGGAACCCTTCGATCATCTTGAGCGTGGTGAAGTCCGAGCCGTTGTTCGGCGTCACCGCGATCGGCTTGTCCTTGAGCATCTCGGGCTCGTAGATCTTCGAATTCGGATTCACGACGATGGCGAATTTCGACATCGACGCGCCGAGCGCGACGATCTTGCGGCCGCGCAGACCCTGTGCGTTCGCCTCGACGGCGCGCTTCATGATGCCCCATTCGCACATGCGGTACTGGTCGATGCGCCCCTCGTTGTAGACGGAGTCGAGCGGACGGTCGAAGACCGAGTCGAACTTGACGAAGTGGGACGTCGTCACCTGGGCCATGCCCGGCGTGGTAATGAACTCGACGTCGAGTCCCTCGTCCTTGAAGAAGCCTTCATCGCGCGCGACGAGCACGGGCAGGTCGTGCACGGCGTTCATGGTGGCGATCTGGGGCTTGGTTCTTTCTCGGGTGGCGGTGCTCACGGGGTTCCTCCTCGATGGCGGGAATTCAGTGCCCTTGGAGTCTAATGCATTCCATTGGCAGGAGCGGCGTTCCGTATCCGAGAACGGCGCTCAGCAGCAGCCGCAGTCGACGCCGGGCGTCACGGCAAGCGCGTCGCGGTACCAGGCGGGCGGGATGTCGTCCTCGGTCACATCCTCGAGCGGCTTGAAGATCCTGAAGTGATAGTGCCTCCGTTCCGCGGTCCAGAACGCGACCGCCGTGCTGAGCGGCGGAAAGCCCGGCTGCGCGTTCTGCACCTCGGTGACGAGGAGCGTCGCGTCGGTCGCGAGCGCGAAACGCTCCCGCACCCAGCGTTTCACCAGGGCGGCGGCGTCGGCGCGATCGCGGCTCTTCTGGAAAGGGGCGAGCATGAGAAACTCGCCCAATTATGGACAAAGTATTGGCAGCAGTAAGGACCGCGCCGGGGAAAACCGAGGTGCGCGAGTACCCGATGCCCGATATCCCGGCGGACAGTGCCCTCATGAAGATGGAGGTGGCCGGGATCTGCGGCACCGACGTCAAGCTCTACAAGACGCCGCCCACGCCCGCGCCGGTGATCATGGGCCACGAGAACATCGGCGTCATCGCCAAGGCTGGGCCCGAGTTCGTTCGGCGGAAGGGATTCAAGGAAGGCGACCTCGTCTTCGTCGAGCACTACGTGATGTGCGGCAAGTGCGAGTGGTGCCATGCCGGACAGTACCGCCATTGCGAGAACACCGACTGGCGCAACAACCCGCAGGGCATCCGCTACGGCTACACCTCGGCCGAGCGCGCGCCGCACTTGTGGGGCGGGTTCGCGCAATACGTGTACCTGCCCTGGAACGCGGTCGTGCACCACGTGCCCAAAGGCGTGACGCCCGAGCTCGCCGGGCTCGTGACGCCGATGGCGAACGGCGTCGAGTGGTCTTTGTTCGACGGTGGCGTCGGCTACAACTCGAGCGTGCTCATCCAAGGCCCTGGACAGCAGGGCCTCTCGCAGACGGTGATCTGCAAGCAGGCCGGCGCCTCGCTCATCATCGTCACCGGCACGTCGAAGGATGGCGCGCGGCTTCGAGTCGCGAAGGAGCTGGGCGCCGACTACGTCATCGATGTGCAGAAGGAAGACCCGCTCCAGCGCATCAAGGAGATCACGGGCGGCAAAGGCGTGGACGTCGTGCTCGATTGCACGGCGGGTGCGGGAACCATCCCGATTCTCCTGGGCGTGGAGGCGATGAAGCGCAAGGCCGGCACCATCGTCGTGCAGGGCGAGCTCAAGGAATTCCCGAACTTCCCGCTCGAGCGCGTGACGGTGAAGGCAATCACCATCAAGAGCGCGCGCGGCCACTCGTATCGCGCCTGCGAGCTCGCGCTCGCGCAACTCGCGTCGAAACGTTTCCCGCTGGAGAGAATCACCACGCACCGCTTCGGGCTGAAGGACGTCGACCTCGCCATTCGCTCGGTGGGGGGACAGGGCGTGCCCGACGTGATCCACGCGTCGCTGATGCCCTGGCTGTAGCGGCATGGCGCTGCGAGGGCTGGAGGCGCTCCGCAGCCGCAACTACGTCCTCTACCTCGTCGGGCACTTCACCTCGCAGACCGGCGCCTGGGTGGAGCAGACCGCCGTCTCGTGGATCCTCTATGAGATGACGGGTTCTGCCGTCCTGCTCGGCCTCGCCGGCCTTGCGCGCGCGGCGCCGACCATCGCCCTTGCGCTTGTCGGCGGTGCCGTCGCCGATCGCCTGCCGCGCCGCGCGATGCTCTATTGCACGGAGTCGACGATGTTCGTGACCTCGCTTGCGATCGGCATGCTCGCGTGGAGCGCAAGGCTCGAGTACTGGCATCTCTACGTGCTCAGCTTCGTGAACGGCACGCTCTCCGCTTTTTCCGTTCCCGCGCGCCAGGCGCTCTTCGCCGGCCTCGTGCCGAGGACGGCCATGCAGAGCGCGGTCACGTTCAACGCCGTCGCCGTGCGCTGCGGCGTGCTCCTTGGCCCGTCCATCGGCGGCGCGGCGCTCGCCTACGGCAGCTATGCGGCTCCGTTCTGGATCAACGCCGTGAGCTTCATCGGCATGCTGACTGCGCTCGCTGCGATGCGCCTTTCTCCAATTGCGACGCATGACTCTGCGCCGGGCACGCTGTGGCAGGGGATGAAGGAGGGATTGGGCTTCGTCTGGGACCACGCGCCTTTGCGCGTCGCGCTCGCGCTCGAGGTCGTGAGCGGGCTCTTCGGCCACAACATCACGCTCATGACGATCATCGCCAAGGACGTCATCGGCACGGATGCCCAAGGCCTCGGCTGGCTCCTCTCGGCGCTCGGCGCCGGCGGCATGGCGGCAATGATCTTCATGGTGTTCGCGCAGCTCACGCGCCACATGCGCGTCATCCTCTACGCCGGCGCGCTCTACTGCCTGCTGCTCGCCGCGTTCGCGCTATCGCCCTGGCTGCCGCTTTCCCTCGCGCTTCTCTTCCTTCTTGGCACCTGCGACGGCATCTGGGGGGTGAACCGCAACACGCTCGCCCAGACCCTGGTCCCCGACACGCTGCGCGGCCGCGTCATGTCGGTGGTGGTGCTCACCACTCGCGGCAGTGCGCCGCTCGGTCGCCTTCAGGCCGGTTTTGTCGCCGACGTCGTCGGCGCGCCGGCGGCGATGCTGTTCGGCGCGGCAGTGATCGGCGCAGCGATCGCCCGGTGGTGGCGGCTACGCGCCTCCGAAGCCTGATGCCCGGCTATGATTAGGGCGTGACCGCGGGCGAGAAGAAAAGAATCCACGCTGCTGCGCCCGATGGAAATCCACGCCCACCGCGTCTTGTCGTACCTCGTCTCACGTGCGACTGCCACGCGCATGTCTTCGGCCCGCCGGAGCGTTATCCGCTCATCGCGGCCGCGCTCTACGACGCGCCGGCGCGAGCGGGTGGCGCCGAGTACCGGGACACGCTTGACGCCTTGGGCATAGAGCGCGGCGTGCTCGTCCAGCCGAGCGCTTACGGCACGGACAACCGCGCGATGCTCGATGCATTGGCAGCGGGCCGCAAGCGGCTGCGCGGCGTCGCCGTCGTACCGTTCGATGTCGATGCCGCAACCGTTGAGCAATTGCACGCGCAAGGCGTGCGCGGCGTACGCTGCAACATCGTCGATCTCGCGTCCGGCGCCGGCCGGCTGCCGCGCGAGGAGCTGCTCGCGCTGGCGCATCGCGTGAAGCCGTTCGGCTGGCACGTGGAATTGCTGATGCATGTGGACGAATTTCCCGAGCTCGATCGCCAGTTCGCCAATTTCCCCGTCGAGGTTTCGTTCGGTCACCTCGGCTACCTTGCGGCCGCGAAGGGCACGCAAGGGGCGGGCTTTCGCGCTCTCCTGCGGCTCGCGCGCGATGGAAAGGCATGGGTGAAGCTGACGGGGCCCTACCGGCTCACGACGCAGGAGACGCCTTATCCGGAGGTCGAGCAGTTGGCGCACGCGCTGGTCGACGCGGCGCCCGGCCGGCTGCTGTGGGGCTCGGACTGGCCGCATGTGATGGTGAAGTCGGCGATGCCGAACGACGGCGAGCTGCTCGACCTCCTTGCGCGATGGATACCGGACGAGGAGGTGCGCCGGCGCGTTTTGGTCGACAATCCGGCCGCGCTGTACGATTTCTGAGACGAGGAGGAGGGAAAATGGATCGACGCAAATTCATCGTGAGCACGAGTGCTTCGGCGCTCGCGCTCGGTGTGCCGCAGGCGCGCGCGGCGGGCGAGCCGGTGGTGCTCAAGCTCGCGCATCCGGATACGCCGCTCCATCCATCGCAGCAGATCGCGACGCGCATCGCGCAGCTCGTAGAGGAGCGCACGAAGGGCGCCGTCAAGATCCGCGTCTTCGCCGGCGGTCAGCTCGGCAGCGAGGTGAACATTGTTTCCGGCCTCACCACGGGCATCGTGGACCTCGCCATGCATACCACGGGGTTTCTGGAATCGTTCTTCCCGCGCATCCAGGCGCTCGACCTGCCGTTCCTCTTCAAAAACGAAGCCGCGGCCGAGCGCGTGCTCGACGGGCCGATCGGGCAGCAGCTCCTCAAGGACATGGAGACGAAGGGCATCTACGGGCTCACCTGGGGCCATTACGGCTGGCGCGAGACCGAGACCAACACCCGCGCCATCCGCCGGCCGGAGGACATGAGCGGCCTGAAGCTGCGCATCCAGCCCGGCGCGGTGTTCGCGGCGATGTTCAAGGCGGTGGGCGCAGTGCCCGTCGTCATCGACCTCGCCGAGCTCTACATCGCGATTTCGCAAGGGACGGTGAACGGCTACGAGCTGCCGTTCCTCGCGGTGATCTCTAGCAAGCTCGTCGAAGTGACGAAGTACGTCGGGCTCACGAACCACGTTTACAACGGCGGCGCGTTCATGGCGAGCAAGCTGCGCTTCGATAGTCTCGCCCCGAAGGACCGCGAGGTAATCCGCGAGACGGTGAAGGAGATGCAACCGGTCTGGCGCAAGCTCGTGGCAGACAAGTCGCTCGAGAACCGCAAGCAGTGCGAGAGCCGCGGCCTCGCCATTAACGAGATCGACTACCCGGCTTTCCGCAAGGCAATGGAGCCGGTGTATGCCGAGTTCCGGCCCAAGATCGGCACCGAGTTTGCCGACCGGGTGATCAAGGCGGCGAGCGCCTAGTCCGCAGCCGTTGGGCAACGACGCGCATTCCGCGAGCGGGTGGCTGCGCGCGCTCGACGCGGCGCTCGGGCTTCTGCTCGCCGCGGCGCTCCTCGCCGAGCTCGCGGTCGTCTTCTCTAACGTTATCGGGCGTGCTTTCTTCGGCCTGCCGCTCCTGTGGTCCGACGAGGCGGCGAAGCTCGCGCTCTCCACGATCGCCTTCCTTGGCGGCGCGTTCGCCTATCGGCGCGGCGAGCACGCGTTCGTGCATACGCTCCTCGATGCGCTGCCCGCGCGCCTTCAGCGCGCCTGCTATGCGCTGAACGAGCTCCTCGTCCTCACCGTGGCGCTGGTCGCCGGCTACAACGCCGTGCCGCTCTTCGCCGCGCGCTGGGACGAAGCGACGCCCATCCTGCAGATGCACGCGAGCTGGTTTGCCGCGCCGCTCGTCGCCGGCGCGATCGTGCTCGCGGCAAGCGCGCTCGAGCGGCTCCTCGCCTTGCACCGCAAGACCGTGTTGGCCATGGGCGCCGGCTATCTGCTGATCGCGGCGAGCGTAGTGCTGACGCGCGAGCTGTGGCGCCCATGGTTCGCCGGCGACGCGGGTCTGTGGCTCGCGCTCGGCCTCTTCTTCTGCACCGTGGTCGTCGGCCTTCCGGTCGCCTTTGCCTTGCTCCTCGGCACGGTCGGCTATCTGTATGCCACCGGCGCGGTGCCGATGGTGGCGCTCTCGCAGAACATGGTCGACGGCACGGGCAACTTCGTGCTGCTCGCGCTGCCGTTCTTCATCTTCGCCGGCCTCATCATGGAAACGGGCGGCATCAGCTTGCGCCTCGTGCGCTTCGTGCACACGCTCGTCGGCCACTTCCGCGGCGGGTTGCTGCAGGTGATGGTCGTCAGCATGTACATCGTCTCCGGTCTCTCGGGAGCGAAGACCGCCGATGTCGCCGCGGTCGGCTCCGTGATGCGTGACATGCTGCGACGACAGGGCTACAGCCTCGAGGAAGGCGCGGCGGTGCTCGCGGCTTCGGCCGCGATGGGAGAGACGGTGCCGCCGAGCATCGCCATGCTCGTGCTCGCCTCGGTCACCTCGCTTTCCATCGGCGCGCTGTTCATCGCCGGCCTCGTCCCTGCCGGCGTCGTCGCGCTCTGCCTGATGACGCTCATCTACTACCGGGCGAAGCGCGCGAATCTCGCGCGGCTGCCGCGCGCCACGCTGCGCGAGTTCGGCATTGCCGCCGCGGGCGGCGCGCTGCCCCTTGCCATGCCGGTGATCCTCTTCGCCGGCATCCTGCTCGGCATCGGCACGCCGACCGAGGTGTCGTCGTTCGCCGTGGTGTACGGCATCGTGCTCGCGGTGGCGATCTACCGCGAGCTCGGCATGCGCGAGTTCGTGCGCTGCGTCGTGGAATGCGCGTCGGTCTCGGGAATGATCCTCTTCATCCTCGCCGCCGCCACGAGCTACTCCTGGGTGCTCACCGTCGCTTACCTGCCGCAGCGCCTGGTCGAGATCCTCACGAGCGCACACCAGAGCGAGGCGCTCTTCCTGCTCGCGTCGATGCTGCTGCTCATCGTCATCGGCTCGATATTGGAAGGCCTGCCTGCGCTCCTCATCCTCGCGCCGATCCTCATGCCCATCGCCGAGCAGGTCGGCGTGAGCCCGCTTCACTATGGCATCGTGCTGCTCATCGCGATGGGCATCGGGCTCTTCATGCCGCCCGTCGGCATCGGCTTCTACGTGTCCTGCGCCGTGGCCGGGACAACGATCGAAAGGGCGACGCGCGCCATGATTCCGTTCCTGGTCGTGCTCGTTCTCGCCCTTTTTCTCGTGGCCCTCGTGCCCTGGTTCACCCTCTTCCTGCCGGCGGCGTTTCATCTGGGCCGCTAGTAATATGCATGCGATGGAAATCGTTCGTCTGTCGCCCGCGCTCGGCGCCGAAATTCGCGGCGTGGATGCTTCGCGGCCGATAAGCGAGGAGGCTTTCCGCCAGATCGAGAAAGCCTGGCACGAGCATCTCGTCATCCTGCTGCGTGGGCAAGATCTCGACGAGGAGCAGCAGGTGCGCTTCGCCGAGCGCTTCGGGCCGCTGTCGCCGATCCACACCGAGCACCACTCCGAGAAGAATAAGGCGGTGATGTACATCGGCAACCGCAAGAAGGACGGAAGGCTGGTGGGCGCGCTGCCGCTCGGCGAGATGCAGTTCCACAGCGACCAGTGCTACCGCGAGCGTCCGGCGATGGGCACGATGCTCTACGCGATCGAGATTCCGGCCGAAGGCGGCAACACGCTTTTCGCGAACGCCTACAAGGCATACGCGGCGCTGCCGGCGGAGGTGAAGAGCCGCGTCGAAGCCCGCAAGGCGGTGCAGGTCTATGACTACGGCGGCGGCGTCCTCGACCGCGCCAACATGGTCGAGCCGCAGGACGGGATGTCGTTCGCTCATCCCGTAGCGCGCACGCATCCGGCGACCGGTCGCAAGGCGCTCTACGTGAACCGGCTGATGACACACCACATCGAGGGGCTGCCGCGCGAGGAAAGCGAGGCGCTGCTCGCGACGATGTTCGAGACGATCGAGCGTCCGCAATTCATCTACGAGCACCGCTGGCGCGTCGGCGATCTCCTCCTGTGGGACAACCGCTGCAGCTTGCATGCGCGGCGCGACTTCAACGCCGAAGAAAATCGCTGGCTGCGGCGCGTCACCATCCAGGGCGAGCGCCCTGCTTAGAAGAGTCCCGGCAGCCAGCGCTTCACGCGCCGCGTGTAGGCGATGTAAGGCTCGCCAAAGCGCTCGCTGAGGCCGCGCTCATCGCGCAGCACGCGATAGTGGAACCACACGGTGCGCGCGATCGCGATTGCGGCGGCGAATAGCGACTGGAAGGTGAGCGCGACGCCGATCATGTAGATGATGTGGCCGAGGTACATCGGGTTGCGCGTCCAGGCGTAGATGCCCGTGTCGACAAGCCGCTCGGGCGGTGCGCCGGAGAGTCCCGGACCGCCGCCGCCGAGCGCGATGCGATAGCGGCCGCAGAGCCGATATTGCAGATAGCCCCACAGCATTAGCGGCGCAAATACCGGCTGCGCGCGAACCGTGCCCGTGACTGCCCATTCCCATGCGATCGTCGCGAGCGGAACGAGGAGGAACGTTTGCACCGGCGATTTGCGAAGCCCGTGCATGAGTATTTCAGTCGACCTTCACGCCGATCGACTTGATGACCTCGCCATACTTTGCGTACTCGCTGCGCAGGAGCGCGGCGAATTCATCCGGCGT
>Ga0075436_100001966_pt1 | contig 14162 bp, 10 predicted proteins | sample RhiMethybrSRZTD5_FD_75303 | JGI IMG/M metagenome (GOLD analysis project Ga0075436, IMG submission 75303) | Populus rhizosphere microbial communities from Tennessee, USA - Rhizosphere MetaG P. TD hybrid SRZTD5 | ecosystem: Host-associated > Plants > Roots > Rhizosphere > Soil | place: USA...
AGGGCTCCGCGTTTTTCCTGATGCCGAGGGCAAGATGAATTTGAGCGTGCGCGAGGCTCGTGGTGCAGTAATGGTGGTATCGCAATTCACGTTGTATGGCGACGTGCGTCGAGGGAAACGGCCTTCGTTCGATGATGCTGCGCGTCCGGAGATGGCGAAGAATGTGTATGAGTATTTCGTGGCCAAGATTCGCGCGCAGGGCATCGACTGCGCCACTGGAGAGTTTCAGGCGACGATGAAAGTGTCGCTTGTGAATGATGGACCGGTAACGATTTTGGTTGATTCAGAGAAGGGGTTCTGACTGAAACAGAACACAACTGCCGGCGGTCCACGCCCATCTCCGAGTCGCGAGCTCCGGCAAAACTGACATCGCACGGGCGTCCTGAGCGCAGTCGCAAAACATGCGGGGTGCCCCACCGCCTACCGGCGCCGGTTCTGTCAGTTACGCGTGAAGTTCGTTTCCACAAACGAAATCGCCTCTTCCCGCGTGTGTAGCGTGCCTTCGAGCTGCGCGTCCTCCACGGCCTGCAGCATGGTGCGAAATTGCGGTCCGGGCTTCCATCCATGCTGAATGAGGTCTTCACCGGTGATTAGCGGCGCCGGCCTGATCTCTTCTTCAGGCGTGCTCTCCAGCTTTTCACGAACGAACTCATAGAGCGACAGGTCGCGATGGCTGCCCGCGCAATCGAGACGATGCAGCTCCAGGTGTTCCTCGAAATGAGACAGGCGCATGAAGCGTTTCAGCGTTGACTCTTTCATCTTCTTCGCGTCGCCAAAACGCATATGATTGGCGACGAGTGCCGCAACCTGCTCGGTGGTTTCGTTCGAAAAGCGTAGACGGCGGCAGATTTCCTCTGCCATGCGCGTTCCCACTTCGGCATGGCCGTCGAATCGAATACGATCCGGCGCCACACGAAACGTAGGTGGCTTGCCGACATCGTGGAGCAACACTCCCCAAGCCAGCGATTTCGAGCAGCCCTTCCCGAGACCCTCTAACAGCAGCAACGTATGAATCCACACGTCGCCTTCGGGATGGTATTGCGGCGGCTGCGCCACGCCTTTCATCGCGCTTACCTCCGGTAAGACCTCCACCAGGAGGCCGCTTGCGTCAAGCAGTTCAAAGCAACGGCGCGCTCGTCCTTCGGTGAGCATTTTGTCGAGTTCGTCGCGAATGCGCTCGCGGCTTACTTGGTGAATGTCTCGCGCCAGCTCGCGGCTTGCGTTCATGGTCAGCGATTCGATTTCGTAACCGAGGCGGGCTGCGAAGCGCACGGCGCGCATCATGCGTAACTTGTCTTCCCGAAAACGCGTGCCCGGATCGCCGATGGTGCGGACGATCTTGTGTTCCAGATCGGAACGACCGCCAACATAATCGAGGACCTCATTCCTCGTTGGATCGAGTAGCAGGCCGTTGATGGTGAAATCGCGCCGCTGCACGTCTTCTTCAGCGGTGTCGGAATAGCGAACCGCATCCGGATGGCGGCCGTCGCTGTAGCCAACATCGCTGCGGTAGGTTGCGACCTCTACCTGAATGGGAGCAGCGTCGCGTGTCCCATTGGAGCGAATGAGCACAAGAATGACGCCGAATTGAGCGCCAACAGCGACGGTCTCCGGAAAAAGCGAGAGCACATCATCAGGCCTGGCGCTGGTGGTGATGTCGTAGTCCTGAGGCGCGACGCCGAGCAGCAGATCGCGAACGCATCCTCCAACGAAATACGCCGAGTGACCAGCCGCGCGAATCTGTTCCAAAACCGAAAGAGCCGCAGCGCGCGCTCGCTGAGAGCGGGTATGTGAAGCCGAAATGGTCTCGGTGGCCATGGCTGCAAGTCGATTCAATCTCGCGAAATCAACGAAATCATACAATCGAAAAATTGCTATGTAACATTCGGCCGACTCGTCTAGGACTGCGGCCGGCGGAGCGGATTCACATCCCTCTTTATCATAAGGACTGCGTGGCCTTGATTCTCGGCATCGAGAGTTCCTGCGATGAAACCGCGGCAGCCGTGGTTCGGGATGGCGAGGAGCTGCTTTCGAACGTGGTCTCGTCGCAGATCGCGACCCACTTTCCCTATGGTGGAGTTGTTCCCGAACTGGCATCGCGCGAGCATCTGCGCGCTATTGTGCCGGTCGTACGCAAAGCTGTTGAGGATGCAGACCTCCAGCTAAGCGCGATCGATGCTTTTGCTGTGACTCAGGGGCCCGGACTTGCCGGCTCGTTGCTTGTGGGGATCACGTATGCCAAGTCGCTTGCGTTTGCTCTCTCGAAGCCGCTGGTCGCCGTCAATCACCTTGAAGGCCACATCCACGCTGTGTTGCTCGAGCACCGGCGTTCTCAGTCGGCGGAACTCGCAATGCCTGCGCTCGCGCTGGTCGTCTCCGGTGGGCACACCCACCTGTATCTAGTGAACAAGTCTGACACCATCTGGTCGTACCGCAATGTCGGACGCACACTCGACGATGCCGCGGGTGAGGCCTTCGACAAAGTGGCCAAGTTGTTGGGGCTCGGCTATCCTGGCGGCCCGATCATCGAGAAGCTTGCAGTTCGCGGTAATCCGCGAGCGGTTGCGATGCCTCTGTCGCAGATTAAGGTTCACCGGAAGAGGCACGACCTCGATGCAGAACAGGTTTACGATTTCTCGTTCAGCGGAATCAAAACTGCGGTACTGCGATTCGTGGAAAGGCACGCGATGAGCAACGCGATTGAAAGCCGCAAAACTGCGCTTGGGCGAGTTCATGAATCCAGGACATACGATGACGTGCAGAATCTTGATCAGCTCACGCTTGATCTCATTGCGTCTTTTCAAGAAGCCGTGGTTCAGGATCTGGTACGGAAGACGCTGCGAGCGGCACAGCGGTTTGAAGTCGAATCGCTGATTGTCAGCGGCGGGGTCGCGTCAAATAGACGACTGCGCGATGAGTTCACCTCGCGCGCTCAGGCACACGGGCTGCGGGTCTTCTTTCCTGGCCGTGGACTTTCGACTGACAACGCGGCCATGATCGCAGCGGCGGCGTTTCCCAAATACCGCGCCGGAGACTTCGCCGACATTCACGTGTCGGCAGAGGCTTCGTTGCCGCTGGGAACCCGCTGAGTATGCAGTTGTCTCCGTGATCGGTAGAGATTACGCCAGGACGAAAGCGCGAAAGCACGCGTAGTGCCTCGAGACCATTGCTGGCAGATTCCACTTCAAAAGCGATATTTCTCAAGCAGCCGACAAACGGTGTGGCGTATCAGTATCGAATCATCGACCACGAGCGCACGTCGAATTGAGAGGCGCTGCAGCATGGGGCGCAATCTGCCTGTTATTGTTCTATCGGCTGAATCGTGGCTTTCTTTAGGGCCTTGTTCAGTTCCGATCGCGTGATAGATTAGAAATTTCCAGATGAACTCCCGCAGCCTGCGGTTTGAGATTCACCGAGCGCAAAAGATTGCGGCCGCGTTCCTTGTCATCTTCCTCATACAAAGCCTCTGGCTAGCCGCTCATCTGCCGCTTACGATGGCTGAAACGCGCAATGCCCTTGCAGGAAAGGCGTTGTGGTCACAGCGTCAACTGAGCTATGCACGTTCCCCGCTGATACCCGGCGATAGCATCTTGACTCTGCGCTGCGCTGGATTTCTTCCTTCGGTTGCGCGATGGTTTCAGCACGACGCGCGCGAGTTTAGCATCTACGCGGCTCCTAGTCGCTGGCTCGTCCGGCTTCCCTTTGTGCTTTTTGGGCTATGGCTTGGGGGCGCTTTATGGTGGGTTGCGCGGCGGCTCTTTGGTGACTCCGGCGGATACATCGCGCTGGCGCTCTACTGCTTCAGTCCTCCCATATTGCTGGCGAGCGCCACCGTAGACTCCGCGATTCTCGCGTCCTGGGGCCTCTTTGGCCTTGTATTCACCGGCATCGGAGTGGCTCACACGCTGTACGCTCCAGCAGAAAAATGGCGTCCGCGCATCATTCTCCTGGGCATTGCAATCGGACTCACCGCTGCAGCGAGTGTCAGCGCGGCGATTGCGGGCGTGGCGATCGGTGGGATCTTTATGTTTTACTTGGCGCCCGGACGCCGTCTCCACACGTTGGGAATACTGCTCGTTAGCTGCGCAATTGGAGCTCTGATACTCCTGGCCTGCTTCGGCTTTAATTTCCGCGATGTTTCCGCTGCAGCGCTTCTCCCCAATGCGGAATATTGGGCGCTCACATCGCGACGAATGCGGCAATTCCTTAGCCTGCCTGGAGGGCTGCTGGAAGGTCTAGCGTTCCTTTCGGCTGTCTTTGTGCTCTGTCTTTGGCCCAGAACCCGTTATTTTGGAAATCTGGCTGCTCTCCTCGTTGCCATCGCGGTGCCATGGTGGCCAGGGCAGTTCAGCTCGGCATCGGCCTTGCGAGCTCTACCTTTCGCGCTGGTGTTTGTGGGCGGGATCTACGCGGATCTGCTGGAGCCTCGCTTCTTCGCCGGCCGATTTCACCGCCTTGTGGCAGCCACCGCATTCGTGCTGGTCGGAGCGAGCGCGGTCCTCAGCCTAATGGTGGTTACAGCGTCGTCATAAGCAGACATAAAACAAAAGCCGTCCCGATTCGGGACGGCTTTCTGAGAAGAAGGAGCTCTATACCAAGGGTACGTGGCGTTGATCGATAAGCATTTCTTTTTGCATGACCTGCTCGACCATGCGCTCAACTGTAGGCATGAACGGTTCGGGCGCCCCATTGATCGCAACCTTCGTGCTGTGTCCCAGAGCAAGCGCAACTTCGTTCCACCGCAGCAGAGGAGAATCGAGTGGAATGTGAACCCGCTCGCGCTGGCGCTCCGGCTGGATCAGGTAACCCACCCAGATTAGAAGAGAGACGTAATAAACCACAGGCAGGAGTTGGGCCAACCGCGGCATCTTACTGATGTGCGAACTTGCCAAGGCGCTGTACAGGACGAGCTGAAAGAACGCATCTACACCAAAACCAAGAGCGAAACCGAATACGCGATTGCTCTTTGCAACGCCGAGGTGCTGCGATCCAATAAACAGAAACATCAGAAGCCCGCATTCCATCACTCGGACAATTCTTTCGAAGTCATTTACGCCAACAATTAACAAGTTAACCTTACTTGGCTGCGACGCAGGCATCGTAACAAACACGACGAATCCCACGAAAAAGATGCACGCGGCTGCCCATTTGAAGAGAACCTTGGCTAGATCTTGCAGCCCGGCGAATGGCTTGAAGGCGGCACAAAAGATTTCATAGAGCACTGGGAGCATGAAGATGTCCTGCAGTGCCGTCCCTGTCCAATAAGCTGCGTAATATGTCCAGGATCCCTGCTTAGCGTAGTGGTAGCAGACGAAAAGAACACCAGCCTTAACAGTGACAAAAACAAAGAACCACGCAAGCCATCTAAATTGACCCAGCAACTTGCGACGGTAAAGGAAATAAAGACACAGTAACTGGAGGATGGGAGCGGTTACCCAGATCAGTGCGGACTGTAAGCTTAAGGCGGGCATAAGCACCTGTTCGGGAGGAGAATAGCCTCTTACCCGCCTTAGCTTCAAGACAAAATGTTGCCTAAAGTAACTTTCGCTACCCGGTTACTAGTTGATCGCGCAAGCACCCGGAGGACAAATCGGCACCGGTTCGCATCCAGCTCCCATTTGATTCTTGGTATTAGAGGTTGCGGCAGAGGCCACAGCAGCGGCCATAACGATGGTAGCGAACAGCAGACGGAGCGACTTCTTCATGGGATTCCCCCTAAATAATGCTTAGTAACGTCGTTACCAACGTAATCCAGTAACTGGTTACTTTGGTGACTGGACAATATCAAGAGGTAACGAATTTGAAAACAATTATTTCTGTGGAAAGCTGTGGAAAAAGAGACAAGTCGCTAAGCTCTTCGGGGTTCTGAGTCAGAGCATGGTGCAACTGGGAGCTGATAGGGTGGGGCAGCTTAGACGCTCGTTTTGTCCTGTCGTGCGCGATTCAACCGCCGTGGCCCAAAGCACCTGTTTTGTGCTAAAATCGTGTTGTCTCAAAAGGCGATAAATCCCTGAATAATCAACTGTTTTGCTCGCTTTTCGCGCCTAGTCTGCAGTGATTTGCAGGGCAATTCCTGTCCTAGAATTCCGAGTGGGGTCCCCGTTTGAAAGAAACAGCAGCAGTCAGGACGCAAGTGGAACCAAAACTGAATATCGAGAAAGAACCGAAGCCAAAAAAGACCAACGGCAGCACCAATGGCGAGTACACGGCCGAGAGCATTAAGGCTCTGGAAGGCCTGGAGGCGGTGCGCCTCCGCCCGGCCATGTACATCGGTTCCACCGGCGAAATGGGCCTGCACCACCTCGTGTACGAAGTGGTGGACAACTCCGTTGACGAGGCTCTCGCTGGGCATGCCGACCGCATCGATGTGACGATCCACATCGACAACTCCATCACTGTCATTGATAACGGACGTGGTATTCCGGTCGATGACATGGAATACCACGGAGAGAAGCTGCCCGCCGCGCAAGTGGTTCTGACCGTGCTGCACGCAGGCGGAAAGTTCGATTCGTCAACATACAAGGTTTCAGGCGGACTGCACGGTGTAGGCGTGAGCTGCGTGAATGCACTCTCGCACCAGCTCGATCTCGAAATCTGGCGCGACGGATTCGTGTGGGAACAGAGCTACGCCAAAGGCATACCTGCTTCGAAATTCAAGAAGACGGGTACTACGAAGAAACGTGGCACGAAGGTTCATTTCCTGCCCGACAAAGAGATCTTCACCACGATCGAGTACAACTACGACACGCTGGCACAGCGTCTGCGTGAGCTCGCGTTTCTGAACAAAGGCCTGACGATCACTCTTACTGACGAGCGCGCAACGGACAGCAAGACCGGTGAAGCCAAGCACGCGGAATTCAAGTACACAGGTGGCATTGCGGAATTTGTGAAGCACCTCAATCGTGGAAAGACTGTACTGCACGATAAACCGATCTATATGGAAGCCGAGCGCGATGGTGTGGGCATGGAGATTGCCGTTCAGTACAACGACGGCTACTCCGAGTCGGTGTTCTCATTCGCGAACAACATCAACACCGTCGATGGCGGTACACATCTTTCCGGATTCCGCACTTCGCTCACACGTACGATCAACTACGCCGGTCAGCAGCTCGGATTGTTCAAAGATCTGAAAGAGAACCTTTCGGGCGACGACGTGCGCGAAGGTCTCGTTGCCGTCGTGAGTGTGAAGCTGTCGCAGCCGCAATTTGAAGGACAGACGAAAGGCAAGTTGAACTCCGATATCGCCGGCATCGTCCAAGCGTTCATCAATGAACGTCTGGGCGCGTTCCTGGAGCAGAACCCGACAGTCGCGCGCCGAATCATCAACAAAGCTATCGAGGCGGCACGCGCTCGCGAAGCAGCCCGCAAAGCGCGCGATCTCACACGCCGCAAAGGCGCGCTCGATGGCGGAGGTCTGCCGGGCAAGCTTGCTGACTGTTCCGAGCGCAGCGCTGATCGTTGTGAAATCTATCTGGTCGAAGGCGAGTCCGCAGGCGGCACCGCAAAGCAGGGACGCGATCGCCGCTTCCAGGCGATTCTGCCGCTCAAAGGCAAGATCCTCAACGTCGAAAAAGCACGCTACGACAAGATGCTTGGGCATGAAGAAATTCGCGCCATGATCACTGCGCTCGGGTGCGGGATCGGGAAAGAAGACTTCGATCCCGCCAAGCTCCGTTATGGGAAAGTGATTCTCATGACCGACGCCGACGTGGACGGATCGCATATTCGCACGCTGCTGCTCACGTTCTTCTTCCGGCATATGACGGAGCTGATCAAGCGCGGACACGTGTACATCGCACAGCCGCCGCTTTACAGGATCAAAAAGGGAAAATTCGAGCAGTACATCAAAGACGATCGCGAATTCGTGAAAGTGATGGTTCGTCGCGCGGCCGATGGTATGACCGTACGCTACGGCGAAGGCGCCGCCAAGCTGGAAGGTCCTGAACTGACGAAATTCATGACAAAGCTGAACGAGTATCTCGGCTTCTTCGAGAAGGTGAATAAGCACCTTCGCGAGGAACGAATCGCTGAGCTGCTGCCCAGGGTGGACTTCACTGCACGAGCCGATTTCGAAGGCACGGAAAGAGGCGCTCCGCCGAAGGTGAAAGAGCTCGAGAAGCGCATCAAAGGGCTGTTGAAGGAACTCGGTCTCAAATCAGTCGAGACACGACACGAAGAAGAGCACAATACCTGGCTGGTCAGCTTCGTGGATTCACAGGGCGCTGAGCGCATCATCAACTGGGAGCTCATCACCTCGCCCGAGTACCGGCAGATGATCTCCAAGTACAAGCAGATCGCTAATTACATGGAGCCGCCGTTCATCATCGAACAGGTGGCTAAAGCGGAAAAGGGCAAGGTAGCGGAAGAAGAAGCAGAGACTCCGATCAGTGAAGCCGAGTCGTCGAAGCAGGAAAAAGGCACGGCCAAGCGCAAGAGCGCAGCTGAGCCGGTTGAGAAGCAGTCGCCGCGCGAGCTGTTCGAGTACGTCCTAAGCCAAGGCAAGAAAGACTACGATGTCCAGCGTTACAAAGGCCTTGGCGAGATGACTTCGACTCAGCTCTGGGAGACGACCATGAATCCCGACGTCCGCAGCCTCATGCAGGTGAAGCTGGAGGACATCGCGGAAACGGAAACGATCTTCACTACACTCATGGGCGAGGACGTTGAAGCGCGTCGCAAGTTCATCGAAGAGAACGCACTGGATGTGAAGAACCTGGATATCTAGTTGGTCGACACTTCGTGTCAAACAAATGGCACCCTGAATGGTGCCCTTTTCTTTTTTGAGATCGCTGCTAAGAACGCAGCTTCGCACGAGCGATAGTGGAAGCTAAATCTGCACCGCCTTCAAATCGATCACAGCCGACACTCGCTTGAGTTCATCTAAGGCTGCCTGCGTTACCGGCTGATCCGTTTGTACCACTGCCATTGCTTCTGCGCGAGCAGAGGCAGCCCCCGACGAGGTGCTTGCGGCAGCGCTGCTGGCGCTTGCCTCGCTACGCCCCAGAGCGAAGTTGGCGATATTGATGTGGTTCTTTCCCAAAACGGTTCCAACCTGACCAATTACGCCGGGCACGTCGCGATTGCGGAGAACCGTGAGGTGGCCTTCCAGCGGAGCTTCGACGCGGAATCCGTCCAGGTCGAGCAGGCGCGGATACCGACCGTGCAGCACAGCCGCTCGCGCGCGGTGCTCGCCTTGCTGCGTGCGCACGTTGAGCGAGATGACATTTCCGCCGCTCAGATCCTCTGGTTTCTTTTGCTCTTGGACCTGAATGCCGCGCTCTGATGCCATCGCATTTGCGTTTACCAGATTCACGCTATCGATGCTGTGCTTAAGCGCGCCTTTAAGTGCGGAGTTGCGAAGGAGCGCGGTTTTCCATTCCGCAACCCGACCGTGATAGGTGAGGATGATGCTCTCGACATTGCCTTCGCTGAGCTGTCCCAAAAAGAGACCGAGCTTTTCCGCAAGGTCGATGTAAGGATGCATCTCGCGATACTCCTCATCGGAGAGCGAAGGCACGTTGACTGCGTTCTGGATCACTCCGCGCTTCAGGTACTCCTTCACCTGCAATGCGATCTGCACGCCGACGAGTTCCTGCGCTTCATTCGTTGATCCGGCGATGTGAGGTGTGGCGATCACGTTCGGAGCTGATAGTAAGGCGTTCTCTTTCGGAGGTTCCTGAGAAAAGACATCGAGCGCAACGCCGGCCACCTGACCGGAATTGAGCGCCTGAAGCAAAGCTGCGTCATCGATCAATTCGCCGCGCGCACAATTGACCAGGCGAACGCCTTTCTTCATCTTTGCGATCGATGCTGCATTGATCATGCCAATGGTTTGTGGCGTGAGGCCGACATGGAGAGAGATGTAATCGGAACTGACGTAGAGCGAGTCGAGTCCGACTAGTTCGATCTCGAGATCGCGCGCGAGTTGCTGGGAAACAAAGGGATCGTATGCGAGGACTTTCATTCCGAATGCCTTTGCTCGCCGCGCGACTTCCACTCCCACGCGTCCGAGCCCAATGATGCCCAGCGTCTTGCCTTTCAGCTCGGTCCCTTGCAGCGACTTTTTTTCCCACTTGCCTGCTCGCGTGGTTTGGTCCGCTTTGGGAATGAAGCGAGCCAGCGAGATCATGAGCCCAATGGTGTGTTCAGCGACAGCAATCGCGTTCGCACCGGGCGTATTCATCACTACGATGCCTTTGCGCGTGGCAGCCTCGGCATCGACGTTGTCGACACCGACGCCGGCGCGGCCGATGACGCGCAGCTTTTGTGTAGAGTCAATCAGCTTCGCGTTTACGTCCGTCGCGGAGCGCACGACGAGAGCATCGGCATCCCGAACCGCAGTCGCCAGATCGCCCATCTGCTCGTGAGTAATGACTTCGAAATCCGGCTCATCACGGAAGACCTTGAGCGTGGCCGGAGAAACTTTTTCAGCTATTAGGATTTTCATGAAGACCTCAGTAAGACACGATGACAACGTGGAGCCGGCCGCCCTCGGCCGGATTTTCTTTTTTGTTTGTCATTCCGAACGAAGTGAGGAATCCCTATGGATTTAGAAAATCAGATTGAGCAGAGCTGATCCAGTTCATAGGGATTCCTCACTCCTGCTCACGAGAACTGCACGCGTGAGCATCCGTTCGGAATGACAAGTGGAAACACCCGGCCGAGGGCGGCCGGCTCCACGTCAGTTAGGCAGTTACGGCCAGGCTCGACGAACACACTTCTGATGTGCGTCCACACGAACAGCGCTGATCGGCTTCCAGCAGTTGCGCCAGCGTGGTGCCTTTGCGTTTCGCATAAACATCCTGGGCAGCCTTCAATCCAACGCCAAGCAGATTGCGACCGAGAAGCGGAACAAGCACGTGTTCGAGACCGCCGACCATAGCGATCGTATCGAGATAGTCGAAGAAGCCGAGATGCGCGATGCGGAAGAGCTGGCCCTTCATCTCGCCCTGTCCATTGGCGATCACACCACCGAACTGCTCTTTAAATCCTTTAACGATTTTTCCCGAATCGGTACCTTCGGGGGCAAGCACGGCGGTCACCGCGGCTGCGGGCGCGGTCGACGCGAACAGTTTCAATCCGAATGCCTGGATGGCAGCGCGCGTCATTTCCGAGACGACTTCGGCATTGTGAATCAGCGCATCGCGACCGGTCGGGATATCGCCTCCTGCTCCGGCTGCGATGTAATCGAGTGCAGCCCCCAGAGCGGCGATGAGAGCGACCGCCGGCGTGTAAGCCGACTCGCCTGCGGCAGCCGCCTTCCGCTCCTTGCGCAGGTCGAAGTAGTAACGCGGATTCTTGCTGGTCTCCATGCGCTTCCACGCTCGCTCGCTCACCGCGCAATAGGCGAGACCAGGAGGAATCATGACCGCCTTCTGCGATCCCCCAATGATTACGTCAATGCCCCAGCCATCCACGTCGAAGTGTGTGGTGCCAAGTCCCGTAATGGCATCTACGACAAGGAGCGCGTCGGTGTCTTTGGTGAGCGCAGCGATGCTCTGAACGCAGTGACGCGCACCGGTGGAGGTCTCCGTCGCTTGCATGAAGACGGCCTTCACATCAGGCTTGAGCCGGGCGCGGACTTCTTCGATCGAGAACGTCTGGCCGTACGGCGCGCTGAGCGTATCCACCTGACAGCCGAAGGCTTTACCCAGGCTGGTCCAGCGCTCGCCAAATTTGCCGGCGCTGAGTACGAGAATGCGATCGCCGGGCGAGGTGAGGTTCGAGACCGCAGCTTCCATCGCTCCTGTGCCTGATGAGGCGAGGATAATGACGTCGTTCCTGGTTCCGACGAACTCTTTTAGCTGCGAGAGCACGCGCTGATACAACGCGCGGAACTCCGCGGTGCGATGATGAACGTCGGCGGCTGCCATGGCGAATTGCGCCGCCGGCAGCAGCGGAGTAGGACCGGGAGTAAAAAGACGAACCTTCTTTAACATGCCTTTTATTCTAAGTTGAACGGCTGCCCATTTGTGATGCGCGAAACGAAGTTTTGCGCCTTGAAGCCATCAAAAATTCTTCTACTTCGTATTATTGAAGCTGATAAACAGTGCTGAGGCGTCTTTGACCTCGCTCCAGCGCATCTGTTGTGGCTTTACGTCTGCGCGGCGAATGCACTTTGCCTTCCTCAAATCGGGAGTGCTGATGGCGCTGATAGCGCACACGCTCATCGGCATCTCGCTGGTTTGGGACAAGGTGCTGCTCAAACGGCCTGAGACGAAGAACCTGGTGAACTACGTCTTTTGGCTGGGCGCCATCAGCATCTTTGGCCTGGTGCTGATCCCGTTCGGATTCAAGATGCCGCACATCTCTGTAGCGGGACTTGGATTCATCACCGGGGTGCTGCATCTCGTGGCCGTGTACTTCTACTACGACGCGCTGAAGCGCGGAGAGGCCAGCGAATCGCTCGCCGCCATTGGCGGTTTTAGTCCTGTTGCTACGGCCGTGATCGGCTATTTTCTTCTCAGTCAACCGTTCGCGGGCGGAAAAGTGATCGCATTTGGTTTGCTCACTGCCGGCGGATTTCTCATGTTCCTCGCCGAGGAGATGAACTTTCGCCGGATGATTGTTCCCATGGCCCTCGCTTCTGGATTGTTTGGCCTCGTCAACGTTCTGCAGAGAATCGTCTTCAAAGAAACCAACTTTGTTACCGGATACGTTTTCTTCACTCTTGGGACCTGTGTAGCAGCGTTCGCGCTGCTGATTCGTCCGAAGTGGCGAATTCAGATATTCAAGCATTCCGAAGAAGCGACGCCGCGCAGCAAATTCTGGTACTTCGTGAATCGGTTCATCGACGGCGTGGGGTCGTTTCTCATCTTTTACGCCATCAGCCTCACGCATCCCGCGATTGTGGACGCGATCTCGGGCGTGCGCTTCGTGATCATCTTCATAGGAGCGCTGCTGCTCACAAAGCTGCGTCCACAATGGCTTTCTGAGGATTTCTCCGGACGCACGCTGCTGGTTAAAACTCTGGCAACTGCCAGCATCGTCGCGGGAATGGTTTGGCTTTCTACCCATGGCGGACATCAAGAAGCGGGAGCAGCAACTACTCAGTTGATTACGCCACCGCACACTGCACTTTCGTTTGGGGCGCCGATGCGAATTCCTGATTCTGTTTCGCGCAATCCAGTGCTACTATCGCTCACCAACTCAGGACACAACTGATCGAAATGCAAATCGCGAAGCTCTGTTGTGCGGCTCGCGATTTTGCCGTGCGCACGCTCAGGATCTGACAACCTGCGAGTGCGCGCTGCCACCCAATCGAGTAAGTGTTCGTTCGAGTTGCAGGGGAGCAGATTGCATGCCGATGCGCGTGAGCTGGCTAATGTGTTGTCTGACGATAAGCGGCCTCGGCTTCGCACAATCGTCAGCTTCGGCCGCTTCCAGAAGATCGTCCATACAGGAACGTCTTATCTATTCCTCTCACGAGCGTCTGCAATGGGAGGCAGCTCAGATGTGGAACGCACCAGCTTTTCCCGCTGCTACCGAACCAGCCCATCATTCAATTCATGTCCAACAACCTCCTCTTACACCTCCGCGAATTCGGCGGGAATGGCTGCAACCTTCACCAGAAACGGCAACTCCAGAGACAAATCCGGACGTCGCGGATATCGTCGGGAGTCCTTCGTACCTGCCGAAGAAAACGCGGTGAGCCTCAACTCATTGTGACGGTCAGAGATGTCGAAGTGCATTCGTCGCACTCAACCTCCTGAAATCTGGCGCTCGACCTCGAAGGCTATCCGCGCAGCTTCGATTTGATCATCCAGCGAGATCGGCCAATCGGCCTGATTGCGAAGCGCGTGCGCTAATGCTTCCATTTCTTCAACATGGCCCTTCTGGTGCGTGAGAGACTTCCACCCGCGCTGCTTGCGGCCGGCAATCGTCAGAGATTTGTAGTCAATCATCGACAGCACCTTGCCGTCGCAGAAAATCTCCATGCTCTCTTTAGGATGAGACTTGCTGCCCAAAGCCGTGTACGTGAGCGTGCACACTGAACCGTCTTCATACGAGATGGTGGCGACGAAGTTATCGTTCTTGACGTACTGCTTGCCGGACGGAGTGATTGATGCGGCCTGAATTGCTCTCACGCTGCTTCCCGTGAGGAAGGTGAACAGATCGTAGATATGGCAAGCCTCTCCAAGGTTCCGGCCTCCGCCTTCAGG
>Ga0075436_100001967_pt1 | contig 14161 bp, 13 predicted proteins | sample RhiMethybrSRZTD5_FD_75303 | JGI IMG/M metagenome (GOLD analysis project Ga0075436, IMG submission 75303) | Populus rhizosphere microbial communities from Tennessee, USA - Rhizosphere MetaG P. TD hybrid SRZTD5 | ecosystem: Host-associated > Plants > Roots > Rhizosphere > Soil | place: USA...
TCGGTTCTTCCGGGTGCGTTCGATCCTTTTTTCTCCAAAGCGCTTCCGTAGATCGATGACCGAAACGATTTTGCCGCGCAAGTTGATGACGCCTTCGACATACTCCGGCGCATCCGGCACAGCCGTAATCTCGGGGACACGAACGATTTCGTGAACAAGATCGATCGGCACACCGAACGTTTCTTTCCCGATCCGGAAACCGACGAGTTGTAGGTCCTTCGCCATGTGCTCCTCGCAATCGGCTAGTTCACCGTAGTCGCGTACCGGGTCTGCGGCTTCTGATCGTCTTGCCAGTGGCCGTTTGCGCCCTTGCGATTTCCGCTGCCGGCCGCCTGCAGAGCTTCCAGGACAAAACGGTCCATGGATTCGAGCATGGCCCGCGACATTTTGTTCATCTGCTCGGCCGAAGCGGCGAGCTCGGTTGATCCCGAAGTGGAACGCTGGATCAGCTCGCGCATCTTCTCCATGGCACGAACCACGGCTTGTGCTCCCGACGCCTGTTCCTCAACTGACGAATTGATCTCATGCGTGATCTCGTTCAGGCGCGTGGTAGCACGAGCGATCTGTGAAGAACCGTGCGACTGCTCGTTTGTAGCCGCTCCGATTTCCTGCGCAAATTTGTAAACTTCGGTGACGACGTTAGAGATCTTCTTGAGAGCACTGCTGAGTTCCGTACCCTGCACCAGACCGTCATTGACAATCGTGGTGCTCTTGTCCATGTTTTCAACGGCTTTACGGGCTTCTTTCTGGATGCTCTCGATCAGATCTGAAATTTCGCGCGTAGATTGCGCCGATTTCTCTGCGAGCTTGCGGACTTCATCTGCTACCACGGCGAAACCGAGTCCATGCTCGCCGGCTCGCGCAGCTTCGATTGCTGCGTTGAGAGCCAAAAGATTCGTTTGTTCTGCGAGATCGTCGATTACTTCGATGATCTTGCCGATATCGTCGGCGCGGGTACCCAGAGCGCGAATAATTCCAGAAGACGCCTGGATGGAGCCGTTGATCTTGTTCAGCCCGTCGGTAGTCTTTTCCATCGTCTGGATTCCGCTCTGGACCTCTTCTCGGGAGCGCTGCGAAATTTCGAGCAGGACCTTTGCCGTATCCGCAACCCGTTGAATGGAGGCGACCATCTGGTCGATTGATGCTGAAGTCTCACTTACGCTCGACGCTTGCGTCTGCGTGTTCTTCACCATGTTCTGCACGTTGATGCTCATTTCGTGCATGGTGCTCGTGACTTCATCAATTGCCGACGCAGCCTGAACGTTGATTTTGGCCGACTCGTCGGAGGCGCTGGCGACTTCGTTTGATCCACCGGCAACCTGCGACGCGCTGTCGCGGGTACTCTTGACGAGCGCGCGCAGTCCGATCGTCATTTCAGAGAAAGCTCGGCCGAGCGTGTCGCGCTGCGAGCGCGGCTGCACTTGCACGCTCAGATCGCCTCCGGCAATGGCTTCGGAGAATCCCGCCATCTCTTTCAGATAGGCAATCATCTTGTTGAAGCTCTTGCTGAGTTCGCCGATCTCGTCTTCGCGTTCGATATCGATTTTCTGATCGAGGTCACCCGAATCGCCGATTTCACGCGCCACCAGCATCAAGTGGAACAGTGGATCTGTTATCGATTTGGGAATTCGACGCGCGACCGCGATACCTCCACTCAACGCTACAAGTGCCAGGGTGCTTGCCAGCCAAGTCATCATCGTCCCCAAACTGGTGTCGCTCTGCTGCTGGTCCTGAAGAACCTGCTCGGTGGCTGCCATTGTCTGGTCAACCGGATCTTTCACGCTCTTCAACCAATCGCTAGGATTCTGCTGGAGATAGAAGATCTGTAGTTCCGCGACCGTCGAATTGCCCGAATCGACTTGTTTGCGTTTGTCCATGAGCGGACGCGCAAAACGCTCGAGCCACTCGTGTTCTGCCTCATTCAGCCGGTCGAGTGGAACCTTTTCTTCCTCGGTTGCTCTGGCTTTGGTTTCGTGAATAGCTTCGTCAAGATGGGAAGCGCCACTGACGACCTTGTCAGCCTCGGCCGGATCCCCGCTCAACAAGTAATTGTCGAGATGGATCTGGTTCTGGCTGAGTTGGTACTGCAGGGCCGAGGTGTCACGCAGCAGTTGGAAGGATCGTTGTGTGTGCTTCTTCGCCGAGTGCTCGCGGATGAGAGCTCCCACATTGAACAAGCCGAGTACGAATACCAAGCCGGTCATGATGCCGAAGCCAACGCGAAGCTTTTTTGCGATTGTCATTGCCTATGTACCTGACTTTTCCAGGCGCTGGCGCCTAGTTATTGCTGTTTGTGAAACGAATCTCCACCACCTCAGTACCTTCGGACCCCGGTTCATACCGCCACTGCTTCACGGCAGCTTCGGCGGCATCGATTAGCAGTGGGTGCCCGCCTAGTGGCCTCACTGTCTTGACTTGACCATTTGCGCCCACGATGAGTTCCAGCTTGACTGCGCCAGTAACGTTCATCTTTTTGGCCAGATCTGGATATTGCGGAGCAACTTTCGATTTGATTTTTCGTGTGGAATCTTCTGCATGAGTAAGTACTGCAAGGCCGAGGACAAACCCAATTACGACGACTAACCAGCGAGACTTCTGGAAGAAGCTGCGCACAGTTCTCTCCTTAGGGATGAATTCAGTCTGAAATCTGCACGGAGGGTGCCAGCCTTGGCCGACTCGTGACCTCGGTAATTTATCGATCCGTAAGTTGTTGATTTTTCTCGCGGAACTCTCGCAATGATAAGAGCCAGGCGATGCCATCGAAGGGACGAAACCGTCTCATTACCCCGGCAGCCTGCGTTTCTAGCGTCTCAAGCTGAGAAGTTCTCAGGAAAGTAACTGGTTACCGACGATGCACGGTGATTCTGATTCGCGTTGACTCAAAATGAGATTGCACGCTACCGTCGCAGTTCGGATCAGGCTCGTTTTGAGACAGATTCTCCAAACATGAACCCTACATCTCCAGAGTCGCGCGCTGATTTTGCGCAACCCGAACGTCATCGTCTGCGCGCTGAGACGCTCGTCTCCTTCGCTCTGGAAGTAGGAGGCGCGATCGAGCTGGATGACTTAGCGGAGAAGTTCACCTGTCGCGCCATGGAAGTCGTCGGAGCCAACTATGGTTTTCTGGCGCTAGTCAAAGATGGTCGGGCTCAGACCGTAACATTCCAACCAGAAGCTGTTCGTCAGCTTTCGTTTGTTCGGTTAAATCGCGCAATCGAAGAATTGACCTCGCGTTCGTCGGCGAAGGGTATCGTGCTCGCGGCGGATCGGTTTGATTCGGAACTGACATTGGAGCACGGATGGAAGCAACTGATCATTACGCCTCTGTATGGTGCAGGCAACGAGCTGCTCGCCGCTTTGGGATTGGTTGATTGCAAGTCCCACTCCGCCGGAGACGTCGAGCTACTGCAAGCGATGGCGGTGCATGCGGCCGCCTCTCTGCAGGCCTCGCAGCTCTTTGCGCGTATTACCCGTGCGAGTCGCCAGTGGGCAGAGATATTTGATTCCATTTCTGATCTCATGTTCGTACACGATGAACGGCATCGCGTACTGCGCGTAAATCGCTCTCTTGCGGAAAAGCTGAAAAAAGAACCTGCGCAATTGTTAGGGATCCCGGCTCGGGAGTTATTCGCGCCAAGCTTCTCCAGTCAAACATGCCCGTTTTGCCTGGACCTCTCCAGTGCGCACTTCCGGGAAGAGTTCCGCGAAGCGAAGACAGGCAACGTCTATTTGATTTCATCTTCACGACTGCGAAGTCCGGGAGACGATTCTCCGCAAACGATCCATGTCCTCAAAGACGTGACCGCCAGCCGCCGTGCCGAGCGACTTTATCGCGAACTCTTCGACAACATCCAGGAAGGCGCCTACTTCTCTGCACCAGATGGTCAGCTGCTGGAGGTAAACGACGCCCTGGTCCGTATGCTCGGTTACGACAGCCGCGAGCAACTGCTCGCCGTTAGTGCCGAGAAGCTCTATGTAGACCCCGGGCATCGGGACATAGTTAAGCGAGCGCTAGACCAGTTTGGGCGGCTCCGCAATCATGAGCTTGCTTTGCTGCGTCGCGACGGCTCGATTATCTATGTTCTCGAAAATAGCTTCGTCGTACGCGACGATGCCGGCAGAGTAATCGAATATCGAGGCGTACTCCTGGACATTACCGAAATGAAACACGTGCAGTCGCAGCTGCTGCGCGAGCACGATTTCAACACGCAGATCCTCAGCCACACGCAGAGCCTCATTGCTGTTGCCGATACAGCCGGCCTAGTGAGCTATGCCAACCGCCGTTGCTGTGAAGTAGCCATAGGTTCCGGAAGCGATCTGGTCGGTTCCCGAATTGAAACCATGGTTGCTCCTAGCCACCGCGGCATGCTGCGCAATGCCTTCGAGACCGTTCTCGAAGGAAAGGTTGTGAATAACCTCGAACTTCCGCTGGTTCGCGATCGCCAGACAATCGGAAGCTTTTCTGTAAATCTGAGTCCAATGCGGAGCCCTTTGGGAGAGGTGAACAGTCTGGTTGCGGTAATGACAGACATAACCGATGTGGCCATGCTGCAGGCGAAGCTAATGCACACAGAAAAAATGGCAGCCGTCGGCCAGCTCGTTTCTGGCGTGGCTCACGAGGTGAACAATCCCCTGACAGCCATTATGGGATTTGCCGATCTTCTGATCGACAGTCCAGAGCTATCAACCGAAGCAAAAGAAGACTTGCGGGTAATCGTGCACGAAGCTCAGCGCACGCGCGAAATTGTGCGTAATCTGCTTAGTTTTGCGCGTCAGAGTCCGCCGCAGAAGCAGGCCGTCGATCTGCATCAGGTGTTGCGGCGGACAGTTTCGTTGCGCGCATACGACTTGAGCAACGAAGGTGTTGAACTCGTGCAGAAGTTTGATTCGACGCTGCCGAACGTCACCGGAGATGCGCACCAGCTTCAACAAGTATTCCTCAACATCCTGAACAATGCTTTCGATGCCGTGCGCGAGACTGGCAAGCGCGGTTGCATCGCCATTGCAACTTCCCGCGTGCGCGACTGCGTAGAGATCAGCTTCACGGATACCGGAACGGGAATCGTGAATCCGGAACGGATCTTCGATCCCTTCTACACAACCAAAGAAGTGGGGAAAGGAACGGGTCTCGGCCTAAGTATTTGTTACGGAATCATCAGAGAGCACGGAGGCGAAATTCTGTGCTTCAACAATCAGGACGTGGCAGGAGCAACTTTTTCCGTTCGCCTGCCTTTGTTGAATGTCGGACGCGGACTGGCAAAGGCCACGGCGGCCTCGGTTTAATCCACAGGACGACGATAGGAAAAAAAGACCACGATGACTAAATTGCCTCTGCTGGTAATCGAAGATGAAACCGCCGTGATGTCGTTCTTGCGGACGGCACTGGAACGCAATGGCTACTCCATCGTGAGCGCATCGTCTGGTGCCGAAGGATTGAAGCTGCTGGAGAGCGGCGCATACATGGGAGTGATCTCGGATATGCGCACGCCAGGAGGCATCAGCGGCGCGGATGTCCATGCATGGATTCGCGCCAATCGTCCTGAACTCTCGCGACGCATTCTGTTCATCACCGGCGACACTGTAAATCGCGAAACCATGGAGATTCTCGAGAAGACCGGTGCGCCATGTATCGAAAAGCCCTTCCGGGTTGCGCAGTTGTTGCGCAGCATTGAAACGCTTATGGCAGGTGAAGCGCGATGAGCCAGGGGTCTCTTCATCTGCTCGTCGTCGACGATCAGGAGAGCATTCGTAAACTCTGCGCGACCGTAGGCGCATCGCTCGGGTTGCGTTGCACACAAGCCGACAGCGCCGAAGCCGCGCTCGCGGAGCTTGATTCCGATGCTCCCGACATGATCCTCGCCGATTTGATGATGCCGAATATGTCAGGCCTCGATTTCCTGACGGAAGTGAAGAGCACAATGCCGCACGCCGAGATCGCGATTATGACCGGCCATGGTTCGATCGAGAGTGCCGTGCAGGCGATGCGCCTTGGCGCCTACGACTACATCACAAAACCGTTTCGGATCGAAGAGCTGAAACTTCTGCTGGAGCGGATGCGGGAGAAGGTGCAGCTCGTAAATGAGAATATTTTCTTACGCGAGCGTGTGAATACCGAAACGGACCTGAGCGGCATCGTCGGTTCTTCCGTCAAAATTCAAGACGTGTTGCGCATGATCGCTCGCTTGAAAGACACGCGGACTCCGGTGCTCATCACCGGTGAAAGCGGAACTGGAAAGGAGTTGGTCGCCCGGGCCATTCATTTCCGCGGTCAATATGCCAAACGTCCATTCGTTGCCGTCGATTGCGGTTCACTGGTTCCCACACTGATTGAAAGTGAGCTTTTCGGATACGAAAAAGGCGCATTTACAGGTGCAGCGCGCAACAAAGAAGGGCTCTTCGAAAGTGCCAATGAAGGCACGATCTTTCTTGATGAGATCGGCGAACTGCCGCTCGAAATGCAAGCGAAGCTTCTGAGGGTTTTACAGGAAAAAGAAGTACGTCCCGTCGGAAGCAATACGCGCGTCAAGGTTGACGTGAGAGTCATCGCCGCGACCAATCGCGATCTGGAAGCGGCATACCGCGAGGGCACATTTCGGAAAGACCTGTATTTTCGGTTGAATGTTGTGACCATGCACTTGCCGCCGCTACGCGAGCGCAAGGCTGATATTCCCGCTTTGGTTCACTGGTTCCTGAACAAGTTTGTTCCCGGGAAGAACATCCAGATCACTCAGGGCGCCATGCAGGATCTTATGCAGTATGAGTGGCCGGGTAACGTCCGCGAGCTGGAAAACTGTATCGAGCGTGCGGTCGCGTTGGGCAGTCAGAACGCGATTGATGTCCACGACTTACCACCCGCCATTCGCCGGCTCTCGGAACCACCAGAGGCGGAAATTGACCCAATTCCGGTGAAGTCGAGCGATCTTGCAGAGCTGGAGCGAGAGACCATCCGACGCGTGTTTGAACAAACCAAGGGGGACAAAGTGCTCACCGGGCAAATGCTTGGTATCAGCCGTGCGACGCTGTATCGCAAATTGAAACGCTATAACATCGGCCAACCTTCCCAGATGGGTGTCGCGGTAGGAGTCCCAAAATGAACCTTTAGCCTTGCGTCGGCAGGTGAGACAGCGGTTTCATTCTGAGACAGTTACGTGCATTTCAGGCCTCCCGAAGAGCATTTCTGACGAGTTATCAATAGCTTAGAAGCTGCCGCGATTTGGCACCCGCTTTGCACATCTTGAACCGTCGCACTCTGTGTGTTCGACAGGAAAGGCTGCGCGATGACGGTTGCACGAGACTCGCTGAGACAGGAACTGGCAAAAATTGGAAATCGGACCTCTGCGCAACCACTGGATTTGGAGCGACTGGCACAGTTTTTTCCGGATGGCACAAGAGTAAAGATGCCTGTGGAAGTTTCGCACGTGGGTGGAAGTTCGTCCGAGCCGGTGCGTACCGTTCTGGAATACGGGACTGCCCGTGAAGTGATTTTTCGCTGCGCCCTGCCAATGGAGTTCGGGGACCGGCTGCGGCTTACCAACCGCGACGGCTCGCTGGACGCGGAGGCGGAGGTAATGGCGGTACAGATCAGCGCCTCGGAAACTCTGGTGGCGGCTCGATTCACCGCCGAAGTGCATAACTGGATTATTAAATGATGAGCACTGCTACCGTATCGCTGATCGAAATCGCGGCCGAATGGCGTAGCGCGCGGCGTCTTTATTCGTTTTACTCGGCCCTTATTCGCGAATTCCAGCTCGAAGTTCCGCACTGCAAAGAGCTCGAAAATCCTGTCGACCGCGCGGAACGCGAAGTCTTAGATAAAGTCCACAAATGGTTCAGTCAGGTTGATCGCCAGGTGCAGGTGGCACAGATGCGACAACTCCTACAGAGCGATCGCTTTGGCGAGGAACAGTTGTTGCGAGCGTTGCTCTTGCGGCATCTGCCGCAGCAGCAGCGCGATGAGGTGCTGCGTGACAAGCTGGATTACCTCCTGGTGCAATACTTCGCCGCAGTTGCACCCCATCATCCGCATGACAGTCAGGTGACTTCGTCCGAAGTTGCGCAGGCGCTCCGGCCCGTGCTTGGCGCCATTACTCCCCGCGAATTCCTGTGGATGAAACAGTTGGACGAGATCGCGAACAGCGTTGATCGCTGCTCGACGCTTTCCGAACTGCTTGATAGCGGACTAGTCGAGCTTGGCAGAAACAAGAAGAAGGCGTTGGGTGCCCAATACTTCTCTCCGGAAGCGCTGGTCCAGATCACCAGATTCAACTTCCGCTTGCGGCTCGGATTCTTCCGCCTCATGCACTCGGATCTGCTGGCGATTCGCACAGCGATCCAGCAGCTCGAGAGTGGAGGCGTAAACAGCGTCGATTGCCGCGAGGCAGGACTTGGTTCCGAAGAACCTCTTGCAACTTTGAGGACGCTTTGCCATCAGTGGAAGAAACCATTTCGGGAAGCGTATCGGGCCGGACAGTCATTTCGTCAGCTCGGACAAGTTCGCAATATTCTCACAAAGAAAGTTCAAACAATTGCATCCGCCAAAAACGGCGCGACAGCGTTCCCATCTCAAGCCGCACTTCCAGAGTTTGCTGTCATGGCGCCCGATGCGGTGCCAACTGAATCTCATGCTGAAGCGACTCTCGAAAAAGTGGTCGAAACGATTTCGGAACAGTTGTTCGCCTCCAAACAGAAGAGCACCGTATCCACGGTGATCGTCGGTCATGCGAAAGAAGTGCTCGCATCATGGGAAGTCAAAGCTTTTGTGCAAGCGGGTGACCCGACGTGTAGGGCCATTCAGCGAGCCGTTGCTGCTCGCTGTCTAGTTGCAAATGCCGCCGCCATGGCGAAAGACGGAAACAAAGGCGGCTTACTAGAAGCGCTGGGCTGTTCGCATCATCAGGCTGCGGCCATTCAGGAGCAGGTAGCGAAAGCGAAAGAACGCGGCGATATCGATGCGGCAGTAAGCCTGGCCGCAACCGCCAAGCGGCTACTGGCCGTGATCGACGCAACGGAGAAGTTGAAGTAATGAGTCAGATCACCAATCCGGTGGCCAGGCTGCTTGTCATCTCGGATCAGGCTGGCTTCTTCCGTGATCTGGTCGCGCGCTGGCAGATGCAGTCCCAAGTGCCGGAGTTCACTGCGGTGAACAGCAATTTGCTGCGGAGTACAAGCGCTTCGGCTTTCGAGATCGCGATCGCGGGGGATCTGCAATCATCGCGCGCAAATGAGATTCGCACGCTGCTGAATCGAGGGGCTGCACCGGCCCTTTATGTCTCGGCGGCAGGAGAGTCTGTGCACGGGTTGCGTCGCGCGTATCCGCGGCTGACGGTAATTCCGCGACATGATGCGTGGCTCGATACCCTGGTGCTCGTTACGGAGGAAATTCTAAAACGACGCGAGATCTGCACTCATATTCAACGTCTTGAACAGAACGCGCGTTCGCAGGAGACCCATGCAGCTTTGGGCAAATACATGGCCGAGATGCGCCACGGATTCAACAACGCACTTACATCCGTTTTGGGAAACGCAGAGTTACTGATGCTGCAATCGGCAGGACTTGAGCCGAACATGCGCGAGCAACTGGAGACGCTGCATGCGATGACGCTTCGTTTACATGAAATGATGCAGCGCTTTACCTCCCTGGAGCTCGAAATGCAATGCGCGGAGAAAACCGCGCGGTCGGAGAAGAATTTGGAGTCACTCACGTATGCGGCTAGAGCTTGAGATGGAGTTATAAAGACCCCGTGAAAAAGATTCTCATCGTCGACGATTCGCTCGCAGAAGTGAAGCTCATGGAATCTGTGCTTCAAAAGGCGGGCTATTGGCCTGTCGCGATCCACGATCCCCGTAAGCTCGAAGCAACCATCGCGGCGGAGCGGCCAAGTTTGATTTTGATGGATGTCGTCATGCCGGAACGCAACGGGTTCCAGGCGTGTCGTGAATTGAAAGGCAGTGCGGAGTTCAGTTCGATTCCGGTAGTGATTGTGAGCTCGAAAAACACGGAGAGCGATAAGTTCTGGGCTCAGCAGCAGGGTGCCGACGGCTACGTGATTAAACCGTTTACTCCCGCCGAGCTTCTCGGTGCAGTGCAGAGGTTTGTGTAGGTGACGGAAGAGACACCAATTCCGCAGCAGCTTGAGCCGATCTCGCCGGATCAAATCGAAATTCCCGATCTGGCACTCGGCCGGCAGGAGCCGGTGCGTCAGTACTGCGTATTTCGCGCAGGACGCGAGAGGTTCTGTCTGTCGGTGTTGGAAGTCGAAGAGGTTGTGGATTGGCCGTCGTTGACGCGCATGCCGCGGGCCCCCAGCTTTCTGATGGGCATCTTCAACTTGCGCGGATCGATTGTTCCGATCGTGGACATCGCGTTTAGCGAAGGTCGGCGCCCGGATCTACCGCCGCGGCAAGTCGTCGTGGCGTATCTTCCCGCTGAAGGTGACCGCGATCATCTTCGAATTGGGATCGCAGCCGACGAGGTATTTGGAACTTACAGCACCTCGGAGCCGCTGATTCTAGCGGACATTCCTCGCGACGTTCCGCATTGTTGCGGGATGCTGCGCCAGGAGGATCGGCTGGCGCTGACATTGGATTTAAAGAGATTGGTGGAAGCATTTCCAGTTCCGGTGATATGACCAAAATGGGATGTTGGAGCTTAGGTTTTCGGAGGCAGTTATGAAAGGTCGGCTGAATCAAGCCATCTGGACATTGGGAGCGATCAACGCCGCTGCGCTGTTGGCCGTCTCTATTTTGCATACTCGGCAGGGTCGCACGCCAATGGACTAGGCATCGGCGACGCCATGTCCGCCCCGGGCGAGACGCCGAAGCTGTTTCTGGCTGCGGTGCTCGTAGGCCTGTCTGCGGCGATGTTCGTTCTCTTCCGGCTTTCTAACAAAGTAGCCAAGCCCGTGAACGAACTAGTGAGCTACTCGCAGAAGTTCGCCAATGGCGAATACAACAGCCGGCCGCATATCGAAGGCGACGACGACTTCTCGGTCATTGCGGAGAACTTCACGCGCAGCTCTGAGCGCATCAGCCGCGCCGTTCACAACCACGAAGCGCAGGAAGCTCTGCAGAAGAGCGTCACGGACTTTCTGACAGTCGTAAGCCAAATCGCTCGCGGCGATCTCACTCTCCGCGGACGTGTCACGAACGATGCTTTGGGCAACGTTGTCGATTCGGTGAACTACATGCTCGACAACTTCGCCAAGGTGCTCGAGCGAGTGCGCAAGGCTGCCGTCGATGTTTCTTCCAGTGCAAACGAAATTCTGCTCTCCTCCGAGGACATGGCCAGTGGCGCTGTGCAGCAAGACCAGGAAATCACAAACACCTCATCTGCCGTGGAAGAGCTGACGGTGTCGATGAAACAGGTGTCGAACAACGCCGAAGCTTCAGCAGAAGCTGCACGACGCGCTCTCGATGCCGCCGAACAGGGTAACCGCTCCGTCCGCGACACACTGGAAGGCATGCAGCGCATTCGTGCTTCGGTGCAAGCGACCGCTAAGAAGATCAAGTCGCTCGGCGATCGCTCGCTGGAAATTTCCGAAATCATCAATGTCATTAACGACATCACCGAGCAGACCAACCTGCTCGCCCTCAATGCCGCTATCGAAGCTGCCCGAGCCGGCGAAGCCGGACGCGGATTCGCAGTCGTCGCCGACGAAGTCCGGAAGCTCGCCGAACACTCACGAACCGCGACGAAAGACATCGCCGGCCTGATCAAAGCCATCCAGGCGGAAACGAACGAAGCGGTCGTCGTAATGGAAGAAGGAACCAAAGAAGTGGAAGTCGGAGCGCGTCTGGCCGATCAAGCCGGAAAGGCGCTGGAAGCGATTTCGAGTGTCGTACGTCAGTCGGCGGAGCTGGTTCAGGAAATTTCGCTGGCGTCGAAACAGCAGGTGCGTGGTACGGAAGGTGTGGCGAACGCAATGCAGATCATCTCCAACATCACGCGTCAGACCTCGCAAGGCGCGCGCCAGACTGCTCGCACGGTCGAGAACATGGTGAAGCTCTCCGAGCAGTTGAACGAAGCGCTTTCGCAGTTCCGCATCAGCTCGAGCGGACCTATTGAAGTAAAGGAGTTGAGCTCGGCGGCTACAGCGATGTCGCGACGCTAAATGAACTGTCCAAACAGCGAACTGTGATCGACAAAGGTGACTGAGAATTCCAATTCGGTGCTGGTAAGCGAGCATGAGCTCGGCGAACTGCGTTCGTTCATCGAGCGTCGTTCTGGAATTCTGTTTGACGAGTCCCGCACTCGGTTCTTGTCCAAGCACGTCCGCGAACATCTGATTCAGAAACAGCTCGCGCGAGCCTCTGAGTTGCTGCGAGCCATCAATGGTTCGAATGCGGAATATGAATCGCTGCTGGAAAGGCTTCTCACGCAAGAGACCTCGTTCTTCCGCTATCCGGCCGTCTATAAGGCGCTCGCAGAAAAAGTCCTTTCCGAGATTCACGCAAAGAAGTTTTGGTGCAACCCGCGAACCCTGCGGATATGGAGCGCCGGCTGTTCGACTGGAGAAGAGCCTTACTCAATCGCAATCAGCGTACTCGATGCACTAGAACTTCCGGACGCCTGGAACATTGAAATTCTGGCGACCGACATCAGTCGCAATGCGTTGAATGTCGCTGAGCGAGGCTGCTACACGAAACGTGATCTGGAATCGCTGACGTCCGAGCAAATCGAGGCGTACTTCAGCCATTCCGGCAAAGATGAATTCCGGGTGAAGGCGAAGGTGCGCAACATGATCACCTTCGCACAAATGAACCTGGCGCAGATGGTTTACATGGGGCGCTTCGACTGCATTTTCTGCATGAACGTCCTCATTTATTTCTCCGACGATCTGCGGGCGAATTTGATCCGACGCTTTCATGAGTACCTCGAGCCGGATGGATATCTGTTTTTGGGCCACGCGGAGTCGGTAGCGAAAGCCAAAGTGGAACTTGAGGCGATCGTTATCGCCGACTCGCTGATCTATCGCAAGTCGGCGCTGGCGCGCAGCGCAACACAGGAGACTTTGTGAGTACGCCAGGAGCAGAATTCGTCGAGGTCTTTCTCCAGGAAGCCTCCGAGCACCTGCAGTTTCTGCGAGAGTACTCCGGCATTCTCCAGGATCCATATCCGGTTCCCGAAGACATTCAGCGGCTTTACATCTCGGCGCACACCCTAGAAGGCAGCTCTGGGTCTTATGGGTTTCCGCTTTTCCGCGAAGTCGCCGGCAAGCTGAGTCACATCTTTCAGTATGCGATGAACGCCACCATTGCTGCCGATGCGACCGGACCGATCACTGAGTTCATCTCCGAAGGCATCGCCGTTCTTGAATCCGATTTGCTGATGATTAGCGCTAACGGAATTGAGAATGAAGAAGAGATCGCTTCCTTCAAGCAGCGTTATGCCTTCGCCTTCGAGCCTGTCGTACCTGCACCTCAGCCGGTGGAAGACTACGTTGCGCCGGTGAATCTGCACCAAAAGGCAGATCTGCCGCTTGCAGCCGAAAGTCATGCAAAGCCTGAGGCAAAAGCCGAACTAAAGCCCGAAGCTCCAGTGCAGCCTAGGCCCGCGGCAAAGGGCAATCTTCCGGCGCAGCCTGAAATTGTGCCGCCACAGCCGGCGCCGCAGCCAGTTGTGACCGCTGCTCCCGCGAGTCATGGCAGTGATCTTCCCGATCTGGAACCCGATGGCGACGTGCCTGCGGAGATTCTGGAATTCTTCGTTCCGGAAGCAGAAGAGCACCTTCAGATCGTGCAGGATTGTCTGCTGACCCTCGAAAGCTCAGCTGATCCGGAGATCGTAAATCGCCTTTTCCGCTCGATGCATACGATCAAAGGCTCTGCGGCGCAGGTGGGCCTCCAGAGAATTTCGCATGTGGCACATCGCGCCGAGGATCTGATCGGTCGTGTTCGCGACGGAGAGATCAAGCCGAGCCAAAAGGTCATAGATCTCTGCTTCGAGGCGGTGGATGCAATCAAGAAGTTCGTCTATCGGCAATGGTCAGACGAAGCGACGCTGCAAGCCACTGTAAAGTCTTTGCTGAGCCGGCTAAGCGCGCTCGCGCCCGCTGAAGAATCAGATCAGCCTGTTGAACATCTAAAAGAAACTGCTGCTGTTCCTGCGCCGCAACCTGTTCAGACGAAATCCGAAATCACTTCCGCTCCAGCAAAGAACGTT
>Ga0075436_100001969_pt1 | contig 14157 bp, 9 predicted proteins | sample RhiMethybrSRZTD5_FD_75303 | JGI IMG/M metagenome (GOLD analysis project Ga0075436, IMG submission 75303) | Populus rhizosphere microbial communities from Tennessee, USA - Rhizosphere MetaG P. TD hybrid SRZTD5 | ecosystem: Host-associated > Plants > Roots > Rhizosphere > Soil | place: USA...
CGGCGCCCGCGGGCGGCTCGATGCGCCGTTCTTCGGCCTCGGCATATTCGACAGGCGTGAGCTTCGTCACGCGCTGCAGCGCCACGCCGGCGCCGTAGATCGGCGCGCAGATCTGCGCGGGACGATAGAGCACGTCGTTCTCGCGAAAGAGGTTGCCCGCCGGCCGCGCGCAGCGGATGTCCGACTTCACGGGATTGCGCGGGTGCGGCGACCACGGACCGAGGAGGCGCGGCGCGCTGAAGATGTGCAGCTCGTCGTGGATCTCGGCGCCCTCGTGGCCGGCGTTCACGAACATCCACCAGCGATCCGGTCCGCGCCACAGCGTCGCATCGGCGCACCAGAGCCCGTCGATGAGGACCTTCTCGCGCCGCCAGCGGTGCGGGAATTCCACGCAGCGATAGATCTCGACGGTGTGGTTGCCGGCGGTCTCCGGAATCATGTAGAGCTCGCCCGCGTCCTCGATGAGCGAGGGATAAGAGAGGTGGTAATCGCGCTCGAGCACCGTGCGGGCGGCGGACGCGCGTCCGTCACGGTCGACCTCGGCCACGCTGATGTGCGCCTTGTCGTCGCCGAACCTGAGCTCCTCGAAGAAGATCCACGCACGCCCGTTTCTCACGAGCGGAAAGGGATCGGCCCAGAAGCGGTCCCGCGGCGGCGCGAGGCGATGGAAGCCCGCGAGCGAGGCGTCCCACGTCTCCCGCGGCGTGAAGCGGAAGGCGATCGACCATTGGCCGACCGTGAACGCGCGCTCGATCGCGCGGCCGACGAGCTTCATGCCCAGGCGCGGCAGGTCGGCGGGCGCGAGCGGCGCTTCGGCGAGCGCGCACGTGGCGGCGCCGCTCTCGATGGTCTCTTCGTCGAGCCAGCCGGGCCCTCTCGCATGCAAGTGCGTGAGCGCGCGCTCGAGGAAGGACGACGCTTTGGAAAAGAGGTTCGCGCGATTCTGGGCGACCGACCAGCCGAGCGTGCGCGACCACGAGCGGCAGGCGATGCGTTCGGCGCCGTTCGCGCGGATGCGGATCGCGACCGCCGTCGTCGGCGACCCGGAGATCACTTCGCGCACGCCCGCGTGCGGCTCGCGCGGATCGTGCGCGTCGCCGAAAGCGTAACGCCACGCGCCGAAGCGGGCCACGCGCTCGAGCGCGGCGGCGTCGACATCGCCGAGCACGATCGCCACGTCGAGGCCGAGGGCGCGGATCCCGATGTTGCCGGCGGCCGAGCGCGGATCGAGCGCGACGCGGCGCGCGCCCGGCGCGAGGATGCGGATGTCGCTCTCGGCGCAGAGGTCGCGTCGCGCGACCAGCTTCGTGTCGAACGTTTCGAAAGCGCGCAGGAGCGCGGAGGCGCCGTGAGGCCTGGCGGCGTCGCCCGTGCACACGAGCGAGAGCTCGGCGCAATCGGAGGCGGCGACCTTCGCGAGCGCGTCGAAGAGCCAGCGCGGCTGGGCGGGACGATCGGCGAAGACGCCGACGCGAAGCTTGCGTGCAGGGGCTTCGCGCGGCAGCGCGGAAACGGTGCTCGCTACAGCCGCCATACCCGCACTCCCTCACGGCGGAACGCAGCCGCATCGAGCGCGGGCTTCACCTGCACCAGGCAACCGTTGCGCGCGATCTTCGCCAGGTAATCGGCGACCGGCCGCTCGACGAAGCTCTTGTGGGCGACCGCGAGGATGACCGCGTCGGCGGCGGGAAGCTCGTCCCACGAGCACAGCCGCACGCCGTACTCGTGCATCGCCTCGGCGGCATCGGCCTCGGGGTCGTGCACGAAAGTCTGGACGCCGAACTCCGCGAGCTCGCGCAGGATGTCGGCGACCTTCGAGTTACGGATGTCCTTGCAGTTCTCCTTGAACGTGAGCCCGAGCACGTTCACGCGCGCGCCGAAGATGTTGCGGCCGGCGTGGATCATCTGCTGCACGGCCTTGCGCGCGACGTACGATCCCATGCCGTCGTTGATGCGCCGGCCCGCGAGGATCACCTCGGGGTGGTAGCCGGCGAGCTCCGCCTTGTGCGTGAGGTAGTACGGATCGACGCCGATGCAATGGCCGCCGACCAGGCCCGGCTGGAACTTGAGGAAGTTCCATTTCGTGCCCGCGGCCTGCAGCACCTCGTGCGAATCGATGCCGAGCCGGTCGAAGATGATGGCGAGCTCGTTCACGAAGGCGATGTTGAGATCGCGCTGCGTGTTCTCGATCACCTTCGCGGCCTCCGCCACCTTGATCGAGGAAGCCTTGTAGACGCCGGCTTTCACGACCGAGCCGTAGAGCTCGGCGACCTTCTCGAGCGTCTCGGCGTCGTCGCCGGAGACGACCTTCAGGATCTTCGTGAAGCTGTGCTCCTTGTCGCCCGGGTTGATGCGCTCGGGCGAATAGCCGACGTGGAAGTCCTGCTTCCAGCGCATGCCCGAGTGCTGCTCGAGGATCGGCACGCACACCTCCTCGGTCGCCCCGGGATACACGGTCGATTCGTAGACCACGACGGCGCCGCGCTTCATGTGGCTGCCGACGATGCGCGAGGCGGATTCGAGCGGCGAGAAGTCGGGCTGGCGCGCGGCGTTCACCGGCGTGGGCACGGCGACGATCACGATGTCGGCCTTGGCGATCGCCGCGGGATCCGAGGTCACGACGAGATGGCGCGCGCTCTTCAGCTCGCCGCTCGCGACCTCGCCCGTCGCGTCCTCGTGGCGCTTCAGGCGCTCGACTTTCGGCTCGGAAAGGTCGAACCCGATGGTCGTGCGCCGCTTGCCGAACTCGACCGCAACCGGAAGGCCGACATAGCCGAGGCCGACGACGCAGACCGTCGCGAGCGCCGGGGCGCTTTCCGTTTCAGGGGATGCCAGCTCGGAAAACTCGAGCATCGCTCGCCTCCGTCACTCCGCCGCGGGAAAGGGATGCCCAATTGTCGCGGGCGAGTTTGAAACCGGTGCCGGATGGACCCCTGCCGGAAGAACCAGGGCCTCCCCGCGGATTGTTGCCGGAGCGAGCCGCGCCACGTACCAGTCGATGGCCCGCTCGAGCCCCTCGCGCACGCGGTGCGTCGGACGGTACCCGAGGAGGCGCTTCGCCTTGGAAATGTCGGCGCGCGAGAAGCGCACGTCGCCGGGGCGGAAATCGCGGTACACCGGATCGCCGCAGATGAAATCCGGGTCGTTAAGCGCGAGGAACTCGCGCAGCAGCGCGAAGAGCTCGTTGAGCGAGGTCTGCTCGCCCACCGCCACGTTGTAGGCCTGGTTGAGCGCCGCGGGATTGCGCGCCAGTCCCGCGAGGAGATTCACCTGCACGACGTTCTCGATGAAGCAGAAATCGCGGGCGGTCTCGCCGTCGCCGTTGATGTAGACGGTCTCGCCGCGCAGCATCGCCGCGATCCACTTCGGGATCACCGCGGCATACGCGCCGTCCGGATCCTGGCGCGGGCCGAAGACGTTGAAGTACCTGAGGCCGATCGTCTCCATGCCGTAGCAGCGCGCGAACACTCCCGCATAGAGCTCGTTCATGTACTTGCCCGCGGCGTAGGGCGACAGGGGATTGCCGATCGTCTCCTCGACTTTCGGCAGCGCCGGGCTGTCGCCATAGGCGGCGCTGGAAGCCGCGTAGACGAAACGGCCGACCTTCGCGTCGCGCGCCGCGACGAGCATGTTGATGAATCCGGTCACGTTGCTCGCGTGGCTCGTGATCGGATCGTCGATCGAGCGCGGCACGCTGCCCAGGGCCGCCTGGTGCAGCACGATAGCCGCGCCCTTGCAGGCTTCGCGGCACGTGTCGAGGTCGCGGATGTCGCCCTCGATGAAGCGGAAGGACGACCAGGCCTCGGGACCGACCGCCTCCTCGACCTGGTCGAGGTTGTGCCGGAAGCCGGTGGAGAAGTTGTCCAGGCCGACGACGTCCTGGCCCATGCGCAGCAGCCGCTCGATCAGGTTCGAGCCGATGAAGCCGGCGCAGCCGGTGACGAGCCAGGTCTTCGGCGACTTGGCGAGGCTGGAGAAGGTGGGCGATTTCATTGGAAGCTCCTAGGTGGCGATCCGAGGCTGCACGACGGCGCCGCGCAGCGATGCGATGAACTGCGTGAGCTCGCGCAGCTGTCCGGTGACGGCGAGCCCGACGGGATAGGTGAGCGCGAGCAGCGCGCCGCCGGCGGCGAGCTTCGCGAAGGGACGCAGCTCCACGTAGCTCAGCACCGCGCCCGCGGCGACCGCGGAAATGGCGGATGCCGCGGCGAGCCCCGCGAGCGTCGACCAGTCCTGCAGCCGCGCGACCGGGATGCCGACGAGGCGGGCGATGCGCGTGAGCGAGACGATGCGCTCGACGAAGACCGCGGTGACGCTCCCGAGCGCGGCGCCCGGCAACCCCCACGTGATCGCGCCGAAGTAGCTGAGCGGCAGCGCCACGGCGAGGACCGCCGCGTTCACGCGCGCGGCGAACGGGCCCTGCTTGAGCAGCAGCAGGATGCTGTTCAGCTCCACGACGAAAGCGACGAGCGCCACGATGTAGAGCCGCATCACGGGGACGGCGTCGAGGTACGCGGGCGTGTAGATGAAGGCGATCAGCGGCGCGGCGAAGACGAACGCGAAGGCGAGCAGCGGATAGACGAGGAGCGCCACGATCGCGTTGGCGCGGCTGTTCAACGCCAGCATCGCCGTGACGTCGCCCGCGGAATGCGAACGGCTCATGCTCGGCAGGAACACGTGGTTCACCGACTGGCGGAAGAGCTGCACCATCGGCGCGATGACGGTCGCGATCGAGAACGACGCGAACATCGACACCGGGAAGAGCGCCGCCGCGACCCACTGGTCCGCTTGTCCGCGGAAGCCGTGCAGCGATCCCGAGATCCCGAAGGGCGCGGCGTGGCGCACCTGGCCCGCGAACGACTGCCAGCGCAAGTACGGCCCGCGAAGGCCGTGCTCGCGCGCGATGTAGAAGGCGAGCAAGGCGAGCTTGAACCCCGCGAAAGCGGCGAGCGTCCAGAACACCGGCCCGATGCGATGCGTGAGGATCGCCACCGCCGAGAGCGCAGCCGAGCGCACGACCGAGAGCGTCACGATGACGTTCGCCTGCCAGCGCACGCGCTCCTCGACAGTCGGCAGGACGTCGATGAGGTAGGCCGCGATCCACAGCAGCACGAACACCGGCACCGAGATCGCGTTCTCCTCGGAGACGTGGCGGAAAGTCGCGGGCAGGAAGGGATCCGCGACCGAAAGGATCCACGCCGAGACGAGCCCCGCGCCGATGAGCCAGAGCATCGTCTGGTGCACGTAGAGGCGCTTCGTGTCCGCGTCCGAGCGCGGCAGGAAGAAGTACAGGCTCTCCGACATGAACATCGGCGTGATCGCGACGACCGTGCTCACCGCGAGCCACAGCAGCCGGTACTCGCCGAACGCATGCGGGTCGAGCGCGCGCGTGAGCACGATCGGCAGCAGGAACTGCAGGCCGTAGTCGATCGCATTCGCCGTGCCGAGGAAAAGCGCGCGGCGCTCGAGCGAGCTCTGGGCGGTCGTCATCGGGGTGTCCACTCCTGCCGGCTCGTCCCTCGGCCGCGCCTCACGGTCTCGATCTCGTGCTCGTAACGCTCGGCCACCGCGTCCACCGAATGGCAGGCGCGGAAATGCGCGTTGACACGCTGGGAGGCGTCCCGCCACACGAGGTCGTCGCGCATGAGGCGGTCGAGCTTCCAGCTCGCCTCCGAGATGTCGGAGACGAGGTCGTACACGGGCTCGCCGCCGCGCCGGGAGCCGGTGTCGAAGAAGGACACCGTCGGCATGCTGCGCGCCCACGCCTGCAGGAACGTGTTCGGGAAACCCTCGTAGAGCGAGGTGTTGAGGAGCACGCGCGCGCCGTCGAACCAGCGCTCGGCTTGCGCGAACGGCACGAAGCCGCGAACGTCGATGTTCGGGATCGCGCGCGCCGCTTCGATGACGCCGCGGTAGTACGCCTCGGCCTTGCGTCCGCGGTCGGGGCCGCCGACCATGACGAAGCGCTGGTGCGGCATGCGGCGCGCGATCTCGAGGAAGGTTTCGGCGCGCTTCGACGGGCGCACGGTCGCCGCCCACAGCACGTAGCCCGCGCGATCGCACTTCGCGCCCGGGGGCGGCGCGTAGCAGCTCGGGATCAACGTCGAGTCGAGGCCGTAGTGCGTCTTCAGCTGCTCGCGCTGCACCGGGTTCTGCACCACGATGCCGTCCATGCGCTTCAAGCCCCACTCGTAGATCCTGCGGTCGCGCGCGAAGCGGATGTCCTGCTGCCCGGGAAGGAAATCGACGTCGGAGGCGCCGGCGTAGATCGAGCGCCGTCCGTGCTTGCGGCAGAACGCGGCGAGGAAGCCGGTCCACGCGGCGGCGCTGCGCTGGTAGTACACGTCCGCGTCGACGCGCCTCAACGCCGCCCAGAGCGACGTGAGCCGCGGATGGATGAAGCGCACGACCGGGATGCCTTCGTCGGGCGCGTGCATCTTGTACACGGTCACGCCCTTCACTTGCGCCTTCTCCGGCTGGCCGTAGTCGTGGCAGATCATCGACACGCGATAGCCGCGCGCCGCGAGCGCGGGCGCGATCATGCTTTGCTGCACTTCGGCTCCGCCCACGACCGGAATCGTCACGTCGTCCGAGAGCACCGGCCACGTGGTCGGCGCGAGGAAGCAGACGTGCGGCCGCGCCACGCGTTGTGCGACGGACCGGGGGGCGCTATTGGGCGCGCGCTCGCGCAAAGGTATCTGGGTGGACATAACGGCTGTAGACGTTCTCGAGGTTGCGTGCGGCCTGGTCGATCGTGGCGTTGGCGCGCAGCCACCGTTTCTGCTCCGCGGCGACGGCTTCGCGCTCGCGATCGATGGCGACGATCGCCTGCGCGAGCTTCGCGGGCGAGCGATCGGCGACGACCTGCGAGGCGCGCGGCAGGATGTGGCGGATGTCGGAGTAATCGGTGCTCACGACCGGGACGCCCAACGCCATCGCCTCGAGCACGACGTTGGGGAATCCCTCGCGGCACGAGGTGATGAAGAAGGCGTCGGCCTGGGCGACGATCGCGGGCGCGTCGGGCCGCTCGCCGGCGAACCGGATCTTCGCGGACTTCACGTCCGGCGCGAGGTCCAGCCGCTCGAAGTGGCGCATCACCATCGCCTTGTAGTCGCCGGAGTCGGAGTCCTTGCCGACGCCGTAGTCGACGCGCTTCACGAGCTGGTCGCCGAGGAAGAGGACGCGCCATTCGGGCGAGCTCTTCACGAGCGCGGCCGCGGTGTCGAGCGCGAGCGGATAGTCCTTCGCGGGCTTGATCGCGCCCACCATGACGGCGAGCTTGTGGCGGCCCGGGCCGAAGAACATCGCGCGATAATCCTCGCCGCTCTCGCCGCGCTTCGCGAAGTCGTCGATGCGCATGCCGTTCCATACGACGTGCATGTGCGCGGGGTCGTAGCCGTAGAGGCGCTCGGCGAAGCGCGCGCCCGAGCGGCTGTTGGCGATCACGCCGTCGACGAGGAAGCGCGTGGCGAGGTGCGCCGCCTTCTGCACCGCCGAGATGGTGTAGTTGTCGCTGCGCTCGGAGTTGAGCACCGGGATTCCCGTGCCGAAGGCCGCGAGCCGCGCGTAGATGTCGCCGTCGTAGAGGAAGCCGTGGAGGATGTCGGGCCGGAAGCGGCGGACGAAGCGGCGCAGCCGCAGGATCACCGCCGGGTCGAGCTTCCAGCGCTTCTGGTCGACGACGAGATCCACACCCGAGCCCTCGAGCTCGCGCGCGCGCGGCACGTCGTCGTTCAGCGTGTAGATCGCGACGTCGTGGCCGTGGCGCTCGAGCTGGCGGCTCAGCTCCACCACCTGCTTCTGGGCGCCGCCCAGCGTGAGCTCGCTAATAATGAACAGCACGCGCATGCATGACTCCGGTTCGTTCGACGCCCTGCTCGAGCCAGCGGCTGCGCCACATCTCGAAGGCGAGCAGCAGCCACACCTTCTGCACGTCGAGGCGGTCGTTCGCGGGACCGCCGTCGCGGAAATTGCGCACCGCGCGCGCCGCTTCATCGGGATCGAGAAGGCCGGACGCTTTCACGCGCGAGGGCGCGAGGTACTCGTCGATGAGCCACGCGAGGCCGCCGCGCAGCCATTTCGACAGCGGGATCGCGAAGCCCTGCTTCGGCCGCTCGAGGAGCTCGCGCGGGATGTGGCGGTAGAGGATCCTGCGCAGCAGGTGCTTGGTGCCGAGGCTGCCGCGGCGAAGCGCGAGCGGCAGGCGGAAGGCGAACTCCACCAGGCGATGATCGAGCAGGGGCTCGCGTCCCTCGAGCCCGGTCGCCATCGTCGTGCGGTCGACCTTCACGAGGATGTCGTCGGGGAGGTAATGCCGCAGGTCGCAGCGCGCCATCTGGTCGGCGAAGAGTGAAGCGTCCACGCGCGAGCGCGGCCGCACGCTCGTGCCGAGGAGCCGCTCGATCTCCCACGGCGTCCAGAACGACATCGCGAGGTCGTACATCGCCGGGCGGTCGAGCGCCGGGAAGAGCACGTGGAGCTTTTCGATCCGCTCGATGAGCGAGCGGCGCATGCGGTGCCCGCCCACGCTGCCGAGCGCCCCGACCGGAAGCTTCGCGATCGCATGGCGCACAAGCGCGGGAATCTTCGCGAGCGAGGCCTCGCGTTCGAGGACCACGCCGTAATGCGAATAGCCGCTGAAGAGCTCGTCGCCGCCATCGGCCGAGAGCGCGACCTTGACGCTCGCCCGCGCCATCTTCGAGACGAGGTACGTCGGCACGCCCGACTGGTCGCCGAAGGGCTCGTCGAAGAGGTCGCCCCATCGCGGCAGCACTTGCGCCATGTCGCGCGGCGAGACGATCTGCTCCGTGTGGCGCGTGCCGAGATAGTCCGCGACCTTCTTCGCGTGGCGCGACTCGTCGTAGCGCTCGTCGTCGAAGCCGATCGTGAAGGTGCGCACCTCGCCGCCGCCGTACGCCTGCAGCAGCGCCGTGACGAGCGAGGAGTCCAGGCCGCCGGAGAGGAAGACGCCGACCGGCACGTCCGACACCATGCGGTAGCGGCACGCATCGATGAGGAGCGACTCGAGCCGCTCGTCGAGCTCTTCTTCGCTGCCCTCGAGCGTCGCGTCGCCCTCGACTGCGGTCCAGTAGCGCCGCACCGCGGGCTCGCCGACCTCGCCCAGCTCCAGCCAATGCCCGGGCAGGAGCTTCTTCACACTCCTATATATGGAGCGCGGCGCGGAGATGTAGCCGTATTGCAGGTACTCGCCGAGCGCGTCGCGATCGACTTGCGGCTTCCACATCGAGAAGGCGCGCAGCGCCTTGAGCTCCGAGCCGAACCAGAAGGTCGCGCCGTCCCACGCATAGTAGAGCGGCTTCACGCCGAGGCGGTCGCGGATGAGCGTGAGACGCCGCTCGCGCTCGTTCCAGACGGCGATCGCGAACATGCCGATGAATTTGTCGATCGCGCGCGTGCCCCATTCGCCGAGCGCCGCGAGCACGACCTCGGAGTCGCCGCTCGAGCGGAAGCGGTGGCCGAGCGCCTCGAGCTCGGCGCGCACGGCGGCGAAGTTGTAGACCTCGCCGTTGAAGACCATCGTGAGGCTGCCGTCGGCCGAGCGCATCGGCTGGTGGCCGAGCGGCGAAAGGTCGAGGATCGAAAGCCGCGTGTGCCCGAGCGCAACGCGCGCTCCGGGCCGCACCCACACGCCGCTGTCGTCGGGTCCGCGATTCTTCAGCGCGTCGACGGAGGCGCCGAGATCGGCGAGCCACGCCGTCGCATCGCCACGCCGCGCCCAATAGCCGGTGATGCCGCACATGGCTAGGCTCCCCTCCGCCGCGTGCCGAATTCCCACGAGCCCGGCGCCGCGGCCGGCGCCACCGGCGCGACCGCCTTCGGCACCATCACGCCGATGGCGCCACGGTCGAGGTGACGCTGCACGCCCCAGAGGATGCCCAACGCGAGCCAGAGAAAGCTCTGCTCGGGCACGGGCATGAAGCTCGATCCGGCGATGCCCGCGATGAGGAAGCTCACGATGCCCGCCGCGCCGCCCTCGAAGAATCCCTGCAGCTCCGGCGCGATGCGCTCGTCGCGCGCGAGACGCCGGAACTTGAACCACGAATAGATCCAGAAGCCGAGGAGGCACGCCGTGCCGATCGCGCCGAGGTCGAGCCACGACTGGAGGTAGGCGTTGTGCGGATGGCCGACGACGAACATCTCCTCGAAGCGCATCGCGCGCGCCCACATGATCGAGCCGATGCCGTTGCCCCACGGCGGCGACTTGAGGACTTCGGGCATGAGCGGGATCCAGATCTCGTCCAGGCGCCCCGCGGTGATCTCGTCCATGCCCTGCCCCACGCCCATCTGCAGCCGCGACCAGAACGCGCCCGGCGCGAGAAGGATCGCGAGCGGCAGGCCGATCGCCGCGAGGATCATCGTCTTCATCGTCCTCCTCGAGGCGAGGTAGATCAGGTTCACGATCACGAAGCCGAGGAAGGCGCCGCGCGAGAACGTGAGGAGGAGCGCGACCGTGACCGCCGCCATCGCCACGGCGAGCAGCAGCTTCAACGTGATGCGGCGCGTGCGGTCCCAGGTGAAGAGGAGCAGCGCGTAGGCGACCGCGTAGAGGCGCCCGAGGTCGTTCGCGTGCATGCCGAGCGTGGAGAAGAACTGGCGCGCGTAGGTGCCGGCGAGATCGGAGAGGTGCGCGCCGGACTGGATCACGAAGCCGATGGCGAGCGCGGCCATGACGAAGACCGAGAGCAGCATCGGCGTCACGAACCGCTCGGGCCGCTGGCTGCGCCCGACGGCCGCGGCGATGAGCATCGCGTAGACGACCATGCCCAGCGGCTTCAGGATCTCGTCGCGCCAGTAGCCGAACGGCTGGTCCGGCCCGAAGTAGATCATGTCCGCGATCCTGAAGATGCGCGGGATCTCGCCGATGTGCTGCATGCCGAGGAATCCGCCGGCGAGGATCGGCACGATGTAGAGCCACCAGAGGTAGCGCGGGATGAAGCCGCGCGTGCCGCTCGTGCCGATGGAGTTCATGAGGTAGATGCCGAGCGTCATCACCAGCAGCAGGTTCATGGGATTGAGGCCCGTCAAGCCGAACATCGCGTGCGGGAAGAGCACGCTCGAGGAGATCGGCATCATGATGATGAGGAGCGTCACGCCGGTCCTGAAGTCGAGCAGGCAGCACAGGCACGCGACCATGGAGACGCACGCGAGCGCGGCGCCGAAGCCGCCGATCGCGACCAGCGCGCCCCAGCCGATGCCGAAGAGCGTGAGCGCCGTGAGGAGCGCGATCTGGCGCGAGCGCGGCGTGCGCAGGATCCGCTCGCACAGCTCGCGCACGAATATCGCCACGTCGGGGAGCAGCGTGGCGCAGCTCGCTTCCATGCGCGCGCTCATCCGCGTTCTCCGACGAAACGCGTCGCGGCCGCGGCCGGCATCGCGGAGAAGAGCGAGGTCGCGAACGACCGCTGCGTGGCGAATGCGCCCGCCGCATCCGGCGAGAGGCTCGACACCCGCACGAGCATCCCGTCCATCATGTGTCCGCGCAGACCGCTCGCGAGCTGCGCGCGCAGCCGCTCCACGCGGCCGAGCACGACGCGCTCGCCCATCGTGAACCAGTAGGTCACCGGCTCGACGCGGTCGCCGCGAACCGCGACCATGCGCGTCACCGGAATCGAGCGCCCGGCCGTCTCCAGCCGCCCATGCTCGAGCGCCCGCACGTCGAAGCCCTGCGCGCTGTAGCACTTCTCCTGCCGGTGCGCCTTGAGCGCGTCGCTCTGGTCGCCGCCGTAGGCGATCGTGAGCATCACCATCTCGCCCGCGTCGTTCACGTAGGCGCGGTTCACGACCTGGCTGTAGAGGCGGTCGAGCTTCGCCTGCACGTCCGCGGACGGCGGCACCGGCACGACCGCCGGATCGATGTGCCAGTCGCCGAAGGTTGCCGGCACGACTTCTTCGAGGTCGATGCCCGGGCCTTCGGCGCGAACCGGCTTCAGGGTGGACGCCGCGATCGCGGCACCCAGCATTCCGACGAAGAGGAACGACGCCAGCACCATCCCCGGCGCCCTCCTCTCCTGCGTCACCCCGGCCGCCGCTTCCTGCGGCAACGGGCCGCGGCCCAATTTGAAAAACACGCGATCGATCGCGATCACGCATCCGAGCGAGGCCAGGAACACGACCATCCCGGCCGCGCCGTGGATGAATCCCTGCGCGGTTTCCTCGCCCGCGTGCACCGTGACCATCACGAGGAACACGACACGCAGCGTGTTGGCGACGAGCGCGATCGGCACGATGGAAGCGAGCAGCAGCGCGACGCGGCCGGGCCGCGAGCGGCCGGTGAGGTGCGCGTAGATGAGCGTGAGCGCGGCGAGGCTGTAGATGGAGTTCAGCCCCGAGCACGCATCGGCGAGGAACATCTGGTGATCGCCGATGGTGAGCACCACGCCTTCGCGCACGACGGGATAGCCGAGGCCGCGCAGCAGGGCCTCGGCGAGCAGAGTGACGACGCCCTTGAGGGGCGTCGTCGCCGCATCCAGGACGAATCCCGGAAGCGGCACCAGGAAGAGGAGTAGCAGCAGCGGGAAGGCGAGCCGCTTCACTGCGGCCACGCCGCCCAGCATGAGCACGAGGCCGGCGGCGACGGGAATGTGCGAGCCGACTTCGAAGAGCGCGATCGACTGCGAGCGCCCGACGGCGAAGAGCACGAGGCCGAACGCGAGCGACACCGCGCCCGCGATCGTCTCTGCGGCTTCGACGCGGCCGGCGAGCGCGTCGCGCGAACGCCACACGAGCCAGGCGAAGACCGCGAGCACGATCGGGCCGTGCGCGTACGCGTCTTCGCGCCACAGGCCGCGCGCGAGATCGACGTACGTCGGCACATACAACGCCAATAGCCCGGCGACGATCGCGAGCCACGCCGCGCGATGCGACGCGGTGCTCCCGAGGCGGGGTTGCGCGAGGACCGTCGACATGGCGGCCCCGGCGCGTCAGTACGCGTTGATGACGGTGCCGACCACGCGCGCGCCGGTGCCTGCAAGCTCGTGGACGACCTTCGACGTCGAGGAAACGGTTGTGTGGTTCTTGCGCGCGACCACCAGCGCGTCGCCGGCGCGATAGGCGACGCTTTGCGCGTCGGCGTACTTCCTCGCGGGCGGCGTGTCGATGATCACGACGTCGTAGAGCGACTGCAGGTCCTTCACCAGCGCGGCGAACGCGGGCCGCGACAGGAGCTCCTGCGGGTTCGGCGGCAGCGGTCCGGCGGGCAGCACCGACAGGCGCGACAGGCCCGGGATCGGATAGGTCGAGCTGTGGTCCTCGCGCCCGGCGAGCAGCGTCGAGAGCCCCGTGCCCTGCGGCACGCCGAAGATCTGGTGCTGGCGGGGCTTGCGCAGGTCCGCATCCAGCAGGAGCGTGCGCGCGCCGAGCTGCGAGAAGACGACCGCGAGGTTGGCGGCCACGTAGCTCCTGCCCTCGTCCGCGTCGGGGCTCGCGATCACGATCGCGTTGCGCTTCGCCTGCGGGTTGTACCAGCGGATGAGGAGCTGCGTGCGCAGCCCCCGCATTTCCTCCGTGCGCGGATGGAACGGCGCGAACGCCGACACCAGCTCCGTCGAGGGCTGCACCGCGGTCTCGTCGGAGTCGTGCACGAGGTGCGGGAAGTCGTACTGCTGCGAGAGCGCATAGCGCACCTCGTCCTCGGTGACGAGGTGCAGCCGCACGGCCGCCTCGCCGAAGCGGATGCCGAGGTCGGTCGCGACCTTGAGCACCCGCGCGACCAGGTCGTGGGTAAGCTTGCCTTCCTCGACGAGGATCGCGCCGATCAGCCGGTCGGAGCGGACCAGCGCGCGCGGCGGGTCGAAGGAAAGGACGTTTTCTTGCACGCTCATGCGAATGCTCTCCTCAGGTGGGGCTCGGCAATGCCTTGGGCTCGCCGCCGCCGAGGATGCCCGACGGATGCCACGGCAGCAGCGTGCCCAGCAGCGGCGCCTCGATGCCGATCTCGAGGTCGCCCGTCGAGCGCACGCGGCGGTCGAGAAGCTCGAGGAAGAACACGGCGGCGAGTCCGAGCAGCACGCCGACGAAGAGGCCGACGGCGAGGTTGACCGACATGCGCGGGCGCAGCGGCAGCAGCGGCTCGACCGCGGGATTGAGGATGGTCACGTTGGTCGTGCGCGCCGTCGACTCGACCTTGTTCACGAGATA
>Ga0075436_100001971_pt1 | contig 14148 bp, 7 predicted proteins | sample RhiMethybrSRZTD5_FD_75303 | JGI IMG/M metagenome (GOLD analysis project Ga0075436, IMG submission 75303) | Populus rhizosphere microbial communities from Tennessee, USA - Rhizosphere MetaG P. TD hybrid SRZTD5 | ecosystem: Host-associated > Plants > Roots > Rhizosphere > Soil | place: USA...
GGCGCGCCAGCCCGTTCATCAGCGCGAGCAGCACCTGAACCGCCTGGTTCGAGGCCGCCTGAGCCTGCGTGCTCAGATCCGTCGCCTTGACGTCGACCGCAGCTTCGACGAAATCGACGCGCGCGTTCGGATCCTCGTCGAGGGCGCGTCGAATGACAACGGACCGCATCATCTGATCGTTGCGCGTTCGAATCCGCACCGCTTCGATCTCGGACATCCGCGGGAACTCACGCTCGTCGAGCAGGCGCGAGTTCTTCTTCGCGCTCGGCTTCGCGCTCTTCACCGCCTTGACGAGCTCCTCGCGGTCGCTCGTCAACCGGTTGTTCACCATGCGTCGGTCGCTGATGACGCCGCCGAAATCGACGCCGTTCACGAACGGCTTCTCGAACAGCGACAGCGCCGCCTGCTGCGTCCGCTTGAATCCGCCCGGCGTCATGTGATCGCTGTCGAACACGACGACGAACGTTCGCCGGGTCGAGACCGGCTGCCCCGGCGACGATGGCGGTGACGAGGGGGCGCGCGCGCCGTTCACGGGCGAGGATCCAAGGTGGAGATACAGCTGCTCGACGCGCTGGGGCGCCTCGTCATCCTGCACCTCGAAGTCGTCTATCGCGAGATCGCCGACGAACGCGCCTGTCTTGTCGTGGACGACGACGTCGACTTCGACCATGTCGACGCCGGTACGGAAGACAGGCGGCTGCGGGACAGCGAATGTCGCCGCCGCGGCAAGCAGGCAGGTTGGAGCGGCAGTTCCCAGCACGTTCAGCGTCAGTCCCCAGCACGTTCGGCGTCAGTCGCCAGCACACTGCAGCGAACGCCCGCATCGGCTATGGCATCTGGATACCGGCGATCATCAGCTCGTATTTCTTCCGGTCCTTGCGCTCCAGCCATGCGATGCGCTTCCCGTCGTCGGACCACGCAGGGAGCACCGCGGCCTTGGTTCCGGCGAGCTCCTGCCTGCCGCCTGATGCATCGAGCACGATGAGCGGCCCGCCCTCGCGTTTCGCGAACGCCAGCAGACCCAGCGGAGCGGGCGCCCAGCCGAAGTTCACGCCTGGGATGACGGCTTCGTTCGTCCATTCGCCGATCTTCTCGTCACGCACCTGCAGCGTGAAGATGACCGCCTTCTGCGTCTGGTTCGCCGCGTTCGCCACTTCCTCGAACGAGGTTCCGTCGGTCGGATTCGCCGTTCCGCCCCTCGCCATCGCGCCGCCCGTCGGTGTGTACGTCGCGCGAATCGTTTCCTCGCGCTGCCTGACGTCGATCCGAAAGGCCGGCGCGGCCGGCGACGCCTGCGCCGATTTCCACGACCAGTACTTCGTCGCCCACGCGGGCTCCTGATCGACGCCTTTGATGGTCTTGCCGGCCGTCGAGATCACATAGTGCTTCGCCGACTTGACGAGGCCCGATTTGTCGCGCTCGATCGTCTGCAGGTACAGATCGGAGCCGTCCGGCGACCAGGCGAGCCTGACGACCTCGCCTTTCAGCCTGCCGGTGTCGACCTCGACGATCGGCTGCGGCGAAGCGAGCGAGATCTGCAATGCAGCGAACGCCAGAATGACCATGGGTTCAATGCGGTGTCTTGTCCGCAAGCCTCGCCAGCGCGTTTTTTGCCTCGGTGAGCGTGGGTTCTGCCTTCAACGCGAGACGGTACTCCGCGACGGCCTTCTTCGCGTCGCCCTGAGCTTCGGCGATCTGTGCGAGCCCGAAGTGCATGCGAGAGGGACGATACCCCATCTGCAGCAGTTTTTCGAACTGCGGCCGTGCTTTGTCGTACTGCCGCATCGCCATCGCCAGACTCGCGAGGCTGGCGCGCGCCTGGGCATCGGAGCCGTTCGCCTGCACCGCCGCTTCGTACAGCGTGAGCGCGTCGGCGTCGCGCCCCTGCTGCTCGAAAATCGATCCGCGGACGAGCGCCACTTCGCCGCTCGCCGGTTCCATGCGAGCGGCCGCCTCGATCTTTTCCAACGCTTTCGCCGCGTCGCCCTGGGCGAGGAACACGCGCGCCTGCGACACGAGCGGTCCGCTGCTGTGCGGGTTGAGGAGCGCGGCAGCGCTGTACTCGCCGAGCGCGTTCTCCCATTGACGCTTCGCCGCGTACGCGTCGCCGAGGAACAGATGCAGCTCGTACGACCGATCGTTTATCGCGATCAGTTTCTTCAGGTCGGCGATGGCAGCATCCGGCTGGCCGCGCCCGAGCGCGTCGATGGCGCGCGAGATGCCGGACCGGAACGTGTCCAGCTTCGCCACCATGTCTTTCGGATCCCGACCGCGGCCGGTCGGGGAAGGGGCGGCGATGCCGACGTACCCGAGGCTGCGCAGCCGCGCCAGCGTTTCGGGGTCGGGCTGCGGCGCCTCGGCAGATGCGGCCGCGCCGAATGTGTTCTGAAGCTTCGTCATCTCGGCCGACAATCCGCCGGCGAGCGCGCCGCGCGCGTCGATGGCATTGCGACGCTCGGCTGCATCCGTCCGCATGTCGTACAGCTCGGGCTTCGGCGCGTCGATGTATTTCCAATCGCCGACGCGAATCGATTTCAGCTCGCTCCACCCGAAGTGCCACTTGGGATAGTACGTCTCGGCGTACGACGGCGCCGGATCGCGAGGCACAACGCCTCGTACGATCGGCATCACGTTCTCGCCGTCGACGTTCGGTGCCGTCACCCCGGCGATCGCCGCCATCGTCGGCATCGCATCGATCGCGCGCACCTGAGCCTTGACGACCGTTCCGCCCGATGCACCGCCGGGCAGCCGCATGATCCACGGCACGTGCAGAACCGATTCGTAGAGAAACAATCCGTGCTCCGCCTCGCCGTGATCGCCGAGCCCTTCGCCGTGGTCGGCAATCACGACCACCAGCGTGCGATCGAGCTGGCCGCCCTGCTCCAGCGTCGCGACGAGCCTGGCGACGCAGCTGTCGACGTACGCGATCTCGCCGTCGTACGGCGATGACTGGAAGCGCGTGCGGAACGGCGCCGGCGGATCGTAGGGCGCGTGCGCGTCATAGAGATGGACCCACGCGAACCAGCGAGTGAGCGCCGGTTGGTTGCTGGTTGCGGGTTGCTGGACGCTGCGAATCCATGCGACGGCCGCGTCGGTCACCTCACCGCCGCGCCGCTGCGCCTGCAGCTTCATGCCGGTGTTGAACCGCGCGAAGCTCGCGTCGAACGTGTCGAACCCGTGCGCGAATCCGTACTCCGGTCCGAGGATGAACGCGCCGACGAATCCGCCCGTTCGATATCCATTGGACTTGAACAGCTCGGCAATCGACGTGACGCCCGCGGGAATCGGGGCGCTTGCGTTGTCGCGGACGCCGAACCTGGCCGGATAGCGTCCCGTCAGAATCGCCGCGTGCGCCGGACCCGTGAGCGGCGCCTGCGTCGTCGCATCCGCGAAGCGGACGCCTTCGCGCGCGAGCCGATCGATGGCCGGCGTCGCCGCCGCCGTCGCGCCATACGCGCCGATGCGATCGGCGCGCACGGTGTCGATCGTGATCAGCAGAACATTTGGTGGCGAGGACTGTCCCCGCAGGACCGTTAGAGCACAAGCAACGGCGATCAGATGTAGCGCGGGGCTTTTAGCCCCGCGAACGCGGGCTTGAAAAGCCCGCGCCACATCGGCGACCAACAACAGGAACCGCCGAGCACGAAAACCCGAGAACCCCGAACCCGGAACCCCGAACCCCGAACTCCGATTTCCGCTCATTTCTGCTCCAGCCGGTGGAGCCGATCGAGAAGCTCCGGCGACTGCGGCAGCGTCGTGAGACCCGCGCGCAGCGCCTGCATCGCCAGCGCCGGCTGCGACAATTGGACGTAGATCTCGGCCAGCGCAAGATGCGCGGGGACGAGTGTCGGATCGACGAACGCTGCGCGGCGCCACGCGCTGATGGCCTGTCGATCGTCGCCGGCGCCGTGGAACGCCCAGCCGAGCAGAAATGCGGCCACGCCGTCGTTCGGCTCGCTGTCGATGACGGTCTGCAGCGCCGCAATGGCCGCCGGATAATCGGCGGCACCTAATCGTTCGAGCGCGAGCGTCCCGTGTTTCGACTCGAACCGTCGCGCGACGGCGCTCCGCGCCGCCTCGCGTGGATCCAGTGCGTTGACGTCGCTGCCTTCGACCGCCGAAGGACGCTGGCCCTGACGAACCTCGATTTCCCGCACGGCTTCGCTCGCCGTGTCGCCGCCATCCAGCACGCGTGCGCGCGCGATGTACGTGCCCGCCGCGACGCCGCCGAGCGGCAGGTCGATGCGCGCCTCGCGCGCGAGGCCACCGCTCACGGTTCGGATTTCCTGTAGCTCGCAGGAGCCCGAGGCGATGGCTGCTGCTTCGCCCACGGGGACGAGATCGACGGTGACGTGCGCATTGCGCAGCTGTTCGGGTGTGCGCGCGTACAGGTCGAGCACGCCGCTCAGACCGTCGCCGGTGTACACAGTCGGCCGCACGGGCAGCTCGCCACGCAGGCCGCTCAGAACGAGATCGCCGCTGACGAGCGCCGGGCCGTCGAGCGCGCGCACCGTGAACCGGCGATCGGCGCTGCCGACCAGCCCGCCGGGCTCGCGGACGACGGCACGCATCACGTAGTCGCCGGCGGCAAGCTCGAACTGCACCCGATAGGCGCCGGCGCCGGCCGTGCCCTGCATCCGCGCCGGCGGCAGCGCCAGCGTGTCCCGTCCGCTTGCGGCAACGTGGCCGTCGACCGCCGAGCGCACGACGAAGACGACGTCGGCGGGCTGCGTGCGATCGCTGGCGGCGAGCGGCAGCTCCGCTGCGAGGCTGACGATCACGCGCTGCAGCCCCGGTGCACTGCCGCGAAGCACGTACGTCGTGTACTGAACGGGGAGTCCCTGTTGCGCAAACGGCGCCGACAGCGCGCGCTCGATCGCCTGATGTCGATCCATGTGGGCCGCCGCATCGGTCAGCGTGAATCCCGTCCGCGTGCTGACCTGCGCGCCGCGTCGTTTGACGCGGACGGTGACCGCATGGTACGCGCCGCGATCCTTGCGCGCCTCGATGCCGGGAGAAAATCCGACGAGATAGTAATCCTCCGATTGATTCGCGATCGCGGCGAACGCTTCGTCGGCGTGGCGGCTGGCGTCGAGCACGAGCGCGCCGCCGGTTTCGGTCGCCAGCATGCCGAGCGGATTCAGCTTCTCGTGAACGGCATTCGGCTGGTCGGCGTTCGCCGGCAGGTCGGCCGAGATGTCGAGCTCGCGGCGATTCACGTCGAACGCGTGAATCACGCTGTACGACTCGGCGGCCGCTGCGGCGACGTTCTCGATTTCACGGGCGAGACGGTCGGCGTAAAAGCCCTCCGACACGAGGACGATCGTCTTGCGCCCGTCGATGACGCGCATCTGGCGAAGCACGTCCGACAGCGTCGCAAGGATCCGCCGGCTGTCGCCTTCCACGAGATTGACGAGCCGCTGCGCATCCTCTTTGATCGGATTGACGCGGCCGCTGATGTTGAACAGCGACGGATCCGCACGACGCTGCAGATCGGTCGGCCCGACGAGTGCCTGAATGCGGTCGGCGACGCGCTGCAGCACCTGTTCGTCTCCGCGGACGATCTGAACGGCCTCCTGCGGCGTCATCGTGCCGGTCCAGCCGACGGTCTGCTGCTCGGCCTGACCACGCACCTTGATCAGTTCCGCCGCGATGCGGCGGACGTCTGCGGTAAAGCCAATCTGCGGTCCTGGTCCCGGCAGCGCGTACAGCGCGACGCGATCGCCGCGGCGCACGCGCGTGCGCAGGAACGTCTCGGCCGCCTGCCGCACGCGCTGCTCGCCGCCAGGCGAGAGATGCGCCTGATCGAAGACGAGCACGTACAAGTGCCCTCGCGCGGCACCCTGATTCGTCGAGATCTCGCTGGCGACGGTGCGGCTCGCGACGTCGGCGTATGAATCGGCCGGCTCTTCGATGTGTTGAAAGAACACGACCGGCCGCGTCTCGCCGGCTTCGATGACTTCGACTTCGTTCTGTTTGAGGTCGCGAATCGGCTGTCCCTGCTCGTCGAGGACCCTGACGTCGAGGCGCACCAGCTCGACACCGGCTCTGAATGTCGGCTGCGCGCTCTGCACGAGAGCCAGCAGGACCAGCAGCGTGTTCATGCGATGGGAAAAATCTTAGCATCGGCGCGAAGCCGGGCGGCTGAGCTCACTGATCACGCCGCAGCATGCTTTCGATCTCCCGCAGATCGTTCGCGTAGAACGCCGGCGGCGCCGTGCGCAGGAACTGTTCGAGGTACGGTCGCGCCGTTTTCATGTCTCCACCTCGCGCGATCGTCGTGCCGAGGTTATACAGCGCATCGTAATTGGTGGGATCGAGGCGAACGGCCTCCTGCCATGCGGCTACCGCCGCCTGGCGGTCGCCGCTTTTCAGCGCGACGACGCCCAGGTCGCCGTGCGCCCGCGACGATCGCGGGTCGACGGAGACGGCGCGCTCGAGATGGTGGCGCGCGGCGGCGATGTCGCCGCGCTCGAGCGCGAGCACGCCGAGGTTCTCGAGCGGGATGCTGCTGTCGGGATTGACCGCCAGCACGCGCTCGAAGACGCGCCGCGCCTCTTCTTGCCGGCCGCCGCGCGCGTACGCGATGCCGAGCGCGTTCAGCGTGTCGGCGTCGGCGTTCGGATCCTTCGCGAGCGGCTCGAGCATCTCGATCGCCTTGCCGGCCCCGCCCGTCTCGGACAGGTACTGACCGAGCTGCGTGACGACGGCGGCCTGCGTCACGCCGGCGGCGATGGCGCCCTGCAGCGTCTTCAGCGCGGCGGAGACGTCGCCTCGCTCCCACTGGACGAATGCGAGGTGCCGATACGCAATCGCCATGTCGGGGCGGCGCGCGATGACGCGCTCGTAGATCTGCACCGCGTCGGCGATTCGCCGCGCGCCGAACGCCTCGACCGCCGTATGAATCGCGTTGTCGAGGTCGATCAGCCGCTTCGGATCGTCGGCTTCGGTGTATTTCGTCTTCGGCGCCGCGCTGCCGCTGATGTATCCGAGAGCGCGAAGCTGCGCCAGCGCTTCAGGCGTTTCGGCGCGCCGCTCGCCCGGAAGCGGCGCGTGATACTCGCCGAGCGCCGCCGCGAGCGTGCGATCGCGATCGGGAGACTCGCCGAACAGGTTCCGCGTTTCTCCCGGATCGGCCGCGAGGTCGTAGCGTTCGGCGATCGGCAGATCGATGTACTTTCCGCGTTCGACGATCACGCCCGACAGCGGTGCCCATCCCCGGTTCAGCATGCCGGCCATCGCCTCGAAGTACGACGTGCGAGGCGCACTCGATCGACGCTCGCCAGCTGAGAGCAGCGAGCGTCCGGGTAAATCCGACGGCACCATCTGACCGGCCGCCTCGAGCATCGTCGGCAGCAGATCGACGTGCCGCGCGGCGACGTGCGAGAGTTCCCCAGTACGTGCATCGCGACCGGAGGGTGTGGACGCGAGCTCGGCCATGATCAGCGGGATGCGCAGCGTCGACTCGTACGCGAAGAGTCCGTGCGATTGCTCGCCGTGATCGCCGAGCGCCTCGCCGTGATCGCCGGTCACGACGACGAGCGTCGGCCGGCTGCCGCGGCGAACGTCGTCGAGGAGCGGCGCCAGCGCCGCGTCGGTCGCCGCCACTTCGCCGTCATACGGTCGCGACGCGTACTGCGTGTCGAACGGTGGCGGCGGCCGGTACGGTGCGTGCGGATCGAAGACGTGGACCCAGACGAAGAGTGGGGGCTGGGGGCTGGGGGCTGGGGGCTGGGAAGCGCGAGACGAGATCCACGCGCGCGCGAGACGGACTACTTCCGTCGCTGGGCGCTCCGGCATGACGAATTCCGTTGGCGCGCGCGTTTCGCCGAAGCGATCGTCGTAGACGTCGAAGCCGGCGTTCAGGCCGTAGCGCGAATGAACCGGAAATGCGCCGACGAACGCCGCCGTGTCGTATCCCGCCTTCTTGAACAGCGTCGCGGCCGTACGCGCGTTCGGCGCGACGCGATAGCCGCTGTTCTCGCGGACACCGTGCTGAAACGGGTACTCGCCGGTCAGGATGCTGACGTGAGACGGCAGCGTGAGCACGGCGTGCGCGTGCGCGAAATCGAAGCGCACGCCCTCGCCGGCGAGCCGATCGAGGGCAGGCGTCGACGCGCGTCCGCCGTACACGCCCAGCGCGTCGGCCCGGAGCGTATCGATCGTGATGAGGAGAACGTTCTGTCCGGGTATCGGATGGAGATCGGCCTGCGCGCTGCGGCCGCGCAGGAACAAGAAAGCCACGGCGACGATTCCAACACCCGCAGCCGCATAAATCGCTCGCCTAAAGGCTCGCGCTCCGTTGCCGCGCTTTGTGCGGCGCGTTTCTCCATCGTCGGCGATGGATCGCGAGGCTTCAGCCGAGCGCGACCCGTCAGTGTCTCGCGGCGCGCGTGCCGCCCCGCGGGGGTTCGGCGAACGCCCGTCTCGCTTCCGCGCGGATGGCATCGGCCTGCTGGCGGTTTCCGAACATGGTCCACAGCCGCGCGGCGAGCGCGTAGGACTCTGGCGTTGGGGTGATCCGCACCATGTCGCCAATCACGCGCGCGGCCGCGTCGGCACGGCCGGTCGCTTGATACAGCATCGCGAGCCCCGCACGCGCGCGGATGTTTTGCGGGAAGTCGCGCAACTCGGCGGCGAACTGCGCTTCGGCGTCCGTGTACCGTTCCAGGCGGCCGTAGGTGTCGGCGGCGAGGTAGTGAAGATCGGCGAGCGGAGCGCCGCCCGCTTTCCGCTGGTCGGCCAGCGCCTCCTCGAACGCCGGTAGCGCCTCGGCGTACCTGCCCTGGTCGTACAACAGGCGCGCTTCGATCAGCGCCGGCAGCGGCAGCCTCGGATCCGCCTCGTGCGCCAGCTGCGCTTCCTTGCGGGCCTCTTCGGGATCGTGCCGGGCGAGCGCGATCTTCGCGAGCAGCTCGTGCGCGATGACGCGCGACCGCGTGTCGCGCTCGCCCACCACGTGCAGGGCCAGGTCGGCGTGCTCGCGCGCCTCCTTCGGCTTCTGCTGCTTCAACAGCGTCGCCGCGACGCCGAGATATCCGCCCGGATCGGACGGCTTCAGCTCGATGAAATGCTTGTACGCGTCGGTGGCGAGGTCGTACCGCTCCAGCCGGACGGCGAACGCGGCGAGCTGGCTCCAGACGTCGGCCATCCCCGGATCGTCGCGGAGGATCTGCTGCAGCAGCGCGATCGCCTCCCGCCACCGGCGATCGGCGGCGCGGTCGACCGCTGCGCGATACGTCTCGAGGATTTCGCGCTTGTCCTTGGGATCGGGCAGCGTCTCGCCCGGCGCCGTCGACACATCGGTCTGCGCGCCGACGTAGCCGAGCGCCTGCAGCCGCTCGCGCGCGTCGGCCCCGATTTCACTCGGCGCCTGAATCCTGCGGCCCGCGATCAACCGATCGAGCGCGCCGCGCAGCGCCTGCCTCGTCCGCTCGTACTGACCGGCGGCGGAGCGGGGCGCAGGGGTCCCCGCGAAGCCAGACGGAGGGGTAGGGGCCGCCAGAGTAAGAATGTTTTCACGCTCGTGCGGATCGCGCTGCAAATCGTACAGCTCCTCGTGCGGCGCCTTGATGTACCGAAAGCGGCCGTCGGTGAGCGCCGTGAGCTCGCTCCATCCGAAGTGATAGCGCGAGTACATCGCCTCGGAATACACCGCCTGCTCGGGCAGCGTGCCTGCGCCGTCGAGCAGAGGCTTCAGCGATCGGCCGCGCAGATTTCCTGGTGACGGCGCCTTGACGAGATCGAGGATCGTCGGCACGAGGTCGACGTGCTGTACGAGGTCGCCGACGCGCCGCCCGGCGCCCGCGTTGCTTTCCTGCTTGATGATGAGCGGGACGTGGATCGCCTCGTCGTACACGAACAACCCGTGCTCCTGCTCGCCGTGATCGCCGAGCCCCTCGCCGTGATCCGACAGCAGGACGATCGTCGATCGGTCGTACAGCTGATGCGACTTCAAGTACTTGATGAGCCGTCCGACGATTTCGTCGGCGTACGCGATCTCGCCGTCGTAGGGCGCGTACTGCGCAAAGCGTTCCGGCGGCGCGTACGGCTTGTGCGGCTCGTAGAGGTGGAGGAAGAGAAACGCGCGTGTGGTGCCGGCGGAGCCGAGCCACCGCTCGGCGATCGCTTCCGACGCGGCGCCGTCGCGCTGCACCTGCGCGATGCTCGTGTCGAGCGATCCCTGCGGCATCTCGCCGTCGAAGAAATCGAATCCCTGGGCGATCCCGGTCTCCTTGCGCAGCACGAAGGCCGACACGACGGCCGCCGTCGAGTACCCGCGGTCGCGCAGCATCTGCGGCAGCATCCGTTCGCCCGCTTTGATCGCGAACCCGATGTTGTCGCGGACACCGGTCTCGAACGGCAGGCGACCCGAGAGCAGCGAGGCGTGCGCCGGCAGCGTCTGCGGGGCGTGCGAGTAGGCGCGCTCGAACACCACGCCGTCGGCGGCGAGCGCATCGAGCGCGGGCGTGTTCACCTTCGTGTAGCCGTAAGCCGGCAGATGATCGGCGCGCAGCGTGTCGATCGAGATGAGGACGATCGGTCCGCTCGCCGGCGCCGACGCGCGCGCGTACCGCCATCCGCCGACGGCAGCCAGCGTGGCGCCGAGCGCGGTCAGAACCAGAATGAACGTATAGCGGAAGGGACGGGACAACCCTTACTTCTTCAGCTGTTCGATGACGGCTTTGGCCTGCGTGGCTTCCTGCGACGTCGGATCGGCGGCGATGACTTTTTCGAGCGCCTTGACGGTGGCGTCCTTGTCGCCCTTGTTCAGCTGGACGAGCGCGAGCTTGAAGAGCGGTTTGCCCCACGTCGGATCCATGCTGGCGGCTTTCTCGTACGCCTTCGCCGCTTCCTCGGTCTGACCTTTGGCGAACTTCACCTCGCCGAGGTTGTAGAACACTTCGCGCGTCGAGTTCGGGCTCTCGGCGGCCTTCGCCAGCGTCTGTTCCGCCGCCTGCAGATCGCCCTTCTCGAGGTTCGTCATGCCGATGCCGATCTTCGCCTTGTCGTTGTTCGGATCGACTTTCAGCAGTTCGTTGTAGGCGCCGATGGCCGCGTCGTACTCCTTCTTGTTGCGATACGCCGCCGCGACCTGAAGGTTGATCACGCTGAGCGCCGGCGCTTTGGCGAGGATCGCTCTGTACGCGGCAATCGCCTGATCCCACTGCTGCGAGTTGTACAGCTGATCGGCGGCCGCGAGCTCCGACTGAAGATCCTTCGCGGCGACGTTGCCGAGCGCGCTGACGGGCGCCGCGGCGCTCTTCTTCAACTTGAACTCGATCGGCGGATTCGGCTGTCCGATCGTCTGCACGTTCATCCGCATCCCGTCGGGCGTGAACCCCGGCGCCTGCACCATGAACGTCCATTGCCCGCTGCGCAGTCCGATGATCGAGAACCGCCCCTTGTCGTCGGTCGTGGCCGTGAAGCTGCTCGGCGACGCATTCGGATTCTCGGCGGTGATCGTCGCACCCTTGATCGCCTGGCCCATGTCGTCTTTCACCGTGCCGCCGACGCGGCCGGTCTGTGCCGCCGCAACCGCGGCGACCGACGCGACCATCAGACACGCGAGCGCCGTTCGCGTGAGAAAAAGACGATGAATCATGAGGCCAGTATATATTGAATCCCGTGAAAGGCCGCCGCGCGCCGACCGCCGTGCTCGCGCTCGCGGCCGCGGTGTCGCTCGCCGCGGCGTCGTCGCGCGGATCGCTCGCGCAGGACGCGCCTGAGCCGCAGGCGTTCGCGCCGATCGCGCCGCTCATCGACGCCGCGATTGCGCGCCACGAACTGCCCGGCGCCGTCGTCCTCGTCGGACGCGGCGACCGCATCGTCTACAGGCGCGCGTTCGGCCGGCGCGCGATCGCGCCGTCGCCCGAGCCGATGACCGACGACACGATCTTCGATCTCGCCTCGCTGACCAAAGTCGTGGCGACGACGACGAGCGTGATGCAGCTCGTGGAGCAGGGACGCATTCGGCTGCGCGATCCGGTCGCGCAGTTCATCGCCGAGTTCGCCGCGCACGGCAAGAATTCGATCACGATCCTCCATCTGCTGACGCATACGTCGGGGCTGCCGCCCGATCTGCCGCTCGAAGTCGAATTCAGCGGCACGGACGAGGCGATTCGCCGCGCGAGCGATCTGACGCCCGCGTCGCAGCCGGGCGAGAAGTTCGTTTACAGCGACATCAATTTCTTCCTCCTCGGCGACATCGTGCGCCGCGTCAGCGGCGAGCGCCTCGATCGCTACGCGAAGCGCCACGTCTTCGATCCGCTTGCGATGGACGACACGATGTTCCTGCCATCGGCGTCGATGCAGGCGCGCATCGCGCCGACCGAGCGGTGCCGTCCGCTGTCGTGGCCGTGCGTGGACGCGACCGCACCGTTCCTGCGCGGCATCGTTCACGATCCGACGGCGCGCCGCATGGGCGCGGTGGCCGGGCACGCAGGGTTGTTCAGCACGGCGGCGGACCTGTCGCGGTTCTGCCGCATGCTGCTCGACGGCGGCCGCCTCGATGGCGCGCCGATTCTGTCGCCGGCGACGATCGAGCGGATGATCACGCCGTCGACGCCCGCTGTGATGAAAGATGTGCGCGGTCTCGGCTGGGACATCGATTCGACCTACGCCTCCAATCGCGGCGATCTGTTTCCGGCGGGATCGTCGTTCGGCCACACCGGCTTCACCGGCACGTCGCTGTGGCTCGACCCGCACACCAAGAGCTATGTCGTGTTCCTCTCGAACCGCGTACATCCGGATGGAAAAGGCGACGTGACGGCGCTGCGGGGAAAGGTCGCGACGATTGCGGCGGCGGCGTTGTCGCTCGCTCGATCGCAGGTCGGGGCCAGGACGCTCACCGGCATCGACGTCCTCGAGGCTGACGGCTTCGCGGAGCTGCAGGGAAAGCGCATCGGCCTCATCACGAACCAGAGCGGGCTCTCGCGATCGGGTGCGAGCACGATCGATCTGCTGGCGCACGCGCCGGGCGTCACGCTGGCCGCGTTGTTCAGTCCCGAGCACGGCATCCGCGGTCAACTCGACGGCAAGGTCGATTCGTCGCACGACGAGCGGACCGGCCTGCCGATTTTTTCCCTCTACGGCGACACCCGGCGTCCGACCGACGCGATGATGGCCGGCATCGATACGCTCGTTCTGGATCTGCAGGACATCGGCGCGCGATTCTGGACGTATCCGACGACGATGGAGTACGCGATCGAGGAAGCGGCGAGACGGCAGATTCCCATCGTGATCCTCGATCGCCCGAACCCGATCGGCGGCGTCGACGTCGAGGGTCCGTTCCAGGATCAGTCGGCCATGGGATTCACCGGCTACGTGACGATGCCGGTTCGCCACGGATTGACGATCGGCGAGCTGGCGCGATTGTTTAATGACGTCCGCGGCGTTGGCGCCGACCTGACGGTGATTCCGATGAAGGGGTGGCGGCGGACGGCGTGGTTCGACGAGGATGCGCTGCCCTGGATCACACCCTCACCGAACATGCGGAACCTGCTCGCCGCGACGCTCTATCCGGGCATCGGCGCGATCGAGCAGACGAATCTGTCGGTCGGCCGCGGCACCGACACCCCGTTCGAGCACATCGGCGCGCCGTGGATCGACGCGCGCGCGCTCGCGTCGGCGCTCAACGATCGATCGATTCCTGGTCTCCGCTTCTACCCGGTGACGTTCACGCCCGCCGCTGGTGCGAAGTTGGCCGGCCAAACCTGTCACGGTGTGTTCATGATCGTGACGGACCGCACGGTGCTGCGTCCGGTCCGGGTCGGCGTCGAAATCGCGTCGGCGTTGTCGCGGATGTACGGCGATCAGTTCAAGCTGGAAGACGCGGCGACGCTGCTCGGCTCGAGAGCGACGATTCAGAAGATTCGCGCCGGAGAAGATCCCGAAGCCATCGCTCGGTCGTGGGCGGCAGACGAGAAGGCGTGGCGCGACAGGCGCGCGAAGTACCTGCTGTACTGAGATCGCGGCCCTAAAAGGGCCGCGCCACATGAGCAGCGAGCCTTTCAGGTTGCGGGCGAGCCTTTCAGGTTGTGGGGCGGCCCTTTCAGGTTGTGGGGGCGGGCCTTTCAGGTTATGGGGCGGGCCTTTCAGGTTGTGGGCGGGCCTTTCAGGTTGTGGGCGGGCCTTTCAGGTTGTGGG
>Ga0075436_100001972_pt1 | contig 14147 bp, 11 predicted proteins | sample RhiMethybrSRZTD5_FD_75303 | JGI IMG/M metagenome (GOLD analysis project Ga0075436, IMG submission 75303) | Populus rhizosphere microbial communities from Tennessee, USA - Rhizosphere MetaG P. TD hybrid SRZTD5 | ecosystem: Host-associated > Plants > Roots > Rhizosphere > Soil | place: USA...
ATGCCCCTGGCAAGATTGCAATTGCCCGGGGACTTCTGCCGGTTTGGATAATTATTTCCGGCGAGTGGAGCGCGATTCCGTCGTGGCGCTGCGCACCCGGAAGGTGAGCGCCTGCTCGGCATGGAAGATAGCTTCTTCCTTGCCGGTCGCCGCCGCCACACCCGTGCCCGCTGCGCCGCCGGCTGCCGCGCCGATCAGCGCGCCCTTGCCGCCGCCGGCCAAAGCTCCGATCAGGGTGCCCGCGGCTGCGCCGCCGCCGATCTTCTCGATATTGCCCTTCTTGTGGCTCTTGCCCTTGGTGCTGACGGAGCTGGTGCTCAGGGCCACAAGGTCGCCGTCCAGCCGGATCGAGGTCAGGCGGACGCTTAACTCGCCAGGCGCGTGCAGGCGGCCACTGGACTTGGCATGCGAGACCACGCCGGTGACCGGAGCTCCTGCCCGGGCCACCGTCTTGCCGCGCACCACCACGCTGCGGGCCAAGGTGCCATGAAACGTCTGGCCGGAGCGCGCGGTACGCGATGTGATCTCCGAAGTCAGGCGGATGGTCAAGGGGGTGCCCGCTGGTATCTTGGCCAAGGCGCCGAGCGAAAGCGCGAGTACCAACGCCAGAGCCTTCAAACTCTTTCGAAACATAGAAGTCCCTCCTCAAAGGTGCAGAACGGGTGGCGGGAACATGGTATGCGGACCCGGCGACGGCGGGGAGGTTCCTAAAGTATCGGGCGGTGACAGTCTGGGAACCGGTGGACTTTGGTAATCGGCAGAGCAAGGTTCGAGGTTCCGCAGCTCAAAGTTGCCGCAGGTTTTCAAGGTTCCACAGGTTTCAAGGTTTCAGGAGCTTCGTGTCGCGGCATACATTTCAACTGTCATCCTGAGCCGAGGTTGCGGTCTTCAGACTCGCATCCGAGCGAAGGACCCCTAGGATGCCCCTGCATCCACAGCCGTCCGAAGGCTCCGGTGAGTGCGGCCAAAACCTTCGAAACCTGCTCCACAAGCTTGCCATGCGCAATGCCTTCGCGAGAGATTAGCAGCAATGCCTGCTCAGCCCACAGCGTTTGATTCCACACGCCTGAAGGCACTGCGGCGGGAATTTTTCAACCGCGACCCGCGGCGGGTGTGCCGCGAACTGCTGGGCAAGGTGCTGGTGCGCCGCGAGCAAAGCAAGCTGCTGGCGGGGCGGGTGGTCGAGGTAGAAGCGTACATGGGAGTCAACGACCCTGCCGCCCACGCCGCAGCCGGATTGACGCCGCGCAACCGCGTGCTCTTCGGCCCGCCGGGGCACGCCTACATCTATTTCGTCTACGGCAACCACTATTGCCTGAACGTTTCCTGCATGCCCGAGGGCAAGGCTGGGTGCGTGCTGTTTCGCGCGCTGGAGCCGCTGGCAGGGATTGCAGAAATGGAACAGGCACGCGGGCTCGCAGGTGCGGCAGCGAACCAGCGGGTACTGCGACTGCTGACCAGCGGCCCGGGACGCCTGGCGGAAGCTTTGGGCATCACCCGTCCGCGGGACAACGATAAGGACTTGACCGGGGCGGACTCCGACCTCTTCCTGGCCGACGATGGCTACCAGCCCCGGCGCGTGCTCATTACTGCGCGCGTGGGCATAACCAAGGCGGCAGAAAGACCTTTGCGCTACCTGATCGCCGGAAATGAATTCGTGTCTGCGAAGCGGTAGCCACGGTGCTAGCTGTGTGGGCCCGGGGCTTTGCCCGTGCAGGGCGAGCGCAGCTCGCCTCTCGCCTGATCGGGACTCCCGGCGCCAGCCCAGGCATCAGACGAGGCACTGAGGTAACCACTGCTGCGGCTCATAACGGTTGTAGAGTAGGGGCATGCACACGCGCAGTTCGACATTCCTTGTCATCTTGGCGTTGGTTTGCCCTTTGCTGTTCGCGCAAAAAGTTCCCGCCGGTCCTGCGGCAACTGCGCTCGCGGCCACGCCTGATGCCGCCGCGGTGAAGAAGTTAATCCAGGACCAGTTCGGCTCTGGCTACAAGCCTTTGCCCGGATTCACGCCGCTGGTGGCGGATTTTGACGGGGACGGGATCGAAGATTTGGCGGTGGCCGCCAAAGCCGTCAACCCGCTGCTCAACGCGGTCGAGTACCACTACACCGTCATTGACCCGTACCATTCCTTTTTCGGATACGGCAATCCCAAGCTGATGATGCAATTCGGCGCCGACGATCCCCGTCTGGAAGGCCAGTCGGTGCTGATCGTACACGGGGCCGCGGACGGCGGCTGGCGCGCAGCCCAGCCCAAATCCAAGTTCGTCATCGTCAACCTGCCCTACATCCGGCTGTCGCTTTCCCAGGTACTGCGGCATAAGAAGCCGCTGGCGGCGGTGGCCGCCGAGGAACCAGATAAGGTCACCTCGGTCATTTATTGGGACGGGAAGAAATATAAGTATGAGCCCATGGGTGCGGATGCGGATTGAGAAGAGCAATTAGTAATTAGCGATTAGCACTCAGCACGCCACGATTTGATTGCTAATCGTTAGCATTGGCCGCCGCCCTTGTCGCCTGGAAATGCTACAATCCGCGCCGGCTGAGGCGGTGGTGTATGGCAATTGGAACCATTGAGGATCGGGTTGAGCGTGAAAAGATTCGCATTTCAATCTACGCATCCTTCTACAAGAAGTTCTTTTCCGGCTGGTTTCTGGGGTTGACCTTTTTCTACGCCCTGAGCTTCTGGGCAGCTGGGCTGGATTTGCGGCGAGCCTACCGTGCGCGTCCGGAACAAGCATCAAGCATTTACATCACTATCTTCATACTCCTTGCCACCTTCGCAGCTATGTGCCTCCACCGTTGGAGAATCCGCCGCCTGCTGCGCTGGACCACAATTGACAATGCCTGGCTGGGCCATATGGGACTGATCTGGTTCTGCACCTCGCTGTTCATCAACCTGCTCGCGATGCAGGCGCTACGCTGACCGAGGCAGTCAGAGGCTTGCTTAGCGTTCCTTCCGCCGACGTTGTCTCATCCCGATATAATCCCCTCCTATGAAGCTGGAAGAGAAGCTGGCGGAACTGAAGAAGCGTGACGGGCTGGCGGAAGAGGGCGGAGGCCAGGCACGCCGGGAAAAGCAGCACAAGGAAGGGAAAATGTCGGCGCGGGAACGCATCGAGTTCCTGCTCGACGAAGGCACCTTCGAAGAAACCGACAAGCTGGTCACCCACCGCTGCGCCGATTTCGGCATGCAGGAGCAGAAGTATTACGGTGACGGCTTCATCACCGGCTACGGGCGCATCGAAGGGCGGCTGGTGTTCGTCTTTGCCCAGGACTTCACCGTGTTCGGCGGCTCACTATCAGAGGCCAATGCCGGCAAGATCGTGAAGATCATGGATCTGGCCGCGCGGGTGGGGGCTCCGGTAATCGGGTTGAACGACTCCGGCGGGGCGCGCATCCAGGAAGGCGTGATGTCGCTGGCCGGCTACGCCGACATTTTCCTGCGCAACACGCTCTACAGCGGGGTGGTGCCGCAGATCTCCGCCATCCTGGGGCCATGCGCCGGGGGCGCCGTGTACTCCCCCGCCATCACCGACTTCATTGTCATGGTGAACAAGACCTCCTACATGTTCATCACCGGGCCGGACGTTATCAAGCTGGTGACGCACGAGGAGGTCAGCAAAGACCAACTGGGCGGGGCCGCCACGCATAACGAGACCTCCGGCGTAGCCCACTTTCTGGCCCACGATGATGCCGAGTGCCTCTCCATGGTGCGCGAGCTGCTCAGCTTTTTCCCTTCGAATAACCTCGATGACCCGCCGCGGCGCGCCTGCACCGATCCCATTGACCGAGCCGAGGAGCGGCTGGACACGCTGGTGCCGGCCGAATCCAACCAGCCCTATGACATCAAGGACGCGATTACGGCCGTGGTGGACGATGGCTATTTTTTCGAAGTGCACGAGCACTACGCCAAAAACATCGTGGTGGGATTCGCTCGCCTGAACGGGCGCTCGGTGGGCATTGTGGCCAACCAGCCGGCGTTCCTGGCGGGCACGCTGGACATTAACGCTTCCGTGAAGGGAGCGCGCTTCGTGCGCTTCTGCGATTGCTTCAACATTCCCCTGGTCACCTTCGAGGACGTGCCCGGCTTCCTGCCCGGCACCAACCAGGAGTATGGCGGGATTATCAAGCATGGAGCCAAGCTGCTGTTTGCCTTCGCCGAGGCCACCGTGCCCAAGGTGACTGTGATCACGCGCAAAGCCTACGGCGGAGCCTATTGCGTGATGGCTTCCAAACACATCCGCACCGACGTGAACTATGCCTGGCCGACGGCCGAGATCGCGGTGATGGGGCCGGAGGGCGCGGTGGACATCGTCTACAAGCGCGAACTAGAGAAAGCCGTCAACCGGGAGCAGATGAGGCAAGAGAAGATTGAGGAGTTTCGCGACCGCTTTGCCAATCCCTATGTAGCCGCCGAGCGCGGCTTCGTGGATGCGGTGATCCAGCCCCGCGACACCCGCAAGAAGCTGATCCAGGCCTTGGAGATGCTGGACAGCAAACGCGACAAGAACCCGCCAAAGAAGCACGGCAACATACCGCTATAAAACCTCATGAAGGCCGCACGGCAGCCCGCCATGATCTGAGGCTTACAGGGGAATCGCGCGCCGGCGGTTACTTCGGGTACCATATAAATGTAAGCAGGCGTGGGTGCCTGCGCATCTAATCCAACAAGCACCAGGCATAACTGACGGGTCACTGTGAAAGGCATGGCCTTGTACGTGGGCTCTGGCGGAGATAACCTCATGAAGGTCTTAGCGAAACACGGTTTGGCAATCTTGGCATTGATTCTGGCCGCGGCCATGGTAGCCCTGGCCGGTCCGGCTGACATAGCTAATACTCTGCGGCCACCCAAGGGCGCCAACCTTGCTATCGTCGTTTTTGAGGACCTGGAGTGTCCCATGTGCGCCCAGGTTTCGCCGCTGCTGGACCGGGCCGGCGCGCAGTACAACATTCCCGTGGTGCGCCACGACTACCCCCTCCCCAAGCACGCCTGGTCCTACAACGCGGCCGTGATGGCACGGTATTTCGACACTCACTCGCAGAAGCTGGGGGACGAGTTCCGCGCCCAGGTGTTTGCCCATCAGATGGAAATCACGCCCGGCAACCTGCACGGATTTGCCCAGCGCTTCGCCAACGAGCACAAGGTTGACCTGCCCTTCATGATTGACCCCCAGGGCAAGCTGGCGGCGGAGGTTAATGCCGACCGCGACCTGGGCAACCGCATCGGCATCAATCACACGCCCACCGTTTATGTGGTAAGCAACAAGAACCCCAGCCAGCCCTATGTCGAGGTGACCGACACCAGCCAGTTATTTCAGACGATTGACCGCATGCGGCAATAGCTGAGCTCTCCGAAATAGCCTTCGCCAGGCACGACCTCCGTCGTGCCCTGTTGTTTTCTCCCTAGCCAGACGCCAGTTTCCGCATCGAAAACACCCCTATTTGAGCGATCAGATTTATGAATGCTCCTTTTCCTGACGTTCGGGTATAATTCCGGAACTTTTTTCGTTGACCAAGAGGACCCAGGGAATCAAAAAACAGCAATTGGCGGGAGAAGGCTACAAGTGTTCTCGCCCGTGGTTGCGTTCATCCAGGAGGCTATGTCAATGACGCGAATCCATCAGCCAGCGAGCAGCAGTCACGAGCGGTGGTACCAATTTGCCATTCGATGCGTACAAGAAACGAGGCGCGCGATTTGGGTTATGGCGGCATTGGCGTTTCTTGCCCCGCTGCTGACAGCCCAATCAACCAGCCTGCTGAATGGCAGCGTTGCTGACCCCTCTGGCGCGAGTGTGGTCGGCGCGAAGATCACGTTGACCGAAGCGACCACGAGCCTGCAGCGGACCACCACCAGCAACGCCACCGGGCTCTACCAGTTTCTGGATCTGCCTCCAGGCAGATATCGGCTGCAGGTAACCGCCAAAGGCTTTGCTCCCTATGTGGCGTCGGACGTCATGCTGATCGTCAAAACGCCTTCCACCATCAACATCCACCTCCAGGTTGAGGGTGTGGCGGAATCGGTAACCGTCGAAAGCCAAGCGCCGCTCATTAATCGCACGGATGCGTCGCTGGGCAATACCGTGGAGCAAAATCAGATCGCGCAATTGCCCATCGCCGACCGCAACGTAGTTCAATTGCTGAGCCTCCAGCCAGGGGTGGCGTACCTGGGAAATGAAGTGGATGCCTCGAAAGATACGCGCAGTGGCGCCGTGAACGGGATGCGCAGCGACCAATCCAACGTCACCCTCGACGGCATTGGGGTGAACGACCAGAATAATGGTTACGCCTTTACCAGCGTCCTGACGGTTCCGCCTGATTCGGTCCAGGAGTTCCGGGTCACCACGGCCAACGCCAATGCCGACTCCGGATATTCCAGCGGCGCTCAGGTTTCGCTGGTGACCAAAAACGGGACCAATGCCTTTCACGGCTCCGCCTACGAATACAACCGCAACACCATTTTCAGCGCCAATGACCCGTTTCTCAAGGACTCGCAGCTAGCCAGTGGGCAGCGCAATCAGGCGCCCAAGCTCTTGCGCAATGTATTCGGCGCCACCTTCGGGGGTCCAATCAAGCGCAACCGGCTGTTCTTCTTCACCAACTATGAAGGGCGGCGCGACGCCCAGGGCACCAGCGTATTGCGCAACGTGCCCAGCGCAACCCTGCGAGCCGGCGATCTCGTCTACTTGTGTCAACGAAACGCCGACGGCTCCCTGGACACCGCTGCGTGTCCCGGCGGGACGGTCAATGGAGTGCCCGGGGTCGCCCCCGGTTACTATGCCTTGGGCCCGGCGCAAATCAAAGCCATGGACCCGCTCGGAATCGGCCCAAATGCAGCGGTCGAGAACATCCTCAGCCAGTATCCCTTGGCGAATGAAAATGCAGGCGACGGCTCCAACATCCTGGGCTACCGGTTCTCCTCGAACGCGGACTCCAGCTTCAACACTTACATCACCCGGCTCGACTGGTATATCAATAACAGCGGCTCGGAAACGCTGTTTTGGCGCGGCCAGACGCAAAACAACCGGCAGCCGGGAAAGCAGCAGTTTCCCGGCGGGCCCGCAGCCACCACCCTGCTGGACGATAGCAAGGGTTCCACCGTCGGACTTACTTCCCTCCTTTCCCCCAGGCTGGTCAACGAATTTCGCTGGGGCTTCGTCCGCCAGGGGGGTGGGCTTGAAGGCACCTCGAATGTTCCGGGCGTTTTCCTGAACGGGATCGACGATTTGGTCCCTTTCACTCGCACCACGACCACATTTGTGCCGGTCCACCAGTTCACCGACAACCTGAACTGGACTCGGGGAAACCACACCCTGCAGTTTGGCACCGATATCTTTCTGATCCGGGATAACCACATCAGCTACGCCAACTCGTTCTCAGACGTTCAGACCAATGCCGTCTATCTCAATACGGGAGGAATCGCCGGCACCAACAGCCCGCTCGATCCGGCTAATAACGGCTTTCCGGCAGTGGACGGGAACTTCGGCCCGAACTACGACAGCGCAGCTACCATCCTGATGGGTATTTTCCCGGAGGGAGACGGCATTTATAACTTCAACCGCAACGGCGCCGCCCTGCCTCAAGGCACGGCCATCAAGCGCCGCTACGCCATGAACAACTACGAGTTCTTTGGGCAGGATACCTGGCACATGACGCCGCGGTTGACCTTCACCTACGGCCTGCGCTGGGTTTTGGAAGCTCCGCCTCATGAGACCAACGGCTTGCAGGTGGCGCCTTGTGTAGCAGCCGCGACCGGCGGCTGTACCAATCAAAACGTCGCCGACTGGTTCAACCACACTGCCAGTTTGGCCGCCCAGGGCCAGCCGGCTAATAATGCGGGAGACATTTCGTTCATTCTGGGCGGGCCCGCGAATCACGGTCCGGGGCTGTGGAACTGGGACCACCGGGATTTTTCACCCCGGGTAGCAGTGGCTTGGGCGCCCGACACCGGCGAGGGTTGGGCTTCCAAAATTCTTGGGCGGAAGGATCAGTTCTCCGTCCGCGCCGGCTACAGCATCACTTACGATCACTTCGGCATTCCTATCGTAAACAGCTTTGACCAGCACGGTTCGTTCGGGCTTTCCACCGACCTGGGAAACCCCGCTGGCGTGGTCACGCCCGCAAATGCGCCACGCTTTACGTGCCTGATCGGCGCCTCCTGCTTGCCTGCGCCTTGCGCGTCTTTAAATGACCCGGGTTGTTTGTTCGGCCCCACGCCGAGTGGCGGGTTCCCGGTTACTCCCAGCAATTCCGCTTTCGCCATCAATTGGGGGCTGGACCAAACTTTGAAGACGCCTTATGCGCACGTCTTCAACTTCTCGTTATCGCGCGAAATCACCCCTCATTCCTCGCTTCAAGTGGCGTATGTAGGCAGCATAGGCCGGCGCCTGCCTTTGCAGGTTGACCTGGCCATGCCTGCCAATCTGACCGATCCTGCAAGCAAGACGACGTATTTTCAGGCAGCCACCCTGCTCTCCAAGGCCGCCGCCGCCAACACGCCCGTCTCCCAGATCAAGCCGATACCATTTTTTGAGAACACGTTCCCGGGCTGGGCGGGCCTCAGCTTCAGTCAACTGAACAGCCAATCGCTGGCTTGTGCGCCCGGCAGCTACCCCGGCAGTCCGAGCGCCACACAGGCCATCTACGAACTCTGGAACTGCTACCCGCATAACGAAACTTTCTCTTTGTTCCAAATGGATGTGCCCAGCGCCATCAGCGGAGTAACCCTCCCGAACAGCAAGTACGGGCCTTACACCTTTTTCCATGACCAGTTCGCCTCGCTGTACGCCTGGCGCAACATCGGCACCTCTGATTACAACGCGCTGCAGGTGACCTACAACGCCCGTTGGTCCAACCTGCAGGGGCAGTTCAACTACACGTTTTCGAAGTCGTTCGACGAGGCATCCGCAGCCGAACGAGTTGGCCCTTATGAAGGAACTGGCGGGACGGGCAGCGACTTGAACGGCGGCGGCATTGTCATCAATTCATGGGACCCGCTTTCTCTGCGCGGGCTTTCCGACTTCAACGCCTTCCACCAGATGAACGCCAACCTGGTTTACCTTCTCCCGTTTGGCAAAGGCCAACGATTGGCAGGGGGCGCAGGCACCGTGCTTCAAGCCTTGGTTGGGGGGTGGCACGTCTCCGGCCTGTTCCGCTGGACCAGCGGTTTCCCCATCACAATTGATAACGGCTTCACCTGGGCCACCAACTGGAACATCGAAGGCGACGCCATGCCCAACGGGCCGCTTCCGGTGGCATCCAATCCCAAGAACGCCATCGTCAACGGGGTGGGCATCGGTCCGGACATCTTTGCCAATCCGGCAGCGGCCGAGGCGGCCTTCCGCCCCGAGTGGCCGGGCGAATCAGGGGTCCGCAACAACATCATTGGCAATGGGATGTTTGAGATTGATACCGGCGTAAGCAAGGATTTCTCTCTGGGTGAGCAGAGGACTTTGGAGTTCAGCTGGCAAGCGTTCAACGCAACCAACTCGGTGCGTTACGACGTACGCGGCGCACAACCTTCGCTCTCCTACGATCCGACGCAGTTCGGCAAGTATCTCTCAACGCTTACCACGCCTCGGTTCATGCAGTTTGCCTTGCGCTTCGCATTCTGAGCGTGTGGCATTGCGGCTGGCGAAGCAGTTGTGTCTTTAGGTTGGCGGGCGAGAACTGGACATTGGGCACGGCGAAAGCCGTGCCCTTTCTTATGCGGCCGATTCCTGCATCTTGCGCAGCACGTCCAACAACTCCGGGATCTCAGGTGTCTCGTCAAGAGGATAAACGCGGCTGAAGGCGATACGCCCGCCCTTATCCACAATAAAAACGCAGCGCTCGTTAATGCCGGCGATGGGCGGGCCCTCGCGCAGGATGCCGTACTTGCGGGCCACCTCTCCATGAGGATAGAAATCGCTGCACAGCGGAAAATCCACCATGCCGATGTCCTTCTTCTGCCATGCGATGTGGCAGGGGACGGGATCGTTGCTAATGCCCACGACCTGGGCATCCAGGCCGGCGAACCTTGCCAGTTCGGCATGGAACGACGGCACCTGGGCGGCTCAGGTGGGGGTCCAGTCCAGCGGATGGAAAGCCAATACCACGTGCTTCTTGCCGCGATAGTCGCTGAGGCGGAAGCGGTGCGGCTGCTCGCCTATCACTCCCGACAGCTCGAAATCGGGCGCCACGGCGCCCACCCCCAGTGCGGGCATGAAACCTCCCTGGAATTAACAGAAGGTAGAACCATTATCTTAACCAGCGGGTTGGAGCAGGGGCAAGGCAGCGGGACAACAATTCCTTTTGTTGACCACTCCGGTTCTTCGCTCCGTGTCTCCGGAAACGCTGGATAACAAAGCCGCTTGCGACCGCATCGAAATGAATGGAGCAAGATCGCCAGGCGGATGAAATCTGCCACTGCCGGCGAACTCATATTTCCATCGCAGTTATTGGAGTGCTTCATGTTCGGATCCAAGAGTTACAACTACCGCAGCTTCACCCGCGAGCACGTAAAAAATGATCTGGCGGCCAGGAAGATGGGCGGCCCCAAACCCGGGGAGGAAGCGCCGGATTTTGAGCTGGAATCACTGGATGGCGACAAAGTTCAGCTGAGTGCCTATGCCGGCGAGAAGAATGTAGTGCTCACGTTCGGGTCGGCGACCTGTCCCATGACGGCGGGATCCATTCGCGGGCTCAACCATCTCTACGAGGATTACTCCGAAGAGGGAGTGGAGTTCCTTTTCGTGTACGTGCGCGAGGCGCATCCCGGCGACGATCTGCCCGCGCATCGCTCCATGGACGATAAGGCGGACGCGGCGGAGCTGTTTCGCGACGAAGAAGAGGTGGAAATGCCCATCCTGCTCGACAAAGTGGACGGCAAAGTACACCGGCAGTACGGCGGCCTGCCTAATTCCAGCTATCTGATTGACAAGTCAGGACGGGTGGCCTTTCGTTCCTTGTGGACCCGCCCCAGCATCCTCGATGACGCGATCCAGGAGTTATTGGAATATCAGGAGGATAGCGGCAAGGAGCACAAAGTGGTGCGGGGTGGGGAAGATGCTTCCATTCCCGCACGCTACGGCATGCTGTATTCGCATCGCGCGCTGGAGCGTGGCGGGCGAAGGGCTGTGCGCGAGTTCAAGGAAGCCACCGGGACTGCCGGCAGGGTGGCCGTGGCGACTAGCCGGGTGGCCGAACCGATGGTCCTCCATCCCGGGCGCGCGTTCGCCGCGGTGGCCCTCACCGGTGGCGTCATCGTCGGCGCGCTCTTTGCCGGCATGAAGTTGCGGGAGAGAATGCTGCAGCGGCGCTCGCCCTACTACTTCCCACGCCAGCGGACCAAGGGGGAGACGGGGGGGTACGAGGCGGTAGGAATTTAGCAGCTCTCGTTCGTCTGGGCCAAAAAGGCTAAGAGCTGGCAGCTATAAAACAAAAAGGGCGGCACGAGGCCGCCCTTTTTGAGCTGGATACTTCAGATTACACGGGTTTAACGTTCTCTGCCTGCCAGCCCTTGGGTCCTTTTACGACGTCAAACTGGACCTGTTGACCTTCCTGCAGGCTGCGGAAGCCGCTCGCCTGGATTGCCGAGAAGTGGACGAAAACATCTTCGCCATTCTGGCGGCTGATAAAGCCATAGCCCTTTGCGTCGTTAAACCACTTTACGGTTCCTGTTTCCATTGTGTTGCCAATTCCTTTTCTGGTGATTTGTTGCGAGATCAAATGCAGGACAGTGCAGGCAGGTGCTGTTTAGCGTTACTGCTTACAAACCGCTTTCGATCAAACGCACCCACATTTTACCTCACAGATACGATATTTCTGCAAGTATTTGTAAAACCGGGAGATACACAGCATCAGGGACTTCCTTGCAAGTAGATGAACCGGCGAGACTTACCTTTAACCCGCACCGTGGTACTCCCAGATTGGGAAGAGGGGGATGTGGCCGGCTGCACGGGGCAGAGCCCCCGTGCCACAGACTTCGTTCTACGGCGCAGAGCCCCCGTGTCCACACTCTTTTTTCTGTCCCCTCATTTCGCTTTCGCGGCCAGCTGGCGCACCACGTACTGCAGAATGCCGCCGTGTTTGTAGTAGAGCGCTTCCTGGGGAGTGTCTATGCGCACCTGCGCCTGGAAGCTGATGTCCTGGCCATCGGCGCGGCGGGCCCGCACCTGGACCATGCGCTGCGGCGGAAACTTATCAATGATCGGGGCCAGGCCGGAGATCTCATACACTTCCTCGCCGGCAAGCCCCAGCGACTCGGCATCCTGACCGTTCACAAATTGCAACGGCAGCACCCCCATGCCCACCAGGTTAGAGCGGTGAATGCGCTCGTAGCTTTCGGCGATGACGGCGCGCACGCCCAGAAGGAGCGGCCCCTTGGCTGCCCAGTCGCGCGAAGAGCCGGAGCCGTATTCCTTGCCCGCCAGAATGATGAGCGGGACGCCTTCGGCTAGATACTTCTCTGAGGCATCGAAAATTGTCATCTCCTTGCCGTCGGGCAGGTGGCGGGTGACGCCGCCTTCCAGGTTCGGCACCAGCTTGTTGCGCAGGCGCACATTGGCAAAGGTGCCCCGCACCATCACTTCATGATTGCCGCGGCGGGAGCCATAGGAGTTGAAATCCTTCACCTGCACGCCGTGGGCGATCAGATATTTTCCCGCTGGGCTATCCGGCTTGATGGAGCCAGCGGGCGAAATATGGTCGGTGGTCACGCTGTGGCCCAGGTTGGCCAGCACGCGCGCGCCGCGTATGTCCTCTACGGCCGGAGGCTGGACCGGCATGTGGTCGAAGTAGGGCGCCTGCTTGATGTAGGTGGAAGCGTCGTCCCAGGCGTAGGTCTGGCCCTTGGGGATGTTCAGGGAGCGCCAGCGCTCGTCGCCGGCAAACACTTCGGCGTAGCTTTTACGGAACATGCTCGCTTCCACGGCGCCGCGGATAGCTTCGTCCACTTCACGTTGCGACGGCCATAGCTCCGACAGGAACACGGGCTTGCCCTGGCGATCGCGCCCCAGCGGCTCGTTCTGCAAGTCCAGATCAATGCGCCCAGCCAGGGCAAAGGCCACCACCAGCGGCGGCGACATCAGGTAGTTGGCCCGCACCTCAGAGTTGATGCGGCCTTCAAAATTGCGGTTCCCGGAAAGCACGGAGGCCACCACCAAGTTGTTCTCGTCAATTGCCTCGGAGACCTCCGCAGGCAGTGGCCCGGAGTTGCCGATGCAGGTAGTGCAGCCGTAACCCACCAGGTTGAAACGCAGCTTGTCCAGGAACGGAGAGAGGCCGGCGCGATCCAGGTAGTCGCGCACCACCTTGGAACCCGGCGCCAGTGACGACTTAACCCAGGGCGGCACGCTGAGCCCGTGCTCCACTGCTTTCTTGGCCAGCAGCCCCGCCGCCAGCATCACTGAAGGATTAGAAGTATTGGTGCAGCTGGTGATGGCGGCGATGACCACGCTGCCATGGTGCAGGTTTTTCTTCACGTCCACCAGCACCGGCTTGTCCGCGGCCGGCGCTTCGGCGTCTTCAACGCCTACCGCGGTGGGGCTGCCGCCCTCGCCCTCCCAGCGGCCGATGACGCGCAGCGCGTTGGGCGCCGGGGCAGCGGTGTTGGCAGCGGCTGCGGCCGCGGCTTTGGGCTTGATCAGCGACGGCAGCGCCTGCTGGAACGATTCGCCAGCCCGCGAAAGGGCGACGCGGTCCTGCGGGCGCTTGGGACCTGCCAGGCTGGGCTCGACCTTGGCTAAGTCGAGCTCCAACAGCTCCGAGTACTCAGCTTCCGCCGTCTTTTCATTGTGGAATAGGCCCTGCTCGCGGCAATAGGCTTCGACCAGCGCAGTTTGCTCTTCACTTCGCCCGGTGAGGCGCAAGTAGCGCAGGGTCTCGGCGTCAATGGGGAAGATGCCGCAGGTGGCGCCGTACTCGGGCGACATGTTGCCAATGGTGGCGCGGTCGGCTAAGGGCAGCGAAGCCAGTCCAGGCCCGAAGAACTCCACAAATTTGCCGACCACGCCGTGCTTGCGCAGCATTTCGGTGATGGTGAGCACCAGGTCGGTGGCGGTGGAGCCTTCGCGCAGCTTGCCCTTCAGGCGCACGCCCACCACCTGCGGAATCAGCATGGAAACCGGCTGGCCGAGCATGGCCGCCTCGGCCTCGATCCCGCCCAC
>Ga0075436_100001973_pt1 | contig 14146 bp, 12 predicted proteins | sample RhiMethybrSRZTD5_FD_75303 | JGI IMG/M metagenome (GOLD analysis project Ga0075436, IMG submission 75303) | Populus rhizosphere microbial communities from Tennessee, USA - Rhizosphere MetaG P. TD hybrid SRZTD5 | ecosystem: Host-associated > Plants > Roots > Rhizosphere > Soil | place: USA...
CGGAATTCCGCTCTGTGGCAATGAAGACTTGATTATTGCGAGAGAGATCGAGCGACTACGGCAGTTCCAGGCAAGCTCTGCGACGACCAAAGCTGACGAATTGTTCGCGCCGGAAATTTCGCGCGATACGGTTGGCGCGGTCGCGCTCGATAGCGCGGGCAACATCGCCGCCGCGACCTCGACCGGTGGAACCTTGAACAAAGCGCCGGGGAGGCTGGGCGATTCTTCCTTGATCGGCTGCGGATGTTATGCAGACAACCAAAGCGCGGCGGTTTCGACCACCGGCTGGGGCGAGCCAATCATGAAACTGGTACTGGCGAAGTGGGCTGCCGACCGCGTCGCTTCAGGAAACCTGCCGCAGTGGGTTGCCGCCGAAGCCATGAACTATCTCAAAGACCGGGTCAATGGCCACGGCGGCATTATTCTGCTGGATCCCGCGGGCCGCTTCGGCATGGCTCACAATACACCCCGCATGGCCTGGGGCCGCCGCACCCATGAGGGCGAGGCTTGTGGCGTAGATCTCAACTCGTGAGGTCTGCCGTATTTCCAATCCTTTCAGCTATATACGCCGTGATAGAGAAATGAAACATTGGCGACTCCTGCTGTATTGACGATTTCCGATAATCCATTCACTTTGTTGCACACAAGAGCTGCCGGTCTTCGGGGGAATACCGGCAGTGGCCGCACCAAGGCTGGAGGATTATGGCAAACACGTGCTCATCGAAACTGGTGGCCGGCGATCCTCCGGCTTTCGCCCATCTCCGCAGACCTGGAGCTGGGACCCAGTGCCCAAAACGCAAACATATCTTGCTTGCTTTCGCACGCCGAAGTGATGTAATAACCAGCGAACCTTCGCTTCCACAAAAGCTGGTGCTTCTGCCCTGCCGGATTTGGCCAACATGGCCGGACCCGGATAATTCTGCGTTTGGAGAGCCTACAATGCGAATCCCAACAATCTGCTTACTAGTTGTTTTGGCAATTGTTTTCTGCTCAGTCGCGCACGGGCAAGGGGTGGCGAGTGGAGACCTGCATGTCATCGTGAAAGACCCGAACGGTAGTCTGGTCACAGGGGCGAACGTGACGGTTCGAGACGAGGCAAAGGGCACAGAGCACCCGGCAACCGGAAGTCGCGCGGGCGAGTACAGCGTCCTGGCGCTACCTCCGGCTTCGTACACGGTTACGGTGAGTGCGCCCGGCTTTGCGACGGCGACTGCTCCTCATGTGTCCATCACAGTGGGAGGATCAGCAGAACTACCAATAAATTTGAGCGTTGCGTCCATGAGCGAAAAAGTCGAAGTCAGCTCTGAAGCGGAACTCATCGAGGCGACGAGGACATCCACAACCGATACAGTCAGTCAGGAAAAAATTGACAATCTTCCGATCAACGGGCGGAACTACATCAACTTCACGCTGACTGATTCTCAGGTCGTCCGCGATAACGCTCCCAATACTGGTGCTGCGCCGACTTCGGGGTTAAATATGAGCGGCCAGCGCGGCCGGTCGAACCTGGTCAACGTTGATGGCGCAGACGCAACCGACAATTCGGTGAATGGCGTGCGTTCGACGGTATCGCAAGAAGCGGTGCAGGAATTTCAGATCATCACCAATGGTTACTCGCCGGAGTACGGGCGGGCGGCGGGCGGAGTGGTGAACATTGTGACGCGTTCCGGTGGGAACGAGTTTCACGGCGATGTTTTTGGATATTTGCGCAACCGGAATTTTCAAGCGGTGAATCCGTTCAGTACAGTTTCGAATCCCGCATATACGCGGGTGCAGGCGGGGGCCGCGTTCGGCGGGGCAATCAAGAAGGACAAAACGTTTTACTTCTTTTCTTATGAAGTGACGCGCCGTCATGAGACCGGATTTTCCAGCATCGGGACGGATGGTTTTGGACTCTCTCCATTGGACGTTTCACCCTTCTTCGGAGCTCCCCCGGGAACCGGCGTGGCGGTTATTAATGCAACCGGGCCCCAGGTAGCTTTTCTAGGCCCGCTGGTGAACGCTCCGCCGCCGGCTTTGGTGCCCTTCTTGCAGGTTTACTCGGAAATCGTCGGGGCATCGTCGGGAATGGCGGTGAACGGCTTATGGCCCGCATTTATGGGCGGAGGGCTTGGAGCGAACGGTTTCTTCTCTACCTGCCAAAGCCCCCCTTGTTTCGTGCCTGCTTCGTACCAGACATTGGCCTCGCAGGAGGGCAACTTCCCGGTGTTTGAAGGGACCAGCCTCTATTCGCTGCGCCTTGATCACAATCTGAATGCAACCAACCGCCTAACCTTTCGCGCCAACGTCAGCCCCAGCACGGTTACAGGAATTGAAGTGGGTGGCCAGGACCAGCCTTTTGGACAGAACGCCTACTCGCGCACTTCGCAGCAAACTTATCGCGATGTGGCCGGGGTTGCGCAGGACACATGGACCATTGGCAACAATAAGGTGAACGAGTTTCGGTTTCAGTATGCGCGGCGGGGATTGTCATACTTCTTTAACACCGCCATTCCGGGCGGCTCTGATCCCGCGGTGAACATTCCCGGTTTCGCGTTCTTCGGGCGTGAGCCGTATTCCTTCATCCAGCGGACAGAATCGCGTTATCAGTTCAGCGACAACCTCTCGTGGACGATGGGACGCCATAACACCAAGCTTGGAGCGGATTTCAACTACATCCCGCTGAAGGCCGTCTTCACCGTGAATTATGGCGGAGTCTACGATTTCGGCGGTTTGACCGCAGCGCAGGTGATCCCGAGCGCAATATTCGGCTCACTGCCGCCGGCGTTTGCGGCTACGGTTGCTCCATTCTCCGCAGTCCAAACTTACGGTTTGGGACTTCCCGGCGATCTCGTTCAGGGGCTAGGCAGTCCGAGTGATTCGTTCCACAATTTCCCTATGGGATTCTTTTGGCAGGACTCGTGGCGGGTACGTTCGAACTTGACCCTGAATTACGGTGTGCGCTACGACGTAGAGATTCCGCCGAAATTCAAGCCGCCTTCAGGCCTGGCATCGTTCGGATATCAATATCTCGGATTGCAGAAGGGGATTCAGACCGATAAGAACAATTTCCAGCCACGGATTGGGCTGGCATGGGACCCGCAAGGAAACGGTAAGACCGTCATCCGGTCTTCGTATGGAATCTTTTATGATCACCCGCTGCTCGGGCTTTATTTCCTGGGAGACGCGTCAGATGGTTCGACCAGCGGCCAGCTTGCCTTTGCGGGCACTGGTGGATGCACCGTGGCCGGAGATCCAGGCAATCTCAATGCAATTCCAATATTCCAGGGATTACTGGTCAATCCCATTTCGCCGCAGTGCGCCCCGTCAGCTTTTGGCCCGGTGAACGCCGCGCTTGGCTACCTGCCTAACCAACAACAGTTTCAAGCATTGAACTTTCCTCAATCCGCGTTTCTCAACCAAAACTATTTAGGCAATTCGCCTCTGGCCCTTGCCTTCCAGCCATTCGGATATCCGCAAGGAAAGAATTTCGTGTACGCCTACGCGCAGCAGGCGAATTTCACCGTTGAACGGGACCTGGGACAGGGCTACGCGCTCAGCCTGGCTTACAACTTCAACGGCGGACGTCACCTGAATCGGCCGATCAACGCAAACACCGTGCGCGGGGATTTGATGGTCGGTAATTTCTTTGCAGCGCTTGCGGCAGGTGAAACTCCGGCCAGCCCCTTTACGGTGGGAACGGGAAACAATCACTGCGGAAACGGTCCACTTGGGCCCTGGGTAAGTTCTGCTCTTACGAATTTCTTCCGGCCGGGCGGGTTGAATCCCTCTATAGCCGGAGCACTGCTCGCCGTGGGAGACGTTGCCTGCGTTACCGCCGCCGAACAACTGGAGACCAGTCTGAAGGGCCAAGGCTTTAATGCCGCATGCGATCCGCTCAGCGGTTCGCTGGCCAACTGCATTCCGTTCGGCGACATGGATGCGAACTTCTCGAACGGCAGCTCGGTATATAACGGCTTCAGCGCCAATCTTCGCAAGCGATTCAGCAGTCATTACGAGTTTCTGGCCTCGTACACGTGGTCGCATGCGATTGATGATTCCACCGATTTGCAGTCGACGCTGACGCCGCAGGACAGTTATTTCCCTGGCCTTGATCGCGCTACGTCGCTGTTCGATCAGCGGCATCGGTTTGTGTTCAGCGGGGTATACCAGACTGGACGAATTGGTGGAGGTGGATGGGCCAGCGGCCTTCTCAGTGACTGGACATTTGCTCCGCTAATCGAATTTGGATCGGGGCGGCCGTTCAACATCATCACCGGGAATGGCGACAACTTGCAGTTGTCATCACTGACGGGACGTCCGAACACATTCGAGAATCCCGCCTGTACGGCGCTGGGAAATACTCCGGTGCAATCGAAGTTTTCCCCGACGGGAGTTTTCCAGGAGCCCTGTATTGTCGGCTTCGATGGAACCTTGCTCTCGCTGGATGGGAATCTCGGGCGCAATAGTGGCGTCACGCCCTGGACTGTGTTTGATGATTTGCGAGTCGCAAAACGGATTCCACTTGGTGAGCGGATGAATCTCGAGCTCATTGCGGACATGTTTAATATCGCGAACCGATACAACGTGTCTGCAGTCAGTCCCTTGTTCACCAACGCGGGGCAAGCCACCGCCGCATACGATCCGAGGCAATTCCAGTTCGGGGCGAAACTGAAATGGTGAGCGACTAGTGTCGGAAGCTTGGGAATCGACGCTGGAACGCTGGCGAAGCGCCGGGCTGATCGAGTCCGCTACGGCAGGCAGAATCCGTGACTTTGAAGCGGGTCGGGAACAGCCTGCGCACCTGCGCTGGCCAATTCTGATCGCCATCGGCTTCGGCGCGCTGATGCTTGCGGCAGGAGTTCTACTATTCGTCTCTGCCCACTGGGACGAGATGTCGCCTGCGAGCAGATTTTCGTTAGTGCTGTTCCTGGTGGCGGTATTTCACGTTGCGGGCGGTTTCTTCGCTGATCGGTTCCCTGCTCTTTCTACCGCGATGCATGGAGTCGGCACCGCAGCTTTGGGTGCTGGAATTTTTCTTTCCGCGCAAATTTTTAATCTGCGGGAGCATTGGCCGGGCGGTGTGATGCTATGGGCGATTGGCGCTTGGATCGCATGGGCGATTCTGCGAGATTGGGTGCAAGCGGGATTCGTCGCGCTGCTCACGCCGGCGTGGCTGGCCTGCGAATGGATTGACGCTACCGAACGATTCAAAGACTCCGGGGAGATAATGGGGCAAGGCCTTCTACTGCTTGCGATCACGTACCTGACCGTGCTCTCGGCGGACCAGCGCAGCTCAACGAGGCGCGTGATGGCTTGGATCGGCGGAATTGTGCTCATTCCGGCCGCGATTCTTGCCATCCCTGAAACCTGGTGGGGAATGAAAAACCTCTCGCTGTCGATGATTATTTTAGGCAAGAGCGTCGGTGTCATTCTGCCGCTATTGCTGGCGTGGTGGTTGCGAGGGCGCTCCGCGATTTACAACATGATCGCTGCGGTTTGGGTGCTGGTGTTGGGTCTCATTCCTGCGGAAGCGAAGATCACGCCATACATCTGGGCCGGCCTGGCGTCTCTGGGTCTGATCGCGTGGGGGATGTACGAATCTCGTCGTGAGCGAATTAACCTGGGCATCCTCGCATTCGGACTAACTGTGCTGATCTTCTATTTCTCGAATGTCATGGACAAGCTGGGCCGGTCGGCCAGCCTGATGGGTCTGGGACTTTTGTTTCTGATTCTCGCCTGGGGATTGGAACGCACGCGCCGCCGCCTAGTTGCCAAAGTAAAGGTGGCTGCAGCATGAAGCCGTTATACAAGAGCCTGTTGCTTGCGGCATTACAGGTTTCGCTGGTGTGCACACTCGGGGCAAAGTTGCTCTACGAGCGAGCACATCGCCCGCGCGTCTGGATCAAGAGCGCGGTCTACGATCCGAATTTGCCGATTCGCGGGAAATATTTGTCGCTGATGATGGAGCTTCCGGCGGAAGGATTTACCAGCCGCATGCAAACCTTCGGAAATGGCAGCACTATCCAGAGGGATGAGTTCTTCAGCCCCAGCCGGTGCGATGTTGTGTTGCGAGGAGATCAGCTGATCGCGCTGGCGAATGAAGATGGCGAGTACTGGGCCAATGTGCACCGCAGCGATCAGAAAACAGTCGCTCAGATCAATGGCGAAATAGCGTATTTTCTGCCGGAGAATAAGTGGGGGCCGTCGTTGCATCGTGGGGAAGAGCTGTGGTTTGAAGCGACCGTTCCCCGCAAAGGGCCGCCCCGGCCGCTCCGGCTGGGGATTAAGAAGGATGGAGTGCTGACGCCTTTGCCGTCAGAGTAACTGTGTCCTCTGTGGTTAAGCTTTTCGTCGGCAGCAGCTCACGTTTGGTGGTTCGTGCAAACAGCCAAACCACAGAGGACACGGAGCTCACAGAGGAACCCACACAGAGGAGACTTGCCTCAGAATAATGGCGGTCTCTCCGCGACTAGAACGACAGCATCACCACTCCGCACGCAACCAACGTTGCTGCGGCCCAGCGGCGCCAGCGCACGTCTTCGCCCAGGATGTATTTTGCCAGCAGGGTTTCGAGCAGATAGCTGACCGCCGTCGCGGGCACCGCGAAGCTCACCGTGGTAATCGAGAGCAACGAAAGCAGCGCAAAAAACGAAACTGCGAGTGCAGCGAATCCGCCCAGCACCAAAGGATTGCGGAAGATTTTCCGGATCATCCGAAGCAAAGTCCAAGGACGGAGATCCTCGACTTCACCCTGGCGCTTCATGCCAGCGGTGTTGAGCACGTCACCCAGGGTGTTGCATAGCGCGATGATCCCAACCAGAATCCATTTCATAGGAGGCGCTCCGGAATGAGATGTTCCGGGGGCCCGGTTGTGGTGCGGGTGGGCGTTTCTTCGGCCAGGACCACTCCGCCGGTGATGAGCAGGATCCCCATCCAGCGCTCCCACGAAATATGATCGTGCAAGAAAAAGTGGCCGAGCAGGGCGACCAGCACGTAAGCACTCGCAGTGACGGGGAGCACGAAGCTTAAATCGGCGCGGCTGAGCAAAGCCAAATCAGAAAAAATCCAGACCACCAGGATGACGATGCCGAGCGTTGTCCAGGGATTGGCGAAGGCGCGCACGTAATCGAAAGGCGAGGCTGAGACGATGCGTCCGACCTGATGCATACCTCGGCTCAAGAAAACGTTGCCGAAGACGTTGGTGACAATAACCAGCAGGACCAGGGCGTGGGTCTTGCGGCCGCGTCGGCCATTTTGAGTCTGGTTGTCAGTCGGTCGGACGAAGGTTTGCATAACGAGAGACGGACGGTCTTGCAGAGACAAGTTTAGAACGTCTCCTCGTGCAGCGCTGAACTGCCGGGGAGCAGCGTGGTCGAACTACAGCTTATTTATGCAGCCATTGCGGTCGCGCATTGGGGGTGCGGGCAACCACAACGCTCGTTGTTCCTGCCAGCTTCTGCAGCGTCTGAGCAGGCCTGGCTGCAATATTGTTCTCCAGCGGAAACTGAACAAGTGCAGTTTGGGTGAGCGCAGCGATTCTGTGGGGCGTCGGCCATGATGAATTTCTCCCTGGGTCTATGCGATCCTGCGCTTGCTTCGATGCCAAGGTTTCACCCAGCGTCGAGGGCAAGTGGGAAAGTAGCTGCCAGAAACATCAAAACCGCGTTTATACAACAGAGTTGTCTGTGAAACGTCTATCTATACCGTCTTTAGCGCTATTCCAAAAGTAACCTGGGCAAAGGCGATTAGAAGTTGACCATCAAAAATCAGGGTAGTAGGATTTCGTATCCCTGCGGAAGCGAGAGATCCAGTAGGCTCGTAAGTCATAGATAGATATGAAGATTAAGCGCTCTGGCTCCCTGATCAGTAGTTGCTTGATGCTTTTGTTGGCTGGGCTTGGGTGCCAGTCGGCTAAGAAGCCATCTGCAACTTCGCCTGCGCAACCAAGCTCGACTCCCGCGATCCAGTCACCTTCAACCAAGCAAAACCAGGGCCCGAAACTGGCCCAAAGCAGTAAGCCAGCTGCGCCGAAGACAGCAACGACGAAGCCAGCCGCGACAAAGCCAGCTGCACCGGCCGCGGTGGCGCAGTTGAAACCCCAAACTCCAGCCGAGCCAGAGCAACCGAAGCAGGTGGAAGCCAAGCCTGACCCAGTAGTGGTTGCCATCAACAAGGCAGAAAAGGAATACCAAGCTGGCGAAGACGAGTACAACGCGGGCCATAAAGAACCCGCCAAGCAGCACTTCGACAAAGCATTCGATCTTCTTCTAGCCAGTCCGGCAGAGGTTCGCGCAGACAAGCGGTTCGAACGCGAATACGAACGGGTGCTACAGGGATCAAACAAAGTGGAACTGATGGAAGTGCAGCAGACCGACAATGCTGCAGAGGAGAAATCCGAACCGGCACCCATCGACGAAGCTAACGAAGTGACAAACTACCCAGTCGATCCGAACCTGAAGGCGAAAGCTACAGCAGAGATCAAGGCCACACATTCCGACCTCCCGCTGATGATGACCGACCAGGTCGCGGGATATATCAACTACTTCTCCACCCGTGGCCGTGGCACGCTGGAGCACGGGCTTGAGCGCAGCGGCCGCTACCGCGAGATGATCGAGCGCATTTTGAAAGAAGAAGGCGTGCCACAGGACCTAATCTACCTGGCGCAGGCCGAATCCGGATTTCACCCCTACGCGGTTTCACGCGCCGGGGCCCGCGGCATCTGGCAGTTTATGGGTAGCCGGGCACGCGCCTACAATTTGCACCACGATTTCTTCATGGACGAGAGGCAGGACCCCGAGAAGTCCACTCGAGCAGCAGCGCGGCATCTGAAAGATCTGTACAACCAGTTCGGCGACTGGTATCTCGCGATGGCGGCGTACAACTCAGGCCCGGGCACAGTACAGAGTGCCGTCAAGCGAACCGGGTATGCGGATTTCTGGGAGCTGTATCGCCGCAATGTACTGCCCAGGGAGACGCGTAATTACGTTCCCATCATCATCGCTGAAACCATCATGGCGAAGAATCCGGCGCAATATGGCCTGGATTCGGTCACACCCGACCCCCAGATGGCTTACGAGACGGTGAAGATCAGCTATTCGATTGATCTGCGGCTAGTGGCTGAATGCGTTGACGCGACGCCGGCGGAACTGGAGGAGCTCAATCCTGGCCTGTTGCGGATGGTCACTCCCAAGGGCCACTTCGATCTACATCTGCCGGTTGGCACCGTCGATAAATTCCAAAGCACAATCGCTTCCATTCCTGCAGATATGCGGGTGTGGTGGCGCTATCACCAGGTCGCTTCGGGCGAGACGCTCATGTCGTTAGCGCGGTCATACCACACGACGGCGCATGCAATTGCCGAGGCAAATCAGCTGCAGCTAAGTGACAGTGTCGAAGCCGGGGCTAAGTTGGTGATCCCGATCGCGCCGGGTAAACATTCGAGCGCCGATGTTCAGACTTATGCCAAGCGGCTGACTGTCTATCACGTGAAAAAGAACGAGACAGTGGAAACGGTGGCTGACAACCTGGGAATTCCTCCAGCAACCATTCGCCGCTGGAACCGGTTGAAAGGCGACAGCTTAAGCGGAAGGCGCGTGCTATACGTGCATCTGCCGGTCAGCCCGGCCTCGGTGAGCGAACAGCGTGCTGCGTCTAAGTCTAGACGCACCAGTCACTTAGAATCCGTGAAATCCAGCAGCCCGGTTCACCACACAGTTAAGCGCGGTGAGACTCTCTACTCTATCGCCAATAATTACAACACCAGCGTTGAAGCCATTAAGCAGACCAATGCTCACGCGGCCACGATTCGGCCTGGCATGGTGCTGGTTATCCCGCAGTAGCAACATAAAAGACAGTCCGCGGTCGACGTAATTTTCCACCCGCCTTACAGCCAGTCTGCATTTACAAGAGAAGAAGGTACAGCCTGGGGAGAAATTGAGTTGCGACCTTCCACGCGACCCGTTATAATCCGGCGCGCCGTAGTAGTCCTGTCTTTCTAAAATTTTCTTGTGCGACGTAGCTGCGCAGTTGGCCGCTGCGGCGACCCGACGAGGAGGCATGGAAATGATGTTCGAGGAAACCCTCTACCTGCGTGATGACGAAGCTGACGAATTCGGTGATGCCGGCGGCTACGGCGACACGCTCGACGAAGATTATGAAGAGGAAGAAGAGGAGGAGGAAGAGGCCGGGCTTCCATCGGTGAGCGAGCCTGAACCTGAACCCATGGCCGAAGAGCGTATTCCTCAACCGGTGAGCAGCGGAGGCGGAGGAAGCGGTGGTGGGAGCCGGGCGGCGCGCAAACCGGCGAAAAAAGCTGCCAAGAAAGCGCCCAAGAAAGCTGCAAAGAAAAAATCAGCGAAAAAGAAATCGGCCAAGAAGAAAGCCGCGAAGAAACCAGCTAAAAAAGCGGCGAAGAAAAAAGCCAGCAAGAAGAAATCCGGTGGCAAGAGCTCAAAGAAAAAAGGCGGGCGCAAGCGCCGTTAGCCGAACCGATTGTTAGAACGATAAGAGACGTTGCTCTGCAACGTCTCTTTTATTTTGGGCAGGTAGTGGCGCGCGCGAAGCGCGAAATCGGTTGAGCACTTCTACTTGCTTGCTACGGCCTGCAGGCACTTACCGTACAGCTCCAGCAGATGTCCTGCGTAGTCCTCCGGCTTTGAAGCGGCTCCGGTGCCCTGGAACCCGACTCCGCCCGGCCCGCCGCCGCTGGTACGGCCATATCCGGTCGTCATCGCGATAAATTTCATCAGGTCGAGAGCGATGTCCTCATTGCGGCGTGATCCCATCGAGATTCCTGGTACTTCGTCCATCGAAAATCTCCGTTATGGCGAGATAAAGTTTGATGATAACAAAGCTGCGAGTAACGGGTCATTAGAAGAAGGCCGCCCGAAGCGCGCTGGATGCCGGGCATCGTTGCATTCTGGGGCTCGTTGCCGGATGGGCCTGCTGAATGCGCGTGAGCGTTTGTAACGAAATTGTCACTTTCTGAAACTTTGTGGTTTCGCCGGTCTCTCATCACCGCGACCTGAACGAAGGATTGCTTGATCGGTCCCGTGTTTCCTGTCGCACATAAAAACTCAAAGGAGCAGTAGATGCACAAGATCGGGTATTCGCTCGTGGTGTGCGCGTTGGCACTTTCCCTCATCTCCCCAATTCACAGCAATGCGCAAAACCCTCAAGCTGGCGCGGTGTTCGTAATGACGAACGCGGCCGACAAGAATGAAATTCTTTCATTCCAAAGGGCGGCGGATGGCACGTTGCAAGCGCCGCGAAGATTTGCAACCGGCGGCCGCGGCAGTGGCGGGAACACCGATCCGCTCGGCTCGCAAGGATCGTTGACTCTCAGCCAAGACCGCTCGTTTCTTTTCGCTGTCAATGCGGGCAGCGGTGATGTGTCGGTATTTCGCGTGCACGGCGACACCCTTGCCCTGACGCAACGGATTCCGACCGGAGGCAGTGAGCCGGTTGCAGTCGCCCAACATGGCAACTTGGTCTACGTTTTGAACGCCGGTGGCAGCAGCGATGTTGTTGGATTTTATCTATTCGCGGGAAGGCTGACTCCGATACCTGGCTCTTTGCGGTTTCTGAGTACGAATGCGTCCGGCGCAGCCTCGGTGGCGTTCAGCTCCGATGGCAGCTTTCTTGCGGTGACTGAGAAGGCGACCAACAGTATCGATATATTCCAGATCGCGAGTAACGGAACTCTCTCCTCTATTGTTCATAATCCCAGCGCAGATCCCGGGGTGTTCGCGTTGACCTTCGCACCAAACGGAGCGCTGCTGGTGGCCGAAACCGGAGCTGCAGGGGTTCCGAACGCTTCGACTGTATCGTCTTATGCAGTTTTAGCAAGCGGGAGCCTATCTGCGATCAGCACCGGAGTGCCGGCTTTTGGCAACGCAAATTGCTGGAACGCAGTCACGCCGGATGGACGATTCGTCTATAACTCAAATGCGGGGTCCGCGACCATCGCAGGGTTCGCGATCGGCACAAGCGGAGCTTTGACGCCTCTGCCGGGAACCGTGGTGGGAAGCAATCCTGGCGGCGCGACCAACCTCGACATCGCGGTGAGCGCGGACGGCAGGTTCCTCTACAGCCTTAACTCAGGGAACGGAACCATTGGGATATTCGCGATCCAGCCCGATGGAACACTCAACCATGTTGGCGCGGCGGGCGGAGTCTCGGCTTCAGCGGGATTCAACGGCATCGCCGCAAATTGAGTCGCTGGAATGTGAGTTGCGGCTTCCGACCGCAACTCACTCCTTCTTTCCAATTACTGAAAAGTCTCTCAGGACGCGAACTTGCCCCACCTGGCTCAATCGCTAGAGGGCGGGCGACGCCAGTGAGCGGTTGAACTGCTGAATGGTTTTGTAGCATTCGCACGCAGCAGCTTCGAGATGGTTGCGGTTCAAAATCTTGACGGTGCCGCGCAGGTTCTCGATAGTGCCTGCCTTGTGCAAGATACCCGCAGCCAGGCTGACACTTGGCCTGCCCGTGCCCAGCATCTGTGCCAGAAATTCGTGGGTGACCGGAAGAAATTCAGAGCCGACCCGGTCCTGACACATCAGTAGCCAGCGCGCGAGACGTTGTTCAATTTCGTGCAACCGGTTGCAGGCGGCGATCTGCGCGATTTGCAGTCCTTGTACAAGAACGTAGCGATTGAGCACCAGCCGCAGTTCAGGCATCTCCGGCATCTTTTCTTCCAGCAGTTCCGACTTAATACGAACACCGCTGCCCGGAATCTGCATGATGCTTCGGTAAGGGCCGCGACGCAAGCCAACTGCTAAAGGAGTGCCCACGATCCCCTCACTGCCCACGATCGCGACCTCTACGCTGCGGCCGTCGGTCGTCAGCACCACCAGCGAAGCCATGCCTTCGTTCAAGAAATAGGCGAACTCGATCTTCTCGCCGGCTTCGTGCAGGATATGCTGCTGAGGGGTCTGAATATATTCAAGGTTAGAACGAATGAGATTGTACTCATGCTCGGGAATGGAAATCAGAATTTGGTTTCCGATCGGCTTGCCGCTGGTATCGGTCCGTGTTTCCGAGCGATGGATTTTGACAGTTTCTTTTTCGTTTCGAAAGTTCGTAGGTTGCAAACGCGCTCCTCGTGCAAGCCCGTGCTGATCGCAAAATTTCTGGGAACCCGTATCCCAGCACAACGCGATGGTTAGCGCGCCCCAGATTTGAATTAACCAGTGCGCGTAGGCTATCTGCGACACGCAATCGTGTCTGTTCGCCAGCGAACTGAGAGCTGCAGAATTACTGCAGCGCGAGGGCGGTATCGAAGTTTTGAATTGCGCCGTAGCACTCGCAGGCGGCATCTTCGAGGCGCTTGCGATTAACAATCTTTACATTCCCACGCGTGTTTTCGATCAGTCCGGCGCGCTCCAAAACTCCGGCAGCAATCGTGACTGTGGGACGACCCGATCCCAGCATCTGCGCGATAAACTCATGGGTCAGCGGAATCATGCCGGAATTAATCGTGTCCTGGCACATGAGCAGCCAGCGCGCCAGTCTCTGGTCCATGTCGTGAAGGCGGTTGCAGGCCGCGATCTGCGCGACCTGCAGCTGTTGCGTCAAAACAAAACGTTCAATCATGCGCCGAAGTCTCGGACAGCGGTCAAAGGTCTCGGGTAAGAAACTGGCTGCGATACGCAGTCCGTTGCCGGGCAACTGCACAATCGCGCGCGAATAGGCGTCGTCGAGGCCAAATGCCAGAGGAACGCCAACCACGCCCGCGCGGCCGGCAATACCAACTTCCACTGTTCGGCCATCCTTGGCAATCACCACCAGCGATATCATTCCCTGATTAAGAAAATATGCGTGAACGATCTTTTCCCCTTGCTCGTACAACACCCGGTAACGCGGCAAATCGACCTGTTCAAGCAGCGGCCTTAATACGGCAAATTCCTGATCCGGAATCGCCAGCAACATCAGGTTGCTGATTGGCCTTCCGTCACGGTCAGTCCGCGCGGGCAGCGGAGAAGGAATCGCAATTTCAGCTACGTCAGGCGTGGACACATCCGAAAGCGCCATGAAATTTGTCTCCTTTTCAAATGGCTTGGATGCGGCAGCAGAAAAGTGAATGGGCTGGGAAATCCTGTAATCGTTGCCGTAATTTGGCTGATATTGAAAGCTGCTGGGTTGAAAGCTGTAGGAGTGTTAC
>Ga0075436_100001974_pt1 | contig 14145 bp, 15 predicted proteins | sample RhiMethybrSRZTD5_FD_75303 | JGI IMG/M metagenome (GOLD analysis project Ga0075436, IMG submission 75303) | Populus rhizosphere microbial communities from Tennessee, USA - Rhizosphere MetaG P. TD hybrid SRZTD5 | ecosystem: Host-associated > Plants > Roots > Rhizosphere > Soil | place: USA...
CTTCGCGGCTTCGCTGTCGGCGTAATTGTCGAGAATTTCTTTGAGGAAGTATTCCTGCGCGCCGCGATCTTGCGTGCGCGCCGCCGCCTGAAGCAGATTCTTCGCCGCCTTATCTTTCAGGTCCGCAAGCTTTTTATCCGACGCGCGCCCGGACATCTCGTTGTAGGCGAGCGCCTTCTCGTACATGCCGTTGTGCTCGTAGGCGTCCGCGATCACCGTGTAGACGTCGGTGGTGTCTTTGGAGTCCGGATGGGCGCGGACATACTGCACGCCTTTGTCGATGACATCCTGATTCGAGATCGGGTTGGCGGTGATCACCTGGATGAGGTTGGTTGCCATCATGATGCCGTTCGCGGCCGCGACGGTCGGCAGTCCGGTCGGCCCGCTAAGGATCAGCGGCGCGGCCAGCATGAGGTTCTTCTTCAGGAAATCGTCGCCGAGGAGCACGTATTTGACGGTGTCGAGCTGGTATTTCGTCCGCGCCCCTTGGAACGACGCGAGGAGGTTGTATTCGGGATTCTCGATCAATACCCGCGCGCGGTCGCGCTCGTGGCCGTTCGAAGATCGCGCGACCTGCTGGAGGATTTTTTTGGCTTCCTCGTGGCCGCCCTTGATTTCCAATGCGACCGAGCGCGCGTCGCGCGCGACTTCGGCCTGCGGCATGCCGCGGTATTTTCTCTCGAGCTGGTCCGCCTCTGTGCGGATTTGCTCGTCGTCGCGCAGCGTCAGCGCATAGAGCAGGCCGCTGATTTCGCGGTTCTCCGCCGCCGGGGCGCGCACGGGCGGCCGGACGATCTGGAGGGCTTTTTTCGTCTCCTGATCTTCGGCTTGCGCGCGACGCTTCATCCGGTCGACGCCCGCCTCGGCGTCTTTGGAGAGCGGGTCGAGCACCGCGGCGACCTGATAGTAGAAATCCGCCTTGCCGAAATCTTTCTTGCCGAGCGCCTCTTCGGCTCGGTCCAGCTGCTTTTGGGCCAGGACGCGCCGCTTCTTTTTCTCGAGCTCTTCGATGCGCTTGCGCACTTCGGGATTGCGCGGATCGTCGGGATAGCGTCTGAGATGGTCGTTCAAAAGCGCGAGCGCGCGGCGCTCCTCGATCGGCATGTCGTTCGTGGTGAAAGCCATCAGCTGCTGCACCGCCGACTCCACCGCGGCCGACGTGTAGTTCCCCGTCATCACGTTCGCGACATTGACCGAGCTGAGCATGCGGTTGAAAATGCCGCCCCACTTGTTCTGCGCCGCTTTCCTCAGCTGCTCGTCGGCCTGATTGAGGTCGTCGTTTTTGAGCCGCGATTCGATCAGCTGCTTCTGTTGCGGCATCGCCGTGAACGAAAGCGCCTGCCGCTGGGCCGCGAGATAGCGCGCGCGGTCTTCGATCGTATTGTTGTAGAGGTCGCGCGCCGCGTCGCTCAGGCCGGTGGCGGTTCCGCGCTCTTTTTTCAGCTGCGCGTCGCGGTCGGTGAAGAACTTCAGGTCGTCGGCGAGCGTCTGGCTGTCTCCGGTGAGCGCCGCGATCATCGCACTGCGCGCGCGCTTGTCCACGTCGTCGGGAAAGTAAAGCGGAGTGCCGGGAGGCTTCTCGAAGGGATCGAACTCCGGCAGGGGATTGAGAATCCGGTCCGGCAGCTCCAGCTCCTGGGGAACTTGCGCAGCCGATCGCGCCGGCGGCCAAGCGAGCGCGGCGGAGAGGCAACAAACCGCGAGCAGCGATCGATGGAAGCGTCTCATCGGCTGAGTCTTCGGATCTTCTCGTCGAAGCCCCGAAGCGCTTCGATTTTGCCCTGGGCTTCGATCTTTTCCACGATCCCGTCCACGCCGGCGACTTCCGTATAGAGGCTCATAGCCTGCTTTTCAAGCTGCCCGTAGACCTTCATATCGAAGGCCAGCCCCTCGGGGTCGTTCTCGGCGATATAATCTTTGGCCAGTCGAGCATAAAAGTCGCCAAAATCGAGAAGATAGCGGTAATAGTTCTTGCTTTGCCGGTGCTTGGTGACGAGCTGGCTGTAGGCCAGAATAGTAATATGGTTGCCGTCCGTCAAGCGAAAACGGTTGGCTTCCACGAAGGCCACCTTGGCGCGATCGACCTTCTCTTCTTCGACCCGGGCGAGGTATTCCTGCGGCGCGCCTTGATACTTCTTCACCAGCGCGTTCCATGATTCGACCCTTTCATCCAGCGCCTTGAGATAGGCGAAAGGATCTTCGGTCGGCAGCGGCTTGTCCAGGACCGCCTTGAAGGCTTCCAGCGTTTCGATGTTTTTGAGCGCTTGGGGCCGGAGCGGCCCCTCCAAATCGGCGACCTTGCGGTAGTAGGCGAGCGCTTGGTCGTAGTCCCGCAGCCGCTCGTAGGCGGTCGCCCGGCTGAACTGGATGATGTCGACGAACTGCCGCGGGTTCTTGCGCTCGTAGTCGTCGAGGCGCACGAGCGCCGCCTTCATGACGTTCACGCCGGTCACGTCCTTGGCGATCGGAAAGCGATAGACGTCCTCGCGCGCGAAGCGCTGGAAATCCTTTACGACGTCCATCAAATTTTGTGCCGGAACGTATTGCCGTTCGCTTGCGAGTCTGGAGGAGCAGCCGGCGAGAAGCAGTGACAGCAGAAGGGAAGATATTACGACTGTTGAATTTCGAATGGCGACTTTCAAGATTTGCTTGGGCTCAGCCGGTTTCGATAAGCGAGTAGAATAGCACGAGTCGGCGGCTTTTGCTCGCGGCGAAATCGTGCGGGGTGCCTTTGGGAATATGGCAGAGCATGCCGGCCCGGAGCGCGATTCTGCGGCCGTCGACGCGGAGCCGGCCGCTGCCGCGAAGCACTTGGCATACCACGTCCTTGTCGCTGTGGCGGATCTGCTTCGCGTCCGCGGCCGAGTGCGGGCGAAACACGATAATGCCGGAGCTGAAGCCCCGCCCTTCCGCGATCGAAGCGTAGGCGATCTCGTCGTTGATTTTTTTGACTTGCCGGAGGCTTTTGCGGACGGTCGTGATCTTCATGCCCGACTGAGGCGGGGTCCGCGAGGGTGCCTCACGCCTCTTTCACCGCCGCCACGATTTCGCGCAGCGCCTGCTCCGCCTTCTCGTCCGGCACGCGGGATGAGCCCACGACTTTATGGCCGCCGCCGCCGTAGTTTTTCAGCAGCTCGCCCACGTTGACGTTGGACGTCGGGTTGAAGATGTTGTAGCCGACCGAGATCGCCGTGGTGTTCGCGCGCTGGCTGTCCTCGGCGACTTTGACGGAAATATTCGCGGTGGGAAAGAGCGTATAGAGCAGAAAACGATTTCCATCCGGGATATCTTTGATGCCCCGGAGATCCAGCAGGATCACGTTGCCGTCCAGCTTCGCGCGTTCGACAAGTATCTTTTTCAGCCGCTCCTGATCGGCGAGAATCTTCGCGCAGCGGCGCTCGACCTCCGGCTCTCGGAGCGTCTCTTCGACGGCTTTGTCGCGCAGATAATCGATCAACTTGAGCCAGTAGGGCTCGTCTTCGGCGAACTTGCCGTCGATGGTCATGGAAATCAGCACGTAGCCGGACGGATGCAAGACGTCCTCGGGCGTGAGCAGCGCCGCGTCGATCTTGTCCGCTTCGTCGAGCAAGTATTTCATCCGCGGCGAGTCGAGAATCTCCATCCCGCGTTGTTTGCGGCGGTCGGCGCCTAGGCGGTCGCGCATGGCGAGTGTGTAGTATTCGTAGACGACTCGCGCCGCGCTCGGCGCGATGCGAAAGCCGCCCTTACCGGGGACCAGCGTCACGTTTTCGGATTGCCCCGTGTGGTCGCGCCACGCAAACGCGTTGGTGACGTGGTGGTCGAACCAGAGCGTGCAGCTGGGATGATAGGGGAGATTGGCGATCACGTCGCCGCGGTGGATTCCCACCTGCCCGTCCTGCATGAACTTCGGCTCGACGAACAGATACGAGTCGATCTCCTCCATGAGCGTGATGAGCGCGCCGCAGACGAGCCCGTCGAAATCCGCGCGCGTGACGAGCCTCATGGCTTGGCAAGCTCCTCGACCGGCACCGCGTGGTGCCCGAAGGCGGCCGCGACGGCCGGGTGGGTGATCTTTCCCTTGTAGGTGTTGAGCCCCTTCGCGAGCGCGCGGTCCTCGAGGAACGCGCGCGGGACGCCTTTGTCGGCGAGCGCGAGGCCGTAGGAGAGTGTCGCGTTCGTCAGCGCGTACGTGGACGTGAACGGCACGATCGCCGGCATGTTGGCGACGCAGTAGTGGACGACTTCTTCCTCGACGTAAATCGGGTGATGGTGCGTCGTCGGGCGCGATGTCTCGGCGCAGCCGCCCTGATCGATCGAGATGTCGACCAGCGCCGCGCCGGGCTTCATCATCTTCACCATTTGCCGCGTGATGAGCTTCGGCGTCTTCGCCCCGGGAATCAGCACGGAGCCGATCACGAGATCCGCGTCGACCACTTCTTCCTCGACGTTCGCGCGATTGGACATGAGCGTCGTCACGTGGCCGCCCAGGATGTCGTGCACGTAGCGGAGCTTCGAAGGATTGATATCGAGAATGCTCACGTAGGCGCCCATGCCCGCGGCGACCTGGCACGCGGTCGTGCCGGACATGCCCGCGCCTAGGATCACGACCTTTCCCGGCCGGACGCCGGAGGCGCCGCCGAGGAGAATACCGCGGCCGCCGTTTTCCGCCTGGAGACACCACGCGCCGACCTGCAGCGCGAGGCGCCCGGCCACTTCGCTCATCGGCGTGAGCAGCGGCAGCGAGCCGTCGTCGAGCTGGATCGTCTCATAGGCGACGGCGGTCACTTTTTTCTCCAGCAACTCGCGCGTGGCCGTCTCGTTCGCGGCGAGATGCAGATAGGTATACAGGATCAGCCCTTCGCGGAGGTATGGAAATTCCGCCGCGAGCGGCTCTTTCACTTTCATGATGAGATCGGCGCGGCGCCACACCTCGGCGGCGGAATCGGCCAGCGCCGCGCCGGCGCCCTCGTAGGACCGGTCGAGAACGCCGCTGCCGGTTCCGGCGCCTTTTTGAATCACGACGTTATGGCCGTGCGCGACTAAAGCGGCGACGCCGGTCGGTGTGATCGCGACGCGGTTTTCTTCTTCTTTGATTTCCTTGGGAACGCCGACGATCATCAGAAGGTCAGTCTAGCGCAGGGGCGGAGCTAACGCCACACGACCCACGCGAGGAGCAGCCAACCGATGAGAAACGCGAGACCGCCGATCGGCGTGATCGCGCCGAGCCAGCGCGGGCCGCCCATGGCGAGAAGATAAAGGCTGCCGGAGAAGATCACGATGCCGAAGACGAAGAGCCAGCCCGCCGCCGTTACCCACGGCCCCGTCCAGCGCGCCGCGGCCGCGGCGACCGCGAGGAGCCCGAGCGCATGGTACATGTGATAGCGCACGCCGACCTCGAAGACATTGAACATATCCGGCGGGAGCTTGTTCTTGAGCCCGTGCGCGGCGAACGCGCCGAGCGCGACACCGAAAAAGGCGGCCAGCGCGCCGAGAGAGAAGAAAAGACGGTCCATGGGCGGATCATAGTCAATGAAAAACCCCCCGGCAAGACGCGACATTGACAGTCCATCGTGTCGATGAAACAATCTTTCCGCTTGGCAGGCGTGTGTTAGAGACTCGGAGGATGCATGAAAGTATTGCAGAGCGTCGTCGTGCCGAAAAATTCCGGCAAGTCGGTCGTGGTGAAGAAGGGACAGATTCTGCGCGTGGCGGGGCGCACGGTCGTCGATTTCGTTGCGTTCAACCAGCACAATCTGCGCGAGCGCTTCGATCAGGCGCGCACGAAGACCAATCAGGTGAAAATCTTTATCAGCACGGGCGACCAGCTCTTCTCGAAGCTCAACAATTCTTTGCTCACGATCGTGGAAGACTCTTTCAAAGAGGGCAGGCACGATCTGCAGAAAGGCATGTGCAGCAAGAAGCGCTTCGAGCTGATCGCGAAAGGCCTAGCGCAGCGGAAATTCGCCGGGGGCGTCGATTTGAACCCACAGCGGCCGGAGGACATACCCGACCACGGCTGCTGGGAGAATCTCATCGACGGGCTCAAAGGCTACGGCATCGCCGACGAGGATATCCCGAGTCCGCTCAACCTATGGCAGACGATGAAGATCGATCCCGAGACCGGCGCGATGCTCGATACGACGATTCGCCCGCCGACGGAGGCGCACGTAGATTTCCGCGCCGAAATGGACTGCCTCGTCGCGGTCAGCGCCTGCCCGCAATCGGGCAGGGGCGAGGCGATAAGAGTGGAGGTATTCGACGGCTTATAGATTCACGACGAAAATTATCGCGATAAAGATGGCCACTGCTCCGAGGAGATAACGCCACGAGTAAATTCGCCACGCGATTACTAATAGCCATAGCGCAGTAGCGAATACGAAGCCTTCAACGAGCGCCGACCAAGCGTAGACGTTTGCCGAAGCGTAGTGCCAACCGCCAGTACCCATCATGGCTTCCGATCCAAAATTGTAACCCGCAATGTTATTTGGATCGGCAACGATAGCGATCTGCCACCATTCGGAAACGGCGAGGATCGCTCCCAGAGAACCGTACAGCATGCCCAAGACAGCAAGCGTTCGAAGAGCGAATTCGGCGCTATAAAGCTTTCGGAAACTCATGAACTGCGAGTTCATCCGCCAGTTCCTGCAGCTGCGCCCACGTCGGCTCGTCGATCTCGACGCCCTCTTTTAGTTGCTTCTCTTCGATCTTCCGCGCGCGCTCGCCGGGAAGCAATACTTCATCGAAGCCCGGCGCGGGTTTGACTTTTTTTGCGCGCGCGGCGAACTCCTCGACGGCGGATAAAAAATCCTCGAGCGGCAGGAACTCTTCGACGGCGATCGCCTGGAGCAGCACGCCGTTGACGGCGTGGCCGCCCTTGTCCCACCATGCCCGCCCGGACCCGTTGCCGGTGAGAATACCGGACAGTATTTCGGCGACGACGTTCAGGCCCGAGCCTTTGTAGCCGCCGAAGGGCAACAGGACGCCCCGCGGCGGGCTGCGAAAAGTCTTCACGGATTTCGTCGGCTTGCCGTGGCCGTCGAGCATCGCGCCTTCGGGAATCGGCTCGCCGCGCGCCTCACGCTTCTGGATCTCGCCCATGCTCATCGACGACGTGGCGAAATCCAGCACGATGTGCGCGCGGCTCCGCGCGGGAATGCCGAAGGACATCGGGTTGGTCCCGGTGATACGCTCCATGCCGCCGTACAGCGTGACGCTGCCGGAGCCGACGCACACCGCGCCGAAGCCGATCATGCCTTCGTCCGCCGCCAGCTCCATATAGTCCGCCAGCCGGCCGACGTGTCCGGCGCGGCGCAGCGCGACGATGCCGACGCCGTGCTCGCGCGCCTTGGCGACGGCGAGCTTCATGGCGTCGTAGGCGGCGATCTGGCCGATATAATGATTGGCGTCAATCACCGCAGTCGTCTTGCTCTCCCGTAGAACCGCCGGCGGCTCGCTAATCTGCGTCGTGCCGTCTTTGATCCATGCGAGGTACGGTCCGACGCGGCAGGTGCCATGGCCGGTGTAGCCGCGGAGATCGGCTTTGGCGAGAAGCTCCGCGAGCAGGCGACTGTCGCGCTCGGGTATGCCGCCCGCGCGGAAGAGCCGCTCGGCGAAATCGCGCAGCGAGTCGTACGGGATGCGCGGCATGGCTACTTTGGCTCGACGGGAAAGTAGCGCGCGAGCCAGTCGGAGACGATGCGGCCGACGCGCGGGTTTTCCTCGCCGAACATGAAGTGATCGACTTCAGAAAAGAGGTGAAGCTCCGCCGGCTGCTTCGCGCGGCGGAACAGCTCGATCGATTCCTCCGTCGGCGTGACGGAGTCGTTGGCGCTGTGGAGCAAGAGCAGCGGCCGCGGCGCGATTTTGCCCACCATGTCGTCGGCGCGGAAGTCGTACATGCTCTGCGCCGTCTCCGCCGGAAATTCCTGGATCGAGCCGGGGCTCACGTTCGCGCGCAGCTTCTCGGGAATCGGCACGATCTCGTAGCGCGGCACCATGAGCGATTTTCCCGTGCGCTCGCGGTGGCGGCGGCCTTCTTCGAGCATATTTGTGAAGCGCTTCCACGCCTCGGCGCCCGGGTGCTGGCGGCGGAATTTCCGCTCGCCGTCGCCCCAGCCCCCGGAGGAAATCACGGCGGCGGAACGCTCGTCCGCCCCGGCGGTGAAGATCGAGACGGCGGCGCCGAAGCTGCTGCCGACGAGCGCGATGCGCCGCGGGTCGACTTCGGGCCGCGTCGCCATGTAGCTGATCGCGTTGGATGTGTCCTTGACTTGATCGAGACAGAGAATGCGGGCCCGCTCGCCGCCGCTCTCGCCGCAGCCGCGGAAATCGAAGCGCATCGTCACGTAGCCCCACGCGGCGAGCTGCTCGGCGATGACGGTTTGGCCGCGGCCGTCCTTATTTCCGCCAAAACCGTGCAGCACCAAGAACGCAGGGCGCCGCTCGCCCGGCCGCAACCCTTCCGGAGCCTGCACGATGCCCGACAATTCGAGGCCATCGGACGGAAACGTGATTTTCGAAATCATCGCGTCACCTCATCCCCAAGGGCCGAAAAACGGCTCGCCTTCGTAGGTGTCGGGGAGCGGCTCGACCGTCTCAGGCCAATGCCCGTGATCGACTTTGCGCCTGAGCTCTTTCGGCCGCGGCTTTCCGTCCCAGCCGACCTGCTCCATGTAGTAGTAGAGCTTGATGCAGTGTCCGTCCGGATCGAGGACGTGCGCGGCGTAGTCGATGCCGGGATAGAGTTCCGGCGGCACCTCGGCGAAGCGCGCGCCGCGCTGCGCGAAAAAATTCACCGCGTCGCGCAGCTGCCGGTAGTTCGCGAGCTGTAGCCCGAGCGACATCGACGACGTGTGCGGGCTGAGCCCGAGCGCCTCGCGCAGCGCCATCGGGTAGAGCGCGAGCGAATGGTGCTCGGTGTTGGCGCGGAGATAGATGCAGCGCTGGCCGCGCCACTCGACTTCTTCTGTCAGCGTGAAGCCCAGCGTGTCGCGATAAAATTTTTCCGCCGCTTCCATGTTCGCGGCGAACAGCTCGACGGGCCCTAAGCGCACGATCTTGAACGGCCGCGGCAGCAGGACGCCGTCGACATCGTACGTCGCGGGCAGGCTGTCGACGTGGCGGTAGCCGGAGGTGACGTCGATCTCGCGCTTCAGCGCCTGCTGGACTTCGTCGAACTCCGACATCTGCGGCAGCGCCGGCGCCTCGTCGAAGCCGCGGTCGTACATCGGCTTCGGCTTGCTGTGGCCGTTCCAGCCGATCTGCTCGATGCCGTAATAAAGCTCGTTCTGGTGGCCGCCGGGGTCGAACAGATACGTATGCCAGTTCGATCCCGGCATGTCGCGCCCGGAGCGCTGGATCTTGATGTTTTTTTCCTGAAACCAGCGGATCGCGCCGCCGACTTCGGCGAGGCTGCCGACCTGCCAGGTGATCTGATTGATCGTGACGCCGGGCTTCTCGGCACGGCCGAGCGCGTCGCGCACGCGCTTGGGAAAAAGCACCATCGCGTGATGATCGCCGCCGTAGCGCGTGAAATAGCCGTGCGGGTCGCCTAAGCCCGCGAGCTGATCGGGGCTCTTCGCGCGCCGGGAGTAATCCATCACGTCAGAGACGCGAAAACCGAGAAGGTCGCGATAAAACCGGATGCCCTCGTCCATATTCGTCAAGTTGAAGCCGAAATGGCCCAACCTTCGGATTTTGAACGGACGGTCTAAAAGGACTCCGCCCACATTAAATTTGTCCGAGGCTGACATAGCGCACCTCAAACGAAAGATTACGGTTCGTAGATCAGCACGTCGACCGGTTTGCCGCCGACCGGCATATCCGGGCAGGCGCTCAGCGCGACGACGAGATTCATCTCGGCGCGAAGGTCGACGTAGCTGCCGGGCTTCGCGCGCACCGTCGTGTGCTCCATCTTGCCGGTCTTGCCGTCGATGATCATGTGCTGGTTCAGGTTCCACGGGTTCGGAATGTCCTCCGGCGCGATGCCGTAGGAGGCCAGCGCGCGCGTGAGATTTTCGTAGCAGCCGTGGTCGGGAATGTCCTCGTCTTTGTAGTCGCGGTGATAGTATTCGCGGAGCCGGCCGTCTTTTTTAGCGAGCTGGAAGCGATAGCCGCTGCACATGCCTTTCTGCAGATCGTGCGTGACCTCGCCCGCTTTATCGTCGATGACCGTCATCATGTGCTGGTTGTTGCGCCCCATGAGCTTGTCGCCCTTCGAGATGAAAATCTTCCCGTTGTAAACCTTGGTGCGCGCCTGGTCGAAGCGCTCCTTCAGATTTTCTTTTTTAAGGCAGACGAAGTCGACGGTGGTCGTCGCGGTGATGCGAAGCACCTGTCCCTGTGTGAGCTCGCCGGACCATCCCGTGTTGTAGGGAACGTGTTGCTCTTTGATTGTTTTCACGACGGCTGTTTCCTTTCGTTAAGGTAAGAACCTGATTGCGAGGACGTTTTTCATATGGCATTAATCGCGTCGAATTTCGAGTCCGACCGAGCGGCAATTATGAGAGCGAGGCTTTCATCAGTAGTTCTCATGCTGGTTCTGGCGGCGATGCCCGGTTGCACATCTTCCGGCCGGGGACCGCTCGGACAAAAAATCGACGACACCAATATTACGGCGGCCGTCAACGCGAAGCTCGCGATCGGCAGCAAAGCCTCCCAGTTCACTCGTGTCGACGTCGACACGGTAGGCGGCGTGGTCTCGCTCAACGGCGTCGTCGCCACCGATCAGGAGCGCGCGCGCGCCGAGCAGCTCGCGGCACAGGTCGGCGGCGTCAAGCGCGTCATCAATAACCTCCAGGTGCAGAGGCGCTAGCTAGCGCTTCTGGTACAATCCGTCGGCGAAGCCGCTCGACACGATCTCGTTGATAAAGCGCGGCTCGACGAAACGCTGCGGCGTCACGCCCGCCGGCAGCGGCCGGCTCGCGCTCACTTCCTCCAAGATCGTCTGGATGCCTTCGTTCGTCGCTTCGGGAACGCGCTTGATGTAGCGCTGCGCGTAAACATCGTACGTGCGCTCGGTCGCGGGCGTGGTCTTGATTCGGGTCTGTTTTTCGAGCGTCGCCAGCGCCAAGCGGCGATCGGTCTTGAAGCGGTGAATGCCTTCGACGTAGGCATGCATGAAGCGGCTCACCGTGTCGGGCTGCGCGCGGATGAACGAGCGGAGCGCCGCGTACGGTCCGAAGGGATAGGGCAGGCCGATCGTTCCGACGTCCGCGAGCCTCACGAAGCCGTCCTTTTCCACTTCCGTCGTGTACGGTCCCACGCTCATGACGCCGCTTTGAATCGCGCCGCTCTTGAGCGCGGCGAAAACCTCCGGCCCGGCGCCGGCCTGAACGAGCGTCACATCGGAGCCGGGCTTGAGGCCCCATTTCTTCAGCACGTACCGGCCCACGAAATCCGACGTCGAGCCGATGCGCGTCACGCCCATTTTCGTGCCTTTGAGCGCCTCGGGTGTGCGGATCGACGGCGCAGCCCAAATCTCGAAAGGCAGGGTGTCGCACGTCGTGCCGAGAAGCACGACGTCCGAGCCGGCGAGATTCGCCGCGACTGCGGCGCCTGCCGCGGTGAAGGAGATATTGACATCGCCGGCGAGCAGCGCCTGCAGCGACGGCGGCCCGCCGCCGATGTAGAGCAGCTCGACGTCGAGGCCGTATTTTTTAAATATCCCCGCCGCTTGCGTCGTCCAGAGCGGTGCGAAGATGATCCCGATCGACGTATAGGCGATGCGCAAGGATTCGGCGGCGGCGGTTTGGGCGATGAATAGGGCGGCAAGGAGCGCCGCAAAAAAGATTTTGCGATAAATCTTCATGCGTCCCCCGGAAAGTAGTCGCGCATCGCCGTCGCCATCAGATTGGCGAGGCGCTCATTGTGCGACTCGACGTGGCCGTAGTGCGTGAGCCTTGGGACGACGACAAGGCGCACGGCTTCGGCATATTCGGCGAAGCGGCGCAGCGCGAAGACTTCGCGCCGGAACTCGAGCCCCTTTTCCGCGCCGTCGACCCAGTGGCCTTTATCGAACTCGCCGACGATGTGGAGCATGCGCTTGCCGCGGAGGCGTTTTAAATCGGCGTTGTACGTGATGAACAGCTCGTCGTCGGGCAGGCGGGATTTTTTGCTGACTTCATCGCGCAGGACGTCGTAGGCGCTGTGCTCGATGTCCTGGAGAAACGGCTTGAACTGCGGCCGCCGGTGGTTCTCGAGCTCGAACCAGCGCTCGACGCTGCCCCACGGCTGGTTGGGGCCGACGTAGCCGCTCTTCACGTAGCCCTTCGGACTCCGGCGGCTGAGCCCCACGATCGGACGAAACCTCGCCGCGCGCTCCTCCGGCGTCTTGTCGTCCGCCGCCAGGTCCCATTCTTTTCTGAGCCACGCCGGCATGCCGGTGCCGAAGCCGAGGCCGCCGACGAGGCGGTTTTTGAGGCCGTACTGCTCCATCAAAAAAAAGTATTCGCCGCCGGTCGAATGGCCCCAGATATACAGATCGTGTCTCGGCAGATGCGCCTCGATGAGTTTCTTCACCGCCTCGAGGCACATACGGAAGGTATAGACGGCGAGGCGATTGCTCAGTTCGGATTCCGAGAGCACTTCGCCGACGACGAACTCCGGGCGGCGCTCGGGAATCGGCGGCCACGGTTTTCGGCTGTAGTGACCCGGCAGCGACACTGCCAGCACGGGAATTCCCAACGACGCGATGTGCTGCGCGACGCCGACGCGCGCCGTTGAAGGAGAAGTCTTTGATAGATCGACGAACTCCTCCGGTCCGTCGGGCGTGAATAAAAACTCGCATTCGTTCGCAGCGCCGCCGTGGATCATCACGACGGCGACGCCCGGCAGCGACTCTTTCGCCGGCGTCAGGAGGCGGCCGTGAATGTCCCAGCGATAAAGCTCGCCGGTGCGCTCCGCGTCCGGATACCGATGAATCGTCTCTTCGACTTCTTTGACGGAAAATGCGCGCCGCGGGAACGGATCGGGAAAGGCGACGTAGTCGTCCCACGGCTGGTGGTAGATGAACTCGTCGCGCAGGCCGTCGCCGCGCTTCAAAGCGGCGCTGAGTCTTGCCGCCGCTTGCGCTCCTGAATCGCTCATTGCTCGGGTTTTCCCTTGACGAAAAGCTCGTAGAAGTCCTTGGCGAACTTCTCATGCTGGTCGGCGACGCGCTTGTCGGCGACGAAAAGCTTGAGCTTCTTGGGGTCCATCTTGGGCGACAGCGGCGGCAGATCGGGATTCGCCGTCACGCGATACTGCTGCTTCTGCAAAATAGTCTGACCCTCGAGCGACAGGAGAAAGTCGATCAGCAGCTTCGCCGCGCTCGGATGCGCGGTGTTTTTTCCCATCGTGGCGAGATTCGGCGTCACGACGATCGGATCGAGCGGCGTCCACTCGATCGGGACGCCTTTGGTTTTCATTTCCTCGACGCGATGCGCGTAGACGAGGCCGAGGGGAAACTCGCCGGTCGAAAGGAGCGTGGCGATCAGCGTGTGGCCCTTGCGCATGCTGGGGTCCTGGGCCGCGAGCGTCTTGACGAACTTTTCGGTTTTTTCTTTTCCCCAATAGAAGCTCAGCGCGCCGTACCAGACGCCTTCGTCGCGGTCCATCGCGAACTTGGCTCCCTTCCATTGCGGCTGGAGGAGATCTTCCCACTTCTTCGGCAGCTCGTTTTCCTTGACCATCTTGGGATTGTATCCGAGCACGATGTAGTTCAAGTAAACCGCCGTCCAATAGCCTTCCGGGTCTTTGTACGCCTCGGGGTAATTCTTCGCCTCGGGTGATTTATAAGCATGGAGCAGCCCGAGCTTCTGCAGCTGCCATTCTTCGAAAGCGTCGAACAGCGCGACGTCGTGCTGCGGCCGTCCGGCGCGCGCCTCGATCGCGATCTTCTGCAAAAGCTGCTCTGAGTTGCCGCGGAACGGATCGACTTTCAGAAACGGATATTTTTTCAAGAAGGGGAAGACGACCTGCTCGATTTCTTGCACCGTAAGAGAGGTGTAAAAGACGACCTTGCCTTCTTTCTTCGCGCCCTCGACGATCTCCTTGGATTGGCCGCTGGCGGATTCCGTCCATCCGACGGCTGCGACGAGCATCAGCGCAAGCACAAGTAGCGGGCTTCTTTTCATCGTTTTTGCATGCCTCCCTCGGGTCGCGGCTCCCGCACAACATATCCCG
>Ga0075436_100001975_pt1 | contig 14145 bp, 12 predicted proteins | sample RhiMethybrSRZTD5_FD_75303 | JGI IMG/M metagenome (GOLD analysis project Ga0075436, IMG submission 75303) | Populus rhizosphere microbial communities from Tennessee, USA - Rhizosphere MetaG P. TD hybrid SRZTD5 | ecosystem: Host-associated > Plants > Roots > Rhizosphere > Soil | place: USA...
TCGTGTCCGTGGCCATGAAAAAGTCCCCACTGGTGGCCAGGTAGCGGTCACCGCTGGTGGCCAGTGAAAGTCGCCATTCTTCGTTCGTCGTGTCGTTTGTCGTTGAGACCCCTTCCGCGGTTCACGGTGACGGTGTCAGCCGGTCACTGGAGCCGCGGAGGGGGATCTCCATTGTGAAGAATGCGAGGGAACGGATGGATGTGCTTGCCGCCTATCGGGACGTGGGCACGTTTCGGGGTGCGGCCGCTGCGTGCGGCACCACCCATAAGACGGTGAAGAAAATCATTGAGGCGCACGAGGCGGGTGAACGGCCGCAGCGGATGCGTCGGAGCCGGAACTTCGATCCTGTGGCGGATCTGGTAGTCGAGCGGGTCGCTAGGTCGGCGGCCCGGATTTCGGCGAAGCGGTTGTTGCCGGCAGCCCAGGCGGCCGGCTACGCGGGCTCGGCACGAAACTTCCGCCGGCTGGTGGCGCAGGTGAAGGCGGAGTGGCGTCGTGATCATCATCGGGGTCGACGGCCGGGGGTATGGACACCGGGTGAAACCTTGATCATCGACTGGGGCGTTGAGGCCGGCGTGCATGTGTTTTGTGCGGTGCTGGCCTGGTCGCGGTTCCGGTTTGTCCGGTTCGCCAGCGATGAGCGTGCCGGGACCACGTTCGGCCTGCTCGCGGAGTGCTTTGAGACTCTTGGCGGGGTGCCGAAGACGGTGCTGGCGGACCGGATGGGTTGTCTGAAGGCGGGGGTGGTGGCCAACCTGGTGGTGCCGACCGCTGATTATGTGCGTTTTGCCGCTCACTACCGGTTCCGGCCTGACTTTTGTGAGGCGCACGATCCGGAGTCCAAGGGCATGGTGGAGCATCTGGTCGGTTATGCCAAGCGGGATCTGATAGTGCCACAGCAGCCCTTTGATGATCTTGGAACAGCCAACACAGCCGCCGCGGCCTGGTGCGCGGAGGTCAACGCCGTGGTGCACTCGGAGATCTGCACCGTCCCGGCTGAACGGCTGGCCGTCGAGCAGTCTTTGCTGGGCCCGCTGCCGTCGCTGCGTCTGGAGCTGGGCGCCCGGCCGACGACCCGGAAGGTCGACAAGTTGTCCTGTGTCCGATTCGGTTCGGCCCGCTACTTGGTGCCATGCCGGCTGATCGGACACACCGTGACCATCACGACCACCGATAAGATGATCATGATCATTGAGCCGGTCACCGGCGAAGTGCTGGCCGAGCACCTACTGGTGGCGCCGGGTGAGACGAGCATTGTTGATGATCATTACGACCGTCCCCGGCCGGACCGGCCACGCCGCGCACCCCGACCCAGAACCCAAGTGGAGAAGGATTTCCTGGCCCTCGGTGACGTCGCCGAACAGTTCCTGGTCGGCGCCGCCGCCGCCGGGGTATCGAAGCTGCCGACCGAGCTGGCCGAGATCATGCAGCTGCTCACAGCGCACGGCACCCACGCCGTCCTAGCGGCCTTGCAGCGGGCACTGGAGTTCCGCCGCTGGCGCGCCGCCGATATACGGTCCATCCTGGCCGCTGGCGGAGCCAGTCCGAACCCGCGCCCGGCCGGAGAGGCCCTCGTGTTGACCCTGCCCCAGGTCCCGACCCGATCGTTGGAGGCCTACCGGATCAGCGGTGATGGCTTGTGAGCACGACACCTCCGCCGCTGCCCGCCGATCTGGCCGAGGGCCTGAAGCGGTTGAAGATGGCTGCAATGCGCCGCCTCGCCCCGGAGTTGCTGGTCACCGCCAAAACGCAACGCTGGAACCCCGAGGAGTTCCTCCGCACTCTCGTCGAGGCCGAGATCACCGCCCGTGACGCCTCCAATGCCAGGACTCGCCGGCGACAAGCCATGTTTCCGGTTACGAAGACGTTAGAGGAATTCGACCTATCCGCCTCCACCATCGCAGAGGCCACCTTCAACTACCTCGGCTCCTTGGAATGGATCCGCGGCGCGGAGAACGTGTGCCTCATTGGACCCGCGGGCACCGGCAAATCCCACTTGCTGCTCGCTTTGGGATCAGCCGCGGTCGATGCCGGCCACCGGGTCCGCTACTACAGCGCCGCCGACCTCGTCGACACCCTCTACCGCGGCCTCGCCGACAACAGCGTCGGCCGCGTCATCGACAACCTGCTGCGCCACGAGCTGATCATCATCGACGAGCTCGGCTTCGCCCCGCTGGATGACACCGGAGCCCAACTGCTGTTCCGATTCGTCGCTGCCGCCTATGAACGACGATCCTTAGGCCTGGGCTCACATTGGCCATTCGAATCCTGGGGCCGCTTCCTGCCCGAACACACCACCGCCGTTAGCCTGCTCGACCGCCTACTCCACCACTGCCACGTCGTCATCACAGACGGCGACAGCTACCGCATGCGACAAGCCCGAACCCGAGGAGGCGCCAAGATCAACAACCACTAGAAACAGCAACGAAGAGTGGAGACTTTTATTTGGCCACTAGTGGGGACCATGAACTGGCCGTTGACAGGTGAAACCCACATCGAGGAGCTTTGCGACGACAGCCGTGCAACGACAGCCCTGCAACGAGTAGGAGAAGGATGAAGCGGTCAGAGGTCCGGGCACATCGCATCCATGCTCAGCAGCTCGATCGAGGCGAGAGCCGGCGAGCAATTACCGATGCAGCCATCTTTGACTTCGGCGTTCAAGACACCGGTCGCGACGGCGCGAGCTGGGCGCTCGCCAACCGGGGCATTCCAATCCGGAATACCGCCGAGCTTGAGGCCAGCCCCGAGGTCGCCTTGGCCTGGACCCTACGGGCGTCGCCCCATTACTACCGTCGCGCGGATCTCCCGGAGGTTCTTGTGGCGACCTCGCCGCTGTCGGATCGGGACGCGGCCAAGCGAATAGTCGGCGCCGACAAACCACTCAAGGCCGCTGGCATTCCAGCACGGGCTGGCCTCAGTGAGGTGGCCACCCAGATGCGCCAAGTCGTGACCGGTCCGATGGTCAAGGGCGAGGTGTCCACCCAGCTCACCGAGCACTTGGATGCTACCTACCTTCGCTACTGCGGCGCCTGCAAGGCGACGCATCCCTGGGAAGTGCCGTTCCGCATCAGCGCGCTGTACGCCGGCCTGGAACTAGAGCCAGGGACCTCACCGCCGGTACTCGGCCGCATTCCGGATTGGCCAAAACGAAAGCCCGGGCCAGCGAGGGATCCAATGGCCGCACCTGAGTCACTGCATCCGATCCGCAACTACCTGAGGTTCCTAGGTCCCGCAACGCCGAACGATGTCGCAGCTTTCCTCGACTCGCCGGTCTCGGAAATCAAACGGCATTGGCCGGAAGATGCGGTCGTGGTCAAGGTCGATGGCCGGGAGGGTTGGGTGCTTGGCGAGGTCGGCGACCTCGAGCAAGATCAAGAACTGCTGCGGCTGCTTGGCGGCTTCGATCTGTTTCTGCAGGGCAAGGATCGAGACCTCATGGTGCCCGATGTCAGCAGACACAAGGAGCTTTGGCCGATTCTCGGCCGACCGGGCGCCGTGCTTCACGGCACCGAGATCGTTGGCACGTGGCGGCCGAAAGCTTCCGGCAAGCAGTTCACCCTGCGCCTCTCCGTTTGGACAACTCTGTCCAAGCGGGTCCGCAGCCAGTTGCACTTGGAGGCAGAACGGCTGGCGGCCCATCGTGGTGTGCAGCTAGCCGGGATCGTCGAGGAGTAACTCCGGGTGTTACTTGCCGGACTGAGTCAGGCGACGCGTATAGAGCTGCGAAAGGTCGGGGCCGGACGATGGCTGATCATTGCCTCCGCTGCCGTAGGTCTGATGGTTGCTGTGATCGTGGGCTTGACCGCCGAGGGCTTCACATTCTCGCTGGCTTCGTTCTATGTGCAAAGCACCATCTCCTTGCCACTGCCCTTCGTCAGTATTTTGCTGATCACTCGAGACTTTGACCGCCGCGCCTTGTCGCAGACCTACCTGCCGATCGTGGCGGCCAGCCGCATGGTCGCCGCAAAGCTTGTTGCCAGCATGATCATCGCTCTTACTGCGGCTAGCTATGGGATCGTCCTTTCGGTTCTGGTGACGAACTTCGCGCCAGCAGCGGCTGCGGAACCCTGGCACGGGATCGGCATGATCATGATCGGCAGCGCGCTTGTGCAGCTCATCGCTCAGCTGACCGGAGCTGGTTTCGGGCTGCTCCTTAGGTTCGAACCTGGCAGCCATGGTCGCAGATATCGCCGTGCCGCTCGGACTATGGCTTGTGAGCGGCGATGTCATCGGCCTTCGCGACCGGCAGGTTTGGTTGACTCCATTCGCTGTCGTGCAGAAGCTGCTGTCCGGCCAGATGGATGCACAAGACTGGGCTCACGTCGGAACTGTCGCGTTCGTCTGGGTCGTCGGGCTCAACTCCGCTGGGATGCTCCGGCTCATCGCACGATTAAGGCATCGTTAGGGTCGGTGCATGCCAGCTAAGCCCGTCCCGGACGATGCCAAAGTGATCGCCTTTTGCGATGCCGCCGAGTTTGAAGCATGGCTGGCTGAGCACGTAAATCACACCGCTGGCGTCTGGCTCAAGATCGCAAAGAAAGGGTCCGGCATTGCCTCGTTGACCGACGACGAAGCCGTCGATGTCGGATTGTGCTACGGCTGGATTTCCGGCCAGCGCAAGGGATTCGATGAACTGTATTACCTACAAAAGTACGTTCCCCGCCGTCCTGGGAGCCGCTGGTCAAAGGTGAACGTGCGCAAGGTCGAGGCACTAATCGCCGAGGGCCGAATGCGACCATCCGGCCTGGCCGAGGTAGCTGCCGCCAAGACTGACGGGCGTTGGGCAGCCGCTTACGAGTCCCAGAGGGAGGCCACCGTGCCGCCTGATCTTGCCGCTGCGCTAACTGCCAGTCCTCGAGCGGCCTCGGGATTCGAAGCGCTCAGCAAAACGGACCGCTACGCCGTGATCTTGGACATCGTGACGGCCCGCAATCCCACCACTCGGACCGCACATGTGCGCAAGGCCATAGCTGCCTTGGAAGCACGAAGCGGCTAGCGGAGACGTGTCCTAAGCCTGGGGAACGCCCCGCAGCGGTTCGTCAGACTCCAGCCGGACGCTCCCATACCACCTCGCTCGGTGATTTGTCGGGCCGCAGTCCGCGCCAGACGGGATGGCGGAAGCGGCCAGGCTCGGTGAGTTCGCCGTAGGTGACCTCGCCGACGAGCGACGGCTTGACCCAATGCGCATCACGTGCATCTTCGCGCGGTACGTCGATGAACGGTGAGGTCTTACGGCTGAGCTTGTCCAGCCTCGCTTGGATGTCATCGAGTTGGCGATCATTGAATCCCGATCCCACCCGTCCGACGTAGTGCAGCCCCTCTTCAGTTGGGATGCCCATCAGCAGCGACCCGACTCCGCCGCTACGGCGACCCTGGCCGGGCCGCCACCCGCCGATCACGACCTCCTGTGCTCGATGAAGTTTGATCTTGAGCCAGGTTTGGGTCCGGCGCCCCGGCTGATAGACCGAATTGCGACGCTTCGCAACCACGCCTTCCAGTTGAAGTTGATCAGCAGTGGCCCTTGCCGCCTCTAGTTCACCTTCAAAGATTGGCGGCACCTGGATTCGGGAGCCAGGCTTCGGCGGCACCAAGTTTTCTAGGACGGCCCGGCGCTGCTCATAACTCTTCTTGATCAACGACTGGCCGTTTAGCTCGAGAATGTCGAACAGCATGAGTTGGGCCGGATATGACCTGGCAACACGTTCGATGTCAGCCGGCTTGGTGAGGTTGATCCGATGCTGCAGTAGACCGAAGTTGGGACGCCCATCCGAATCAGTCACCACAACTTCACCATCCAAGATCGCGGTCTTGAGGTTGATCTTGGTCAGCTCTTGAGCCACGTCAAAATAGGCTTTGGTGTCGTCGCGGCCCTTTCGGCTGAGGAGCTTGACGCGCCCAGCGGCCAGGTACGCGATAGTGCGTACGCCGTCCCACTTCATCTCGAACGCCCAGCCGGCCTCATCACCGAAATGCTTGGCGTCCACCAAAGTCGCGAGCATGGGCTCTACGAGTTCGGGAAATTCGGTGTCCTGAGCGGTGCGCCCTTCGACAGGCTCAGGGCGCATGTTCGCAGGCTCAGGGCGCATGTTTGCAAGCTCACGGCGATCCTCTGGATCGGTCTCCATGAGATGCATCAGCCAGTTCTTCTCGGGTTGGGAATCTCCGCTACCGGTGTGGATGAGGGCAAACTTGCGAACTCCGCCCAGTCCGCCGTCCGGCTGCCCAAAGAGAGTGACGATGACCTCTCGGCCCTCGCGCCACTTGTGCAGCCGATACGTGCCGGTGTCCCAGATCCGCATAGCCCCGGCGCCGTACTGACCCTTGGGAATCTTGCCGTGGAAGGTGAGGTACTCCATCGGATGATCTTCGGTCCGCACCGCGAGGTGGTTGATCTTCGGATCAGTGGGCGGCGCCTTGGGTACCGCCCAGCTGGCAAGCACGCCGTCGTGTTCCAATCTGACGTCGTAGTGCAGCCGCCGGGCATGATGCTCTTGGATGACGAATCGGAAGCCGTCGGCTTGCTGGTCGGGTGGGCCCGCCGGGACGGGTTCTGGCGTCTGGGCCGGATCTCGCATGCTGCGGTAGGTCGCAAGGCGGTCCCCGAGGCTAGGTGCCAATGGTGCAAGGGGATCATCAAGATCAGCAATTCGGACGAGTACTTCCTCGTACTCCAGCTGCCGTAGTTCCGGATCTTCTAGCTCGCGCCAGGTTCGCGGTGCGGCAACCCACGGCCGTTCCCGACCCCGCAGTGAGTATGGCGAGACGGTGGTCTTGGCGCCGTTGTTCTGACTCCAATCGATGAACACCTTCCCATCCCGTTCGGAGCGTTTCATGGAGCTAATCACCAGGTCTGGATGATCAGCTTCCAGCGCCAGAGCCAGCTCGCGGGCTACCTCGGTGGCCTGCTCAAAAGTTTGTGAGCCATCCAGTGGCGCATACAGGTGAATGCCTTTGCTGCCACTGGTTACAGGGAATGGGTCGTGTCCAATCTCGCGCAGGATGTCGCGGACGAGTTGTGCAATCCAGGCACAGGTGGTCAGGTCCACCCCGGGCCCCGGATCAAGATCAAGAACTAGGCGGTCGGGGTTCTGCGGCTGTCCATCGGGGCCGAAACGCCATTGCGGCACGTGGATCTCAAGAGCTGCCAGCTGGGCCAACCAGGTGAGCGTCGGAAGATCATTGATCACCGGATAGTCGTTGTCGTGATCTTTGTGTGAGATGGTGCGGCGCGGAACCCAATCCGGAGTGCCTGCGCCCAGGTCTTTGTTGAAAAAGACGGTAGCTCGCTTTCCCTTGATCTCTTCCACGCCGTCGGGCCAGCGTTTGCGGGTCGCCGGCCGATCACGCAGGTGTGGCAGCATGGTCGCACCGACTTGTGCGTAATAGGACAAGACATCGGCTTTGGTTGTTTGCGTCTTTGGGTAAAGCACCTTGTCCAGGTTGGTGAGCTTGATCGTCCGGCCATCGACAGTGACCACCTGGTCGCGGGATGCCTTAGCCATAAGGCCAGTATCGACTTGTCACTGTAAACGCCGAAATGCGCCTGTTCGGATTCCGGCAGGGCGGAATGGGTACTAAACGAATCATGAGGGCGATCTGGAAGGGAGCTATCACCTTTGGTCTGGTGAATGTGCCGATTAAGCTCTATTCGGCGACCGAAGACCACGACGTCAGCCTGCACCAGGTGCATGATGCTGACGGCGGACGGATCCGCTATGAGCGCCGCTGTGAGGTTTGCGGCAAGGTAGTCGAGTACGCCCACATCGACAAGGCCTACGCGGAGGGCAAGACCACGGTTGTGCTCACCGATGAGGATCTCAAGTCACTTCCAGAGGAGCGCAGCCACGAAATAGAGGTTGTCGAATTCGTGCCGTCTGAGCAGATCGATGAGATCATGTTCGATCGCAGCTATTTCTTGGAGCCGGATAAGGCCGCTGCCAAACCGTACGCGCTGCTGCGGCGAGCTCTCGAGGAAACCGATCGCACCGCGATCGCACAGTTCTCCCTGCGTCAGAAGACTCGGCTGGGTGCCTTGCGATCTCGCGGGAAGGTTTTGATGCTGCAATCGCTGCTCTGGGACGACGAAGTGCGCGAGGCCGATTTTCCCAGCCTCAAGGAGGATATGCGCGTTGCGCCGCAGGAGCTGAAGATGGCAATGTCGTTGGTCGACAACATGGCTACCGACTTCAGTCCGGAGAAGTTCAGCGACGAATATCAAGACCAACTGCGACAGTTGATCGCCGCCAAGCTCGAGAAGGGCGATGCTTTGGATACAGCTGCGACCTTCGCCGAGCAGGAGGAAGATCAAGCCGACCGTGGTGAGGTCGTCGATCTTCTGGAGGCGCTGCGACGCAGCGTCGAGCAGAATCGCGCGACCCGCGAGGGGTCCGAAGCTAAGCCGGCCGCGAAGAAGGCACCTGCCAAGAAGACGCCAGCCAAGAAGATGTCCGCCGCAAAGACGGCGGCGAAGAAGACCCCGGCTAAGAAGACGCCGGCGAAGAAGGCTCCCGCCAAGAAGGCGGGGGCCAAGAAGACAACCGCGGGGAGGTCAGCCAAGAAAGCCAGTTGATCGGCTGGCGCGGAACGCACGCCCTTACCGCGAGGGTCGGTATCCCGTGAGCAGCTGGAAAGAAATCACCCAAACAGAAACCGGGGGTACAAACACATGGGTATCGGAGTTGGCATCGTCTTGATCGTGATCGGCGCGATCTTGCTTTTTGCCCTCAACATCGATCTGCCGTTCGTGACCGACGACACGCTGGGCATCATCCTGATCGTGGCTGGTGCTTTGGCGCTCATCATGGCGCTGGTCCTGCAGGCGCAGCGCACTCGGACGCGGCACGTGGAGGAGAAGCGCTACGACGGTTCTCCGCCGCCAGTTGTCTGACAGCTTGGAGCCGCGCCAAGTACGTCGCCGCCTTAGTTGGCTGGCGTTCCAGCGTCAACATCCCACCTAATGTGGGATGTTGACGCTGTACGCAGCATGCGTGCCATGTACAGCGTTAAGATCCCACGCAGCGTGGTGGGATGTTCACTGGTCATCCAGAGGCATATCCGGGACGCAGACCGTCAGCGCTTTGGCAGCAATCTCAGCGCGCAGGTTGCGACAGTCACCGATCACATCGCCGTCGAGTTGATAAGGGTCGGGATGCCTGAGTCGTACATCGACCCGCTGCGCCCGCCACTGATCGACTCGGTCGTCGCGTCGCGGACGTAGAGTGATCAACCGGAGCAACACCCGTAACCAATGAATCGCCCGGCGAGGCGAGGCCACATAGACATCCAGTCGGCCGTCATCGGGGCTGGCGCCAGGCATCAAGGTGAGATTCCCGGCCAGCCGACCGACATTGCCGATCGCGCAGATCATCGCGTATCGGTGCTGTGGACGATGATCATCGAGCGTGATCCACATATGAATCGGTGTTCGCCCGAGCGCCTTGGCTGCCGCGATGAAGTAGGCGCCCGCACCGATCGAGTCCTTCAGATCCGACCTTGTCTCATCCATGATCATGGCGTCGACGCCCAAGCCGGCGATAACCGCGAAGTGTTCGCTCGGCACACCATCGACGGTGAGCTTGATCAAGTCGATGTCCCAGGTGTGCGGGCCGAATGCCACCGCAAGGGCTTCGGGCTCGGTCAGCGGGATATCAAGGTTGCGGGCCAGCAAGTTCCCAGTGCCAACCGGCACCACAGCCATGGGGATGCCTGATCCTGCCAACCGATCGGCAACGATTCGGATCGTACCGTCGCCCCCGGCGGCAATTACCCGATCAACGTCCGCGGACACTACCTCCGCTGTGATCGCCGGACCCGGATCTTCCGCGGGAGTTGGGAACCAGATCGAGTCGGTCCAGCCAGCCGTCGCAGCTTGCCGTTTGATCGCGTCACGCAGCTCTTCAGATACCTTGATCGGGTTATAGACGACCGCGCAGCGCCGCCCGGAACGCTCATTCACAGCCAGCGCTCCTATCGGTCAGAGGTGTGCGTATCAATTAATGATCACGATCAAATTACCCAACTGTGATTGGAATTACGCCTCCGAAAACGGGCCGACACGCGGCTTGGCGTCGCACCGCGAAAATGAGCATGCCATCTACGATGGTTCCCGATCAAAACGGTGTTGTCGAGCTGGGGCGTCGCGGCAGGCCCATCTCGGCCGTCCGATAAGCTTTTGCGCTCAACGGAGAAATCTCATTCTTGGGGGAGAGTCTCATGTCGGTGGAGGATGCGGCAGCGACCGTGTTCTCAGCCGATCATGACGCAGCGGCCGCGCTCCTCCACATGCGAGCGCGGGGTGTCAGCCTCCTCATGCAGCTGAAGCCGACTGGTCTGCCGGTGATCTTGCACTGGGGAGCAGATCTCGGTGATCTTGACGGTTTGTCGGCGGATGCACTGCTGGCTGCATTTGGGCCGACCAGCCTTGATCCTCTGCCGTCCATGATGTCCTCGCTGGTACCAGAATCATCGGCTGGCTGGAATTCGCGGGCAGCGCTGGCCGGATCACACGACGGGCACACCTCGGCAGCCTCGTTCAGCCGCAGCTACGCGCGCTTGATCAGCGACACACCGGTCGCCCCAGGACTGACCGAGGTGGGCGCCGACACCGTGATCATCGAAGCGCAAGATCCGGTTAATCGACTGACTCTTGACCTCGCTATCCAGCTCACCGGCATCGGTTTGGTCCGTTGCCGCGCCGGTGTCACCAACAAGAACGTGGCCGACTACCGACTTGAAGGCCTGGAGATCTTCCTGCCTGTCAGCGATCTGGCCACACATCGAGTCGAGTTTGACGGACCGGTGCTCTCGACAATGGCATTGCGCTCCGGCTCCTGGTCTGTTGATCATGGAGTGTTCGACGATCGACCGGCCCACTTGGCCCTTGCCGAAGCTGGAACCGGATTTCGTCGCGGTCAGGTGTGGCAGGTACACGTTGCCTTCAGCGGCGCTGTACGGCATCGCGTGGAGCGAACGGCGTACGGCAGGACCTATCTCGGCGGCGGTGAACTCTTGCAGGCCGGGGAGATTGTCCTTGGCATCGGTGAGGCCTATCACTCGCCGTGGGTCGTGTGTACGTGGGGCGATGGCCTCGATGCCACTGCCGCGCGCCTGCACCGCCATCTGCAGCCAGAGGCGCCGCACGACAATCGAGTGATCTTCGACGCTGGCGCTCCTGCGTTCGCTCATCATGATCGCCGGTCGATGCTGGACCTTGCGGAGTACGCGGCGGCGGTGGGTGCCGAGACGTTCTTGCTCAACACCGGCTGGTGCTCGCGGATGGGCCTGGATCCCTACGCCGAGAGCGCTGGACCGGCGGCAACCGGGTCACCGGATGATCTTGACGGGCTGCTGGCACGGATTCGTGATTTTGGCCTTGGGGTTGGGTTCGCGGTGGAGCCTGAGTCGATCGAGGCAGATTCTGCCGTCGCACGTGATCATCCGGACTGGCTGCTCACCGTGGAATGCAACGGGGTCACGCGCCAGGTGCTCGATCTATCCGTACGACTCGCGATGGCCTACGTCTGGGAGCGATTGACAAAGCTACTGGACCGGCACCACGTGTCCTTGCTGAGCTGGTCCATTACTCATGGTGCGCACCGGCCGGGGGCAACCGCGACGCAGCACACCAGCACGTTGGCCGCCTACCGGCTGCTCGATGCGTTGCGGGAGCGGTATCCGCAGCTCACCATCCAGACCACCAGCCTCGACTTGGCTATGGCCGCACGGGCTGTCGGAGCTGATCTGGCTGGCGACTCGACTGCTCGTCACGCCGACTTTGCCGGTCTGGTCCAGTTGTTGCCGCCGGGGCTGGTATGGCAGCCAGCGCTCGACGAGCCTGATGAGGCCACCTCCACGGCGTACCGGGCGCTCTCGGTCTTCTTCGGCAGGCTGGGGCTCGGTATTGATCTTCGTAAGCAGGCGCCAGGAAGTCTGCGATCCATTCATCGTTGGCTGGCGCTCCACAAGCGTTTTCGCCCGCTGCTGCACTCCGGCACCACAGTGCGGTCAGACGAGAGTGATCGCGGTTTCATTGCTCATGGTGTGGTGGCCGATGATCGCGATGAGGCGCTTTTTGCCCTGGTGTGGTTGGAACGGGCGCTGTCCAGTCGGCGGGTGCGTATCGACGGACTGGATCCGGCTACCTCATACCGGATCGAAGTCATTGGTGCCCGACCCGACGAGACACAAACTGTGACACCGTCATGGGCTTCCGGTGCGCCTGTGTTGACTGGCCAGACACTCTGCGCCGCCGGAATTCCGCTACCACCCGCGCGCCGCGGCTCCGCGATCTTCCTCCATCTGGAGTGTGTTTCCTAGGAAGCTTCCTAGGAAGCGCCGCCACCTCCGAGGGCCTGTTCGGCCGCAGCCGCCGCTTGTTCGGTCGAGAGCGCGGCCTGGCGCAACTCCTGAAAGTGCTTCCTTGCAGCTCGCGCCTCGTCGCGCGCTTCCCGCTCGGCCGCCTCGGTCTGACGCAGCTGAGTCCGCAGCATCTCGACCTGGTCGGCAAGATCATCGGCACGCTGAGTTGCGGCCTCCGCCTCTTGCTCGGCTGAATCAGCGGCCTGCCGGGCTTCCGTCGCCTGCTCCCGTGCTTCGGTGGCTGCCTTCTCCGCGGCTTGGCGCTGCTTGGCATCTCGCTTCGGCGCTGCTGCTGCTACCTCGGTTGCCTCCTCCGGCCGGCTCGGCGTCTTGGTCGGCAGTGACGCTCCCAGAGCGGACGCAAGATCAGTTGGACCGAAGCCGCCGTAGGTCACCGCCTGGGTGAGGCGTCCACGGCGTACCAGTTCTGCAATCTCAGGATCCCCGAGTGCGGTCTGCAAGGTCTGGCCGACTTCCTGCAGGGCTCCATCCGGCGCGTCATATCCATGATCACGGCCGAGCTCTACCGCGTGACGCGCCATGGCATCGACGGTCCTGCGACGCTCTGCGGACAGTTGGCGCAATTCATCGCCCGCCATCCGCTGCTGCGCCTCCTGAAGGGCGGCGCCGAGATCGAGCAGGGCCGTAATGTCGTCTGGCGCCTGGCGAGCCAGCAGGTTGATCAACCAGGCACTCCGGGTTGGTCGCCGAAACTTGCCGATCTGGGTGGCCAGCTGACGGTCGCCGGCCTGCTTCGCTCCAGCGACAAGCTGTTGGCGCCGCTCGATGAAGTCATCGGGTGAGATGCCGTAGAGCTTATCGGCAGCGGTATCGAGGTCCACTGGGAAGCGCTCAGTTGCTTAGGACCACGGTCCGGGGGTGAAGTTGATGATCATATTGTCGATCAGCCGAGTCCCACCGACCCAGGCTGCAATGACGAATGTGCCAGGCCCGACATGATCATCTGGCAAATCCGCAAAAGTCGCGGAGTTGACGATAGTCGCGTAGTCGAGGTGGAAGCACGGCTCTGCCTCAGCTCGATCTAGTACCTCGTACGCCGCGGCACGCGCCGACGGAACCGACGTTTGGGTTGCCGCTTTTTCCAGTGCAGCGGAGATGCTACGTGCGACGGCGCGCTCGGTCGCTGTAAGGAAGACGTTGCGGCTGGAGATCGCCAGCCCATCGGGTTCTCGGACAATCGGTGCGGGGACGATCTCGATCGGGATGTTCAGATCCGACACCATTCGCCTAATGCAGGCAAGCTGTTGAGCGTCCTTTTCGCCGAAGATGGCTAGCTGTGGCCGGACGATGTTGAACAACTTCAAAACGACGGTGAGCACTCCGTCGAAGTGGCCGGGTCGAGAATGTCCTTCCAGCACCGACCCGAGAGCACCTGCATGGACTGTGATTTGCCGCGCGGGCGGATAGAGGTCAGTGACGCTCGGCACGAAGACCACATCCACGCCTTCCGCCTGACAGACTTGAAGATCATCTTCGAGGGGTCGCGGATAACGCGCGTAGTCCTCGCCGGGTCCAAATTGCAGCGGATTGACGAAGATGCTGACCGCGACCGTGTCGCCAAGTGATCTTGCCATCTTGATCAGCGAGCGATGGCCCTCGTGCAAGGCGCCCATCGTAGGAACAAAAGCGAGTCGGGGCGTGGCAGATCTGTCGAGAGTGCGGCGGAAGTCCGCGTACTCGATGGTGCTATTCGCGATCTTCATTGCTTAGCCTCAGTGCTAGGTATCGTCGAAGCGAAGGTGTGCTGTTCGCCTGGGAAGATACCCA